>Ga0209254_10006437_pt1 | contig 10827 bp, 13 predicted proteins | sample FrelakmetDIP11DI_FD_187148 | JGI IMG/M metagenome (GOLD analysis project Ga0209254, IMG submission 187148) | Freshwater lake sediment microbial communities from the University of Notre Dame, USA, for methane emissions studies - DIP11 DI (SPAdes)... | ecosystem: Environmental > Aquatic >... | reverse complement strand
GGAGAACGGTATCCCTGTCGTAGGAGTTGCGGGCCTCATCGGGGTTGCAAAGAAGCGCGGGTTGATTGTTTCTGCATCCGCCGTGTTCGAGCATTTATTGCAAGAGGATCTCCGAGTCTCACCCGGACTTATCAGAGGTATCTTGCGAAGTGTCGGGGAATAGAATGGTGCCGCCTGTGTTACTTGGCGGGGCCAATAATCAAGTGCAATACCCGGAGAGAGGATAAGGTGTTGCAATGGGAAAACAGTACCAACAGTCGAAGCCTGAAAAACGAGCGACATTGATGTTGATGCGGCAAGAAGGTTCGAGTATGCGTGCGGTTGGACGTAAGCTGCAGCGCTCCCCGAGCAGCATCAGTCGTGAGTTGGCTCGTTATGGGGTGGAAGAAGACCGGTCTTACGAAGCGGTGGTGGCTGGGCAGCGAGCGCCCATCGGCGTTGTTGCTTCGAGGATTCAGCTTGTGCACGTCTTGCCCGTCGACTGATACGAACATGAAGGAGTGATCCCCGTGCCGCAGGTTGCTTTGCCGAAAAAGTCCGGGAGGTGGACCTATGCGGATTACTGCGTCTGGCCGGAGCAGGAGCGCTGGGAGTTGATCGATGGCGAGGCCTACGACATGAGTCCGGCGCCTTCGACGATTCATCAGAGCGTTTCGTTTCAGCTTGGCTTGGTGCTGGGCAATTTTTTCCGGGATCGGCGTTGCCGTGTTTTGGCAGCGCCGGTCGATGTGCTGCTGCCGCGATCCGACGAGGCGAATGCTGCGGTGCACACGGTAGTGCAACCGGACTTGCTCGTGGTCTGTGACAGAGAAAAGATTCTGGAGCGGGTTGTTCGGGGGACGCCGGATCTGGTGGTGGAGGTCTTGTCGCCTTCCACGGCCAAGAAGGACGAGGGGATTAAGCGGGATCGCTACGAACAGGCCGCGGTGGCGGAATACTGGCTCGTTCATCCCGTCGACCATACCGTTCTTCGTTATTCGCTGGTGGAAGGTCGCTACGGGCGGCCTGATGTCTTCGGCGAGGGGGATGCCATGACATCGACGCGTTTTCCCGACTTGGTGGTGAATTGGGACGAGGTTTTCGAGGTCGGGTCTCCAGAGAGTGGCAGTGGCGGCTAGAGAGCAGGGACAAACCGCGCGGCTATACTAGAGTCAATATGACCCGCATGGTGGCAAGGGCGGCCGGTGGTAGCGATCTGCTGACACTGGGTTGGCGTCGGTGCGCAGAACGAGGCAGGCAGAATCCTCGGGTTGTGGAGAAGAGTATGTTGAGCGAACACACGATCTGCGACGTTGTGCAGCGACTTGTCGCGAAGGTAAGGTTGTTTATGAGCATCATTGACGGAGAAGCGGCAGTACTCTACCGCCTTGCCACGCCTCAACAGCCACTGTTCGGTGGGTTACGGTGCGCGGGAAGGAACGTCTTTGGCCGCAGGTTTGCCGCGTTGCGCACCTAACCCACCCTACGGGGATTGGCTCTATGAAACCTTCTGCTATTTGATTTGGGTGCGATTCAAGTGGAGCTCGAGGAGCGTCTCCGTTTTCCTGTGGATGTGTTTACGCCCGCCGATGTTCCCGCCAAGTTCAGAGAACGTGTGTTGCATGAGGCGTTGCCCCTGCGAGCTTAGAGCGAGGGTCACTGCCTTAATGCTTGCCGAAGTGCAGAACCGATGAGGATTTCTCAATTCGAGCATGAGGCCATCGTCACTGCTGTGAAGGCGGCCGATCCTGACGCGCATGTCTATCTGTTCGGTTCCCGGGTCGACGACACAAAAAAGGGTGGGGACATCGATCTGCTGGTGTTTTCGCAACGCCTCGGTCTTGAAGACAAACTGCGTATACGCGCCAGGCTGCAGGAAATCATGGGCGAACAGAAGATCGATATCGTGATTGCCCAGGATGCAACCAAACCATTTGTCAAGCTGGCCCTCAGTCAGGGAATCGAACTGTGACCACCGACCTGATTCGTTTGCTGGAGGTGGAACTGGAATCTCTTGATCGAGCCATGGAACATCTCGATTATTCTTACCAGCGATGTATGCCGCTAACCGGATCTGTGCTAAGCGATGAAGAGCTGGAACGGTTCGAAGCACTGACGAGCCGGTTCGCGCGCGTCAGCGATATCCTGGTGCAAAAGCTGTTCCGCATAATCGATCAACTCGATCTCGACGATGCCGGCACCGCGAGAGACCGCATCAACCGCGCCGAGAAAAAGGGAATGATCGCGCGCGCAAATGAGTTCGTCGAAATCAGGCAGCTACGCAATGTGATTGCCCACGAATATGAACCGGAGGCGATGCAGACTATCTTTGCCTCCGTACTGAGGCACTGTCCGTCACTTTTTGACGCCGCCGCGCGCGTGCGCGCCTATGCACAACGCTATACCGGCTGATTCCTCGTGACGGAAAAGGTGTTGAACCTCCGCTTGATAGTCCTTTATCTGCTGTTGCTGAGCTTTCTGAGCTTGAATCCATGGTTGCGACCCGACGGACGCCAGATCGCGGGCTTGATCACTTGGGACCTGGTGGACCACGCAACCGCTTATGGCCTGTTAACCATTTTGTTCTTGTCGGCCTGCAAATGGGCGACGGGACGCCGCCAATATTTGTTGACTCTGATGGCCGTGCTGACCTCGAGTACCATGGGGCTGGTGCTCGAATTTTTTCAGCTTTGGTTCACTTCGACACGGTCGTTTGCTTTACCTGACGCTATCGCCAACGCTCTGGGCGCGGTCACAGGGGCGGCTGCCTTTTGGGCCGTTCTGATTTTGGCGAGGCGCGCAAGGCTCCTTGGGCTGGGGCGCCAGATCTGACTAAGGTCTCTTCCGCATTGTCCCGGACAGGACTGGTGCTTACTTTGTTGCAGAAGGTCCACCCTTCGGCGAGCGATTGCGTCCCCGGTAGGTGAGGCCCCAGTTGCTGCGCCTTCTTCAGTAGGTTACAGACGTCGGCGGAAGAACCGGTTTCGAGTTCGTGTCGCAGCCACGCGACGGTTGCCCAGTTGTCCGGGGACGCTGGAGCCAGATCGATCGCCCGCTCGTAGTGCTTAAGTGCCCTAACTTTGGCGTCGAGGTCTTGCGCGGAGGAGTTGAGTTCTGCGGCGCCGAGTTCTTCGTGATAAGCAGCCATCTGGGGGCGCAGCAGAGTCGCTTCGGTAAGGTAACCGCGGGCCGCGGTGAGAAATTGCGGTTTGCGATGCTTCTCCTGAGCATCCTCCCAGGATAAGAGATAGCTGTGCCCGAGCCAGTAATAGAGGTCCGCCAAGCCCCACTTGACTGCAAGAAAGGCGCACGATCCTTGGACCAACAGGGCTAGGAGAGATAAGACCCGCAACATCGGTGGCTCACTTCCTCGTCAGCTACGCTGCAAGCAGTGCCGCTGGGTTGAGCTCGCATAGGGTTCGCGCGGCGCTTTCGCCGACCGTGTTGACCAGCACTTCGTACGCTCGGTCTAACATCGGCGGGCGATGATCAACATTGTGAGCGTCGGTGGCGACAGCGAACGCCCAGCCTTGCTTGAGTACATATCTTGCCGCCGCGCACGCCGGCTCCCCGAAGTCGCCGGTCACCGAGGCAGCCGTCAATTGCAGGAGGCACCCCATGTCGACAAACGGTTCGATCTTGGAAGGATCGCGAATGACCGCCTTGTTGCGCTCGGGATGAGCGATGAGCGGCTGGATGTTCTGCCTTTTCAGCCAGGCGATGAACTTGTCGGTTCCTGGCGGGATTTCGCTGTGAGGAAGCTCGAGCAAGAGGACGGGTCTTTCCTGCCAGGTGCCGAGAAAGGGCACCCGGGCATCGGCGATCAGCGAGAGCAGTTCTGCGCTCAGCCGGACTTCCGCAGCCATGTGGAGAACCAGTGGGATTTCCTGCGCCTCCAGTTCGGCGCGAAATCTCTGCCACACATGCTGTATCGACCGGCTGTCGTTGTCGTAGCGCCCAGGATGGATGTGGGGCGTCGCAACACAGGTTGCGATACCGTTCGCCACTGCGAGGCGTGCCAGATCGAGAGCCTCCGCCAGGTTTTGCGCACCATCGTCGATGCCGGGGAGCATATGACAGTGAATATCGATCATTCCTGCGTACCGGTTCACCCAGTCTTCTGCGGTCCGTAACCTTCGCCGTAGCCGTACCCGTAGCCGTAGTTGGAGTAAAGCTTCTCGTAGCGGGCGACTTTTTCCATGTCAAGTTTGCTGACGACCGCTCCAGAGAGCGGCGCACCGAGCCGCTGCAACCGTTTCAGGCCGGCGCGAGCCGCCGGCACTGGGGTCTTGTCTGCTTCGATGACGTAGATGACGGACCTCACGTAGCGCACCAGGAGCTGCGTATCGCTGACCGCCTGGACGGGGGGCGAATCGATCACCACCGCGTCGTACTTTTTCGTCATCTCCTCGACAAGACCGGTGAATGCCCGCGAGCTCAGCAGCTCAGACGGGTTCGGCGGCACGAATCCGGCGGGTATGACATCGATATTGGTGGCTTCATGGTGCATCACACATTCCTCCTGTGATGCGGGGTTTGCCAGCAGATACGCGAGTCCCCGGTTGGTTCCCCCTAGATTGCAGATTTTTGCCTGGGTGGGTCTGCGCAGATCTGCGTCGATGAGGAGCACCCGCTCCATCTGTCCTAACGACACTGCCAGGTTGAACGCGAGCGTAGACTTGCCCTCGCCCGGCACGGTGGAGGTCACAAGGATCACCTTACACGGGTCATCCAGGGAACAGAGCACTACACTGGTGCGGATGGTTCGGATCGCCTCCGAAAAGCCGGGGTGACTGCCCTCGAGGTAGGCGGCGGCGGGCGAGAAATCCCGATTTTTTCCTTTGCCCTTCAACAGGGGAACTGTTCCCAGTAAGGGGACCTGCAATTTGGTTTCGATGTCGGCCGGGGTGCGCACGAAGTTGTCGAGCCGGTCTCTCAGCAGCGCCAGCCCCACACCGAATACGAGGCTCACCAGAAAGGCGAGGGCCACGATCAGCTTTCTTTTCGGTTTCGCGGGTTCGTTGGGGACTGTCGCCCGATCGATGAACCTGGCGATGGCGGTCTGCAGATTTCCCGCTTCAGACGTTTCCTTGTAGCGGGTGACGAACATGTCGTAGAGGTTCCGGTTCGCTTCCACTTCGCGCTGTAATTCCTGCAAACGTGCCTGTTTGCGGCTGATGCCCTGAATCTCTTCCTTGTTTCGCTCGATGGAAGCCGCCAGTGCAGATTCGTTCGAGCGGGCGACTTCGTAACGGTTGCGAATCGAGCGAGCGATGCTGTTCGTCTGCTGCCCCAGGAGGCGATGAATGCTTTCCAGCTCCGACCGAGCCCCCGCGATGGAGGGGTGCTCCGGGCCATAACGTTCGGCCAGTTCGGAAAGCCTTTTCGATGTTTCGGCTTCCTTTTGCTTGAGATCCTGGATCCCGGGATCCTGAAAAATCTCCGGCACCGCGTCGATGTTTTGCGCGACTTTGTCCCCCAGAGCCCGAACCTTGTTGTAAGCGCTTTCCGCGGCCGCTCGTGTGTTGCGGGCCTCGACCAGTTTGTCGGTCGTACGTTCGATCTCCTTGGCCGAGATGGTCACGACGCCCTGCACGTCCACCAGGCGCTCCTTCTCGCGAAATTCCTGCAGCTTCCTTTCCGATTCCGTCAACTTCTCGCGCAAGCCCTGCATGCGGCTCGATAACCAGGTATTGGCTTTCCGCACCGTGTCCAATCTCGCTTCGAGATCGCTTTCGATGTAGGCTTCGCCCAGCGCGTTCACCACCTCCACCGCCAACTTCGGGTCGGGTGAGTCGAAGCTGATGTCCACCAACTGGGTGTTGCGCCGCGGACTGATCTTGAGACTCTCGGTGAAGGTCTTTAATACTGCCTCCAGCGGATCCGCCAAGCCTGGGTCATTAGGCTCGTCATTTAAGGGCGGAAGGTCGAAAGGAAGCCATTCCCGCCAGTTGAATGTGCTCTTTTCCGGCATGAAGTCCGGGTGCTCGGCCAGATTGAGCTTCTCCACGACTTTGCGCGCCAGATCGTGCGATTTCAGGATCTCGAACTGCGTGAGCAGATACTCGGTTCTGCTCGAATCGATGCCATAGATTTCTTCGATGGACACGACTCTCGCGGGCTGGGACTCTACCAGAACGGTCCCTGTCGCACGAAAAACCGCACGGAGATTGAACACTATCAGTACCGCCAACAGCGCAACAAAGACCGACAGCCTCAGGATCTTCCACTTGTACTTGAGAATAACGCGTCCGTATTCCCGAAGATCAATTTCGTCTTCGTGAAATACGTCGAGCTCGTCACTTAACGCAAGTCTTTCCTGGATAGCTGCCATGACTGGTGACTCTTTCTTATTGATGCCATTTTGCGTTCACAAGGAACACAAATTCAGGGTGGGTCAGCGTCGCGTAATCCGCCCAGTGGATTGTGGCCGCGGCCTGATTTCCATGGTGTCTTACGGCAATCCCCCAGGATGCAAGACAGGTTTCGTATTGCTTGGCTCTCCATGGGTGGCCGGGAGCCTTTGCTGCGGACTTTCACGCCAGCCCGGTCTGGGCTTTGTTCGGTGCGCTGACTCGATGAGGATCAGAAAAAGCTTTCCTCGACCACGAGCACATCTCCGGGCCCAATTGCGGCATTCAGCTCAACAGGCGTTTGCCCTTGTTTAGAGTCAGACGCGCGAATCACCACGATGCTGGTGCGAGATGCACGCTCATTAAACCCCCCCGCAATCGTAACCGCCTTTTGTACCGTCAGCCCGGGCTGATACGCATAACCCCCCGGTTTTGCCACTTCGCCATTCACAAAAAAATCCCGGTACTGGATCAAGTTCACGCTGACCTGCGGGTTGCGCAAATAGGGTCCCTTGAGCTCCTCCGTGATCCGTTCCGCCAAGTCGCTGATGGTCATCCCGCGAACGATGATTTCCCCTAGAAAAGGATAGCTGATAGTGCCGGCATCCGTAAGCTTCGCTTCAACAGTCAGATCCTTTTCTCCAAAAACATCGATGCGGATCAGATCACCCGTATCCAGGCGATATTTCGAGGCGAGATCCGGATGGGATTCAGGTTCACCGCTCCAGGCAGGTTGTCCGGCTAATGCCACTGCCAAGCTCATGAGCAACATAATTCTGTTCATAATGGAAGTCTCCCTAGAATTGGGGGGTAACCGTGGCCGAGGGATTGGTGCTGATCGACAGCATGAAGATATTTTGGGTAAAATCGTATACGGATTCCGTGGACGTCCGCTTGAGCAAACTATATCCCACCTCAAAGCCAATCCAGTCGTTCATCCTGTAATTCAGTCCAACTCGTACATCCAGTAAGTCATCCTTGCGTCGGGACTGCGAATAATCGATGGTGCCGTAGCTCGCGCCGAGGGTGCTGTAGAGCCGGGGTTTCCAGTTGTGCTGCCAACCGAGCTCCACCTCCTGGAAGACCTGCGTGGTGCCGAAGCCGATCGTTGGAAGGGTATCTCTACGGGCATTGAGTGTGACGGTGGAATAAGATTTAGGCCGCCAGTCAATACCAACCTCCAAGGTAGGTCCTCCCACTGCCTTAAACTGGGGATCTTCGAACGCCTGATGGAGATATCCAAACTTTACGGTGCCGGTAGTTTTAGCTGTCTGTTGCCACGTTGCGCCAACGAGATATTTCTGTCTGTCGCTGTCGTAGCGGATGGGTTGCGGATGATCGTATTGCGAGATGAGTTCTTCGAACTGAAACAATAGCCTGGTTTTCGGTGCGATCCGGTAAAAAAAGCTGGGACCCATCCAGATGTCCTGACGGCTAAAGGAACGGGTAAACAACGGATTGTTCTCGTATACCTTGGCCAGAAACCCAATGTCCAATGCCACATTACCCCGCGCGGTGGGAGCGCCAAACCGGTATTGCCAGGCAGTCCGGACCTGCCGATAGCGGTTGGGGTCCTTGATAAGTGTGGCGCGCAGGCCTTGGCTCAAGGCGGTGCCGCGAAGATCGTGATTCAGGGTGAAATCGGTCATCATACTCAGGCGATTGCGGCGCGTAATCACAAGATTAGTCTGGCCGCGGAAGAAATGGTCGACAAAATCGTCTCTCGGACTGTTCCAGAAGGTTCGGCTTCGTAAAGCATAGTCAAAGCTGTACCGGTGTTCTTTATAGTCGCGGGCCAGGCGAAGGCCGGACCCGATCAAGGTGACCGGTGAGGCGGCTCTATTCAGATTCGAGAAGAAAATGTCGTCGTTGTAGTCCTGCCGAACCACCAAAGCCGGGATCAGATCGAAAGGGCCGACGTGGAGCGCTCTCGGTTCGGTAAGGTTCCGGCCGATGGGCGCTGCCAGGCCGATGTGTGCCGATGCCAGAAGAGCGCTCAGGACACCATACCTTAAGGCATGGCGGCGTTGCCTCGGGTCGGGACATGTGTGTCTCAAGAACTCCATTTTGTTTCGGCCTTTCTGTCCATCCCTAATCCGATCCACGGCAGCGACATCAGGGCGACAAACAGCAACGCGTTGGCGGGAATCTGTAGATTGAAATCAACCGCCGAATGCACCAGCAGGCTGGAGAGACCCATGAAGCTGGCTACAGCACACGATCGGGCGACTGGCGACGTGCTCTGGATGAGGGTGCGGACCGCGACGGTCAGGCTTGCAACTACCCCGAGCACAAGGGGAACATAACCAACCACGCCCAGCTCAATGGCAAATTGGGCGAGATCGTTATGTGCGTGTTCATAAAGGCTCTTGGAGACGTTCCCATCCTCGGTGACAAACGCCGGGAAGGCGCTGTAGAAGGTGCCTGCGCCGCAGCCGGTCGGCCAGAAAGTCTTGAACATGGGCCAAAGGAAACGGTTGATTTCGACCCGTTCCTCGTGCTCGACGGTGGTTTGTTCCAAGCGCGCGGCAAGCCGCTCCAAGCCGAACCAGTTACTCACGACAAATACGTCGACGACGGCGATGCTGAGGAACAAGACCGCAACGGACGTCTTGGAAATGGATCTGGATCCCATCTGGCGCTGCTTCGGGCGCCCCAGAAAAGTGAAAAACCCGGTGAGCGCCAGGCTCAAGAAAAAGGCCGCATTCCCCATCCTTGAGCGGGTCATGACCAAGCCAACGACCATGATGACCAAGCCAACGCGCAGGCATGCCTTCCAGCTCAATATGAGATCTGCAAGCCGCAAGCCTCGTGACAACCAATTCCGGTCGCCAGTCAGAGCAGCGCGGGGTTCCGTAAGCATCAGCCCCACCCCCGCGGCCACCGCCATCTCAAGATAGCCGGCCAAGTGATTGCGGTTGATGAAGGTACCGGTCGCCATGCCTCTGTAGGCCGTCTTTTCCATGAAAAAGCCGTACTCCCATCCCGTCAACACCATGACGGTTCCGTACAAGGCCTGAAACATGCCTGAGATGACGATAGTCCACAGCAGCGCCTTGACTTTCGCTTGGGTATCGATCACTGCCAACAGCAAACCGAAGAGTGTCAAGTAACCCGCGGTGAGAACAAAAGCAGTCCAAGTGCTGCCGGCATCGAGGGAGAGAGGTGCCGACGCCGCATGCGAAAAATCGGCATACTGCTGCGCGGCGTACGGGGAGAAAAGCGCTAACGCTTTACTGGGAAGCGGGATTGCCTGGAAGCCAATCCAGAGACTGGTCAGGAGGAGCAGATAAAAAGCTACCTTCCCGTGGCGCCAGGCCGGCCCAGCCTTCGCAACTCCGACGTTCCAGCAGCAGATCCAGTAGGTGCTTGACAAGAACAGGGCGGCAACAATCAGCGAAATGCCGCAAAAGAGAGCCCCCCCGAAAGGCAAAGGGGCAAGAACGAAAATCGTCAGTAGGATGTAGAAAATCACCGCACGGCCCCCCCCGTTATTGGCTCGTTTCCTCCACTTAGTGTGTAAGCGTGCTTCCGGAGATTAGAAAAGGGGTGCTACTCCACACCGGCAAGTAGCACCGGATAAACATTCAGCAACCTACTATGGTTTGAATGGGCTTGGCGGCTTCCGAGGCTTCGGCGGTTTTGGTGGCTTCCGTGGCCATTCGCCACCCGGAGGACCCCACCCGGGCTTGTTGTCCCAGTCCTTTCCTTTGTCGTCGTCCTTTCTTCCCCCCGCAGCGAGATGCAGACTGTTTCCGACCTGAGCTGTTTCTCCGCGTTCCTGAACGCCCGGGAAGTTCTTGGGTGGCACTTGTGGTTTGGTAGCGGCTCCGACCTGGCAACTCAGCACCAGCAGGGAACTCGCGAAAAGTAATGAACCGATACGATTAGACATGTTAACCCTCTGTATCCGGCTGGACTTGCCTTGCTCATACGCAAGCACATTTAAGTCTAGTAGAGGATCGGTCCGAGGCAAGTTGCCCGCACGCGATTCCCTAACCGCGTGCTCGAGGGAAGCGCAACGAGACTATGGGTGTCGCCGATCGGGCGAAAGGAGTGCGGAAGTGCCAGCGGCAATGAATGAGGTTGCCGCAGCGCTGCCAGACCGACAGGTGCCCGAACGCGTCGGCTTGCGGATACGGCGCCAAGGCAAGCAACGCCTGAGCACGCATCTGCGCTTGCTGCTGATCATCCCGGAATCTTTGCGCTCGCTCTGCTATACCTTCCAGAGTTCGGGAAGATGCATGATGAACAAGAGCTCGCTACTTGGATTTACGCTGATCGAACTGATGGTCACGGTGTCGGTGGCGGCGATTTTGTTGACCGTCGGCGTGCCGAGCTTTAGGGAGGTGATTCGAAGTAATCGGTTGAGCACCTGTGCCAACGAGTTTGTTGCCACTCTCAATTTGGCGCGGAGCGAAGCAATCAAACGAGGAATGCGTGTTAGCGTCAGGAAGACTGGCAGCTCTTGGGAAAGCGGATGGGAAGTCTTTTC
>Ga0209254_10006436_pt1 | contig 10830 bp, 7 predicted proteins | sample FrelakmetDIP11DI_FD_187148 | JGI IMG/M metagenome (GOLD analysis project Ga0209254, IMG submission 187148) | Freshwater lake sediment microbial communities from the University of Notre Dame, USA, for methane emissions studies - DIP11 DI (SPAdes)... | ecosystem: Environmental > Aquatic >... | reverse complement strand
CCGGCTACGCCCTGCGTTTTGACGGGCAGAACGATCGGGTGGAGCTGCCGACCGCGCTGTCGATCTTTGGGGACGGCTGGCAGTCGACCAAGACGGTCAATCTGTGGGTGCGTCCGACCGGGACATCGCCAGTCTGCGCCAACTCTGCCGTCGGGGCATGCGATGTTGTGTTCGGGGACAAGCCGCAATCGTGGGGGATCAGCCGCGGGGTGCTGAACAGCCAGGATCGTCTTTGGGTGTGGAACTGGGACGGGAGCGTCGGCTCCCCGGCGGACGTCCTCGGGATCAGCTACACGCCGGGGGAATGGGTGCACGTGAGCCTGGTGCACGCCGACGGGGTGCTGCGGGCGTACAAGAATGGGGTGGAAGTTGGAAGCACGGCGAGTGGTCCCTCGGTCCAGCCGTCGAGCACGGCCAAGCTGAACCTGGGCGGGGTGATCTTCAATTCGACGCGCAACTACACGCTCGAGGGGGAACTGGACGAGGTGAGCGTGTGGCGGACGGCGCGCACGGCCGAAGAGATCCAGGTTGACATGCTCAATCCGCTGAGCGGGAGCGAAGCCGGGCTGGCGGGGTACTATGCGATGTCGAATGGGAGCGGGACGATGCTGACGGACGACAGCCAGGGCAGCGCAGACGGTGTGCTGCTGGATGGGGGGAGCGGTGTCCCCAGCAACGGCACCCTCCCGCTTTGGGTGCCGTCCGGTGTGCCGCTCAACCTCGTCGCGAGCCTGTTGAGTCAGGCGGACTTGCCCTCGGTGGATCCGAGCCCGACCCCGACACCAGACGCCACTGCCACATTCACGGCCACAATCGCGCCCACGGATACTCCGACTCCTGGGCCGGCGACGGACTCGCCGGAAACTCCGACAGCCACGCCAACCCCAGAGGCGACGACCGCCCCGGCTTCACCTATGCCGGAAATCCAGCCGTCAGCGACCCCTACAGGGATCCTGGAGACGCCGTCGCCTCCCTAGCGTCCATCGGCGACGGGGCAGTATCCCCGTTGGAAGGCCGGTTGGGCGCCAGGTGACTCAGTGAGCCTCGAACCAACGCATCCAGAGCCGTGCCGGATCAACCTACAGTCCTAGGCCCCAATGAAGACGACCGGGAAATGAACACTCCACCGTTGAAGCTGGGTATCGCCATCGAAGAGACCTGGGCATTCTTCCATGAGATTCATGCCTACCTGGAGGCACGCCACGCGCTCGATCACTTCGGGCGACGCAGGATCGATCCTCCCTTCTTCAAGGAGCGCAGCAATCGGTTCCTGTTCCGTCGCGATCTCCGGTCGTTTCTCGAGCGCAACGAGGTCGTCTTCTTCGAGTGGGCCAGTGAGTTGTTGGTAGAAGCGTCCCGGCTGCCCAAACGCTGCGGGATCGTGACTCGCCTGCACCGTTACGAAATGTATCAGTGGGCAGAGGCGGTCAATTGGGATGCGGTCGATCGGATCATCCTGGTGAGCCGGGCCAAACAGGAAGAATTCGCCGCTCGCTTCCCGATGCAGCGGGAGAAGGTGGTTGTCATCCCCGAGGCGATCTCGCTGACGAGATTCCCCACTGTCGAGAAGCAGTTCCAGGGCGACCTCGGCATTCTGTGTCACCTCACCCCCAGGAAGCGGGTGTATGAGTTGATCCTGGCGTTCTACGAGCTTTCCCGAGAGCGCCCCGGCTTTCGGCTTCATCTCGGAGGTGGAGCGCATGTCCTGCATGGAGACTACTACCAGGCGATGATCGATCTGGTTCGGCGGCTCGGGCTGGAGGATCGGGTGTTCTTCGACGGCAACGTGGAGGACACGCCGGAATGGTATCGCAAGATCGATGTCTTCATCTCTAACAGCTACTCGGAAGGCCTCCAGGTCTCCCCGCTGGAAGCGATCGCCTCGGGTTGCTACTGCCTGTCCCATCGTTGGCCAGGGGCCGAGGAGATGTTGCCTGAGGCGAACCTGTACTACTCGGACCGCGAGCTGATTCAACGACTGCTCGAGTTCCGGGACCTCTCGCGCGAGGAGAAGCGAGCGCGGGTGGAAGGCCTGCAATCCATTGTCCGGGATCGGTTTGACGTCGATCGGATCCGGGTGCAGATCGGAACCGTGATGGAGGAAGTCGGTGCCGGCTGGAGGCGGGGGAAGACGTGAGGCTCGGCTACCTGATGGAGCTCGGCGTCGAGATCCGATACCCGCCATTCACCGGCCAGGCGAACCACGTTCGGGCCGTTGTCTCGGAGCTGCGCGGCCTCGGCCATGAGGTTCAGCTGATCCTGGGACTGCCGGATGGGCTGTGGGAGAGCACCGACCTGGAGACGTTTCGCCGCGTCCCGCCGACCGCGCTGGACCGCGGCTTGCTGCATGGGTTCGAGCGCGGAGTGCGCAGACTGCAATCGACGTTGAACCTTCCGTACCTTGGCTTGTTCGAAGCAGTGCGCTTCGCCCTGGCGGTGCGCCGAGGGATGAGGGATTGCGACGTTCTCTATGAGCGGTTCAGCTGGATGGGGTACGGCGGCTCGCTCGCCTCGCGATGGCTGCGGATCCCGCTCGTGATCGAGGACAACGGGGACCACCTCAAGGACCTCGAAGCCAAAGGGATCGCCCCCGAGGGGTTGCAGCGAAGGCTCGCCCTTCGACTGATGGCGGGGGTTGTGCAGAGGGCCGCCCTGGTGATCTCATCGGGTGAGGGATGGCGCCAGCACTTTCTCGCCCGCTGGGAGTGTCCCGATACGAAGGTCACGGTTGTGGAGAATGGAACGTCCCTGGTGCAACTCTTGTCCAGAGAGCAGCTACAGGCTTTCCAGGACAATCGACCGAAGGGCGGGGTTCGGCTGATCTATGTCGGCGGGTTTGACCCCTGGCATGGGATTGAGGTCCTGCTCGAGGCCGTCCGCCGCGCGCGACAGCAGATGGACGGCCTGCGGCTCACGCTGATCGGGTCGGGGGTCGGATGGGCGGAGTCCAGGCACCTGGTCGATGACCTGGGGCTGGGTGAAGTTGTGGCGTTCACGGGGCAGCTGCCCGTCGAGCAGGTTGCTCTGGAACTGGCCGACGCCGACATCGGTCTATCGCCGTACTGTGGCTGGAGCGAGTATTCCGGTCTCAAGATCTTCGACTACAAGGCGGCGGGACTCCCGACCATCGCTTCCGGTGAAGCAGGCCAGCCTGCCACGCTGGAACACGGCCGGACAGGTTGGATCGTCCCTCCATGCGACGAGGTGGCCCTGACGGAGGCCATCCTGCTGCTGGCAGGGGATGCGACTCTCCGGCGCGGCCTGGGGCGGCAGGCCCGGATCGAAGCGGAGGCAATCCACAGTTGGGCCCGAACGGCGCGACAGATCGAGCATAGTCTCCTCGAGCTAGTACGTCGGGATGCGTCAAACCAGGAGATCGGTCGTCAGCCCAGCGCGGCGCGGGGTCACCATGCGTGAAGGCCTGGTCAGCATTCTCCTCCCCGCCTACAACGCGGAAGCGTTCGTTGGGGAAGCGATCGAGAGTGCGTTGGCGCAGACCTACCGCAATTGGGAAGTATTAGTCGTCAATGACGGTTCGACGGACCGGACCGAGGAACGGGTTGCGCGCTACAAGGATCCGCGCCTGAAGATCTATTCGAAACCGAACGGGGGTGAGGCCTCGGCGCGCAATCTTGGGCTGAGCGAGATGCAAGGCGAGTTCGTCGCCTTTCTGGACGCCGACGATGCGTACCTCCCCAACCATCTCGAACTCGCCGTGTGCTTTCTGCGTGCCCGTCCTGGCATGGTCGGCGTGTATACCGACGGATACAACATCTCCCCCACGGGGGAGCGGCAGATGCCGCTTTCCAGCAGACGGAGAGGACCGTTCGCCGGCGATCTCTATCCGGAAGTCGTCCGCTCGAGCGACGTGCTGAGCCCTCCCCTGTGCGTTGTCCTGCGCAGCGCCGTGATTCGACGAAACCAGCTCGTCTTCGATGAGTCCATCGGCTACGGAACGGACTGGGACTTCTTCTGTCGATTCGCCCATGAGGGGCCCATCGGCTACATGGACGAGCATACCTGTCTGTACCGGGTCCACCCCGACAACATGACCCGGACAGTCAATCGGGATCGAAGGCGATTGTGGTGGGCGCGTTGCCGCGAGAAGGCGATCGACATGCCCAGGTTTGTGGAGTGCCCTCCCGAGATCCGACGCTGGGTGTTCTACGACCTCTTGGTCAACCTGCTCAGCGGTGATCCCGAGCGCCAGTCGCGGGTGATCCAGGCTCGGCCGTTTCAGGATCTGCCGGCCGATGAGCGAGCGAGCCTTCTGCGTCGGATGGCCAGCCGGGCGATTTCTGACGGCTCCAAGGACGCTCCCGTGAGGGAATGGCTGGATGCGGCCCGGGAGCTGGGGCCATCTGATCTGCGAACCCGGCTCCTGCAGCAGCTTCTCCGACTCAACCCGGACTTGTGCCGGCACGCCCTCCGCCTCCGGCGCAGGCATCATCCGACACCCGTGCACGATCCCCTCTTTGGCGATCTCGGGACCTCAAGCCTGTAGTGCCGGATTATGCCCGCTCATCTGGTGGGCTCCCCGCCGCTCTCTCGGGATGGATGCAGAGGGTTCTTCCGCCCTCGAGCGGCATCAATCGAATGCACCAAACTTCTCTCCGAGGCGATTTCGTGCCCGACGGATCTCCGGTCAGTTTGAGCCAACGCCTGCGACCCGGGCTCTGGGCATTGCGCACCCGGCGGGATAGTTCCGCGCTGAGCTCGGCCGTGCGCGGCATCTTCGATGCCCGACGTTCTGCCGGCTCGACGGTGGAGCACCTGGAGGCCACCATGCGCTGGCTGTGCGCAGCGCAGGATGCCAGCGGGGGACGAGGGGTCGCCGCATTCTATGATCTGCGGACGGGGGAATGGGGACCGCCGTATCCGGAGACCACCGGGTACATCATCTCCACGATCTTTGAGTACGCTCGCCTGTCCGGAGATCGCCGCTTCACCGAGCGCGGCGTGCGCATGGCCGAGTGGCTTCTCGAGCTGCAACTCGAGAGCGGAGCCTTCCCGATTGGGCCGCTCTGGCCCGAGTGGGAGCCTCGACCGATTGTCTTCGACACCGGCCAGATCCTTCAGGGGCTGGTGTGCGCACTCCGCGAGACCGGCCAGGAGCGCTACCTGCAAGCGGCAGTCCGTGCCGGGGACTGGCTGGTCCGGGTGCAGGACCCGGATGGATGCTGGCGGCAATTCACGTCCCAGGGTATCGCCCACGCCTACAATGCGCGAACGGCATGGGCATTGCTGGAGCTGGGTACCGTCTCGGGCCATCCCCGTCATCAGCGGGCGGGCAAGCTCAACCTGGAGTGGACCCTCGAACAGCAAGATGAGGATGGCTGGTACGAGGGCATGAGCTTTTGGAGCGGCGAGAACCCCCTGACTCACACGATCGCCTACACGATCGAGGGCGTACTTGAGGGGGGATTGCTTCTGGGCGACAACAAGCTGGTAGCCTCCGCAACCACGGCGGCCGAGAGGCTGCGCACCCGACTGGACTCGCAGGGGATGCTCCCGGGGCGATTCGACAGAGGCTGGGAACCTCGCGCGACTTGGACTTGCCCGACGGGGACGGCACAGATGGCGCGCCTCTGGCTCCGGCTTGCCGGCTGCACGGGTAGCGATCTCTATCGGTCAGCCGGAGAGGCGGCCAATCACTACCTCAAGCAGCGCCAGGCGCGACGCTCCCGCCATCCGGGCGTGGCCGGCGGGCTCCCAGGCTCCTATCCGGTCTATCACGAGTACGAGCCTTTCCGCCACCTGAACTGGGCGGCCAAGTTCTTCGCCGACAGCCTGATGGCAGAGGCGCAGATCGGCGGCGGGCTGTCTGTGCAGCGGGACCCAGCTCTTGCGCCGGTTAGGGAGTAGCTGACGTGCGCGTCGTGCTGATCAACGCGCGGGTGGATGCGCAGCTGAACCCGGGCGGCGACACGATCCAGGTCGACAAAACGCGAGCCGCCCTGGGCGAGTTTGGGATCGAAGCCCTGGAATGCTCAGCGGACTCGATCGACTCGCTTCCCCGCTGTGATCTCGTCCATGTCTTCAACTTGCAGATGCCCGAGTCCGCCTGGAGGATCATGCAGTCCGTACGGAGACGCGGGCTGCCGCTGGTCTTCTCGCCGATCTACTGGGCGGAGTATGAGCTCTGGTATGGCGACGCTCGCCAAGGCCGTGGACTCTGGCGTCGAGTCAGCCGGGTGGGGGGTGACCGACTCGCACGCCGAAGCTATGTCGCCTGGCAGCGCGCCAAGCAGCCCGGCCGGTCAACGTGGAGGCTTCAACGCAGCCTGCTGAGGACGGCGGACGCCCTGCTTCCCAACTCGAGAGCGGAGGCCTCCATGCTGCAGGCCGGCTTCTGGCTGGGCGCGGCGAGCGCGGCCAAGACGCACATCGTGCCGAACGGCATTGACCCATCCCTGTACCTGTCGCTGCCGAAACCGGACGTGGAGTTCGCCGCCCGGCACGGAGTCCGCGACTTTGTGTTGGAAGTGGGCACAGTCTACCCGGTGAAGAACCAGTTGGCTCTCCTGGAGGCGCTGTTCGATCGCCCCGAACCCTTGGTGTTCATCGGGCATCCTCATCCGGCGTATGCCGAGTACGCCGCGGAGTGTAGGAGGCGCGGCGAGCAGAGGGGCCGAGTCGTCTTCGTCGACCAGATCCCCCATGAGCGACTGCCAGGCGTCTACGCCCTGGCGCGGGTGCATGTCCTACCCAGCTGGAGGGAGACTCCCGGGCTGGCGAGCCTGGAGGCGGCCGCAGCCGGGTGCCGCGTCGTGACGACTTCGACCGGATCCACGCGCGAGTACTTCCGGGAGGAAGCTCAATACTGCGATCCGAGCGACATCGCCTCGATTCGCCGCGCGGTCCTGACGGCACAGGCTGCACCGCAAACCGACGGCTTGAGGCAACGGGTCCTTCAGGAGTTCACCTGGAGGCGTGCGGCCGAAGCGACAGCCAGGGCGTATGCCGACGTCTTCAGCCGCCGCCGGGCCCCCGGAGAACGTTCGCCCGAGGGTCGCACCCAAGAGGCGCCTGCATGGCCGGCGTCTGCCGCCGAGCAGCACGGTCCGGACTGAAGCCTTTGGCGAGACGACTGCTCCTTCTGAGCGGGCTGGCGACAGTGAGTGTGGTCATCCACCATGCGACGAGCTGGGTGGTTACGGCGATCGTCTGGTGGGCGGACCTGTATTCCGAGGCGCGAGTGCCGGACTACGGCTGGCTCGGAACCCGAGAGTACTTTGGGGTGCGCATCCTGGATCAACTGATGATCTTCCCGGTGCCCGCCTTCCTTTTCGTGTCGGGGTACTTTGTCTCCTTGACCGCCGGGCGCACCGGGAGCCGCTTGACCTGGAAAACGCTGTTGACTCGTTGCCTGTGGCTGGTGATTCCCTATCTGGTTTGGTCATTCATCATCCTGGGCATGCGGCGGGTCGACGGCACCGTGTACGGCGGATGGGAGATCCTTCGCAAGCTGCTCAACGGAGGCGTATCGGGCCCGTTCTACTTCATTCCGATGTTGATCGGCCTGTATCTGCTTGCTTTCTGGCTGGTGCCCCTGGCGCGCAGCCGGCCGGCCGCGACGCTGGGCATCTCGGTCGTCCTGGCGGTGGCCGTCACCCTGCTGCGGTATCCGCTCATTCTCCAGCCGGGGGAGCACGTTCTCCCAAGGTGCCTCCAGCTGGCCTCGAATTGGAATCTGCCCAAGTACGCGCCGTGGTTCATCGGCGGAATCGTCGCCGAATCGAATCTGGAACGGTTTCGTTCAATGCTCCAACGCCACCACCGGTCGATCGTTGGCGGGGCGGTGCTGCTTGGTGTGCTGGGCTTGGTGGAGTCGGAGGCTCTTCGGGTGGCCTCGGGCAGGGACTGGGTCCCCGCGGATGCCAGCCTCCTGAGCGGTGGCTTCGCGTTGCTCTTGTTGCTAAGCCTTCTCGCCATGGACTTCCCCGAATCGATTCTGACCGAGAGACTGCGGATGCTGGGAACGGCGGCGCTTGGAATCTACCTGATGCATGTGCCGGTGCTCGAGGTGACGGCGCGCGGTCTCTACCACCTGGCGCCCGGTTTGTTGGGAGCGACCGCGCTGCTCTACCTGATCCTGGTGATTGCCGGAGTGGGACTGCCCGTCGCGGCGATGTACCTGGTCCGACGAACCCCACTTCGATTCGCCTACTCCTATCTGTTCGGGTAGAGCGTCATCAACGCGCCATCGACTCGCCAGGTGAGGGAACATGCGGTGATGAAGACTGAGGTGAAGGGATCTGGATTGAGGGCCGAGTGCGCGGCCTCGGCCCGATCGGCGCAGCCCGTGGCATACGCCCCCGAGGAAGGTGTTTGAACTGTCGTCGATCACTATCGACGGGCCCGGCGAGACCATCCCCCTGAGACTCCCTTGACTTCACACGACTTCATTCTCTTCGCCCTGCAAATCGCCTTGATGCTGGCCTTCGGCTTGTTCTTTGGTCAGCTTCTGCGCAGACGTCGCCAGCCGGCCGTCGTCGGGGAGATGTTGGCGGGCATCCTGCTCGGCCCGACAGTTGTTGGGGCGCTGTTCCCGGGTTTCTATTCCTGGCTCTTCCTCTCTTCCGAGCAGGTTGCCGCCGCCCGAGACGCCATGATCAAGCTCGGCATGCTGCTCTTCCTCTTCGTGGCCGGGCTGGATGTCGATCTGCCCGACCTGAGTGCCTCGGGCCGGCGCCCGCTGCTCATCGGCCTGATCGGCACGCTACTGCCGATTGCGGCCGGCGTTGCGCTGGTCTACGCCCTGCCAGCCGGCTTCTGGGGGCCGACCGCCTCCGCCCAGCTCTTCCCTTTGCCCTGTTCGTCGGTATGAACCTAGCGAATTCCGCCAATCCGGTGATCGCCAGGGTGTTGATGGACCTGGGTTTGTTGCGGACACCGGTGGGCTCGCTGGTGATGTCGGCCACGATCGTCGATGACTTGGTAAACTGGACTCTCTTCGCCATCATCCTCAGCCAGATTGCGCCGGTTCGTCCAGGGTCGACCGCGGGAATTGTGGTGAGCATCCTGCTGGTCGCCGTCTTCTTCGTCCTTGTCCTGGGCGTCGGGCGGCGGCTGGGCCCGGGCCTGCTGCACTGGCTGCGGTCGCACGTCGCCTGGCCGACGGGATTCATTGGGCTGACGACCATCGTGATCCTGGCAATGGGCAGCCTGTCCGAGGCGCTGGGCCTGCACGCCTTCCTGGGTGCCTTCCTGGTAGGAGTGGCGTTGGGCGGCCACACTGTGGAGAAGAACGAAGCCCACGAAGTCATCAGTCACTTTGTGCTGAGCTTCTTCGCACCGATCTACTTCGTCTCCATGGGCATGGCCGCCAATTTCGCCTCCTCCTTCGACGTCTGGCTGGTGACCGTCATCCTGCTAGCAGCCTTCGTGAGCAAGATCGGCGCGGTGCTCTTGGGCGCCCGGGTCGCGGGAATGCCGATCACCTCCGAGGTATGGGCGATCGCCTTTGGGCTGAATGCCCGTGGCGCCACAGGCATCATCCTGGCGAGTGCTGGACTGGCGAATGGACTGATCGACGAACGAATCTTCGTGGCGATGGTAATCATGGCCATGATCACCTCGCTCGTTTCGGGACCGGCGATGAAGACGGTTCTCAATCGCCGGGCGGCGGCCATCCTGGCCGAGAGGGAAGCTGCCGGTACCTAGTCCCGACGGAGCGGCCGGGGAAAGAGTCCGGCATCCGGTGGGCGAGTACGGCAGACCAAGAGGGAGAGGCAGTCCGTGGATTTCGGCTGGAGTGAGGAACAGACGGCCTTCAGGAAGGCCGCGGTGGACTTCGCCCGATCGGCACTGAGCGAGGGAACCCTCGAACGTGACCGATCGGCCGAGTTCTCGCGAGAGCTGTGGCGCAAGTGCGCGGAGTTCGGGGTCCAAGGGCTGCCGATCCCCGAAGCGTATGGTGGCGTGAATGCCGACCTCGTGACGGCGATGCTCACCATGGAGGGCCTCGGGTACGGAGGGCGAGACCTGGGCTTGCTGTTCGCCCTGAACGCGCAGATGTGGAGCGTCCAGATGCCGATTCTCGCCTTCGGCACGGAGGAGCAGAAGCGCAAGTACCTGCCCGGCCTGTGCAGAGGCGAACTGATCGGCGCTCACGGAATGTCGGAGCCCGGCTCCGGGTCGGACGCGTACAGCCTTCGCACGCGCGCCGAACGAACGAAGGGCGGCTACGTGTTGAATGGGAGCAAGACCTTTGTGACCAACGCGCCGGTGGCGGATCTAGCCGTGGTCTTCGCCACCCTGGATCCGGCCAAGGGCATGTGGGGCATCACCGCCTTCGTGATCGAGATGGGCATTCCGGGATTCCGTATCGGCAACCACTTGGAGAAGATGGGTCTGAGAACCTCCCCCATGGCCGAACTCTTCCTGGAGGACTGTCAGGTTGCGGAGGCGGCCCGCCTGGGTCCGGAAGGGGCCGGAGCGCGCATCTTCAATCACTCTATGGAATGGGAGCGCAGCTGCATCCTGGCAACCCAGGTGGGAGCCATGGAGCGACAGCTGGAGGAGTGCATCGACTACGCGCGCCAGCGGGAGCAGTTTGGACGGCCAATCGGGAAGTTCCAGTCGGTGGCCAACCGCATTGCTGATATGAAGGTCCGCCTTGAGACCGCTCGCCTGTTACTCTACCAAGTTGCATGGCTCAAGTCGACTGGCCGTCCGGCGACGATGCAGGCGGCGTTGGCGAAGCTGTATCTCAGTGAGGCGTTTGTGCAGTCCAGCCTGGATGCGATCCGGATCCATGGGGGCTACGGATACATGTCCGAGTTCCAGGTCGAGCGTGACTTGCGCGACGCCGTCGGGGGCACACTG
>Ga0209254_10006435_pt1 | contig 10830 bp, 8 predicted proteins | sample FrelakmetDIP11DI_FD_187148 | JGI IMG/M metagenome (GOLD analysis project Ga0209254, IMG submission 187148) | Freshwater lake sediment microbial communities from the University of Notre Dame, USA, for methane emissions studies - DIP11 DI (SPAdes)... | ecosystem: Environmental > Aquatic >... | reverse complement strand
CTCGGACACGACGATCAGCGCCCCCGCGCCGTCGGACGTCTGCGAACTGTTGCCCGCCGTCACGCTGCCCTTCGCGGCGAACACCGGACGCAGCTTGCCGAGCGCCTCGGCGCTGGAGTCGGCACGCGGGCCTTCGTCGAGCTTCACGCTGCGCGTCTTCACGTCGATGGCGCCGGACCCCAGGTTCGGGAACTTCTCCACGACCTCGATCGGGCAGATCTCGTCGGCGAACTCGCCGGCCTGCTGCGCGGCGATCGCGCGCCGGTGCGACTCCAGCGCGAAGGCGTCCTGGTCGGCGCGCGACACCTTCCACTGCGCGGCGACCCGCTCGGCGGTCATGCCCATGCCGTAGGCGATGCCGATGTTCTCGTCGCGGTCGAACACGTGCATGTTCATCGACGGCTTGTTGCCCATCATCGGCACCATGCTCATCGACTCGGCGCCGGCCGCGATCATCACCTCGGCCTCGCCGACGCGGATCCGGTCGGCGGCCATCGCCAGCGCGGTCAGCCCCGACGCGCAGAACCGGTTGACGGTGACGCCGCCGACCGAATGCGGCAGCCCGGCCAGCAGCGCCGCGATGCGTGCGACGTTCAGGCCCTGCTCGGCCTCGGGCATCGCGCAGCCGACGATCGCGTCCTCGATCGTCTTCGGGTCCAGCGAAGGCACCTGGGCCAGCGCGGCCCGGATCGCCGACACCAGCAGGTCGTCGGGCCGGACGTTGCGGAACACGCCCTTGGGCGCCTTGCCGATCGGCGTGCGCGAGGCGGCGACGATGTATGCGTCCTGTACTTGCCTGGTCATCTCGAATGCTCCTGTGTCTCTCGGTTCGGCCGGCGCGTCAGTTGCGGACCGGCTTGCCGGACTGCATCATCCCCATGATCCGCTCCTGGGTCTTGGGGTGGACCAGCAGGCTCATGAAGGCCTTGCGCTCGAGCGTCATGATCCACTCCTCGTCGACCATCGAGCCGGGCTCGACGTCGCCGCCGCACATGCACTCGGCGATCGTCTTGCCCAGGTGCATGTCGTGCGCGCTGATGAAGCCGCCGTCGCGCATGTTGACCAGCTGGGCCATGATCGTCGCGATGCCGGCGCGCCCGGCGACCTTGAAGGTGGACTTGCGCGGCGCGCGCCACCCGGCGTCGCTCATCGACTTGGCTTCGCGCACCGCTGCGTACAGCAGTTCGTGCGGGTTGAACACGATCCGGTCGTCGGCCAGCAGGTAGCCCATCTGCTGCGCCTCGATCGCCGATTTCGAGACCTGCGCGGTGGCCGCAGCCATGAAGTACTTCTTCAGGAAGTCCATCAGGTACGCGTCCGGGGCCGACTGGTTCTCCTCGGCCGCGCGGCGCGCGCCGTAGGCCAGGCCGCCGCCGCCGGGGATCAGCCCGACACCGACCTCCACCAGGCCGATGTAGCTCTCGATGCTGGCCACGCGCCGCGCGCAGTACGCGGCCAGCTCGCAGCCGCCGCCCAGCGCCATGCCGGAGACGGCCGCCACCGTGGGAACCTGCGCGTAACGCAGCCGCAGCATCGCGTCCTGCAGCGCCTTCTCGGCAGGCTCGATCGCCTGCACGCCGCCCGACATGAACAGCGGCAGCATCGCCTGCAGGTCGGCGCCGACCGAGAACGGCTCGTCCGGCGACCACACCACGAAGCCCTTGTACCGCTGCTCGGCCAGCGCAACGCCCTTGAGCAGGCCCTCGATGACGCCCGGGCCGATCGCGTGCATCTTGCTCTTGATCGACAGCACCAGCACGTCGTCGACGCCGCGCCCGTCCAGCGTCCACAGGCGCGTCGAGTCGTCCTCGTGCACCGTCGTGCCGCCGGTGTGCCCGCCGGCCGTCCCTTCGCCGCGAAGCGGCGCGCGGAAGATCTGGCGGTTGTACACGGGCAGCGTCGAGCGCGGCACGAACGCGTCGCGCGCCGGCGAATACGAGCCGTCGCCGTGGTGCACGCCGCCGCGCTCGGCGACCTTGCCCTCGAACACCCACCTGGGCAGCGGCACCTTGGCCAGCGCCTTGCCGGCGTCGATGTCGGCCTTGATCCACTGCGCCACCTGCAGCCAGCCGGCCTGCTGCCAGGCTTCGAACGGCCCCTCGCCCATGCCGAAACCCCAGCGCATCGCGAAGTCCACGTCCCGCGCGTTGTCGGCAATCTGCTCGAGGTACACGGCCGCGTAGTGGAACGAGTCGCGCAGGATCGACCAGACGAACTGGGCCTGCGGGTTGCTGGAGTCGCGCAGCAGCAGCAGCCGCTCGGCCGGGTCCTTCTTCTTCAGGATGCGCGCGACGGTCTCGTCGGCCTTGCCGCCGGCCGGCACGTAGTCGCCCTTGGCCGGGTCCAGCCGCATGATGTCCTTGCCGACCTTCCGGTAGAAGCCGGCGCCGGTCTTCTGGCCGAGCGCGCCCTTGTCGATCAGCGCCTTGAGCACCGGCGGCGTCTGGTAGATCGCCTCGAAGGCGTCGCCCTTGAGCGTGTCCTGCATCGTGCGGATCACGTGGCCCATCGTGTCCAGGCCGACGACGTCCGCGGTCCGGAAGGTGCCCGACCTGGCGCGGCCCATCTTGGCGCCGGTCAGGTCGTCGACCACGTCGTAGGCCAGCCCGAACTTCGCCGCCTCGGTGATCGTGGCCAGCATCCCGAAGATGCCGATCCGGTTCGCGATGAAGTTGGGCGTGTCCTTGGCGCGCACCACGCCCTTGCCCAGCGTGGTGGTCAGGAAGGTCTCGAGGCGATCGAGGATCGCCGGATCGGTCGCCGCGGTCGGGATCAGCTCGGCCAGGTGCATGTAGCGCGGCGGGTTGAAGAAGTGCACGCCGCAGAAGCGCTTCTTGAGCGCCGCGTCGAAGCCCTCGGACAGCGCGGTGATCGACAGCCCCGACGTGTTCGACGCGAAGATCGCGTCGGCGCCGATGTAGGGCGCGACCTTGCGGTACAGGTCGTGCTTCCAGTCCATGCGCTCGGCGATCGCCTCGATCACGAGGTCGACGCCGCGCAGCTGCTCGAGGTGCTCCTCGTAGTTCGCCGGCTCGATGAACGTCGCCAGGTCCGGGTGGCCCAGCGGCGCCGGGCTGATCTTCTTCAGCGCCTCGATCGCCTTCTTCGCGATGCCGCTCTTGTCGCCGTCCTTGGCCGGCAGGTCGTACAGCATCACGGCCACCTTGGCGTTGACCAGGTGCGCGGCGATCTGCGCGCCCATCACGCCGGCGCCCAGCACCGCGACCTTGCGGACGATGAATTGACTCATGGGGTTCTCCAGGGAAAGGGTCACTGCCCGGTCACTGCTCGCGCAGCCAGGTCTGCGTGCGGCCGAACACCGCCACGCCGAGGAAGCCGCGCACGTCGAGCTTGGCGCCGCCGTCGATCAGCTTGGCCTTGGCCTTGTAGACCTTGCCGTTGTTGGGGTCGAGGATCTCGCCGCCGGTCCACTCGTCGCCGTCCTTCTTCAGGCCCGACAGGATCGTCATGCCCTGCACCGGCTTGTCCTTGCGGTCGTCGGTGCACTTGTCGCACAGCGCGTCGACCTTTTCGGTCAGGATCTTCTCGATCCGGCCGATCAGCACGCCGGCCTGCTCGGTGATGCGGATCAGCGCCTTGGGCTTCTTGGTCTCGTCGTCGATGCTCTTCCACAGCCCGACCGGGCTGTCGTTGGCCATTGCGGCCGGGGCCGCGAGCAGCGCGCCGGTGAGAAGGCCGGCGAGGACGGCGCCGAATGCGGCGCGGCGAAGGGTGTCGTGCATGGGGTCGGTCTCCTGGGTGCGGTTCGGTGCTGGGTGCGGTTCAGAACAGTTCGGCTTCGAGTTCCATCAGCGACTTCGCGCCGGCGCGGGCCGTGCGGATCAGCGATGCGGTCTCCGGCTGCAGCTTGGCGAAGTAGAAGCGGGCCGTGGACAGCTTGGCCCGGTAGAACGGCTCGACGGCATCGCCGTCGGCCTTGACGCGGGCCAGCGCCACTTTCGCCATTCTCGCCCAGAAGTACGACATCACCAGGTGGCCGATGATCCGCAGGTAGTCGACTGCAGCGGCCCCGGCCTCGTCGGGGCTCTGGAAGGCCTTCATGCCGATTTCCATCGTCAGCTTCTCGACCTTGCCGGCCAGGTCGGCCAGCGGGTTCACGAAGTCGGCCATGTCCTCGCTGGTGCCCTCCTCCTCGACGAAGCTGCGGACCTGCTTGCCGAATTCGCGCAGCTTGGCCCCGTTGTCGCCCAGCACTTTGCGACCCAGCAGGTCCAGCGACTGGATCGTGTTGGTGCCCTCGTAGATCATGTTGATGCGGGCGTCGCGCACATACTGCTCCATGCCCGCCGCGCGGATGTAGCCGTGGCCGCCGTACACCTGCATCGCGAGGTTGGTGCTCAGGAAGCCGTTGTCGGTGATGAACGCCTTGACGACCGGCGTCAGCAGCGACAGCAGGTTGTGCGCCGCCTTGCGCTCGTCGGCGTCCGGGTGGTCCTCGGCGATGTCGGCCTGCAGCGCCAGCCAGTAGGCGAAGCAGCGGCTGCCCTCGGTGTACGCGCGCTGCGTCAGCAGCATCCGGCGCACGTCGGGGTGCACGATGATCGGGTCGGCCGGCTTGTCGGGCGCCTTGGGACCTGTGAGGCTGCGCATCTGCAGCCGCTCCTTCGCGTAGTCGACCGACTGCTGGTAGGCCACCTCGGCCAGCCCCAGCGACTGGATGCCGACGCCGATGCGCGCGGCGTTCATCATCACGAACATCGCGTTCAGCCCCTTGTTGGGCTCGCCGACCAGCCAGCCGGTGGCGTCGTCCAGGTTCATCTCGCAGGTCGCGTTGGCGTGGATGCCCATCTTGTGTTCCAGCCGGCCGCAGCGGATGCCGTTGCGCGCGCCCAGCGCGCCGTCGGCGCCGGGCACGAACTTCGGCACGATGAACAGCGAGATCCCCTTGGTGCCCGCCGGCGCATCGGGCAGGCGCGCGAGCACCAGGTGCACGATGTTGGCGGCCAGGTCGTGCTCGCCGGACGAGATGAAGATCTTGGTGCCGGTGATCCGGTAGCTGCCGTCGGCCTGCGGCTGCGCCTTGCTGCGCAGCAACCCCAGGTCGGTGCCGCTGTGCGGCTCGGTCAGGCACATCGTGCCGGTCCACTCGCCGGACACCAGTCGCGGCAGGTACAGCGCCTTCTGCTCGGGCGTGCCGTGCGTCGCCAGGCAGTCGTACGCGCCGTGGGTCAGGCCCGGGTACATCGCCCACGCCTGGTTCGCCGAGTTCATCATCTCCTGGAAGGCGATGGCGACCGCCGACGGCAGGCCCTGGCCGCCGTACTGCGGGTCGCAGGTCAGCGTCGGCCAGCCGCCCTCGCGGAACTTGTCCCAGGCGGCCTTGAAGCCCTTGGGCGTGCTGACCACACCGTCGGACAGCGAACAGCCCTCTTCGTCGCCGCTGCGGTTGATCGGAAACAGCACCTCGGCGCAGAACCTGCCGCCCTCCTCGAGCACGTGGTCGACCAGTTCGCGGTTGACCTCGCCGTGGTTCGGCAGTTGCTGCAGATGGGTCGTCGCGTCGAGCACCTCGTGGATCACGAACTGCATGTCGCGAAGCGGAGGGGTGTACTGGGACATCTTGAATGACTCCTGAATCGATGAATCGTGAAGAACGTCAAAAACGTCAAAAACGGGGTCAGAACCTAATTTCTCGCTAATTTTCCCGGGACCTGATTCCTCGACGAGCGGACGCGGGGCGGCGCCGGGACGGGCTCCGGGACCGGTTTCGCCCGAGCGCCCTCGTCCGAACGTTCGTGCAATTCCCTGACGCCCCCGGGCAGGCTGGCCGCCGGTGCCGCCAGCGCCGCCGTTCCGACGCCGCCGGACGATCCGGCCTGGTACGACGCGACAAGACGCTCGAAGGCGCGCTGCGCCCGCGCCAGCGCGTCCGGGCTGTTCAGCAGACGGGCGTCGTGATGGAGCACCAGGATCACGCCGTACAGGTCGAAGACCACCTCGCGCGCGTCGACGTCGGCGCGCAGGTCGCCGGCGTCGACCGCCTGCTGAATCGCCCGAGTCAATTCCCGTTGCCACGAGCGCACCATGGCCACCAACTCCTCGCGGACCGCGCCCGGGCGGTCGTCGTATTCGGTCGCCCCGGAAATCCAGATGCAGCCGCTGGCGGCTTCGATCGCCGTGCGCTCGAGCCAGCGGCCGAAGATCGCCCGCAGCCGGGGCAGGCCCCGGCGCTCCCTCAGGCCGGGGACCAGGATATCGTCGACGAAGCGCCGCTCGTACGCCTTGAGGACCGCAATCTGCAGGTCCTCGCGCGAGCCGAAGTGCGCGAAGACGCCGCTCTTGGACATCTGCGTGCGTTCGGCGAGCGCACCGATCGTCAGGCCCTCGACCCCGTCGCGGGCCGCCAGCTCGACTGCCGCGGCGACGATCGCCGCGCGGGTTTGTTCGCCTTTGCGCATGGGTACCGGAATAAATCGAACGGTCGTACTATTTGCGCGGCGCTCGTGTTTGTCAATCCGATAACGATGCCAGGCGGCGGTTCTAGAGGGGCCTCTCTATTGGTGCAGTGCGCAAGCGCCGGAAGCGCCCGCTCGCCACCCGGGCGGATCCGGAGTACGGTGGCGATCCCGGCCGCATCGTGGCGTCGTCGTGCGGGGTGCCTCCAACTGCACGGGCGTGCGGCGGCCCCACGCCCGACCCGTCGTCGACGCCCTTCGGGAACTCCGGGAGACGGCACACATGGGCATTGCAGGCGGGATCTCGTTCGTCGTCGTGGCAATTCTGGCTGGCGCCTACTTCTGGTACGCCACCCTCATCGCCCGGCGCAACAAGGTCAACGAGGCGATGAGTTCGGTCGACGTGCACCTGAACCAGCGCCATGACCTCATTCCGAACATCGTCGGGCTCGCGGGCCGATTCATGGAGCACGAGCGCGGACTGCTGGCCGAAGTGACCCGGCTGCGGGAGGAAGCGCGCCGGCCGACCGGCTCGACGCCCGCCGAGACGGGCAAGCGCTTCGAGGTCGAGGGCCAGCTGGGTCAGCGCGTGGGCCAGCTGCTGGTGAGCATGGAAGCCTACCCCCAATTGAAGTCGGATCGGCCGCTCCTCGAGGCACAGCAGACCTGGACCGAGACCGAGGCGCAGATCACCGCTGCCCGCCGCTTCTACAACGCGGCCGTCAATCAGCTGAACAACGCGATCCAGATCTTCCCCGGGCCGATCATCGCCGCCATCGCGGGTGTCCAGGCGATGCCGTTGTTCGAAGCTCCAGCGGCGGCGCGCCTGGCGCCGAACGTCGACGACCTTCTCGGACGCCGTCCGTGACGGCCGACGCGCCTGTCGAAACCACCTTCCTGGAGCGGCGGCGCCGCCTTGCCTTGCGCGGCGCCGCGTCCGCGCTGTTCGTCGGCATCGTCTCGTTCCCGCTGGGCACGGCGATCGGCGGTTCCGAGACCGCCGACACGATCGGCGGCGCGTTCGTCTTTGCCGGCATCATCGGCGTGGTCGCCGCACCCTGGATCGTGCGCGCCTGGCAGGGGTTCATGAGACGGCGAATGATCGCCGCGGCCGTAGCGGGCCGGCCGGACATCCGCCACATCGACGGCGAACACGACCGCCGCGCGAGCGAAGCGGCGCTGTCGTCGGCGGCGTTCAGTCTCGGCGCGTTTCACGACAGCGGACTCGTCGAGGCCTTCCAGGCCGGCACGGTCCAGCACGTCCTGACCGGCCACGCGCGAGACGTGCCTTTTGCCATCGCGGAGGTGGCCCTGCTCGACGCCAAGGGGTACCGGATGTTCGGCGGCGTGCTTGCGAGCTTTCGACTGGCCCGGCCGCGACCCGGCCTCACGATCGTCACACGGGATCACGGCGTGCTGGGAAACCTGCTGGCGAGTGCAGGGAGTCGCGTCGAGCGGTTGCCGCTCGAGGACACTGACTTCGAGGGCGTCTTCGAAGTGTACGGCGACGACCCGGTGGGCGCACGCGTGGTGCTGACCACGACGATGCTGGAGCGGCTGAAGGCGCTGGACGAGCGGGCGCATGCCCGCGGGTTCGCGTGCGCATTCCGGGGCGAGCACCTGCTGATCGCGTTCAGCGGCATGAGCTGGCGCTGCCCGGCCTGGCGCATCGTGCGGCCGATCGACGCCTGGCTCCACGACTATGCCGAGTGGCTTGCCGGGCTGGTCGAACTGCCGCAGGACATCGTCAGGACGCTCAACCTGGCGGCCCCGGCAGCCGACGACGCCCCGCGCTACGTGCCGGAAGTCGTGCCGGCGGTTGCCATCGATTCGGGCCCGGCAGATGTCTTCTCGTCTGGCCTGTGGCGGCTCGTCGGCGAGGGCGGGATGTCGCTCGTCTACGTGGCGTCGGGCACGATCTTCGGCGGGGTCGCATTGATCGGTGGGTGGTACGGCGTCACCGAAGGCTATTCGACGAACCTGTTCTGGTACTTCTGGGGGCTGATTGCCGCCGGCGTGGTCTATGGCGTCTACGCGCTCGCGCTCGGGCTGCGCCAGCTCGCGCACCTTGCATGGCGATGGAACGCTCCGCTGCGTACGCTGAACCGGCCGTAGCATCGGAACACGTCAGGCCGCGCATTCGTCCTGAGCCACGGGGGCGCGCCTGGGCGCCTCGGTTGTCCTGCCAGGCGTGCGATGGCGCAGTGAACATCAAGCCAATCATGTCCGCGTCGTCGAACTTGCCGTTGACCCTCGGCGCGCCTCGCTGGGCCGTCGCGCTCGCTGTCGCCGGGCACCTCCATTCGCCATTCGGGCTAGCCGCAGCCGCAGAGGCGGCCTTGCCAATTGCCGTCGTTCAACCGGCCACGCAGGTCGAACTCGATGAGCTGTCGGCGCGGATGCCGGACACGTTCGCGCTCGCCGCAGCGCAATACGAGTTCTTGCTCGGTCGCATCAAGTCCGGCGCCGCTCAGCCGCGCACGTACATCGACGGGACGCTGAAGCTGGTGGGGGCGAAGGACTGGACGAGCGGATTCTTCCCCGGGTCGCTGTGGTACCTCTACGAATACACCGGCGATGCAAAGTGGAAGTCTGCGGCGCAGAACTTCACGCGCCGACTCGAGAGCGTCAAGTACTACCGCGGCATCCACGATGTGGGCTTCATGCTCAACAGCAGTTACGGCAACGGCTATCGGCTGACGGGCGATCCGGCGTACCGCAACGTGCTGATTCAAGGCGCACATTCGCTGGCCACTCGGTTCAGTCCAACCGTCGGGGCGATCCGTTCCTGGGATTTCGGCACGTGGCAGTACCCGGTCATCATCGACAACATGATGAATCTCGAGCTGCTGATGTGGGCCGCTCGCGAAGCCGGTCAATCGCGGTTGCGCGACATTGCGACACGGCACGCCGACGTCACGTTGAGGCACCATTTCCGGGCGGACGCGAGCAGCATTCATCTCGTGGACTACGACCCGGCGAGCGGCGCGGTGCTCGCGAGGCAGACCGTTCAGGGCGCCGCGGATTCGTCGACGTGGTCGCGCGGCCAGGCATGGGGTCTGTACGGCTACACCATGATGTTTCGCGAAACCGGGCGCCCGGAGTACCTGGCGCAGGCGCAGCGAATGGCGCGGTTCATCATGAACCATCCCCGCCTGCCCGCGGACAAGGTTCCGTACTGGGATTTCGACGCACCGGACATCCCTGACGCCCAGCGCGACGCAGCGGCGGCGGCCATCATCGCGGCAGCGCTCATCGAATTGAGCACGTTCGTCGACCCGCAGTTCGGCGCGCAATGCCGCCTTCTGGCGCGGCAGCAGCTGCTTTCGCTGACCTCCTCCGCGTATCTGGCAAGGCCCGGCGAAAACGGCGGATTCCTGCTGATGCACTCGGTCGGCAGCCGCCCGCACAACGTCGAGGTCGACGTGCCGCTGAACTACGCGGATTACTACTTCCTCGAAGCACTGCTGCGCTATCGAAAGCTCGCCCCGAAGCGCTGACAGATCCGGCGACCGCCGTCGATTCAACCGACACGTACCCGCCGCCTCCTTCGAACCGCGCCGCAAACCGACGTGGCGACGGTGGCGACCAGCACGTACAGCAGAATCGCCGCCGGCATGCGCGGTTGCTCGGGAACGTTCAGCGTGGCGATGTCGAGCGCGATGCCCGGATGCCGCATCGACGACGCGATCGCCAGAACGGCGCCGTCGCCGATCAGCGAGACGATCGCGACCAGCGGCACCGCGACGTACATCGCAAAGACCGCGCGCAGCAGCCGTCTCGGCGGCCGGTACATCTCGCGCAACAGGGCCGTCGCGTTGGCAAACGTCGCGCGAAGCCCCAGGCCGAAGACGAGCAGCAGCACGCTGGCCGTGAGCACCAGCTTGACGAGTTGCGCGGATTCCATGGTCTGCTCGCGTCAGCGCTCGGGCGATTGCACGGCGGCTTCGGGCCGGGCGCCTCAGGCCAGCATCAGCAGCACTGCAAAGATCAGCGCGGCCAGGCAGAACGGCCAGAACCGCCCGTGGCGGTCGTCGGGCAGCTCGGACTGCAGGCTCGTGATCACGACGCCCCCGGCCAGCACCGCAAAGAGCCTTGCGAACGCGACGTCGGACAGCGGTATCGCCACCCCCACCGCGCAGCCGGCGATCACGCTTGCGGCCAGCAAGAGGTGGCCGCGACGGCGATAGACGCGACCGTGTTCCTCGGCGAGCGAGTGGTTGACGATCACGAAATGGACCGCCATCGCCAGCGTATAGACGGCGAGGGTCACGATGCCACGTTCGGCACGCTCGACGAGCAGGTATCCGACGAGTGCGCTGTAGGCCGCGAATCCGCCGACGTGGAGCCAGTAGACCGCGTCGTGCCGCTCGGCCTCGATCGCCTCGCGGCGTCGTTCGCGCCCCGACAGCAC
>Ga0209254_10006434_pt1 | contig 10830 bp, 10 predicted proteins | sample FrelakmetDIP11DI_FD_187148 | JGI IMG/M metagenome (GOLD analysis project Ga0209254, IMG submission 187148) | Freshwater lake sediment microbial communities from the University of Notre Dame, USA, for methane emissions studies - DIP11 DI (SPAdes)... | ecosystem: Environmental > Aquatic >... | reverse complement strand
CCGATCACGATCGCGCCGCCCAGCAGCGTCACGGCACCCGGCAGCACGCGCCAGATCGCGAAGTCGAGCGCCACGCCCCACAGCAGCGCGGTGTACTCGAACGGCGCCACCACCGCGGCCGGCGCGTGGCGGAAAGCCTCGGTGATGAACTGCTGGCCGATCGCACCGGTCAGCCCGACGCCGACGAACAGCGGCCAGTGATCATCGAGCAGCGGCACCCAGCCGGGGATCGCCAGCAGGCCGGCGCCCACCGAGAGCAGCACCGAGAACCAGAACACCATGCTCTCGGTCGAATCCGTGCGCGACAGCATGCGGATCGTGACTGCGCCGAGCGCGTACGTCGCCACCGCGACCACTGCCGCCAGCGCGCCGACCGACACCCACTCGCCGCCGCCACGCGGCGCGACCATGAGCAGCACGCCAGCGAGGCCGACCGCGATCGCACCCCACTGCGCGCGCCCGACCCGCTCGCCGAGCATCGGCACCGACAGCGCGGCGACCAGCAGCGGTGCGAACATGAAGATCGAGTAGGTGGTCGCGAGCGACGACTCGCGCACGGCGAACACGAACGCGCCGAGCATCAGCACCGCGAGCACGCCGCGCAGCAGGTGCAGGCGCACGTTGACGGGTCGCAGCCGCGCGAAGCGCCCGCGCAGCGTCACGACCAGCAGCACGAAAGGCAGCGAGGTCGCGCCGCGCAGGAATGCGACCTGCATCGGGCCGTAGTGGCCGGCCAGCAGCTTGAGCTGCGCGTCCATAAAGGAAAACGACGCCACCGCGAGCAGCATCGCCAGGATGCCGCGCATGTGCCCGGAGTCGTGCATGACGGGTGCGGCGCAACGGGGCCGGCCGAGCCGGCCCCCTGATCAGCGTTTCATCAAGTCGAAGAACTCGCCGTTGGTCTTGGTGTCCCGCATCTTGTCGATGAGGAACTCGGCCGCGGCCAGCTCGTCCATCGGGTGCAGCAGCTTGCGCAGGATCCAGATCTTCTGCAGCTCGTCGGGCAGGGTGATCAGTTCCTCGCGGCGCGTGCCCGAGCGGTTGATGTTGAACGCCGGGTAGACGCGCTTCTCGGCGATGCGCCGATCGAGATGGATCTCGCTGTTGCCGGTGCCCTTGAACTCCTCGTAGATCACGTCGTCCATGCGCGAGCCGGTGTCGATCAGCGCCGTGGCGAGGATCGTGAGCGAGCCGCCCTCCTCGATGTTGCGCGCGGCACCGAAGAAACGCTTCGGGCGCTGCAGCGCGTTCGCGTCCACACCGCCCGTCAGCACCTTGCCGGAGCTCGGCACCACGGTGTTGTAGGCGCGCGCGAGGCGCGTGACCGAGTCGAGCAGGATCACCACGTCCTTCTTGTGCTCGACGAGGCGCTTGGCCTTCTCGATCACCATCTCGGCGACCTGCACGTGGCGGCTGGCCGGCTCGTCGAACGTCGAGGACACCACTTCGCCGCGCACGGTGCGCGACATCTCGGTGACCTCTTCCGGACGCTCGTCGATCAGCAGCACGATCAGGTACACCTCGGGGTGGTTGGCCGTGATCGAGTTGGCGATGTTCTGCAACAGCATGGTCTTGCCGGCCTTCGGCGGCGAGACGATCAGCCCGCGCTGGCCCTTACCGAGCGGCGCGATCAGGTCGATCATGCGTGCGGTGAGGTCCTCGGTGCTGCCGGTGCCGCGCTCGAGGCGGAAGCGCCGGGTCGGATGCAGCGGCGTAAGGTTCTCGAACAGCACCTTGCTGCGCGCGTTCTCGGGCGAGTCGAAGTTGATCTGCCCGACCTTCAGCAGCGCAAAGTACCGCTCGCCGTCCTTCGGCGGGCGGATCAGGCCCGAGAGAGTGTCGCCGGTGCGCAGGTTGAAGCGGCGGATCTGCGACGGGCTGATGTAGATGTCGTCCGGACCCGCCAGGTAGGACTGCTCCGGCGAGCGCAGGAAACCGAAGCCGTCCTGCAGGATCTCGAGCACGCCGTCGCCGTAGATGTCCTCGCCGTTGCGCGCGTGCGCCTTGAGGATGGCGAAGATGATGTCCTGCTTGCGCGAGCGGGCGAGGTTTTCCATGCCCATCGACGTGGCGATCTTGAGCAGCTCGGGAATCGGCTTGTGCTTCAGCTCGCTCAAGTTCATCGAGCGGCGACTGGCCTCGAGCTCGGCCGGGCTGATGACGTCGAGGTCCTCGCCTTCGACGAAATCGTCCGGCGGCAGCTCGTCCTGGCGCGGGCCGCGATTGCCGTCGGGCTGGCCGCCGCCGCCGCCGCCACGGCCGCGCTTGCCGGGCCGGTTGCGGCCCGGGTTGCCGAGGTAGCCCCTCACAGCCTGCCGTCCAGGAACGATGCGACGTCCGCCTTGCGGACCGCACCGATCTTCTGGCCCTCGGCCAAGCCGTTCTTGAACAGGATCAGGGTCGGGATGCCGCGCACGTTGAACTTCATTGGCGTGCGCGGGTTGTCGTCGACGTTCATCTTGGCGATGACGACCTTGCCGGCGTACTCGACCGCAATTTCGTCGAGGAGCGGCGCGATCATCTTGCATGGGCCGCACCACTCGGCCCAGAAGTCGAGCAGGACCGGGGTTGCGGACTTGAGCACATCCTGCTCAAAGCTCGCATCAGTGACGTGGATGATGGACTGGCTCACCAGAGATTTCCTCCGCTGGCGTTGTCGAAAAGGGGTTGGGGCGGGCTGGATGGGATTGGGGGCTGGGCGGACGGGCGCGATGTTGCGAGTGACGGCGCGTTCCGCGTGAGGCAAACTATCGAGATTGCTGGCGAATACCCTGAGTTCTGGAGTCCCGGTGTGCCGGACGGGGGTGCCAGGTGCATACCTGGCGGGCCGGCTTCACTTTTGTCGGGAGCGGACCTAAGCCGCGAGTTGCTCGGTATTTGAACCCGCTTTCCGTGAATTTGCAAGACCACATAACCGATTTCACCTGATGGCCGACGCACACCTAACCGACGTCTCTTTCACCCACCTGCACCTGCCCGAGTCCCTCGCCCGCGGCATCGCCGACGCCGGCTTCGAGCGCTGCACGCCGATCCAGGCACAGACGCTGCCCCGGGCACTCGCCGGCTGCGACGTGGCCGGGCAGGCCCAGACGGGCACCGGCAAGACCGCGGCCTTCCTGGTCGCCCTCTACTCCCGCATCCTGCGCGCCGAGGTCCAGCCGACGCGGCGGACCAACGCGCCGCTGGCGCTGATCATCGCGCCGACGCGCGAGCTCGCGGTGCAGATTCACCACGATGCCGAGATCCTCGGCCAGTACACCGGACTGAAGCTCGGACTCGCCTTCGGCGGCGTCGACTACGACAAGCAGCGGCGCGAGCTCGAGGAAGGCGTCGACGTGCTGATCGGCACCCCGGGCCGCCTGATCGACTTCTACAAGCAGCACGTGTTCGACCTGCGCTCGATCCAGGTGCTGGTGCTCGACGAGGCCGACCGCATGTTCGACCTCGGCTTCATCGCCGACATCCGCTACATCATGCGGCGCCTGCCCGCCCCGGACCAGCGGCTCAACCTGCTGTTCTCGGCGACCCTCGCGCAGCGCGTGCTCGAGCTCGCCTACGAGCACATGAACGACCCTGAACTGGTGCGCATCGAGCCGGACAAGATGACCGTGGACCGAGTGCGGCAGGTCATCTACTTCCCGTCGATGGACGAGAAGCCGCGCCTGCTGGTGGGACTGCTGCGTACCATGGGCCCGACCCGCAGCATGATCTTCGTCAACACGCGACGCGGGGCGGAAGAACTCGAAGGGCTGCTGCGCGCCAACGGCCTCAACGCCGAGGCGATCTCGGGCGACGTGCCGCAGAAGAAGCGGCTGCGCCTGCTGCGCGACTTCCACAGCGGCGAACTCGCGATCCTGATCGGCACCGACGTCGCTTCGCGCGGGCTGCACATCCCGGACGTGAGCCACGTCTTCAACTACGACATGCCGCAGGACCCCGAGGACTACGTGCACCGCATCGGCCGCACCGCGCGGGCCGGCGCCGAGGGCGATGCGATCAGCCTCGGTTGCGAGGACTTCGTGCAGTCGCTGCCGGACATCGAGGCCTACATCGGCCGCAGCCTGCCGCGCGCCGCGCTCACTGAAGACGTACTCGCAGACATCACCGTGCCGGCACGCGAGCGGCGCCGTTTCGGCGGGCCGGGCGGCGGTGGCCGCGGTGGCTTTGGCGGCGGACGTGGCGGCGACCGTGGCCGTGGCGGCCGCAGCGGTGGCGGCGGTGATCGCCGCGACGGCCGTCGTGGTGGCCCGCCGCGTGACGACCGCCACGGTAGTCGACCAGCCGAAAGGACGCCGGCCCCAGCACCCGCTGCAGCACCAGCTCCAGCGCCGCAAGCTGCACCGGCCGGCGGATCCGATCAGTCCAGCGCGCCGGCAGACGGTGCGCCCGCCAAGCGCCGTCGACGACGCCGCGGCGGTGCCGGGCGGGGCAATGGTCCGGGTGGCACCGGCGCTCCCGGCGGTGAAGGTGGCGATTCGGGACCGCCGCCCAGCGAAGGCTGAACCCGCGGCCCCCGGCACCCGCGCCGTTCAGGGCGTCAAGTCGGCGAGGCTGCGGATCGCCGTGATGCCCGGCAGGGCCGCGCGCAGTGGCTGCGTCGAATCCGGCTGCAACACCTGGTAGATCTCCCTTACCCCGGCTCGCCGCGCGGCCTCGAGCACCAGCGAGCTGTCGTCCACGAACAGGGTCGTCGCCGGATCCACCGCATGCCGCCGCCCGAGCAGCTTCCAGAACTCCGCCTGCTCTTTCGGCACGCCGAACTCGTGCGACGAGACCAGTGCGTCGAAGTGGCGCGCCAACCCCGCCTCGCCATCCTTCACGGCCAGGCTGATGGGGTGTGCGTTGGTCGTGAGCAGCAGGCGCTTGCCCAGCGCACGTACCGCCTCCAGGAACCCGAGCGCGCCCGGCAGGTAGCGGATGTGAGCACGCAGCTCGAACTTGAGCGCGGCGATGTCGAAGTCGAGTTGCTCGCTCCAGTGGTCGATGCAGTACCACTCGAGCGTCCCGCGCCGGGCGTCGAAGCGGGCGCGCAATTGCGCGATCGCCTGCTCCGCCGGCACCCCGTGGCGCTCGCCCCAGCGACGCGGCAATGCCTCGAGCCAGAACAGGTTGTCGAACCGCAGGTCGAGCACGGTGCCGTCCATGTCGAGGCACACCGTGTGGATGGCGCTCCAGGCGGGCGCAGTCGACTGCTGGCGCGGGGTGGCCGGCACGGCGGCGATGTCCTTGGGCTGTGCAGAAAGGTCGCTATGATACGACCTCGATTCCCTGATCCTGGAGTCTCTGCCATGTCCGCTGCCGATGCCGGGCGCCTCGCGGCCCTGCTGCCCCAGGTGCTCGACGCGGTCGCCGCCGCCGGCACTGCGATCCTCGAGGTGTACGCGGCGCCGCTCGCAGTCGAGTACAAGGCGGATGACTCGCCGATCACGCGTGCGGACCGTGCCGCGCACGAGATCCTCGCGCGGCGCCTCGCGGCCATCGCGCCCGAGATCCCGATGCTGTCGGAGGAGCACGAGGCGAGCCATGCGCACTCGGTGCGCGGTGCCTGGCGCGAATTCTGGCTGGTCGATCCGCTCGACGGCACCCGGGAGTTCATCGGTCGCAACGGCGAGTTCACGGTCAACGTCGCGCTGGTGCGCGACCACCGACCGGTGCTCGGCGTGGTGGCCGCGCCGGCGCTCGGGCTCACCTACTACGCGTCCGCGGGCGTCGGCGCCTTCCGCCGCGAGGACGGCAGTTCCGCGGCCGAGCCGATCCACGTGCGGCCGGCCGCCGACCCGCTGGTGGTAGTGGGCAGTCGCTCGCACCGCGGCGATTCGCTCGACGGCCTGCTGGCGCGACTCGGTGCGTACGAGTTGCGGCCGATGGGCAGCGCACTCAAGTTCTGCGTGGTCGCCGAGGGGGCCGCGGACTTCTATCCGCGCCTCGGCCCGACCTCAGAGTGGGACACGGCCGCGGCACAGGCGGTGGTGGAAGGCGCGGGCGGCGCAGTCACCACGCTCGACGGCAAATCGCTGCGCTACAACGAGCGCGACACGCTGCTGAACCCGCACTTCATGGCCTATGGGGACGGCAGCCGCCGCTGGCCCGAGCTGTTCTGACGCGTGCAACTGTCCTGGACCCTGCTCGCCCTGCTGGCTGCGATGCTGGCCACCGCGTGGTTCTGGCACGACAGCCTCGGCGCGCGTGAGGCCGCCAATGCCGCGGCGCTTGAGACCTGCCAGGGCACCGGCGCGATGCTGCTCGACGGCACCGTCGCATTCCGGCGGATCGAGGCGGTACGGGTGCTGGGCGGCTCGCTCGGCCTGCGGCGCACCTACGTCTTCGATTACACCCGTGACGGGGCGACGCGGCAGCAGGGTTTCGTGGTGGTGACCGGCCGCACCGTCGACAGCATCGGCCTCTGAGCCGGGCTACCCCTTTGGCGCCGCCCGGGGCTAAGCTATCCGTCCTGCATCCGAGCGACCCGCGGGGCGGTCCCGTCATGGCTGAAGCGATCGACAACGTCGACACCGAGACGTTCAAGCACCTCCAGCGGCTGCGCCAGCTGCGCATCGAGCACCGTGATCTCGATGACGTGATTCACCGCCTGCAACTCGACCTGTACGTGGACCAGGTGCAGTTGCGGCGCCTGAAGCGGCGCAAGCTGCTGCTCAAGGACCAGATCGCCCGGCTCGAGAGCCAGCTGATCCCCGACCTCAACGCCTGAGCGTGATGCAAAAGCCTCTGCAGGCGGGCGGCGCCATCATCGACCAGTTGCTGCTGCCCGGGAGCCTGTTGCAGGTCGCCGTGATCGGCGGCGCGGTGCTGCTCGGCTGGTGGATCGGGCGGCTGGTGCGCCCGCGCCTCGCATCGACCGCAACGCCGCAGGACCTCCCGGGCCGGGCGCGCGAGGCCGCGTGGGTGGCAGCGCCGTTCGTGGCGAGCGTGCTGCTGCTGGCCATGGCCGCCGGGTTGTTGCACGCGGCGGGCACGGCGGCACGCTACGTGGACGTGGCGGTGCAGCTCGCCGCGCTGCTGCTGCTGATCCGCGTAACTGTCTACCTCGTCCGCGTTTCGCTCGGCGCCCGCGCACGCCTCAAGGGCTGGGGCACGGCGATCAGCCTCGTGCTGTGGGCGTTCCTGTCGCTGCACCTGCTCGGCTGGGGCGCTACCGTGATCGGCGCGCTCGACGGCATCGGCGTCGACCTCGGCAAGACGCGGGTGTCGGTGTGGTCGGTCGCCAAGCTGCTGGTGACCGTCAGCCTGTTCGTGGTGGCGGCGATGTGGGTATCGCGCTGGCTCGAGCGGCGCGTGCTCAAGCTCGATGCGCTGGCGCCCAACATGCGCATCGGCATCGCCAAGTTCATGCAGGCGTTCCTGGTGGGCCTGTCGGTGCTGGTGGGCCTCAACGCCGCCGGCCTCGACCTCACCACGCTCAACGTGCTGACCGGCGCGATCGGCATCGGCCTCGGCTTCGGCCTGCAGAGCATTGCGGCCAATTTCGTCAGCGGCTTCGTGCTGCTGATGGACCGCTCGATCAAGCCCGGCGACGTGATCAGCTTCTCCGGCACCACCGGCACCGCCACCGAGGGCTTCGGCTGGGTCGAGGAACTGCGCGGCCGCTACGTGGTGGTGCGCGACCGCGACGGCGTTGCGACGCTCGTGCCGAACCAGAACCTGATCACCAACCCGGTGGTGAACTGGAGCTACAGCGATCCCCGCGTGCGCCTGAAGCTGCCCGTGCGCGTCAGCTACCAGGGCGACCCCGAGCTGGCGATGCGGCTGATGCTACAGGCGACGCTCGGCCACCCGCGCGTGATCCAGGACCCGGCGCCGGTGGCGCGCCTGATGTCGTTTGGCGACCACGGCATCGAGCTCGAGCTGCGCTTCTGGATCCCGGACCCGGCGGCCGGCGTGAACAACGTGCGCTCCGACGTGAACCGCGCGATCTGGAAGCTGTTCAAGCAGCACGGCGTGGTGATTCCCGTGGCGCAGCGCGAGGTGCGGCTCGAGATGGTGAGCCCGCGCGTCGGCGACGCCGCTCCCGCCCGCGACGACTGAGCCGTGCCGGTCGAGGTCTCGCCCACGCTCACCCTTCCCGACGAGCTGGTCGAGGTGCGCGCCGTGCGCGCCTCGGGCCCGGGCGGGCAGAACGTCAACAAGGTGTCGAACGCGGTCGAGCTGCGCTTCGACTCGGCGGCGTGGGCCGCGCTGCCCCCCTCCGCCCGCCCGCGCCTGCGCCGCATCGCCGGGCGGCGCATGACCGGCGAGGGACTGATCGTCATCGACGCGCAGCGCTTCCGCTCGCTGGAGCAGAACCGTGCCGACGCGTTCGAGCGGCTGGTCGCGATGATTCGCGAGTCGCTGGTGGAGCCGAAGGCGCGGCGCAAGACCAGGCCGACGCGCGCATCGAAGGAGCGGCGGCTCGCCGGCAAGACCCGCGACGCGAAGACCAAGAAGATGCGCTCGCGAGTGCGGAGCGAGGACTGAGCAAGGGCCTTATACTCAGGCAGCTTGCGGCCCCGTCCCGAGCAAAGTCTCGAGCACGTCATCGACGGAATAACCGGTACGGCCTGGTTTCACGAAGCGGTGTGCCTGCGCCGCGTCGTCGCCTGCCGTCACCAGTGGTGGCTCCAGGCCACCATCCGGACGGACCCGGGCGTAGCCCACCGCTGACATCAGCCCGTTGCAGATGCACTTTCGGCCGAGGGTGTCGGACTGATTGCCGCCCTTGCGCAGGAAGTCATCCAGCGGCTCGGCCGGGCAGCGATAGCCGACCGTGCCGTCCTGCTGCCGATAGCACTGCCGGAGATAGCCGAGGTCGCAGATGCGCTCGCGCGCGTCGAACACCCCGGGTTCCGAGGCCGTGCCGTCCAGCTGCACCACCTTGAATGGAAAGCCGGTGGGCGACGCATAAGGGTCGGTGAACACCCTGATGCGACCCTCGCGGCTCGCAAGCAGCACCGCCTCCTTCAGCGCCGGTGACAACCCGGATTCCTCACAGAAGGCGAAAGCCGTGCCGACCTGGATGCCGCTGGCACCGAGCGCCAGCGCCTGGTCGAGCTTCGCCGCATCGCCGTACGATCCGCCCAGCCAGAACGGCAAGCCGAGCGCGCGGATCTGCTCGAGATCGGGCGAGTCGCGCAGCCCGTAGACCGGCTCACCGTTCGCATCCAGCGTCAGCGCACCGCGCGGCGGCGCATTGTGGCCACCGGCGGTCGCGCCCTCCACGACGAATCCGTCCACCTTGCCCGAGCTCTTGCGCGCGAGCGTCAGGGCGAGCGTGGAGGACGACACGATGGCGAGGAACTGCGGCCGCCGGAGCGTGCCCGCGCCGCGAGCCAGATACCGGCGCGGATCGAGCCGGGTGCGGAAATCCTCGCCCGGCAAGGCACCGGCCACGTCGATCTTGAGTTCCGCGGGCTCACCGGCCGCGAAGCGATCGAGGATCGCCGGGATCGACCGCGGGATGCCGGCACCCATCAGCACAACATCGACTTGCGCCAGCATCGCACCGAACAACGAGGCCAGGTTGGGCAGCTGCACCTTTTCCAGCAGGTTGATGCCGACCAGGCCTGCGTGCTGCGCCTTGGCGAGGAACACTTCGGCGAAGTTGCTGATGACGATCAGGTCGAGCAGCGTGGCCGACATCTCGATCGTGGGGATGGGCTTCGACTTGAACGGCGCGTCCGCCGCCTTGCCGCCCGCGATGAAATAGCGGTCCCAGACGCGCTCAGCGACTTCAGGCAGCGGAAAGGCGTCGAAGGCCGTGCGCAGGTGGCCGCCCGGATCACCCAGTTGCAGGCGTCGCGTGACGACGGTCTCGATGCCGGTGCCCGACACGACGCCGAGCTGACCCCTGAGGGAGACCGCGCGCGCCAGCCGCCACGACGAGACGGCGACACCCATCCCGCCCTGGATGATGCGGGGAAGCTGCACTTGCATGGCACGCACCATAGCAGCTGGCCGGCCCGGCAGCGAATGGCTGGGGCTCAGCGATGCACGACCTGCAGGATCGAATTGCGCACCTGCTCGTTGAGCACGACCTGCGCGTCGGACACGATCGCCTCGAGCATCCCGACGTCGAACTCGATTTTGTCCTCGTGGCTGACCGACAGCACCTGCCGCTCGCGCAGCAGGCCGAGGAAGTTCTGGAACAGCGACTTGTCGAAGAACTCGGGCGAATTGATCTCGTACAGCATCGCCATGCGCTGCGCCATCAGCTGGCACTGGCGCTCCAGCGCTTCCTGCGTCAACCGGCCCGGGCCGGCCTTGAGCAGCAGCGCGAGCGCGAGGTAGTAGCGCTCGAGGATCGGCATGGTCGCCTGGGCGAGCACCGAGAGCTGCACCGCCTCCGGCGACTGCGCCGGCGGGCGCCGCCACTCGCTGCGATCGTCGCTCGCCGTGAGCAGACCGTGGTTGAGCAGGTCCTCGAGCAGCTCGTCCACGACCCGGTGCAGCTCGCCCTCGGACCAGCGCAGGAAATACTCGTCGGCGACGTACGGGTAGACGCGGCGCGCGAGGCGTCGCAGGTCTTCGCGCGGCACGATCGCATTGCCCAGGAACGGGCAGGCGAGCAGCGACGGCATCAGCAGCAGGTGCAGCACGTTGTTGCGGAAATAGCTGCTGAGGATCGACTGTTCCACGGGCATCTGCAGCACGTCACCGAGCTCGTGCGGCTGGCGACGCAGGATGCCGAGCGACTCGGCGTAGCGGATCATGGCCGCACCGTCCGCGTTCGTGACGTAAACCTGCGGCGAATACGGCACTTTCCGCAGCAGCGACGCATACAGCTCGAGCTGCCGCGACAGGTCGGCCTCGCCCATGCTCTGGCGCGGCGTGGCGAGC
>Ga0209254_10006432_pt1 | contig 10831 bp, 11 predicted proteins | sample FrelakmetDIP11DI_FD_187148 | JGI IMG/M metagenome (GOLD analysis project Ga0209254, IMG submission 187148) | Freshwater lake sediment microbial communities from the University of Notre Dame, USA, for methane emissions studies - DIP11 DI (SPAdes)... | ecosystem: Environmental > Aquatic >... | reverse complement strand
AGCACAAGATAGGCCTAGAAGACAGGTCAAGAACTGTTTGAAGAAGTGAGGGCAATAGGGGTCTTCTGGAAGACTGGCATCCTTTATTGATGAGTTTCGGATCTGGTGAATTCAGCGAGCTCAAGACACACCTATGATGTAAGTATCTCACAACGCATCCCTTGTTATTTTCAGCTGGCGAATCATTCGGTACCAGAGGACATACTTTCATAGGCGGAAGCGATGATCATCAAAGCTTGTTGCGCCAGTTACTATATCATAATAAATTACTACACGTACTTTATTCAGGGGACAGTCCTATCGGCAATTTATTTCGAAAATAAATCTTGCACTTGTGGCTAAGAAGCAACAGTGCAGAGTAGATGAAGAAAGTGATAAAATTTCAAAACTCTTGAAAATATCTGCTTGTAGGTGTTATGCGCAGCCTCACTGATCGCGGTTGCCATTAAAAGAGAGGAGCAATACTACTTCTTTTCAAAAAGCTTCCTGTACTGTCCATACCCTTCTTTTTCAAGGTCTTCGGCAGGGATGAAGCGCAGGGCTGCGGAATTCATGCAGTACCGGAGCCCTGTGGGAGGGGGGCCGTCATCGAATACGTGCCCGAGATGGGAGTCTCCGAGCTTGCTCCTCACCTCGGTTCTTTTTGTGAAGAAACCCCAGTCGTCTTTTTCCACGATATTGCCGGGTTCAAGCGGTTTTGTAAAGCTCGGCCAGCCTGTCCCGGAATCGTATTTGTCCAGGGAGCTGAACAGGGGCTCGCCGGAAACGATATCCACATATATGCCGGCTCTCTTGTTGTCCGCGTATTCATTGTCGAAGGGCTTTTCTGTTCCCTCCTCCTGGGTGACCTTGAACTGAAGGGGCGTCAGTTTCTTTTTCAGTTCCTCTTTTGAGGGCTTAATAAATTTTTTATCAGAGTTTCCCATACTTTTCTCCTCTTTTGTATCGCTCCCTGTTTTCTTTTCGGCGCAGGCGACGGACGTCATCAAAATAATACCGATACAGAGCACGATAGCAAATATCCTGTTCATCTTTTTACCCTCATGCCGTTATAAACTCACGATTACTGTTTATGCATGAAATTCATGCCGCCGGGCATCTGCATCTTCTGGTATCCTGCCGGGACTTCGAAGAGCTTGTCAGGCTGTGAGCCCATCTTGATGTTTTTGAATTCCTGCGTCCATGAGCCGTCTACCGCAGCTGTTTTCACAGGGAAATTGATGTCCGTCGCCATCCACTGGTAGACCTGTTCCTGTTTGTTATTCGCCTTATAGGTGATCAGATACTTCTTTGTGGGATGCCCGTCTATGGTTTCAGTCCCTACCTGCTTCCGCTCGATTTCTCCTTCGAACTTTTCTTCGACCCTCGGTTTCTTCGACAGGTCGATAGGCATCTCCATATACATCTTCTCGCCGGTCATGATGTTCCAGACGACTTTTTTATCGACCCTTGTGATCATGATCATGTCTTCATGCATCTTCATTTCCATCCTGAACTTGTCGGGCTTGAAAAACATTTTCCCGGTCATTTTCTCCTGGCCCTCAAACGTTGTGATGGTGTCGGCAGAGAATTCGGTGGCGAACGCCAGGCAAGGCACCAGCAAGAGCAACAGCAGCACAGCAATAATCTTTTTTGACATTACATCCTCCCTGAAATGAAATAGTTGTTTCCCAAATTTTATCATACTTTCCACGGCAAAAGAACGGTCAATTTCTGAGGCGTAGAATCTCCGAGAAACTTTTCCGCCTGCTGTTATAATATTGACCATAGACAATGAAGACCAAATTCAATATTGATCCTTATCTTCAGGTATTCCGCAGCAGACGCATCGCCGTCATAACATTTCTCGGTTTTTCATCGGGAATTCCCCTGGCGCTGACCGGCGCTACCCTTCAGGCATGGATGACCGTTTCCGGCGTAGACTTGCGGACTATTGGCATATTTGCGTTAATCGGGTTTCCGTATGCCCTGAAATTTCTCTGGTCACCGCTCATGGACCGTTTTGTCCCTCCATGGCTCGGAAGGCGCAGGGGATGGATCATCATCACCCAGCTGAGTCTTGTGGCCGGCATCGCAGCGATGGCTTTCAGCTCTCCGCAGGAGGCCCCTCTATGGCTGGCAATTCTTGCCTTCGTTGTTGCTTTCTCTTCCGCTTCTCAGGACATCGTCATTGACGCATATCGTACCGACGTGCTGAAAGAACAGGAACGGGGAGTCGGGGCCGGACTTTTTGTCATGGGATACCGAATTGCGTGGCTTGTCTCCGGGGCTTTTGCCCTTATCTTGTCCGATCATATCGGATGGAGAAACACCTATATCTTAATGGCATGTGTCATGGGAATCGGAATCCTGCCCGCACTGCTGGGGCCGGAACCCGACGGAAACATTATTCCTCCCAAAACCATCAAAGAAGCTGTATGGGGACCGATGGAGGATTTTTTTTCGAGGAATGCCGCTCTATCATTGCTCCTTCTCATCATCCTCTATAAATTGGGAGACGCTTACGCAGGAGCGTTAACGACAGCATTTCTCATCAGGGAATTGGGCTTTAGTGCAAGTGAAGTAGGCACCATCAACAAAATCCTTGGATTGGCCTCATCAATCATAGGAGCGATATTTGGCGGCATCCTCATGGTACGGCTTAAACTTTTCCGTTCCCTGCTTCTGTTCGGTGTCCTGCAGGCGGTATCCAACCTCTCGTTTATGGCCCTTGCATTGACAGGGAAAAGCTACGGCATGCTCGTGTTTGCCGTTGCCTTCGAAAACGTAACCGGAGGCATGGGCACCGCTGCTTTTGTTTCTCTCCTCATGGCAATGTGCAATCACCGGTATACCGCGACACAGTATGCACTGCTGTCATCCTTTGCAGCCCTCGGTCGTATTTTCATCGCTCCGACATCCGGCTTTCTCGTGGAATCAGCGGGCTGGGCGAACTTTTTTTTCATAACGTTCCTTGCCGCTATCCCGGGAATCATGCTGCTCTGGTGGCTGCGAAGTCATATCTTAAACCTGGCAAGCGAAACCGCATAGTGTCTTATGCTTCCTATTAATCCGGCAAGCAAACACTTGAACTTCTTGTGTTTGTCATTCCCCGACTTGATCGAGGGATCCATTTTTGTTATTAGGTTCTGGATTGTCCGATCAAGTCGGACAATGACAACTGCGATTTTTTAAACAAGTTCTTTATCGTTTTTTTCTTTCGGTCTCAAAACAATTATTCCCGGTTTGTTGAGGATATATTCCGTTAAGTCCTGATCGATTACTTTCTTGTATTCTTTCTGCGACGACGCATGTCTGAGAAAAATAGTCTCTCCGTCCCTGATAGCGATTCCCACATGGGAAACATCCAAACCGTGAGCGTTGGAATATATCCCGATGTAATCGCCGGTATTCAGGCTATTCATTACTGAATCTTCGATTTCATGAGAGGGGACATAGGCAATCTCACGTTCTACCGGCTGAATACCCGGCAGGAGAAACGTTCCATCATCTCGAACGTTTAATATTTTTCGAACCCTTTTCGTCATGCGTGCAGCAATTTCTCCCGTGACATTTCTGACAAAATCCTTGTTATTCCCAATCCAATCGGTGAAGAAATGATTTCGCTTTGAAAAGCTGACGACGCCTGATTCGTATCTCACGCTCCTCAGGGTTGCCTGAAATTCGGAGAAGGATTTTGACAGACGCAGCGCTTCGATATATTCAATGAAGGTGAGGCAATCTACTCCCTGCAGGTTGATTACGAAAACCTCGGGCGAGTGTTCGCCGCCGATCAAGGTGGATTCGTGATACTCCACTCCAAGAAAGGTGTTCGAAAGAAAAGCGATTCGCTGACCCGCATCGGCGATGGCGAATGCTTCAGCGAGAAGGCTGTCCAGCACATCCGGAGTAAATCTGCCTGGAACGATATGTTCTTTCTCCATGAATTTCTATGCTATTATAACCGAAAATGAAGACCATCGATATCCATACCCACGGCATTGGCGGGGTCGATACAAGGACGAGAAATGTCGATGATATCCTTGCGATTGCCGAAATGCACGGCTCCCTTGGGGTGACGGAAATAATTCCTACTCTCTACTCCGCTCCCATCCGGGAGATGCGGGCGCAAATGGCGACTGTCAGAATGGCGATGGAATTCCAGAAGAAGGGTGTGCCTCCTCGTACCGCAAACGTGGGAAGAGGGGAGGGTGGGAATAGTGGTGAGCCTTCACATATCATCGGGGTTCATCTCGAAGGCCCGTTTCTGAACCCTGTAAAATGTGGTGCTCTTGACGCCCCTTCATTTTCCGAACCCGGTGAGTATGCCCTCATGGAACTGCTTGAAGGATTTGAGGATATCGTCAGGATAATTACCGTTGCGCCGGAAATCAGGGGCGCCATCGCTCTTATTAAAAAGGTGTCCGGTATGGGGATTGTTGTGAGCATGGGGCATTCTGATGCAACGTATACCGAGGCCGAAAACGGTTTTCGCGCGGGGGGCCGGGGGATTACACATATATTCAACGCAATGCGCGGGATACATCACCGCGAGCCGGGAATCGCGGGCTTCGGACTGTTGAACAGGGATATCTATATCGAGATTATCGCAGATCCTTATCATCTCCATCCCAAAACCCTCGAACTCGTGTTCAAAATAAAAAACCACGACAGGATACTGCTCGTCTCAGATACAGTGAGAGAAACAGAGGCAGGTGGATGCGGGATGAACGGTATCAGGGATTCCACTGGAACGCTGATGGGCGGCTGTATGACGATTACCGAATCATCCCAAAGGCTTATGCAATTGGGATACGATGAAGGAGCGATACTTGATTGCATAACGCAAAATCCTCAGAGGTATTTGCAGGGGAATAGGTAATTAGTAAGGAGGGCATAAGGAAAGATTGTTGTTAAAAAAACTCCCCTAACCCCTCTTTGCCATCCTTCGACAAGCTCAGGATGACAAATGTCATGGTGAGCCTGTCGAACCATTCCTCCCCTTGGTAAAGGGAGGGTAGGAGGGATTTTATAATTCAATTTTTTATGCTTATGACCTTATTATTAATTAGGGTGCTGTAACTCATGAGAGTAAATCCCTACGGAGGTGGTTTTATGGACAAGAAGATCATTATCTATGGCAAGGCTGGCTGACCTTATACAGACAAGGCCAGGTCGGCGTATGGTGAAAAAGCAGACTATTTCGATGTAAAACTGGACAGCGCAAAATTGGAGGAGATGCTCGCGCTTTCTGGAGGCGTAAGAAAGGTGCCGGTAATTGTCGAGGAAGGCAAAGTTACTGTCGGCTATGGCGGTTTCTGAGGGGTATGATTACCGGCAGGCGCCGGTAAAGATCGCCCTCAGTATCAGGAGAAAACATCTGATAAGAGGGATGTCCTGATAGCAAGCAAAATGGTTTATACTATTCTATAGGTGCATACGGAAATGTGGTATGTTGTGTATACAAAACCCGGCAGGGAAGACGATGTTGCATTCCTTCTGCAGAATGCGGGGATTAGCGTCCTCAATCCGAAACTCAAATCCGTGAAATATAAACACAACAGGTTTGCTGATGTCATAGAGCCTTTGTTCCCCTGTTATCTCTTCGCGGACTTCGATAAGGATATATCCGCGCACCTCATAACCTATACGCGGGGCGTGAAATACATTATCGGAAAAAGGAATCCCGTTGTCATACCGGATGAGGTGATCAACGCGATGAAGGAACGGATGGGGGATAATGGTGTCATTGTTGTCAGTCCCCAGAAATTCAAAACAGGCGATAAAGTCCTTGTAAAGGAAGGTCCCCTGAAGAGTTTTTACGGCATTTTTGAGCGTGAAGTCAAAGGTGCCCAGCGGGTGATGATCCTTCTCAATGCCATCCATTGCAGGGTAGAGATCGATAACCGTTCGCTGTCTGCAGCATAACCGGCCCTGATATTTTACGCTCAATTCGCCCTGCGTAATGCCCTGTGCAAGAAATCGTGGAAACCATAGAACGAAATCGACTAAAATACACGGTATGAAAGGCATCATTTTGGCCGGGGGCATCGGGACAAGGCTTTATCCGGTAACGTTAGGGGTCTGCAAGCAGCTTTTGCCTATCTATGATAAGCCCATGATTTACTATCCCCTGTCAGTGCTTATGCTGACCGGGATTAAAGATATCCTGATCATTTCTACTCCACACGATCTGCCGCGCTTTATGAACATCTTCGGGGACGGGTCTCAATTGGGGCTCAATTTTTCTTATAAGGAGCAGCTTCATCCCGGCGGGATTGCTGAAGCGTTTATTATCGGGGAGAGCTTTATCGGGGACGACAGCGTCTGTCTCGTCCTTGGCGACAATATTTTTTACGGACACGGCCTGACGGATTTGCTGAAGAAAGCTGCAAACGATGCGGATACGAGAGGCGGGGCGACGATATTCGGTTATTATGTCAATGATCCGGAACGGTACGGGGTCGTTGAGTTTGATGAGCAAAAAAATGTCCTGTCCCTGGAGGAAAAACCGAAAGTCCCCAAATCGAAGTATGCAGTGACAGGCCTGTATTTTTATGACAACAAGGTAATAGAAATTGCCAAAAACATAAAACCCTCTAAAAGGGGCGAAATCGAGATCACCGATGTGAACAGGGAATACCAGAAGAAGGGTGCCCTCAGGGTCGAATTGCTCGGAAGGGGGTATGCCTGGCTTGATACCGGGACTCACGGGAGTCTTCTGGAAGCCGGTGAGTTTATTGCCACCATCGAAAAAAGGCAGGGGCTGAAGATCGCCTGCATCGAAGAAATCGCCTATAAGCTGGGGTACATCAATAAAGATCAACTATCGAAGCTCGCTCAGCATCTGAATCATAATGAATATGGCAAATACCTGCTGAGGCTGATTAAATAATGCAGATATTTGCATTATCAGGTTGCGATGCCTTTTGATTTCAGACAACTCAGCCTCCCCGGCGTCATGCTCATCGAGCCAAAGCTTTTCAGAGATCCGCGAGGATTTTTCATGGAGACGTATAAATATTCGGACTTTGCCCGGCAGGGGATCACGGAACATTTTGTCCAGGACAATTTTTCACGATCCATGAAAGGGGTATTGCGCGGACTCCACTATCAGAAAGCTCCCCATGCACAGGGAAAACTGGTGCAGTGTTTAAAAGGGAGTATTTTTGACGTCGCCGTAGATATAAGAAAGGGGTCCCCCACATTCGGGCGCTGGGTGAGCGTCATGCTGTCCGAGGAGAACAGTTGCATGCTTTACGTCCCCCCCGCGTTTGCTCATGGATTTGTTGTGCTGAGTGAATCAGCCGATGTCATGTATAAATGCACGAAAGAATATGCGCCGGACAGCGACCGGGGAATCATCTGGAACGATCCGGACATCAGCATCGCCTGGCCGGTGGAAACCCCTCTTGTTTCCGAAAAAGACATGGGACATCCCCTGTTAAAAGAGGCTGACATTCTTTTTGAATACCGAGAACCCCAGAGCTAAGGGAATGAAGAAGGATTCCGGACAGGCCGGAATGACAGGAGAGGACAGTAACGCATGAAGATCCTCATCACCGGAGCGAACGGCCAACTCGCAAGGGAATTTCAAAAACTTTCGGGAACAGACCCTTATGAGATAACTGCCTTCGACAGGGAACATCTGGATATTGCCGATCCTGCTGCTGTTGAAGAAACGCTCACCCGATATAAGCCCAATGTCCTCTTGAATTGCGCGGCATATAATTTTGTCGATAAAGCGGAAGAATGTTTTGATGATGCATACAGAGTCAATGCCCTGGGGGTAAAAACCCTTGCGGCCGCATGCAGCAAAAACAACATTTTCCTGGTCCATTACAGCAGCGATTATGTCTTTGATGGGACCAAAGAGGACTTTTATACTGAAGAGGATGAGCCGAATCCGTTAACCCGTTACGGGAAAAGCAAGCTTAACGGGGAGATATTCCTGAGAGAAGAGACGGACCGATTCCTGCTGTTCAGGGTCAGCTGGGTATTCGGAGAAGGGGAACAGAATTTCCTGTACAAGTTGTCTGAATGGGCGAAAAAGAACAAAGTTCTGAAAATCGTCTGCGACCAGATATCGATCCCGACCTACACGAGAGATATTGTGAACCTGAGCATGTTCGCGATACAGAAAGGACTCAGAGGGGTTTACCATTTGACGAACAGCGGATACGCATCGAGGTATGAAGTCGCGCGGTATTTTTTAGAGAGGCTTGAAATGGATAATCTGATCTTTCCTGTCGGCTCCGACCATTTCCCAACACCGGCACAAAGGCCTTATTTTTCGGCAATGTCCAACCACAAGCTCTCCGATGCGTTAAATGTTACCATCCCTGACTGGAAGCTCGGCATTGACAGATATATCGAAGCAATGTTTGAAAAAAAGGAAATATGATGAAAAAACTTTTAGTGACCGGAGGCGCAGGTTTTATCGGCAGCGAATTTGTCAGGCAGGGAGTCCAAAGAAGATATGCAATAACCGTCATCGATAAGCTCAGCTATGCCGGCGATCTAAAGAGAATCAGGGAGGTAGAGGGGAACATTACGTTTCATGCAGCCGATATTACCGACAGGAAATCCGTGCAAGACATAATGAAATCAGAAAGGCCGGATACCGTGGTGCATTGGGCAGCGGAAAGCCATGTGGACCGGAGCATTGCGGATGCCTTGCCATTTCTCGAAACGAACATTACTGGGACACAGGTGCTTCTCGATGCGGCAAAAGATTACGGAGTGAAGCAGTTTATCAATATATCGACCGATGAGGTCTATGGCGATCTCGGTAAGGACGGAAAGTTTTATGAAAGTACACCATTAAATCCCAGCTCGCCCTATTCAGTCAGCAAGGCATCTGCCGATATGCTGGGAAGGGCTTACGAGAGGACGTACGGACTTCCTGTGATCACTGTGCGTCCGTCGAATAATTACGGGCACTGGCAATATCCCGAAAAACTCATCCCTGTTATTATTATGAAGGCGATGAACAATGAAAAGGTCCCTGTATATGCGAAAGGGGAGAATGTGAGGGAATGGTTGTTCGTCTCTGATTGTGCGGATGCGGTGTTTCAAATTATGGAAAAAGGCGAAGCCGGCGAGATTTATAATATTGGAAGCGGGGAAGAAAAGAGAAACATAGAAGTGGTAAAAACAGTCCTGGCCTTATTAAAAAAACCGGAGGATTTGATCGAGTTCACGAAAGACAGGCCGGGACACGATTTTCGATACTCGCTGAATTCAGACAAGATAAAAGGACAACTCGGCTGGCGATGCCGGGTAACGTTCTCCGAAGGGATAGAGAAGACTGTTCGGTGGTATGTTGAGAACATGGAGTGGGTGAGAAGCAAACTGAACATATGATAAGCGATAAGATATTCAGGGAGTACGATATCCGGGGGGTTGTCGGAAAAGACCTCGATGAAGGAGTCGCGCTTCTTCTGGGGAAGGCGTTTGCTGTTTTCCTCAAGCGAACGATTCCGGATGTGAAGCGTGTGAGTGTCGGAAGGGATGTCAGGCTGAGCTCAGAGGCATTGGCATCGAATATTATAGAGGGGATACGTTCGTCCGGCATCAATGTTGTCGACATAGGTATCTGTCCTACTCCACTCCAGTATTTTTCTCTCCACCATCTCCAATTGGACGGGGGCATTATGGTGACAGGCAGCCATAATCCGCCTGAGTACAACGGTTTCAAATTGAGCGTTGGAAAAGAAACCATCTTCGGAGAGGATATACAAAAGGTAAAAGATATAATCGGGAAGCAGGAATTTCACGAAGCTGCGGCAAAAGGATCTGTCGAACATTTTCATATTGTTGCCGCATATACTGATTTCATGATGAAACGGTTCTCCTATCTGTCCGGGCACAGCTACCGGAGATTGAAGGTTGTAATCGATGCGGGCAACGGTACAGGCGGAATTGTCGCTCCAAAAATAGTTGAGGCAATGGGATGTGAAGTCATCCCGCTGTATTGCGGACCCGACGGAAGATTCCCCAATCACCATCCGGACCCGACGGTAATTGAATACATCAGGGACCTTATCACTTTGACAAAGGAGAAAAAGGCGGATATCGGGGTCGGGTATGACGGAGATGCCGACAGGATTGGGGCCGTTAACAGTGACGGGAAGGTCATCTGGGGCGATCAACTGATGATTATTCTGTCAAGGGACATCCTGAAGAAGAAACCCGGAGCGGTTATTATCGGCGACGTAAAATGCTCGCAACTCATGTTCGATGATATCGAAAGGCGGGGTGGCATTCCCGTTATGTGGAAGACCGGGCATTCGCTTGTGAAGGACAAGATGAAAAAAGAGGGCGCGCTTCTTGCCGGCGAATTCAGCGGCCATATCTTTATCGCGGATGATTATTTCGGATACGACGACGCGCTGTATACCACGTTCCGCCTGATCGAGATCATGAAGACCACGGGTCTTGGAATCAATGAGCTTTTGTCGGATATTCCGGAGACGTGCTATACTCCAGAAATACGTGTCGATTGTCGTGACAGCCTGAAAAAGACGGTTGTTGAACAGTTAGTGCGGCAGTGCAAAGACTACGCTGCTAAAGGGAGCGGACCTGTTCCCATAATCAAGACGTATGACATCGACGGGGTGAGAATCGTTTTTGAAAAAGGGTGGGGGCTTGTGCGTTCGAGCAATACCCAACCGGTGATCGTGATGCGTTTTGAAGCGGAGGATCAACAGTCTTTAACCCTCTACAGAACATTTTTAGAGGGAGAACTGAAAAAAATAAAGATGAATGTTGAGGCTGAAGTTAAGGAGGAATCTTAGCTCGGAAAATGGATCTGGATTAGGCCATGTCAGACATACATGCATCAAAACCT
>Ga0209254_10006431_pt1 | contig 10832 bp, 8 predicted proteins | sample FrelakmetDIP11DI_FD_187148 | JGI IMG/M metagenome (GOLD analysis project Ga0209254, IMG submission 187148) | Freshwater lake sediment microbial communities from the University of Notre Dame, USA, for methane emissions studies - DIP11 DI (SPAdes)... | ecosystem: Environmental > Aquatic >... | reverse complement strand
CCTACCAGATGCAGAAATTCTTTCGCGCAGTGATCGGCACCAACAACATCGATCACTGCGCGCGCACCTGACACGCCCCGACGGTCGCCGGTCTGGCGGCCGCCTTCGGTTCGGGCGCGATGACCAACTCCTTCGGCGAGTTCGCCAGGGCCCAAATGTTCATGGTGATCGGCTCCAACATGGTCGAAGCCCATCCCGTGGCCGCCACCTTCGTGAAGAACGCCGTTCTCAAGGGCGCGCAGCTCATCGTGGTGGACCCCCGCCGGCACGCGCTGGCGGACCTGGCGAACCTGCACGTACCCATCCGCGTGGGTTCGGACATCGCCTTTCTCAACTCGCTGATGCAGGTGCTGATTGCGGAGGACCTGTACGACCGCAGCTTCGTGGGGTCCTGCACCATCGATTTCGAGCGACTGGCGGAAGTCGCCGCCGCGTATCCTCCAGAGCGCGCCGCCGGCATCTGCGGGATCGACCCCGCAATGATCCGGGACGTCGCCCGCCGCATCGCCGCGGTCAAGCCCATGATGCTCTGCTACACCCTGGGCATCACCGAGCACACCTGCGGCAAGAACAACGTGCAGGCCATCGCCAACCTGCAGATGCTGCTCGGCAACATCGGCATGGAGTGCGGCGGCGTGAATCCCCTGCGCGGGCAGAACAACGTCCAGGGCGCCTGTGACATGGGGGCGCTTCCCAACGTCTTCCCGGGCTACCAGGCCGTGACCGACGAGAGCCACCGGGCGAAATTCGCCGAGGCCTGGGGGGTGGAACGCCTGCCCGACACGCCGGGGCTCATGATCCCGCGGATGATGGATGGCCTCGTTTCCGGTAAGATCAAAGCCTTCTATGTATTCGGGGAAAACCTGGCCAACACCGAGCCCGACATCCGCAAGGTGGAGCACGAGCTCGCCGCGGCCGAGTTCCTGGTGGTCCAGGACATCTTCCCCAATGAGACCACGCGCTTTGCCCATGTCGTGCTGCCCGCGGCGGCCTGGAGCGAGAACGACGGCACCTTCACCAACAGCGAGCGCCGCGTGAGCCGCGTGCGGACGGCGAGCCCGCCGCCCGGGCTGGCCAAACCCAACTGGTGGATCTTCCGCGAGCTGGCCCGACGCATGGGGCATGCCTGGGCAGCCGACAGTGCGCGCGCGCTCTGGGACGACGAGATCTCGGTGCTGGCGCCGCAGCTGTGCGGGATCAAGTATCACCGCCTGGAAGGCGACGGGCTGCAGTGGCCCTGCCCCGACGAGAGTCACGAGGGGACCTGCTTCCTGCACAAGGACGGGCAGTTCACCTGCGGCCTCGGGGTCTTCACGCCGGTGGAATGGACCCCGCCGGCCGAGGAGGCCTGCGCGGACTATCCGCTGGTACTGAGCACCGGCCGGCGCCTGGCCCACTATCACACCCGCACCCAGACCGGCCGCTGCGAAGGCCTGAACGACATCCTGGGCGAAGAGACCGCCGACATTTCACCCCAGGACGCGATGGAGTTGAATGTCCGGGACGGCGAGCGGGTTCGCGTCCGCTCCCGGCGCGGGCAAGTCGAAATCAAGGCCAAGGTGACCTCGCGCGTTCCGCGCGGCCTGGTGTGGATGTCCTTTCATTTCCGGGATACGAACGCCAACTGGCTCACGAACCCGGCCTTCGACCCCGCGACGCTTACAGCGGAATACAAGGCCTGCGCCGTGCGCATCGAGAAGTTGAACGCGGGTTGAAATTCCCTCAGGCCGGAACCACTTTATTGCCTCATGGGAGCGGCGTTTCGACCGCGAAACATCGATAGCCGGCAAATCGCGGCTGGAAGGCCGCTCCCACTAGCCAACCAACGCCCTTCGTCTGCGCTGCGCGCCGTATCCTGCTGCCGACGAAGCCGTCCGAAAGGAGCTTGAAAGTTGCCATGTTGAACGCCGCCGTCACCATCGAACCGCCCCAGAACGAGGCCACGCTGTCCTACGCCCCGGGAAGCCCGGAACGGCGCCGGATATCCTCCGCACTGAACGAAATGAGAGGTCAGGAAATCGAAATACCCCTGATCATCGGCGGACGCGAGATATGGACCGGCCGAACGGCCGCGTGCACCGTGCCCCATGATCACCGCCACCGCCTGGCCGTCTACCACATGGCCGGCCCGGAGGAAACCGCCCTGGCCGTCGAGGCCGCACGCCGGGCTTCCGCCGCCTGGACCGACATGGCCTGGGCCGACCGCCTGGCGATCTTTATGAAGGCCGCCGACCTGATCGCGGGACCCCACCGCATGCGCATCAACGCCGCCACCATGCTGGGCCAGGGAAAAAACGTCTATCAGGCCGAGATCGACGCCGCCTGCGAAAGCGCCGACTTCCTGCGGTTCTACTGCTGGAATGCGGCCCGCGTGTTCGGTCTGCAGCCCATTTCCTCCGCCGGCGTCTGGAACCAGATGGAGTACCGGCCGCTGGAAGGGTTTGTGCTGGCGATTTCGCCCTTCAACTTCACCGCCCTTGGCGTGAACCTGGCCGCCGCCCCCGCCCTGCTCGGCAACACGGTGATCTGGAAGCCGGCCTCCGCGGCGGTCTACTCGGCCTACCATTTGATGCGGATCTTCCACGAGGCCGGGCTGCCCGAAGGCGTCATCAACTTCGTGCCGGGTGCGGGCAGCCAGATGGGCCCGCTGCTGCTGAAGCACCCGGAGCTCGCCGGGGTGCACTTCACCGGCTCCACCGCGGTATTCCGCGAAATCTGGAAAACCGTAGGGGCCAACATCGAGGCCTACCGCAGCTATCCGCGGCTGGTGGGCGAAACCGGCGGCAAGGACTTCATCTTCGTCCACTCCTCCGCCGACCCGCAGGCCGTGGCGGTCGCGATGGTGCGCGGCGCCTTCGAGTACCAGGGCCAGAAATGCTCGGCCGCATCGCGGGCCTACGTCCCCCGATCGATGTGGAAATCCGTGAAGGAGTTGCTTCTGGAGATGATCGCCGGCATCAAGGTGGGGCCGCCGGAAGACTTCACCCATTTCGTCAACGCCGTCATCGACCGGCCGGCTTTCGACAAGATCGTCGCCCACATCGAGTTCGCCCGCAAGGCGCCCGATGCGGATATCCTCATCGGGGGCACCTACGACGATCGCACGGGCTATTTCATCCAGCCGACCGTGATCCTGGCCGAAAAGCCCGATTTCAAAACCATGGCGGAGGAGGTCTTCGGACCGGTGCTCACGGTGTTTGTCTACGACGACGACCGCTTCGAAGAGACCCTGGCGCTGTGCGACCGGACATCGCCCTATGCCCTGACCGGATCCATCTTCGCCCGTGAGCGCCAGGCCATCGTGACGGCCAAACGAGTGCTGGTGAACGCTGCCGGCAACTTCTACATCAACGACAAACCTACCGGCGCGATGATCGGCCAGCAGCCCTTCGGCGGCGGCCGCGCCTCGGGGACCAACGACAAGGCCGGCACCCTGCTCAACCTGCTGCGCTGGGTCAGCCCGCGCACGATCAAGGAGACTTTCCTGCCCGCCGTCGATTACGGCTACCCATTCATGCAGGGGGAGGCCCGGTGAAAAAGATTCGACTGCGCGTGAATGGAATCCGGCGCGAGCTGATCGTCGCACCGGAAACCGTTCTGCTGGATGTGCTGCGCGAGGATCTGCGGCTGACCGGCGCCAAGCAGTCCTGCGACCGCAAGGGCCAATGCGGCGCCTGCACGGTGGTGGTGAACCGGCAGGCGGTGCGGTCCTGCCGGGTCCGCGTGGCCGACCTGGAAGGAGCGGATATCGTCACGGTGGAGGGACTGGGCACACCGGAGAACCCCCATCTCATCCAGGAAGCGTTCGTCTTGTCGGGAGCGATTCAATGCGGGTTCTGCACCCCGGGCATGATCATGGCCGCCAAGGCGCTGCTGGATGCGAATCCGGACCCCACCCCCGCGGAGATCAAGCAGGCCCTGCGCCGGAATCTGTGCCGCTGCACGGGCTACAAGAAGATCATCGAAGCCGTGCAGCTGTCCGGCCGTTTCCTGCGTGGCGAGACGACCCCCCAGGCCGTCCGGCCCACCGCGGTCCAGGGCATTATGGGGGTTTCCCATCCGCGTCCGTCCGCCATGGCCAAGGCCTGCGGCGCCGCTTATTTCACGGCGGATTATGCCGTCAAGGGGGCGCTCGAGCTGGCCGTTCTGCGCAGCGCCATTCCCCACGCACGCATCGTCTCGATCGACACATCCCAGGCCGAGAAGATGCCGGGAGTGGCCGGCGTGATGACCGCAGCGGACATCAAGGGCACCAACATCCTGAAATACCTTGTGGCGGACAGACCCGTGCTCTGCAAAGATACCGTCCGTTACATCGGCGATCCCATCCTGGCCGTGGCGGCCGACACCCGCGAGCACGCGGCGGCGGCCCTGGAAAAAGTGCAGGTCGAACTCGATCCGCTGCCGACCTTAAGCGGTCCGGGGGCCGCGCTGGATGCCGCGGCGCCCCGGCTGCACGCCGACATTCCAAACCTTTGTTTCGACCAGCCGCAGATCAAGGGGGACGCGCAAAAGGCGCTGCAAGATTCGGCAGCGGTGGTCTCGGCCCGCTTCAGAACCCAGATCAACCATCAGGCCCCGCTCGAACCCGAAGCCACGATCGCGTATTGGGAGCAGGACGAGACCGGAGGCGACGACCAGCTGGTGATCATCGGCCGCAGCATCAACATCCACTACCACCTGGGCATGCTGCAGAGCGCTCTCGGCTGGGAGAACATGCGCTACATCGAGGCGTTTTCCGGAGGGCAGTTCGGCATCAAGATCGACGTGATCTCCGAGGGCATCGCCGGAGCGGCCGCCATCCATTTCAAACGGCCGATACGCTACATCCCCAGCATCGCCGAAAGCATGCTGATGACCTCCAAGCGCCACGCCTTCGACATGCAGGTGAAGCTGGCGGCCGACGCTCAGGGCCGTCTCACGGCCTACTGCAACGACTTGGTGGTGGACAACGGAGCCTACCACTCCATCGGCCACGTGGTGGTCCACCGCGCCCTGCTCATGCTGTCGGGATCCTACCACATCCCCAACGTCGCCGCGCGCGGCCGCCTGGTTTACACCAACAACCCCTGGGGCAGCGCAGCGCGCGGCGCTGGTCCTCCGCAAGTCAACTTCGCTCTGGAATGCGCCATGGAGATGCTGGCTGAAAAGCTGGGCGTGGATCCGTTCGACTTCCGGCTGCAAAATTCCCTGAGACCCGGTCAGAGCAAATCCACCGGGCGGGTGGTTCAGGAATGGCCTTTTCCGGAACTGATGGAGGCCTTGCGACCGCAGTACCGGCGCGCCGTCAAGGAGGCCGCGGCCGGTCGGTCGGGCAGGATCAAGCGCGGGGTCGGCTTGGGCACCGGCGCCTTCGGAATCGGAGGACCGGGAGATACCGCAGTGGCCGCCGTGGAGCTCGACCCCGACGGCGGCCTCAGCGTGTATGCCGCCGCCGCCGACCCGGGTGAAGGCAACGACTCCATGTTGACCCAGCTCACCGCCGAGTGCATGGCCATCCCGCTCGACCGCGTGCGGCTGCACACCCGCGACACGGGCAACACCGCGGCCAGCGGGCCTGCGGCCGGCAGCCGGGTCACCTACATGATCGGCAGCGCCCTTCTCAACGCCCTGGAGCAGTTGAAGGCCGCCATGCAGGCCACCGGCGCCAAGACCTCTTCAGAACTGGAGGCGGCCGGCCGCCCCAAACGTTACATCGGCCGCAAGAAGAACGAAGACGCCGGCCCGTTGGACCCCCAGACCGGCCAGGGCCCTTCCTTCGAGTCCCAGGTGCACGCCGTGCAGATGGTCGAGCTTGAAGTCGATACCGAATCGGGCAAGGTCAAGGTTCTCAAGATGACCACGGCGGTCGACGCCGGTCCGGTGATCAATCCGCTCAACCTGACCGGCCAGCTCGAAGGCGGCATGGACATGGGGGTAGGGTTCGCCCTGCGCGAGGAATACGTCGCCGGCCGCACCAGGGATTGGGTGACTTTCAAATTCCCCACCATCCGGGACAGCTTCGATATGGAGATCATCCTCCGAGAGACGCCCCGTCCCAGGGGGCCGCTGGGCGCCACCGGTGTCGGAGAAATGTGCCTGGTGCCGACCGCGCCCGCGGTGATCAACGCCATCCACAACGCCGTGGGCGTGTGGATCTGCGAGCTGCCGGCGACGCCTGACAAGATCAAGGCGGCGCTGGCTGCCGCCTGACCGACCGCGGATGAGCTCACAGCCCCCTGAGGCTGGAAAAGCTCCCCCCTCTCGGATGCGTGCGATCGCCGGCCGGGAGGTGGCTTTCGACGAGGAGGGTTTCTTCGAAGATTTCGAAAGCTGGTCGGAGGAGATATTCGAGGCGCTGGCCCAGGAGAGCGGCATCGAGGCGATCACCGACCAGCACCGGCGGGTGGTCCGCTTCCTGCGCGATTTCTACGCCTACAACGGCCGGGCGCCGCTGAACAACCAGCTCCGGCAGGGAATGGGCTTGAGCCTGCTGGAGCTGGAAGGCCTCTTTCCGCAAGGCCTCAAGCTGGGGGCAAGACGGCTGGCGGGCCTGCCCAACCCTAAAACCTGCAGCTGAAGGAGCACCTATTTCTAGAGACCGCCGATGATCTACCTGGATAATGCCGCCACCTCCTTCCCCAAACCGGCCGAATGCCTGCGGCGCGCCCTTGAGCGCTATTTGCTTTTAGGAGCCTCTCCCGGCCGAGGCGGCTACGATCGGGCCGTCGAAGCCGAGGCGGCGGTTGCGACCGTTAGGAGCAAGCTGTGCCGCTTCTTCGGGGTCGACGAGAACTATCGAGTCTGCTTCACCTACAACGCCACCGATGCGCTCAACCTGCTGCTCCAGGGCCTGCTGCAGCCGGGCGACCATGTCGTGAGCTCCCGGCTGGAGCACAACTCCGTCCTGCGCCCCCTGCACCACCTGCAAAGCCAGGGGCGAATCCGTTTCGACCTGGTGCCGTTCAGTCCGGACGGCTTCATCGATCCCGCCCAAGTCTCAGCCGCCATCCAACCGGCAACCCGACTGGTGATCCTGACCCACGCCTCCAACGTCCTCGGCACGGTGCAGCCCGCCCAAGATATCGCCGCCGTCTGCCGTGAACGAGGAGTTCCTTTGGTGCTGGACGTCTCTCAGAGCGCCGGCTCGATCCCCATCCGCTTGAAGGACTGGGGAGCGCAGGGGCTGGCCTTTACCGGGCATAAAGCGCTGCTCGGCCCGACAGGGATCGGCGGACTGGTGCTCGGTCCGGACCTCGACCTTGAGCCTACCCGTTTCGGCGGCACGGGGGTCGATTCCAGGAGCCCTTACCAGACCCGCGAATATCCATACCGCCTGGAAGCCGGGACCATCAACCTCCTGGGAATTCTCGGTTTGGAGGAAAGCCTGGATTACGTCGAGCGGAGTTATGCCGCTACCTATGCCCGCGAGATGGCGCTGGCTGAAAAGCTTCGCGACGGTCTTCAAGTTTTGCCCCGGCTGCGGTTGTATGCTGCCGATCGCCTGGACAACCATCTGCCGGTCTTGACCTGCACGCTGGAAAAGCGCCGCTCCGAAGATATCGGCGCCATCCTGGACGGCGATTACGGCATTGCCGTACGGGCGGGCCTGCATTGCGCGCCGTTCGTTCACCAGCAGTTGGGCACCCTTGCGCAGGGCGCCGTGCGATTCAGTCTTGGTCCGTTTACCACCGAGACCGAAATCGATGCTGCGGTCGCGGCGATGGCGACTGTCGCGGGCCGAATTTAAACCTGCCGTTGGGGAGGTTGGAGCGAGAATGAGCGAGATCCGCCTGAGTCTGCTGCTAATTGAGTCTCTGGACGCTGCCTATCATCATGAAAACTATGGAGGCCCCGCATGGCTGGTGGATTGGGGCCAGGCCGTTATCAACCAGATTCGGCTCTCATTCCCCGATCAGGAGGAGTCCCGGGAAGCTTTATGGGACACGGCCCGGAAATTGCTCTGGGATCTGGCCTGTTCACACGTCGCTGACGAAATGATATGGCATTTCCTGCACCGACCCGAGACGTTTTTCCGGTCGCTCGTCATGGTGTGGGCCCACGACGCGTCGAGGACGGAGGGGCTCCAGTACGACCCGCGCAGGCTTCACTGAACTCCTCGACCCGCCATCCGGCCGGACGTCTGCCGGCAGCGGACTCCCCCCGGTGCCTGCAATCCTTGCAAAAGGAGGTGAGTTCGGGGAAAAACCCGAGAAAGTCGCTTTCAAGCGGCCGATAGTTGGCCTCGATTTCAGCGACTGAGCCAATCAAGGGATCACCTTTGGACAGCCTTGCAGCGATGCGGTCGAGCGTGTCGCCCACGCCTTCCATATGCGTATAGCTCCCCAGCCAGTCTTCGGCGATCATTCGCGGCAGGATCCGGCGCAGCCGCTCGGGCAGCCATGCCCGGTTCTTGTCCAGAACAGCGTACACGCGCTCGATGAAGGAATTCGGGTCGACCGGGCTTAGACGACGCCAATGCCGGATCAGGAAGTGGTCATAACAGATATCGACGATGATTCCCGCGAAGCGCCGCCGCTCGGGGCTGACGCGGTTCCGGCTGCGGCGCGGGATGGGGTGGGCGTCCGAGAACGAATCGACCTTGCGGTGAAAAAGGATGGCATCCGCCACGGCGGCGCTGAAACGGCCTGCGGGGCTCCCTTTGACGAAATCCCCCAGCAGGCTGCCGAGAAGGGCCTCCTCTGCGGGGTCGGATAGAAAAAGGTGGAACAGATAATTCAAGCGTTGCTCTCCGGCGGGTGACCGCCCGCTTCGACAGGTCTGATGGACGCCTATCAGAGGTCTTTCGCAACGGGACTATAAAACAGAATCGCCCCGCTGCAAGCCAGACGGCCGGCAACGGGGCGACTCAGGTGCCAGGCGGGCTAAACGATGATTCCGAACAGCACGATCAGTTCATGCAAATCCCAGTAAATCTTTTTTTGCAGCTCGCAATCCGTCACCCAGTCGTCCTTGTCGATCCCCCCGCCGTTGGTGCTGCAGCCATCGACGTGCTCCAGAATGCCTTTTTGGAGGATTGACCTGGCTGCCTTGTAGTTTCCCCACTTGGCGAGCTTTTGGGCGGCATAGGCTTCGAAAACCAGAAGCTTCTTGTACAGTAGGTTCTTATAGGTTTTGGCTCCGCATGAATCCAAAGTCTCGATCAGCGCATCCAGCTTGAATGTAATCGTGGGTCCGGGATGGATGGCTCCGTAGACGACGATCTTGCCCTCGTCGACATATTTCCAGCCGGCCTCGCGCATATCGATATCGGTGGTGCCGGCCGGCAGAGGTTCCACCTTGACGAACGTGGCCGTGCGAATCGAATAACCGGCATTGTGGTCGGCATCCGGGTCGAAAGGCCAGATGACCCTCTGGTCCCTTGCGGTCGAACGCTGATCCGGAGGCCCCGGTTTTTTCTGCGGCGGAACCACCCGGAAAGGTCCTTCACCGTCGAGCTTGTTATTCGGCGCCAGTGTGCCGGCATCAAGGTATTGGGTGTCGCGCTGGTAGGCCAGCATCAACTTAAGTCCGTCTTTGTTTTCAATCCGTGAATTGTTTTCCAAATTCATGCCCGCCACCCGGCCGTAATCGCACCACCCATCCTTGTTTTTTGCGGTGTCCGCCGCCTCGCGGTAGTGATAAGCGGCTGCCGGGTAGGCACCGCGAACGTGGTAAAAAAGCGGATTGGGGTCGGGGTTCATCGGATGGTACTGGGAAAAACCGTCCGGTGCGTAGACGTTGATGTGAGTGGCTGTGGCCAAGGCACCGGCCGCCTGGAGAATTTCCTCCATGGAGACTCCCGTATACTTCGCATAGAAATCCGTGGATTTATGGGCATTCATCAACAACAGTTGGGTATGCCGGGGCAGGTTCTCGATGAGTTGCCGAGAAAAAACCCTGAAGGGGGCCGGGACCTTGCTGAGATCATCGTTGCCGTCGCCCGGAAAGCGCAAGGCATCGAGTTCAGTCTTATTGGAGTATCCGTCAGCATCCGAATCCTGCCCCTCGATTTTTCGGAGCGCGATGCTGCTCCTTCCGTTGGCCTTGTAAGCCATTCCGTAGGGGTTCAGAGTGTCGTCAATGTTCCCGATCGCATCATAGCCGTACTTGTAATGGCACCACTGGCAGCTTCCCAGGGCGACGGCCTTGCCGCCGGAATCATAGCTACCCCCCGTGTGGCACTGTGCACAGCTGTCAAGTTTGGTTCCGGCTTTGTCGGGATACGCCTCGAGAAAATAAGCCGAATCGATTTCGCCCTTGTGGTGATAGGCGGCAAAGCCACTGATGTTGAAACCAATCAGGAACAGGGCTGATATTACCCATTTGATCGCTGGGCGCCCCACGCCGCCTATTTTTTCCTTCTTCGTTCGAGGATGGAGTGCCATCATGCTTCTCATTTTGCCGTCGCAGTCCTCCGTCGAGGATCAATGCCGGGCATGTAAAAAGGTCGATGTTCGGTGTTTTCAACCGAATGGCACCAGCGTGTCAAGAGGTTCCCTGGCCCCGACAGACAAGTCCGACCGTTGGCTTAAGCGCGTGGGGCTCTTGCGGGGCAGATACGAGGCGGCTAACACAGAGGCGGCATGAACGCTTGACAATATGGGGGGTTCATCACTATAGAGCAGGTTACGTTATTTGCTGGAAAGGAATCGCCGATGCCGAGACTGATCAAGGAAAAAGGGGCCACCGGAAGGCTGCACATCGATTCGCATCTGATGGGTGAATCGCTGGTCAGTAAAAAGCTGCTTCAGCGCACCGAGGCCAAGGAGTACTTCCGCATGCACCCCGACATCAACGTCATCAAGATCGGGGGCCAGAGCATTATGGACCGGGGGGCCAAAGCACTTATG
>Ga0209254_10006430_pt1 | contig 10832 bp, 6 predicted proteins | sample FrelakmetDIP11DI_FD_187148 | JGI IMG/M metagenome (GOLD analysis project Ga0209254, IMG submission 187148) | Freshwater lake sediment microbial communities from the University of Notre Dame, USA, for methane emissions studies - DIP11 DI (SPAdes)... | ecosystem: Environmental > Aquatic >... | reverse complement strand
CTGCAGGAACGCCTGGTGACGATCGAGAACATCCAGAAGACGGTCGCGGAGTACTTCAAGATCCGCGTGGCCGACCTGCTCTCGAAACGCCGCAGTCGCTCGATCACGAGGCCACGCCAGGTCGCGATGGCGCTCGCCAAGGAACTCACCAACCACAGCCTGCCGGAAATCGGTGACGCATTCGGCGGGCGTGACCACACGACCGTGCTGCATGCGTGTCGCGTGATCAAGGGACTGCGCGAGTCACAGACGCGAATGAACGAGGATTATCAGAACCTGTTGAGAACCCTCGCGGCATGATGTGAGCAAGCTGTGCATCAATGGGCGGGGGCGAGTAGTGCACCATTCATCCACAGCGTACGTACAGGCGGTGCGCGAGTTGCAGGCGGGTTTGTGCTTTCGGCAACTGCCGGCGGGTGCTGGATAAAAAGGCGTTCTGCACAGGCTGGGGCTGTGCTAGTAATAATAGTAATAAGAGATATCAAATAAGAGATTAATAGCGGAAGCACAAAGATGAAGATCATTGCTAAGCGCGAAGCGATCCTGAGTCCTCTGCAGGCCGTCATCGGCGTGGTGGAACGCCGCCAGACGATGCCGATCCTGGCGAACGTACTGCTTTCCGCAAAGGGCGGACGCCTGGCGGTCACGGCGACCGACCTCGAAGTCGAGCTCGTGGCGACCTCCGAGGTGGACGTGCAGCGCAACGGCGAGGTCACGGTGCCGGGCCGCAAGCTGCTCGACATCTGTCGCGCGCTGCCGGAAGGCGCCGAGATCACGCTGACCCTCGATGGTGAGCGGATGTCTGTGCGGGCACGCAAGAGTCGCTTCACGCTCTCGACGCTGCCTGCGAGCGAGTTCCCGACGGTCGAGGAGATCAACGGGCAGCAGTCACTCAAGGTGCCGCAGAAGGACTTCAAGCGGCTGCTGGAGAAGACTCATTTTTCAATGGCCCAGCAGGATGTCCGCTACTACCTTAACGGGCTTCTTCTGGAAACGTCGGCAAAGTCGCTTCGATCTGTCGCGACTGACGGGCATCGTCTGGCTTTGTGTGACGTGGACCTTCCCGAGGGCGCGAAATCCGGTCAGCAGGTGATCGTTCCGCGAAAAGGAGTGCTCGAGTTGCAGCGAATCCTCGGTCACGAGGAGCAGATTCTGGATCTGGCGATCGGAGTCAACCACATTCGCGTCCAGATCGGCGACATTCGATTCACATCCAAACTAATTGACGGACGTTTCCCGGAGTACAGCCGGGTAATTCCGAATGATCCGCCCCGAGTCGTGACCGCCGTTCGCGATGATCTTCGGCTGGCATTGCAGCGGGCTGCGATCCTGTCCAACGAGAAGTACCGGGGGATCCGCTTTGCGGTGAAGCCGAATCTGCTGACGATCCAGTCGCACAACCCTGAGCAGGAAGAGGCCGAGGAAGAGGTCGAAGTCACCTACGAGGGTGAGGAACTCGAGATTGGCTTTAACGTGAACTATTTGATGGATGCCTTGGCGGCCGTCGAAGGGCCGGAAGTGCAGGTTTGCCTTACAGACGGGAACAGCAGTTGCCTGATCCGTTCATCAGCGGACAGCGGGGCACGATTCGTGGTCATGCCAATGCGGCTGTGAGGCCCATTGTCGGCCTCCGATGATTCTGGAAAGTCTCGGCGTCGAGGATTTCCGGTGCGTTGAGCGAGCTGAGCTGGCACTTCACCCGCGCAGCAATCTGATCACGGGCGAGAACGCCTCCGGGAAAACGACCCTCTTGGAGGCGATGTTCTTTCTCGGCCGTGGCCGCTCTTTTCGGACCGCACAGTCGGAAACGCTCATTCGAACCGGTGCAGCAGGCTTCATGCTGCTCGGCCGCGTTCATGCTGCGGGACGCAGCCAGCCGCTGGGGATGCGCTACAGAAAATCCGGGATGGAGGTGCGTCACGCCGGTCGGCCGGTGGGCAGCCTCGCGGAGCTCGCGACGGTGCTTCCCGCCCAGGCGATCGATCCCGAGGTGCACCGACTGATCGAGGGGGGGCCTCAAGAGCGGCGGCGCTATCTGGACTGGGGTGTGTTCCACGTGGAACCAAATTTCATTGGACATTGGCGACGCTACCAACGGGCGCTACGCCAAAGAAACGCGGCCCTCAAAGCAGAACAGCCGGAGAATCTTGTCCGGGTCTGGGATGCGGATCTGGTGGAGGCGGGAGAGCATGTCGCGCTCATGAGGACCCAGTACGTCGAGCAACTCGCACCGCAGGTCGCCCGTGTGGGGAAGCGGTTGCTTGGGGCTGCGGTGGAAATCGCGCTGCATCGTGGATGGGCGGCGGAGCGGTCGCTGGCAGAAGCACTGGCAGCATCTTGGCCGCGAGATCGAACTCGCGGCCTCACCCATACCGGTCCGCATCGCGCGGATGTGGCAGTCCGCTTCGAAGGTGCGGCGGCTCGAGATCGCGTGTCCCGCGGGCAGCAGAAACTTGCAGCGGCAGCGCTGCTTCTGGGCCAGCTGCGATGCGATGCGGAGCTCGGATCCGAGGTGGCGCTACTACTCGTGGATGACCCGGCCGCCGAGCTCGACGAGACGCACCTTGAGCGCTTGCTCGCAGAGGTCAGTGACGTCTCCGCACAACTCGTCGTCACTGCTCTCAACCCCAGTAATGACGCGTTGGCCAGCCTGCCGGCCGGCCACAGGTTCCACGTGAAACATGGCTCGGTGACCCGTCTGTTATAATCCGGCGTCCTTTTGCACCAGGTCTCCCATGAGCGGCGCCGACGTCTACGACTCCAGTAAAATCAAGGTCTTAAAGGGCCTCGACGCGGTCCGAAAACGCCCAGGAATGTACATCGGCGACACCGATGACGGCACCGGCCTGCACCACATGGTCTTCGAGGTGCTGGACAACTCGATCGACGAAGCCCTAGCGGGTTACTGCACCCATATCACGGTCACTATCCACGCTGACCAGTCCGTCACCGTTGAGGACGACGGCCGTGGAATTCCTGTGGATATCCATCCCGAGGAAGGTGTATCGGCTGCCGAGGTGATCCTCACCGTCCTGCATGCCGGCGGCAAGTTCGACGACTCCTCGTACAAGGTCTCGGGCGGCCTCCACGGGGTGGGTGTATCTGTCGTGAACGCGCTGTCCGAGACGCTGCACCTGTCGATCTACCGCGACGGCAAGGAATACCGCCAGGAATACCGCCTCGGCGAGCCGGTGTACCCGCTGGCCATGGTGGGCTCAAGCGACCTGCGCGGCTCGACCATTCGATTCAAGCCGAGCGACACGATCTTCACGAATATCGAGTTCGAGTACGAGGTGCTGCAGAAGCGACTGCGCGAACTGTCGTTCCTGAACTCCGGCGTGCGCATCGAACTCGTGGACGAGCGCGACGACAAACGCGAGACGTTTTTCCACGAGGGCGGCATCCGCGAGTTCGTGCGGTTCCTGAACCGCAGCAAGACGCAGGTCCACGAGACAATTTTCTGGTTCCGCGGCGACCGTGACGGCATGGGCGTCGAGCTCGCTCTGCAGTGGAACGACTCGTACGCCGAGACGATGTACTGCTTCACCAACAACATCCCGCAGAAGGACGGCGGCACGCACCTGGCCGGCTTCCGCGCGGCGATTACGCGCACGCTGAACGACTACATTGAGAAAGAACTCGCCGCCAAGAAGGACCGCGTGCCCACGACCGGCGACGACTCGCGCGAGGGGCTGACCGCCGTGCTGTCGGTGAAGCTGTCGGACCCCAAGTTCTCCTCGCAGACCAAGGACAAGCTGGTCTCGTCCGAGGTGAAGGGCACGGTCGAGTCCATCGTGGCCGAGAAGCTCGGCGAGTTCCTGCTCGAGAATCCCGCGCAAGCCAAGGCGATCGTCAACAAGATCATCGACGCCGCACGGGCCCGCGAGGCCGCCCGCCGGGCGCGCGAACTCACGCGCCGCAAGGGCGCGCTCGACATCGCCGGACTGCCCGGCAAGCTCGCCGACTGTCAGGAGAAAGACCCCGCGCTGTGCGAGATCTTCATCGTCGAGGGCGATTCGGCCGGCGGCTCCGCCAAGCAGGGCCGTGACCGGCGCACCCAGGCGATCCTGCCGCTCAAGGGCAAGATTCTGAACGTGGAGCGAGCGCGCTTCGACAAGATGCTGTCGTCGGCCGAAGTCGGCACCTTGATCACCGCGCTCGGCTGCGGCATCGGCAAGGACGATTTCGACATCGCCAAGCTGCGCTACCACCGCATCATCATCATGACCGATGCGGACGTTGATGGCTCCCACATACGTACGCTTTTGTTGACTTTCTTCTATAGGCAAATCCCACTTCTTATCGAAAGAGGGCATGTCTATATCGCCCAGCCTCCACTGTATAAGGTGAAGAAGGGCAAGGCCGAGACCTACGTGAAGGACGACCTGGAGTTGAACTCGCTGCTCCTCAAGTCCGCGCTCGAGGATGCCGAGCTGCACGTGAACGGCGGGGCCGAGGCCATGCCCGTCTCCGCGCTCGATGCGCTTGCGCGTCGCTACATGGAGTTCCAAGCCACCATTCGCCGCGCTGCCCGTCGCTACGACCAGCACGTTCTCGAGCAGATGCTGCTGATGCCCGAGCTGTCCCCGGACGAGCGTGAGGACGAAGCACGACTGACGCAGTGGGGTGCGCAGCTCGAGATGCTGCTCAACGCCGAACAGCCGCCGGGCCGAACCTATCGCGTGGCCCTGCAGGCGGGCACGCCGCCGCACCTCGTCGTGGCGCGCACCGAGCATGGCGTCACCGTCGAGAAGCACCTGCACCGCGAGTTCTTCAACTCCAACGAGTACCGGCGCATCGCCGATCTCTCGCGCACGCTCGCCGGCCTGTTCGGCCCAGGCGCGTACATCAAGCGCGGCGAGGCGCGCCAGGAAGTGACGACCTTCCGCGATGCCGTGCAGTGGCTGTTCGACCAGGCGCGCAAGGGCCAGTCCATCCAGCGCTACAAAGGTCTCGGCGAGATGAACCCCGAGCAGCTGTGGGACACGACCATCAATCCCGCGTCACGCCGGCTGGTGCAGGTGCGGATCGAGGACGCGCTCGGCGCGGACGAGATCTTCTCGACGCTGATGGGAGATCAGGTGGAGCCCAGGCGCGAGTTCATCGAAAGGAATGCGCTGTCGGCGACGAATTTGGATGTGTAGGCGCAGGTTGTAGGGTCTCATTTGAAATGGCACGATTCTCAGTACTTGGCACTGAAAACCGCCGATAAAGTCGCTTAAGAACAGACGGTTACGCGGAACGCCGCGGCGAAAACCACTGTACCAAGAATCGGGGTCTACGATTCGATCGGAAAGCCAGATATTTCAGGCCTTTACCGTCCTGAAGGCCTGATTCGCTGCCATCAGATTCCCTAGCTCGCTGAGAGCCGCTTCCCTATGCGTTCCAGCTGCCCGTTCGGTTGCCCTACGGACCGACTGCGGCCTGCCGAACCGGTGCGGGCGCATCGTGCGTCAGGCCACCCTGTTGGGCACGCTCGACGGGAGGTAGTGTTTGGCGGGACAGCCTGACGCGACAACAACTCCTCCGGGATCGCGGCGGGGTATAGGCAGGGATGAATCAACAAGAACGGTGGGTCAGAATTACTCCGGCGTTGACACTTGGGGCAAGGAGTACAACGAGAGTCGACCTCACCAGGCTCTCAGCGAACTGACGCCGTCTGAGTTCGCCGTGAAATCACGGCACTTGTCGACGTCTGGAGTGATCGGAGGTGCCGAAACCTAACCCTCGGATTGGTCCGCGGAAGGCAAGCGGTTCAAACCCGGACCCTACGAACCTTACCGTGGCATTAAAGCCGGGGGCAGGTCAGTGAAGACGGTCCCTGAGAAGTCATTCGCAGAGAAGAATATCGAGCCAGCGCCAAAGTCCGGCGCGTCGAACACTAGGAAGTTGCCCGAAGACATTCCGAAAGAGTCTGTGTCGTCCGTGTCGTCACGGACCATTGCTGTTGCGGTCGCCGTATCCGAGTTCAGCACTCCCCCGAGCAGGTCGTTCGTTCGGTCGGCAGTGAAGGCTCGAAATGGATCGCGTCGAGTTGCGCCTGCGAGAGGCCGGCCCGCTCGAGGAATGCCGGCCAGCGCGGATCATCGTGGAGATTCGCGAACAACGGCTGCGAGAGGATCTCCGACAGCCCCGCGTCCTGGTAGCGCAACGCCTTCTCCAGCCACTCGAACGCGAGATCGGGCTCATTGCGGTATGCGTAGACGAAGGCGACGTTGTAGGCGAGTTCCCGTTCGTAGACCGAAATCAGCGACTGCAGCGCCCCATCGGACGCGGCGCGCTGCCCGAGTGCGTGCTGCGCAAGTGCACGCCCGATCAATGCGTTGGTCTCGTTCTGCTCCTGTTCGATGCTCCGCAGCGCGCCTTGTGCGTCGCCCTGCATCAGTCGCGCACGGCTGATGCCCGCATGCACGTTGACGCGGGCGGGGCTGAGGCTCAGCGCCGTCTCGTAGCTCGCGATGGCTTCGTCCCAGCGCCCGGCAATCACCAGCAGGTTGCCGAGACTGTGGTGCGCGATGGGATTGGCCGGGTCGCGCGCGACCTGGTATTGCGTCATCTCGATTGCCTGCGCGGTACGGCCGAGACTCTGGCTCAGGACCGCGGCATTGCCGATCAGGAACGGGTCGCCCGGGGCGAGTGCCAGTGCACGGGAAAAATACCGCGCTGACGATTCCAGGTCACCGTCGTGCGTCAGTGCGATCCAGCCGAGGCTGCCATGTGCGCGCGCATAATCGGGATCCAGCGCCAGTGCCTTGTTGGCCGCCTTGCGCGCCAGCGTATAGCCCTCGTTCGTCGGCCGCTGGCCGGCATCGGCCTGGTACATGTACATCCGCGCCAGGCCGTCCCAGGGCGGTGCGTAGTCGGGCGCCAGTTCGATGGCCTGGCGATAGAGTTCAAAGCCCTGCTCGAGCGCCTCGGGCGTGCCTTGCCGGCCGATGTGTCGGGCCTGAAGCACCTTCGCGTAGGCCTCCGGATTGGTCGCCACCGCGGCTGGGGCCGCGGAGATCAGTTCGAGCTTCAGGCGCTGCACCACGGCCGCCGCGATCTCGTCCTGCACCGCGAAGATGTCCTCAAGCGTGCGATCGAAGCTTTCGGACCACAGGTGCGAGCTGTCGGATGCGCGAATCAACTGCGCCGTAATCCGCACCCGGTTGCCCGAGCGGCGCACTGACCCTTCCAGCACATGCGCGACCTTCAGCTTTCCAGCCACTGCCTCAATGTCGAGATCCGTTCCCTTGAAGGCGAACGACGAGGTACGCGCGATTACCCGCAGCTCGGGGATCCTCGCCAGCAGGTTCAGCAGTTCCTCAGTGAGGCCGTCCGAGAAGTATTCCTGCTCGACGTCCGAACTCATGTTGACGAAGGGCAGCACCGCGATCGAACGCTCGCCGAAGGACTCGACCAGTGCCTTGCTGCGGCCTTCCTCGTGTGCCTCGCGCAGTTCGACCGCACGCTCGGCCGGTGTCAGCAGGAACTTGTCGACGGCGAAGTACGCCAGTGCCAGCGCCAGGCCGAGCATGATCAGGCGGTCCAGCCGTCGCGCGGTCCGCGTGTTCACCGCGGCACCGTGTTCCAGCGCCCCGTCGCGTCGGAAGCCCTGTGGGGTCCACTGGAATGCCCATGTGAACACCAGCAACGGCACGGACGCGGCGGCCAGCGTGATCACGACGCCGCGCACCGCGCTCGCCTGCAGGCCGAATAGTGGCAGCAGCGTGCCGGCGACCTGGATCAGCAGCCAGGACAGCGCGGCATAGGCCGCGGCGACGCGCAGCACATTGCGGCGTTTCAGTTCTTCGAGGAAAGACACGACGCGTGTCGCCGGCTAGCGGTTCGCGGCGTGGTACTCGGCGTTGGGCATCATCTCCACCGCCGTCGCCATGCGATTAGTCATGTTGTAGAACGCCGCGCGCGCGTGCCGGGTCTTCACGCGTCCACGCGATCGACCGAGGCCTGGCCGGACCAGCGGCGCCGAAGGCGCGACCAGGACATGCCGACGCCGAGCAGCAGACCGAGCGCGCCGAGCACCGGCGCCAGCGAGAACAGCAAGCGCCACAGGATCCTTGAGGTCGAGTTCATCCATCGAAGAATCCCCAACGTCCGGGCCGGCCCGCATGATAAGTGATGCCGGCGGCCCGTTGCGCGGCGGCGGGTGGGTACAGGAAGTACGGGATCGGCTGCCGACACCGTCACCGGCGCGGTCTCTGCCACGGGCTGTCCAGCGCAGGCGGTGACGCGGGCGCGCAGCTTGGCATGCGGGGCGAACACGCCGGCGTAGTGATGGCGGTGACGCCGCGGCCAGGGCATCAGCGCGGCGAGCCGGTCGAGGCCGGGACGGTCTGCAGCCTCGATCAAGACGGCGGCGTGGTTTCGCGGTGAGCGACGAGCCGACACCCCGCCGCTGTAGGCTGGTGCCACTGCACGTGGGACGAATGTAGGCTGGTGCCACGCCAACTGAGACAGGCGCCTGCGGCCGTCTCATTTGTCGCGCCTAAGTCATTGAAATACCATCTACCGTCGGCCATCTAATCTAATTCCCTACACAGGTTGTAGGCTGGTGCCACGCTTGGCGAGACAAATCTAGGCCAGTGCCACGCCAAGTGAGACTCGCCGTGCCGGTCGTCTCATCTGTCGCGCCTAACTCGTCGAATTGCGGCGTGCCTTGGGACACGCCAACTGATTCCCTACACTGTCGGCCCGTCGGTGCAGTGTGCACCGTGTGGTCCTGCTGCAACGTCGGCGCATGATTCAGAAACTCTCGATCCGCTGCTTTCTGACCGCGCGCGACACGGGGGACCGTTTGACCGAGCGGCCGGCACTCGCCCCGCAGGCAATCGAACCCGGGCTGCCGACCGTGACCGTGAATACCAGACGTAGATTCCAGCAGATCGAGGGCTTCGGCGGTGCGTTCACCGAAGCCTCAGCCGTCAATTGGCTCGGGCTGAGTCCCGCGCGCCGCCAGCAGATACTCGAGGCCTATTTCGGTCCCACGCGCGGGCATGGGTATTCCTTGTGCCGGGTGCACATGGGCAGCTGTGATTTCGCGCTCGGCAACTACGCCCACGTCGAAACTCCCGACGACATGGAACTCGCGAGTTTTACCATCGAACGCGACCGGCAGGCGTTGCTGCCTTTCATCCGCGCCGCGCAGGAAGTCGCGAGAGCACCGATCAAGCTGCTCGCCTCGCCGTGGAGTCCGCCGGCGTGGATGAAGATGTCAGGCCGGATGAACGAGGGCGGCAAGCTGCGCGCGGAATGCGCGCGCGCGTGGGCACGCTGTTATGTCCGCTTCATCGAGGCCTATGCGGCGGAAGGCGTACCGATCTGGGGTGTGTCGGTGCAGAACGAACCGATGGCCACGCAGCGCTGGGATTCGTGCCTGTACACGGCCGAGGAAGAGCGTGATTTCGTGCGCGACCACCTGGGACCGGAACTGGAGGCCGCTGGCTTGGGGCGAGTGAAGATCGTGATCTGGGACCATAACCGTGACCTGATGGTCGAGCGGGCGAACGCGGTGTACTCGGATCCCGCCGCCGCACGCTATGTGTGGGGCACTGGGTTCCACTGGTATGGCGAGGACCACTTCGACCATGTGCAGCAGGTTCACGACGCCTGGCCCGACAAGCAACTGCTGTTCACTGAAGGCTGTCAGGAAGGCGGCCCCCATCATGGTTCTTGGGAACTGGGCGAGCGGTATGCGCGCTCGATGATCAACGACCTCAATCGCTGGACGGTCGGTTGGATCGACTGGAACCTGATCCTCGATACCCAAGGTGGTCCGAATCACGTCGGCAATTTCTGCAGCGCACCCATCCACACCGATGCTGCGGCCGATACGTTCTCGTTGCAGAGTTCGTATTTCTACATCGGGCACTTTGCGCGGTTCGTGCGGCCGGGCGCGCGACGCGTGCTCTGCGCGGCATCCCGGCAGGACATCGAGGCGGCGGCGTTCCGCAACATCGACGGGGCTGTCGCGATCGTGGTCTTGAACCGTACTGAGCGGTCTCTACCCGTCGCACTCCAGGTCGACGACACCACGAGCGTGACGGAACTGCCGCCTCGGTCCATTGCCAGTTACCTCGTACAGGACGGGCCCGGAGCCGTCCCGCGCTGATGCCTCGAAGGCACCAGAGCGGGACGCCATGCGTGCGGATCCCGGCTCAGTTGAACGAGATCGGGCCGACGTTCAGGCCATTGGGGAAGTTCGGCGGGGTGCCTGTGACGTACTGGACATTGGTGCCCAGCACCTGGATGTGGACCTCGTTGACTCCGGCGGCCAGGGCCGCAGCGACCGACGCGTAAGCGCAAGCTGTCTGCAGCGTAAACGAGCCGAGCGCCACCGTGTAGTTCTGCACACCGGGCGCAGCGACCGCAACGCTGCTCTTCAGTTCCGATGTGCATCCGGCGACCGTCGGCCCCTTCAGGATCAACGTCAGCGTGGGGCCCGTGTTCATCAGCTCGTCGTTGCCCCAGACCGCGATCTTCAGATTCGCCTTGCCGGAGACGTCCGCCGTGCCATTGCCGGGCGCCTTGACGAAGGCGCCAAAACCCCAGGGTTTGGCGTTGATGTCGATGCCGTAGCCGAAGTAGAAACTCGGAGTCGCGTCGGCGGTCGCGACGCCGTTCCACCAGTACTGCGTGGCCACGCTGGTGTCTATGTAGGTGCCGGCATCGCCCCCTTCGGTGGATTTCCAGTTCACGGCATCCAGTTGCGAGTAATTGCTGGCGAAAGCCGACGACGCGCCGCCGGTGCTGAGCGCAGGGAACTTCAGTTCATCGACGTACATGGTCGTGTCGGCAGTGACGGAACTGCGGCCGTGCGGGAACAGCACGAC
>Ga0209254_10006429_pt1 | contig 10832 bp, 7 predicted proteins | sample FrelakmetDIP11DI_FD_187148 | JGI IMG/M metagenome (GOLD analysis project Ga0209254, IMG submission 187148) | Freshwater lake sediment microbial communities from the University of Notre Dame, USA, for methane emissions studies - DIP11 DI (SPAdes)... | ecosystem: Environmental > Aquatic >... | reverse complement strand
TTTTTACCATTTCTTGAGCATGGATTTCGATATCGGAAGTTTGACCTTGCAGCCCGCCAACCCAGGGTTGATGAATCATTATTTTAGCATGAGGTAGCGAATTTCTTTTACCATTTGCTCCGCCTGCTAAAAGAACAGCTCCCATACTTGCTGCCATTCCGACACAAATTGTTGAAACAGCGGGTTTGATATATTTCATGGTGTCATAAATTGCAAGCCCAGCAGTTACACTCCCGCCAGGAGAATTAATGTATAGGAATATATCTTTTTCGGGGTCTTCCGCCTCTAAAAAAATTAATTGGGCAACTGTTAAGCTTGCCACATGATCATCGATAGCAGTTCCAAGAAAGATTATTCGCTCACGTAAAAGACGCGAGTAAATGTCCATCCCTCGTTCGCCGCGGCCTGTCTGCTCAATTACGTAAGGTACTAACTGATTAAATATTTCAAATTTTTCGTTTGTCATTTCCATTCCTTTTAGGTTTTTATGAAAGATTTTCGGGTGCAACTTTAATAATATTATTTTTTTCTTTTAAGAAATCAAAAAGTTTTTTATCAACTAATTTGTCTCCTATGTTTGATGACTTATAATAATTTATAAGTTTATCAATAGCTATGCCTGTTTTCTCTGCATCTTTTGCAGCAAGATCATTTAGTTCATCTTCAGAAAATTCCAGGTTTTCTTTTTTCTGAATTAAATTCTTCAAAAGATACCATTTAACTTCAAATTCAGCTGAAGGTAATAGTCGCTCTTTCAGCACAGATTCATCGAAATTTTTCATACCATATTTTTTTCCGTTTTCTTTCTCCTGTTTAATAAGTTCTTGAAGAACATTCTGAACAAGAGAAGCAGGAGGCGTAAATTCATTATTGCTTACAATCGAACTCATCAATTTTCTATGGGTGAATTCTTCAGTCCGCTGGTTGTAATAATTCGTAAAGTCTTTTCTAATATCTTCTTTAAATTCTTGGGGAGAAGTTACTTTATCTTTAGTTAATTTTTTAACCAATTCTTCATTCAGCTCTGGCAAAACTATTTTCTTGATTTCTTTCAGGTCAGCTTTATAGAGAAAGGATTCGGAAATTTTTTCTTCAGCTCCTTCTTCATTTTTCTTTGTACGTTCGTCACTGAACGAAAAGGTAAAGCTCTCACCAACTTTTTTACCTTTTGCATTGTCTCTAATTTCTGGCTGAACTCTGTGATTGGATAGATCTATATCCAGCGTTTCAGGTTTGCTTCCATCGAAAGGTTCGCCGTTTTCCGTAATTCTTTGCAGATCGACTTTAAGTATAAAAAATTCTCCATCGCCAACAACATCAACATCCTCAGTTGTACTATTGGATTTTAGAATATGTCCCAGTTCATGCTCAATTTCATGATCTGTAACTACATAATCGGGTATTTTTATTTCCAATCCGGTATAATTCTTGGGTTCAATAACCGGAATTATTTCGTACTTCACTTTGAAGTTTAAATCTTTTCCAGGATTGAATTGAATATCAGTAAGAACAGGAGTGCCGATTGGTTTCAAGTCATTATCTTTAGCAACTTTCCAAAATTGCTGTGTTGCCACTTTTTCCGAAGCTTCATATTCCAAAGCATCACCGAATCTGCTTTTTAGAAGATTAGCAGGTACTTTTCCTTTTCTAAATCCAGGTATTTGAATTTTTTTTGATTCTTTTTTTACTTCAGCATCTAAATCTGCTTTTATCTCATCATAAGAAAATTCAATACCAATTTCTTGTTCAGATTGACTCAAGTTATTTAAAGTAAACTTCAAAATTACCTCAACGATTGTAAAACTATTAAGAAATAATGTGCGAGAACGGGGACTCGAACCCCGACACTGTTAAGTACTAGATCCTAAGTCTAGCGCGTCTGCCAATTCCGCCATTCTCGCAATACGGACTGTCATTAAAATAGAGTCACAAATATAAAGGTGATGCAATTGTATCGCAAATTTCCGAAATCTGAATCTTTTGGATTCTTCTGCAATCGTGAATCCAAATTGGCACGAAATTAGTGACTATTGATGGATTAAATATGTTAAACAGTTAAGTTTCCAAACTAAAAGCAGTGTTAGTCAATCATTCCAGCTTGAATAGGCAGATTTTCCATGAATTATAACTATTACACAGTTTCTGAGTATGGACAAAAAAGGAAGGAGAATGAAGATTCCGTCGGAATTTTTCACACAGATTACGGGCTTCTAATAATCATGTGTGATGGATTGGGCGGTGGTCTTTCGGGTGAATTTGCCTCAAAGGTAAGTGTTGAGACAATTCACAAATCCTTTATCCAATCTGAAGAGATTGATTTACTTAAACGTATTCGGAAGGGAATCGAGAAAGCAAATAAGTTTGTTTATGAGAAATCCAATGGGAATTTAAACTTCAAGGGTATGGCATCAACCTGTGAAGTTTTATTACTAAACGGTGTTTGTTCTGTTTGGGGACACATTGGTGACTCAAGAATTTATTTTTTTAAAAACGACAAGCTTAAACAGTTAACTAAAGATCACTCACTTGTTCAAGAATTGATGGATGAAGGAGAATTTACTGTTAAAGAGTTGAAGAATCATCCAAGAAGAAGTGTAATCACTAAAGCGATTGGCGATGATAAGATACCCGATATTGACACAAGTAAAATAGTGCTGCCCAATACAGATCACTTTAAATTCTTTGTTTGTACTGATGGAGTAACCTGTGTTATCAATGATGCTGAAATAGAAAATTTTTTAGCCCATGATGATATTCAAAAAGCTGCTGGGCAGTTAAAAAATCTTATTGAAATGCGAGGGGCTCCTGACAACTATTCGTTTGTAATCATATCCAAATAGTTTTTAAGTACTCCCTTCAAAATTGATTTTACCTGCCCTTATCTTTAATTTTCCCACAAGTAAAAACATTTCTTTCACAATAAATCGTTAATATACTTTGGATAAATTTATCATAACCGGCGGGAAAAAATTAGAGGGTAAAACACAAGTCAGCGGTGCAAAAAATGCATCACTTGCATTAATGCCAGCAACTCTTCTTGCGAGTGGTAAGCTAACTTTATTTAATACACCGGAGCTTAATGATGTTTTTACGATGATAAAATTGCTCAAGCATCTTGGTGTTGAATCAAGCTTTTCAAATTCAATTCTCGAACTAGATACTACTAACATTAAAAATTTTGTTGCTCCCTATGAACATGTTAAAAAAATGCGAGCATCAGTCTATGTTCTCGGTCCACTGTTAACAAGATTTGGCTATGCAAAAGTTTCTTTACCCGGTGGCTGTGCTTGGGGACCTCGACCGATTAATCTTCATCTTGAAGGATTAAAAAAGATGGGGGCCGATATTGAACTCACTGAAGGTTATATAGTTGCCAAAGCAAAAAAACTTAATGGCGCAAAAATAAATTTTGATATTTCATCTGTTGGAGCAACAGGAAATTTATTGATGGCTGCGGTACTTGCTAAAGGAACTACCGTTATCAGTAATGCGGCATTAGAACCGGAAATTAATAACCTCGCAGAATTTTTGGTAAAGATGGGAGCCAGAATCGACGGAATTAATACCACAACATTAACTATAGAAGGAGTGGAATCGTTAAATGCCACAAGCATTGAAACCATTTCGGATAGAATTGAAGCCGGTACGATTTTAATTGCAGGAGCCATTACTAAAGGAAAAGTTACAATTGAAAAAATCGATCCCAAATATTTGAATGCTTTGATCTTAAAATTGGAAGACAGCGGATGTAAGGTAAAATTGTATGATCACTCAATTGAGGTTGATGCACAAAATATTACAATCAATCCCACAAATATTTCAACAGCTCCTTTCCCTGGATTTCCAACAGACATGCAAGCGCAATGGACTGCTTATATGTCGTTAGCAGATGGAGTTTCAACGGTCACAGATACAGTTTATCTGGATAGATTTATGCATGTTCCGGAGTTAGTTAGATTAGGAGCGGATATAGTTGTGAAAGAGAATAACGCCGTGATTAAAGGTGTTCCCAAATTAAAAGCTGCCAAGGTTATGTCAACGGATTTGCGTGCCAGTGCGTGTCTTGTTCTTGCCGGATTAGCTGCTGAAGGAAATACTGAAGTGTTACGTGTTTATCATCTAGACCGGGGTTACCAGCGAATAGAGGAGAAATTAATGAACTTAGGTGCAAATATTGAAAGAGCAGGAGGACAAGAATATTAATATTATAAAGAGAATATTCTCCGCTTTTAATTATTTATCCATCTATCTTCTCGTTCTTATTGTCTATAATATCATATTACTTAAACTTCCATTAACAAATTATTTGGGGTATGAATTTTCGATATTCAATTCTGCATTAATCATTATTCTATCAGGAATCTTCTCCGTTCTATATTCTAAAAAAAATAACATCAGCAATGAAACAAAGAACAACGTTTATAAAATATTAGGTTTAATATCATTAGCATTTTTACTCATACCATTTTTGATTTCATTTTTCAGTTTATTTAATGCGGTTACATGTCCAATCAAGGATGGAATCGTCTTTTATACTTTTTTAACATTTCCTGCCCCAATAATTGGGATTGCATTAGGCATTTTAAGTTATAGCATTTCTAAAAGATTCGGCTTACTAGTTTTTATACTAGCGCTTTTCCTAATTGCACTTATTCCGGTTCTAGAAATTTATTTCAACCCGCAAGTTTATTTTTATAATCCGATTATAGGTTTTTTCCCGGGAACTATTTATGATGAAGGCATTGAAGTTGATTTGAAATTAATGATCTACAGAATACTTAACATTTTATTTTTTCTTTCAATAATTTTTTTGATTCTTCGCGCTTTAAGCTCAGCTTCACGATATTCGCTGCGAATTGCATGGGCTTATTCAATCATAGTTCCATTACTATTCATTATTTTATCTTCAGATCTCGGTTATTCAACAACTCATTTGCGTATTAAATCTGAATTGAATAAAACAATAACATCCGAACATTATGAGATTCATTATTCGTCTGCTTTAAATGATACATTAATCAAAGTGATAGCACTTCATCATGAGTTTTATCATTCGGAGCTGGAAAAATATTTTAATGTGAAGCTAAAGAAGAAAATTATCTCTTTGATTTTTAATAATAGAGAACAGAAAAAGAGATTATTCGGAACAGCCAATGCTGATGTTGCTAAACCATGGATTCCGGAAATTTACATCTCGGTAGATAACTATGATAAAACTTTGAAGCATGAAATAGCTCATTGTTTTGCCGGCGACTTTGGTTCTAGCATTTTTAAAGTAGCCGATAATTTTAATCCCTCTTTGATCGAGGGAATTGCAATGGCGGCCGATCCAATTTACGATTCATACGATCTTGATTACATGGCGGCATTAGCTTTTAATCATGACTTTAAAATTGATGTAAATGCACTGTTCACATTTTTTAATTTCTTTAAACAGCCTTCCTCATTAGGATATATCATCGCTGGTTCATTTATTAAATTTTTAATTAACACTTACGGAATTGACACATTTAAAAAATTATATGCGGATTTGGATTTTAAAGCTAGTTATGGGCGAGAATTAGCAGAGCTTTCTCGCGAGTACGAAATTTATTTGAAAGATAAGTTTATAATTCCAACGAGCACTAGCGATCGTGCTAAATATTACTATGGACGTAAATCTATATTTTACAAAGTTTGTCCGCGTTACGTGGCAAAGAAAATTAGTGAAGCATGGAAGTCGTATGATGAGAAAAAGATAAGTGAAGCAAAAGTAATTTTTGAGGAGTTACTAGGGATTAGTGATAATTATTCACCCCTAATCGGTTTATCCTATTGTTATGTTGAACTGAATGAAAAACAAAAAGCAATTAATTTATTGCAAAAAAATATCCATAAGTTTGAAAACACTGCTTACCAGTATGAGCTTAATTTCTTGTTAGCTGATTTGCTGGCAAAGAGTAAAAAAATATCGCAAGCTGATTCTCTTTATAAATTATTGATCTTAATGAATCCGAGCAGAACACTATTTAGTCTATCAAATTTAAGAACCGATTTGATAAATTCTGACTTAGCAATTGTAAAGTATTTACAAGGTGAAGACGAAGAGAAGTACGATATCCTAAAATCACTAAACTCAGTAAGATATAATTATAATTCATTTCCTTATTTATCTTCTTTGGCGAGATCAAGCGAAGTTGAATATGATAATTTCTTAAAGAGTTTTTCAAAACCATTCGAAGTTAATGATTATAAAAGCAGCTATGGTATTTACAAGTTATCTTTGTATATGTGCGAAAAATTGGATTTTGACAAAGCCAGAAAAATGGCTGCCCTTTCATTGAGATATTCTGAAGATCCGAGTTTTAATTCTGTTTTGCAAAGCAATTTTGATAGAATGAATTGGTTATATAAAAATTCCGGTGAGGCATTATCTAAATTGGAATATTATTAAGATTTCTAATTCCGACTTTAATCAAATAAAAAACGTGAACTTAAAAGCACAAATAAGTAAATATTCATTCCTGAATTCGGGTACTGAGGCGGCTAAAAAAAAGTATTGTGAGGTTTTTTTAGTCGGTGGATTTGTCCGTGATTTAATTTTAGAAAGATCAAGCCATGAAATGGATTTCTTAGTATTAGGAGATGGAATTGAATTTGCAAATGATTACGCTAAAGAGCTTGGAATTAAATCCGTCACGGTGTATAAAAATTTTGGTACTGCTCACTTCAAATATGATGATTTTAGTTTGGAGTTCGTTGGAGCAAGAAAAGAATCGTACAACAAAGATAGCCGCAAACCTAATGTTACTTCAGGTTCATTTATTGATGATATAAGCAGGCGTGATTTTACTATCAACACTTTGGCACTTTCTCTGAATGAAAAAGATTTTGGAGAATTGATAGATCATTACGACGGAATACAAGATATTAAGAATAAACTGATAAGAACTCCTATTGATCCACTAATTACTTTTGATGATGATCCTCTGAGAATAATGCGGGCATTCAGATTTGCCTCTCAATTGGATTTTATAGTTCACGATTCAATTTTAGAAGCTGCAAATAAATTACGAGATCGACTTAAAATTGTATCTCAAGAAAGAATCACAGATGAACTTTTGAAGATAATGGCATCACAAAAACCATCAATTGGACTTAAGCATCTTCATAATTCGGGTGTTATGGAAATTATATTTCCGGAAATTTCCAATTTAGCAGGAGTCGATCAGCGAAAAGATTATCATCACAAAGATGTTTTTCTTCACACATGTATGGTAGTTGATAATGTTGCTAAAATTAGCGATGATCTATGGCTGAGACTTGTTGCTTTGCTGCACGATATAGCAAAACCTCAAACCAAAAAATTTGTTGAAGAAATCGGCTGGACTTTTCATGGGCATGATGAAATTGGTGCAAGGATGATGAAAGGAATATTCAAAAGATTAAAACTGCCAATGAACAAGTTAGATTATGTGGAAAAATTAATTCGCCTTCATTTACGGCCCATTGCTTTAGCTAAAGAAGAAGTGACTGATTCAGCGATAAGAAGGCTGATTGTTGATGCAGGTGATGACTTGAATGACCTCATAAATTTTTGCAGAGCGGACATTACAAGCAAAGATACGAATCGGATATCCAAGTATCTAGATAACTACGAAAGAGTGATGAAAAAAGTGTTTGAAGTTCTGGAAAAAGATAAGTTAAGAGCATTTCAGTCGCCTGTTCGCGGTGAAGAGATTATGCGGATTTGCAATCTTAAGCCGTCAAAAAAGGTTGGTGAAATTAAGAAGGCAATCGAAGAGGCAATTCTTGATGGAAAGATCGGTAATAACTACGAAGAAGCTTATGAATATCTTATTTCTATTAAAGATAAATTTCTTTCAGACCAATATTAAATGCTTAATTTTCTTTAAGAATTGTACATAAATCCTAGTTTTATCTACCAAGTCTACCCGTCTTGGATCGCTTTATCTACCAATCAAATAATTATATTACCGTTCATAATTAAAAACTCTATGTAATAGTCAAAACCTTTATTTTCGAATTGAAAATTATTTGAAAATATTATAGCTATAATTGAGGCGTCATTTTTATAAAACCATTTCTTGAAAAATTAAATTAAATGGAGCACACATGCGAACTTTTCTCTTATTTTTGCTGATCATTGGCAATACGATATTTTTATCGGCACAGAAGCAATTAAGTCTTCAGGAATCAATCAGCATCGGACTAAATCGAAATACAACGCTTATTAAAAGTACCAATTCACTAAAAGGTTCTGAATCAAATGTCAAAGCTGCAACCTGGAATTTTTTACCATACATTAGTGCTGATGCTGGCTGGAGATATTCTAAGGATGAATATATAGTAAATGACAAAACCGAATCAACTGAAAGTAGAAATTACAGCGGCGGTATCGGATCATCATGGGTTTTATTCGACGGCCTGTCAAATTTTGCGGAGCATTCAAAAAGTGAAAATGAATTTGAAGCTGCAAAATATGATGTTGACAGATTAAAACAAGACATAGTATTCCAAACTATATCTCTTTACTATGATGTAATTAACAATATGCAGCTGCTAAAATTTAAAGAAGAAGATGTGAAGGGAAATCAAAAGAACTTAGAGACTATCACTGAAAGAAACCGACTTGGCAGCGTTACGCTGGCAGATGTTTATTTTCAACAAGTGAGGGTTGGAAATGCCGAGTTAGAGGTTATCCTAACCAAGAATAGACTGGAAACCAGCAAAAGTGAACTATTATCATTTCTTGGCTTAGATGTACTTGAAGAGTACATTTATACTGATACTCTTTTTACTGGCGAGATTGATAAAATTAAGCAAAACTTGGCTTTAGATTATCAAAATCTTAGCGAGCTTGTTACTAAAGCGCTTGAAAATAGATTCGATTACAAAAGTGCTCAGCTTAACCTTGAAAGTGCTGACGATGGGGTGACTATAGCAACAGCAGGACACTTTCCAACCTTAACAAATAATGTAGATTATAGAGTTGGAGCCGATGCAGTGAGAAATTGGTTGGATAATAGGAATTTCAGCGTTGGTTTTACACTACGCCTTCCAATATTATCCGGATATTCGGTGGGAAATCGTGTGCAGTTTGCCGAAATTCTCGCTGAAAACAGGAAGATCGAAATGATTGAATTAGAAAGGGATATTAAGAAGAGTATTAAGAAGACATATTTGGATTTGCAGGCGGCAGAAAAAGCATTGAAAGTAAGTGATGGCAATGTATTGGCATCTCAGGAAAATCTAAAAATTGAATCTGAAAAATATTCTTTAGGTGCAGGAACCTTGTTAAACGTTTTAGTAGCAAACTCCGAATATATTAATGCTAAGACAAATTTCACTAATTCCCAGTTTGCTTATTTAACATTGAGTGAACAACTCAAGTATTACCTTGGAATAATTGAGTATAAAAACTATGAAAATAATAAATAAAATTTCTTTAAAAGATAAAATCTTAGGAGTTAATTATAATGGCTAATGGAAAACAAAAAAAATCGAAGAAAAAAATTATCATCTTTGGAGGTTTAGGACTTGCAGTTATTGCACTTATTCTGTTTGCACTTTTTGGGGGCAGCAAAGAAGAGATAATTCAAGTTCAATCAGAAAAAGTTGAGAAACGAGATATTACTCAAAAAGTATCTACAACAGGAAAGATTGAACCTGAGTTTAAGGTCGTAATCACTCCTGAAGTAACCGGAGAAATTGTCTCTCTTCCTGTTAAAGAAGGAGATAAAGTTAAGAAAGGCGACTTACTGATAAAAATTAATGCTAAACAGTATCTGGCAGATAAAGAAAGTGCTGATGCAACATTATTAGCCTCAAAATCAACTTTAGCCATGAGAAAAGCTGAGTTGGATAGAATTACTCTTGAATATGAGCGTGTTAAAGGTTTGCATAGTAAAAAACTCGCAAGTGATTCCGAATTAGAAACTACGAAGAGTAATTACGAGTCAATTAAAGCATCTTATAGTGGGGCTCAGGCCAATGTACTAAGCACTGAAGCGTCTCTGAAAAGGGTTGTCGAACAGCTTTACAAAACCTCCATTTATTCTCCCATGGATGGCACAGTTAACGCCTTAAATGTTGAACTTGGGGAACGAGTTCTCGGGAGCGGGTTCAGCCAAGGAACTAACATTATGACAGTTTCTGATTTAAACAATATGGAAGCAAGCGTTGAAGTAGATGAGAATGATGTGGTTCTTATTACGTTAGGAGATACAGCCAGAATTAAAATTGATGCTTATGGTGATAAGACTTTTAGAGGAGTTGTCTCCGAGATTGGAAATAGTGCTATAAGTTCTGGATTAGGAACCCAGGATCAGGTGGTTAATTTCAATGTGAAATTAAAACTAATTGATCTTGACAAAGGACTCCGTCCCGGGATGTCTTGTAATTCAGATATTGAAACAGAAACCATTAAAAATGTTATTACTGTGCCTATTCAAAGTGTTACCACACGTGGAAATGAAATGATGAAAAAAGAAGGAAATGATGAAGAGAACAATCCCGTTCCACCTAAAAAGGAAAATGGGATTAACAAACCAAAAGAAATTGTATTTATTGTTAAGGATGGAAAAGCAAAAACTGTAGAAGTTGAAACCGGAATCAGTGATGATAATTATATTTATATAAAGTCGGGTCTTTCAGGAGGTGAACAAGTTGTTTCAGGAAGTTACAAAGCTATCTCACGTGAGCTAAATGATGGTTCGACAGTGAGAGTTGAGGAAAAGAAAAAATTCTCTAAAGACAAAAAATGATAACATGGATTAAGAATGAACATAATAAATATTGAACATATCTCTAAAGTTTACCAGGTTGGAACT
>Ga0209254_10006428_pt1 | contig 10833 bp, 11 predicted proteins | sample FrelakmetDIP11DI_FD_187148 | JGI IMG/M metagenome (GOLD analysis project Ga0209254, IMG submission 187148) | Freshwater lake sediment microbial communities from the University of Notre Dame, USA, for methane emissions studies - DIP11 DI (SPAdes)... | ecosystem: Environmental > Aquatic >... | reverse complement strand
CAATGCCTTCGACGCGGTCCTGGCGGCCCTGTGCACGGCCTGCGTCGCCGAGCCCGTGCTGACCTCACTGGGCGGGGGCGGTTTTCTCACCGCCCGGACCGCAGCTGGCGAGACCCGGGTCTACGACTTCTTCGTGCAGACCCCGCGGCGCAAGCGTGCGCTGGACGAGATCGAGTTCTTCCCCGTCGTCGCCGACTTCGGCACCGCCCAGCAGGAGTTTCACATCGGCCTGGGTTCCCTGGCCACGCCGGGGACGGTGCGCGGGCTGTTCGACGTGCACCGCGAGCTGGGCCGCGTGCCCATGCGCCGCATTGTCGAGCCGGCGGTCGCGGCGGCCCGCGACGGCGTGCGGCTCAACCGCCTGCAGGCATACATCTTCGGCATTGTCGCGCCCATTTACCTGGCGACCCCTGGGGCGCGGGCCCTGTATGCCAGTCCTGAGGACCCGCGGCGGCTCTACGGCGCGGGCGAGCGCATGCGCCAGCCGGAGCTCGCCGATACCCTGGAGCGGTTGGCAACCGAAGGTGACCGGCTATTCTACGAAGGCGAGATGGCGCGGGCCTTAGTGGCGCTCTGCGAGCACCAGGGCGGGCAGCTCGGTGCCGCGGACCTCGCCGGTTACCGCACCTGCCGACGGACCCCGCTGCGGCGCGACTACCGCGACGCCCGGCTCTACCTCAATCCCCTGCCGTCGTCCGGCGGCCTGCTCATCGCCTTTGCCCTTGCCCTGCTGGCGAAGCACGACCTTGGCGGGACCGCCTTTGGCGCGCCTGAGCACCTGCTGACCCTGGCGCGGGTCATGGAGCAGACCAATCTGGCGCGCAGCACCGGTCCGGCCGACGAACAACTCCTGCACGACGACTGGCTGGCACGCTACCGCTGGGCGGTTCACGGCCGTCCGCTCGCCACCCGTGGCACGACCCAGATCAGTGTGTTGGACGCCCGGGGCAACGCCGCGTCGCTGACCCTGTCGAACGGCGAGGGCTGCGGCCATGTCCTGCCCGGCACTGGCATCATGCTGAATAACATGCTCGGCGAGGAGGACCTGAACCCGCAGGGGTTCCACTGCTGGCGCGAGGACGTGCGGGTCTCGTCCATGATGGCGCCAACCGTGGCAGAGCACGCCGGGCGTCTAATCGCCCTGGGCTCGGGGGGCTCGAATCGACTGCGCACTGCCATCCTGCAGACGCTCTGCAACCTGATCGATTTCGGCATGCCGCCCGACGCGGCGGTCGGGGCACCGCGCATCCACCTGGAACGTGGCAAGATCAGCATCGAACCCGGGTTTGGCCCCGACTGTGTGCGCCTGCTGATCGACCATTGGTCGGACCATCAACTGTGGGACGAACCCAACCTGTTCTTCGGCGGCACCCACACAGTCGTCTACGACGGCCGGCAGTTCGCGGGGGCTGGCGACCCGCGCCGCGGCGGGGTGCTGCGCATCGTGCCGTGATCCATCGCCCGCTCATGGCCAACCGGCTGCAGCTCCCCTTCCGGTGCATCGAGGAGTGGACTTCGCAAACCGATGGCGGCCCTCCTGGGGGGCTACTCCTCGGCGATGCGGCGCAGGTTCGGGATATCGACCAGGAAGACGTTGGGGCTGGTCTCCGCCAGCAGGCTCTGACGCTTGTACTCGGCGATGGTGCGGCTGGCGGTTTCGGTGGTGATGCCGAGCATGGCTCCCATGTCCTCGCGGCTGAAGAGCTGACACTCGCTGCTGGCACTGTCCCGCACCAGGCGCAGCAGGAGTCTGGCGACCCGCTGGCGCGCGGAGCCAGTGGACAGCTCCGTCAGCCAGGCGTCCGCCTCCGACAGGGCCCGCTGCCAGCGGGCCATCAGCTCGTGGTGCAGCTTCGGGCTCTCTTGGCCGAGGCGGCGCACCAGGCGGGCCGGGTAGCGGCAGACCTCCGTCGGCTGCAGCGCCACGGCGTCGTGCTGGTAGTGGCTTTCTAGCAGGGCCTCGAGGCCTAGGACGTCGGTGGCGCGTGCGATGCGCACGATGCGCTGGACGCCGTCCGGCAGGAACTGGACCAACTTCAGGGCGCCGGTGCGAACGGTGAACATGTAGTCGCCCACGTCGCCGCCGCGATAGAGGACAGTCCCGGCCTTGAGATCGTACTGGTCGATGGGCTCGTGGATCTGCTCGAAGTCCGACACCTCGAGCCCGGCGAACAGCACCGAGGTGCGCAGCGCACAGTTCAGGCAGTTTGCCTCGCCGGACCAGGCCTCGCGCAGGGTGACAGTGTTTGGCATGAGGTGATCGGGTCGGGGCCCTGCAGGTGGTCCGGTGGGGGCTCACGGAGGGCCCCGGCGGTGCCGCCGCAGCCTGGCTCCGATGAGCGAACAAGTCAAAGTGTAACCCAATTACCCCGCGGGATGACCGGGTCTGTCCGGAGCAGCCGGTCGTGGGGTCGGGGTGCCACCTGCCATTCCCCCGGCGGGCCTTTCCACGTAGGATTCCGGCCGGACCGCCCGAATCCGCCCGTCAGACCTCAGCAAGGCCCTGCCCCCAGCCCCTATGCCCTTGATCTCGCTGCAAGCCGTCACCCTCTCCTATGGACTGCCGCCCTTGCTTGACGGCGTCGACCTCACCATCGAGCGGGGAGAACGCATCTGCCTCATCGGACGCAATGGGGCCGGCAAGTCGACCCTGCTCAAGATCATTACCGGCGAGGTGCAGGCCGACGGCGGCGAGCGGCGCGTCCCCCAGGGGGTGACCGTCGCCCGCCTCACACAGGAGATCCCAGAGGGCGGGGAGGGGCGGGTCTTCGACGTGGTTGCGGGTGGCCTGGGGGCCGTGGCCGACCTCGTGCGGGAGTGGTTCGACCTGAGCCATCGCCTCGCTGGAGGGGACTCTGGTGCGGGCACTGGCGGGGACGACGCCGGAGCACTGGCGCGCCTCACGGAGGTTCAGCATGCCTTGGAGGCCGGCGGCGGTTGGGACCTGGAGCAACGCGTGGAGCGGGTCATCTCACGCTTGGGGTTGGACCCGGAGGCGGACTTCGCGGCCCTGTCCGGCGGCCTGCAGAGGCGGGTCCTGCTGGCCCGGGCCCTGGTCATCGAGCCCGACCTGCTGCTGCTGGACGAGCCCACCAACCACCTGGACATCGCCTCCATCGACTGGCTGGAGGGGTTCCTGCTCGACTTCCCAGGGGCCCTGCTCTTCGTCACCCACGACCGCTCCTTTCTGCGCCGGCTCGCCAACCGCATCCTGGAGCTCGACCGCGGTCGCCTGACCGACTGGCCCGGCGACTATGACAACTATCTGCGCCGACGCGAGGAGCGACTCAACGCCGAGATGCTGGCCAATGCTCGCTTCGACCGTAAGCTCTCCGAGGAGGAGGTCTGGATCCGCCAGGGGATCAAGGCCAGGCGCACCCGCAACGAGGGGCGGGTGCGCTCCCTCAAGACCATGCGCGACGAGCGCCGGCAGCGCCGCGAGCTCGGCGGTACGGCGCGAATCCGCCTGGACGAGGCCGAGCGCAGCGGGCACCTGGTGGTGGAGGCCCAGGGGGTGGATTACGCCTGGGACGGCAAGCCCGTCATCAAGGGCCTGGACACCCTGATCCTGCGTGGGGACAAGGTTGGCATCGTCGGGCCAAACGGGGCCGGCAAGAGCACCCTGCTCAAGCTGCTGCTGGGGGAGATCGCCGCTCAGGCTGGCCAGATCCGCCACGGTACCAATCTCCAGGTCGCCTATTTCGACCAGTTGCGCGCCCAGCTCGACCCGAGTAAGAGCGTCCAGGACAATGTTGCCGGCGGGAGCGACAAGGTTGAGGTGGGCGGCAAGCCGCGCCACGTGCTGTCCTATCTTAAAGACTTCCTGTTCACGCCGGAGCGCGCCCGGCAACCCGTCTGCGCCCTCTCCGGCGGGGAGCGCAACCGTCTTCTCCTGGCCAAGCTCTTCACTCGCCCAGCCAACCTGCTGGTCCTGGACGAGCCCACAAACGATCTGGATGCCGAGACCCTGGAGCTGCTGGAGGAGCTCTTGCTCGACTTCCAGGGCACCATCCTCCTGGTCAGCCACGACCGCGCTCTGCTGGACAACGTGGTCACCAGCACCCTGGTCCTGGAGGGGGAGGGAAGGGTCAAGGAGTACGTTGGCGGCTACACGGACTGGTTGCGCCAGCGCGATGCTGCGGCCCTCGCCCAGGCGCAGGCCCTCGCCCAGCCAGCCGCGGTCTCCCAGCCCAGGCCCGCGGCCGGCGCAGCGGCACGCAGGCCGGCGGCCCGGCTGAGTTTCAAGGAGGAGCGCGAGCTCGCCGGGCTCCCAGGGCGCGTCGAGGCCCTGGAGGCAGAACAGGGCGACCTGCATGCCCGGCTCGCAGACCCTGGTCTCTACCAGCAGGGCGGCGACGCCGTGGCCGCTGTGCAGGGGCGCCTCACGGCGGTGGAGGCAGAGCTGGCCGGCGTCTATGCCCGTTGGGAGGCGCTGGAGGCGGTCAAGGCCGGCTGATTGGTCTGCCCCGAAGAGGGCGAGAGAGGTCCCATCGATGTTCGTCTTGCCGCCCCCAGGCCCGGAGAACCATTACCTGGCGGAGCACATTGACCTGCTGCGCCGCAGTCTGCGCGCCCTCACCGGCCGCGACTTGATCGCCGGCGATCCATCCCGCGAGGAGGCGGCGGAGCAGATCTACCGCGCATCCTTCGCCGTGCTGTCCCACGACACAGCCCCGGACCCTGTCCTGACCTATGCCAACCGCTGCGCGCTGGACCTGTTTGAGCTGACCTGGGATCAGCTCGTGGGGATGCCCTCGCGGCTCACCGCGGAGGCCCCGGACCGCGACGAGCGCGCCAGGCTGTTGGACAGGGTAACGGCCCAGGGCTACATCGACGACTACGCAGGGGTGCGGGTCTCGCGCAGCGGGCGGCGCTTTCGCATCGAGGCGGCGACAGTCTGGAACCTGACGGATGGCCAGGGTGGCTGCCAGGGCCAGGCCGCGACCTTCGCCGTCTGGCGGTCCCTGTAGCCACCGGTCCCAGTTCCCCCACCACGCCGGGCAGGTCTGCCGCGGGCTCCTGCGGGGGATTTGTCACCCTGACCTCGGGGCACCGTGCCGGTTCGTCCCGTCCTCGATCGACACGAGCCCCGTGTCCGATGCGCAACGTGTCTCCTGCGAGCGACGGTCCCTGACAGCCCATGGGGTGAGCCGTGGCTGCTGTCCCCCCCTCGCCCCGGGCCGTCCCGCGTGCCGGAGACTTAAGGCTCTGACAGTTTTGAGCGATTTTCGGGAGCCATCCGACGTCGATCACACAAAGGAGTTGACAAGTATATTAGCGAGCACTAATATGCTGTCCACGATCGTTGTTAAGAGGTTACAAACCATGTTCCCGATCATCTTTGGATTCGCCGCCGCTCTCGCCTTCGATGCCCTGGCCTTTGCCACCTACGGCAGCGCCGCCCTGACCGACTACGCCTGGGTCGGCATGGTCTCTTGGGGTCTGATCGCTGGCGGTATCGCCGTCTATGCCGTCACCCGCCCCATGCCCGCCTGGCTGTGCCGGTTGGGGTCTCGGGCTCGCGGCCTGCTCGATGTACGCCTGGGCCTGGGCCGTACCGGCCCTTTCGGCGTCTGACCCCGGCCCTCCCCAGGACCTAGTCGAGACCCGCCAGGAAGGCGGCCACCGCGGCCGCCAGCGGGCGTTCGCCGGCCAGCACCGCAGGTTCGTGGTGGCTGCGCCACTGCGACATCAACCCCCGCGCCCGGCGCCACTCCTCGAACAGGATAGGCGCCAAGGCCCCTCCCTCCTCCAGCATCCCAGAGTCATGGAAGTCACGCTCGGTGCGGCCGCGGTCGTAGGCGAGACGGACGATCCGTGTCTCCCAGTTCCCGCCGCGGTGCTCCAACTGGGCATAGCTGCCGCGCGGGTCGCCGTCGAAGGGCGAGCCGACGGAGCCGACGTTGAGGATGCGCGTGGTTCCCAGGCGTCTCTCCAACGGCTTGTGGGTGTGGGCGGTCACGAACAGGGCGAGATCCGGCGGCAGCTTGGCCGCCAGGTCCGCGTCCGGAACGTTTGCGGAGATCCCGTCGCGGTTGCCAGCCATGGTCCCATGGGTGACGTGCACCCAGGCCGGATCGCCGGGGGCGTGCAGGGTCAGGTGGTCCGGCCAGGCCTCCAGGGTTTGTGCCCGGGCCCCCAACTGGGCCAGGGTCCAGTCCGCAAAGCGGCGCATCTCGGCCTCCAGGGCCGTCGCCGGGGCCTGGCGCGCGCAGCGCAGCACCCAGACCTCGTGATTGCCGAGCACCGGGAGCCAGCCGTGCCCACAATGCAAGGTCTCGAATAGGTCCAGGCAAGCCGCGCTGCTGGGGCCGCGGTTCACCAGATCGCCGTCCATGACCACCAGGTCCGGGTCCCAGGCCAGGATGTGCTCTACCGCCACCTCCATGGCGGGCAGGTTGCCCTGAACGTCTGAGAAAACGGCGACCTTCATGCCGCCACCGGCCAGCCCCGACCCGGTGTGCGTGCGGTCAGGCTCGTCCCGCGCGCCCTGGGGCCGATGCCGGGCTCCGGTCGCCCTAGGACGCGCCTGCGACGGGTGGACATGGGTTTTACCTCCGGGGGCGGATCAAGCATCATTGTCACCCCGATGCCCTATGCAGACCAGGGCACAGTGCCGGCCGCGCATCTCGCCTCCGGAATCGGGTGGGGCCCCAATGGCAATGTGAAGGCGAACACGCGAATGATCGAAGAACAACAAGGCGACGAGCCCGATTGGGACAGCCCCCTGCAGTTCACCCTGACCCCGGGGCTCTTGATCCATGCCCTCATGGCGACCGCCACGGCGGTCCACACCGGGTGGGAGAGCTGTATCGAGGAGGGACTGGTCGTGTCCGATGTGGTCGCCATGGACGACGGCGCGGGGACCAGCATCCGCCTGGCCGAGCAGGAGTTCTACGAGGACAACAACCCCGATAACGTATGGCACGATTGGGCCCTGGAGGTGCGCAACGGCAAGGTGCTGACCACGGCCCATTGGCAGATCCTGACCACCGCGACCCCGGCCGAGTGGGCGTGGCACGGGCGCGAGGCGGAAAAGGCGTTCGAGCGTGCCTGCGTCCTGCTGGGCAAGCGGGTGCGGCGCGGGCTGGTCGTCGAGGAGCCCATGCCGATGGACGCGCCGCCGCGGGCGAGCCGTCACTAGGGTCCTGCGCGCCGGGGCCGGTGCCGCTTGCCGTAGGGTCCGTCATGGGCCAAAGTGCCGGTCTTGGCCGGTCAGTCGATCACTGCGTGGAGTTACCCGATGAAGGTCACCATGGATGTCGATATCACCCCGGAAGAGGTGCGCAAACTGTTCGGCCTCCCGGATGTGGAAGGCTTTCACCGGCAGCTCATGGACGACCTGCGCGAGCGCATGGCCGCGGGTGCGGAGGGCTATGACCCCCTGAAGATCTTTCAGCCCTATGTGGCCGGCAGCATGGCCGGGTGGGATCTGGTCCAACGCCTGATGTCCGGTGTCCCAGGGGCGGCGACGACGGGTGGCAAGTCACAGGACAAGTAGCCGGGTTGCCGGTATCGCGCAGAGGGGGCTGCCGCGCGCTGCGCCCATCCGTCCGTTCAGCTGCCAGGTGGCTGGGCCGTTTGGAAGGCCCGGTGTCCGTCTCCTCACCCGTTTGGGCTGGCGGCTGGAAGCCGGGTGCTCGTCCCGGCGGTATCGGCCTACAATTCGGATCAAGCCCCGGCCAGGCCCGGTGGCGGTCCCTCGGAGGTGAAACCATGGCACATCGCCTGCTGATGCTCGGTTGCAAGACCATGCGCGACGGCGTCGTCGTCTCCTCGGTCTTCTTTGCCGGCGCCGTCTTGCTCTTCCTCGCCGCTCAGTACGTCGTGTCGCCCAGCGTTCCGGTGCTTGGGCACGTCGTCCTCTTCTTTGCCCTGGTGCTGATCGTGTTGGCGCCGGTCATCCTGGTCTCGACCTTTCTGCTCTCGGTGTTTCCCGGGGCTCGGGAGAAGCTGGAGAAGTGCGAGCACTGACGCCGGTTGCCAGGGTGGCTCGGGCGCTGGTGGGAGGCGCTCACGGGCCGCTGGCGGCTGCGCCGCTGTCCTGCGCAAGGCCTAGCCCTTCGATGCGGGTCAGTTCCATCACGTAGAGGCTGCCGGCCTCGTCGCGCTCGATCCGCACCGGGAGTTGGTACAGGTCCGGGGCCATCCACAGGCGGTAGTCCACCTCCCGACCATCCTTGGAGCGCTCCAGGGCCATGGTATCCCGCTCGCCGGCTGGACCCGGGAGCGATTCCCGCCCCACGACCCTGAAGCTGTAGGTCTTGAGCCGGCCCCCGTCCGCCACCCGGTAGCTGCGCTCGCCCTGGGTTGCGTCCAGGTCTTGGCGCACCGCGAGCAGGACCGAAAGCTTGTCCTGAGCCCCCGCCGGCACCTCCATGGACCACGGCTTGCCCTCGCTCGTGATGGCAGCGCGCCCGTGGGTCCAGTCGAAGGTCAGGTCCAGACCGCGCCCGGCCTCGGTTCCCTCGCGCCGGAAGTGGTACTCGCGGGGCCGGAAGCGCCCCGCCTCTAAGTCCCCGACGCTCTCCTCGGTCTGGCTGATGCCGTCGCCCAGTTCCAGCGCCTGGCTCATCAGCGCCACCGCCGCGTGGGGTTCGGTGTGGGCCCGGTAGCGGTAGCCGCCGTCGGCATCGATCCAGAGCTCCATGGTGACGATCCCGAACGGCAGCCCGTCGCGGGTCAGCAGGTATTCCGCCCGGTGTGGCGGGATGGCCGCGTCAGCGATGGCGGCGGCGGGCAGGATGGCCATGGCAGCCAGGGCCGCCAGTGCGCATCGGTCGGATGTCCGCCCGCGCACGATTGCCCTCAGGCCGGCCTGCCGGGGCAAGGGGCATCAACGCCGAGCCGCAGCGGGCGGGTCAGGATCTGGCCATCCAGGGCGGGTCGGTCGGTTGCGTCCAGCCGCAACCGTCCCGCGGCAAACCAGGCCACGACGCAGGGGTAGATGATGTGCTCCAGTTTCAGGACCCGGGCGGCGAGACCCTCGGCACCGTCTTGGGGAAGGATGGGGACCTCGGCCTGGAGGACCACGGGCCCGCCGTCCAGCTCCGCGGTGACGAAGTGGACGCTGGCGCCGTGGACGCGCTCCCCCGCCTCCAGGGCGCGGCGGTGGGTGTGAAGGCCGCGGAAGCTGGGCAACAAAGAGGGATGGATGTTCAGGATGTGCCCGCGATAACGCGCGACGAAGTCCGCCGTGAGGATGCGCATGAACCCGGCGAGGACGATCAGTCCGGGGTCAAAGCCTGCGACCAGCCCGGCCAGGGCGGCGTCGTAGGCCTCGCGGCTGTGGAATGGACGATGATCCAGCACCTCGCCGGGGATACCGGCATCCCGAGCCCGCTGCAGGGCGAAGGCCGCGGGCTCGTTGCTGACAACGGCGCGAATGTCGATGGGCAGGCCGGCGCGCTGGGCGTCGATCAGGGCCTGAAGATTGCTTCCGCTGCCCGAGACCAGGACAACGACCCCCAGGTGTGGAGAAGTCCCGGGAGTAGCGGGGTGCCGAACGGGGACGACCGGCAGGGCCCTGTGCCCGCCCTGTCCCGCGGGGCTCACGCCGGTGGTCCCCCGATCAGCTCGACCCGGGCGGGGGCCTTTGGCCCGCCATCGTCCCGGGCGACCTGACCCAGGACCCAGGCCTGCTCGCCGGCTGCGTTAAGGGCGTTGCAGGCCTGCTGCGCGTCGGCCTTGGCGACACACAGCACCAGGCCGATGCCGCAATTGAAGGTGCGCAGCATCTCGGCGTCGGCGATCCCGCCCTGTCTCTGAAGCCAGTCGAAGATCGCTGGGCGTCGCCAGGAGTCAAGGTCGACCACGGCCTTGACCCCGTCCGGAAGTACCCGGGGAAGGTTCTCCACCAGGCCGCCCCCCGTGATGTGGGCCATGGCGTGGACGCGCAGCCGTTCCATGAGGGCCAGCACCGGTTTGACGTAGATGCGGGTGGGGGCCATCAGCAGGTCACCCAGGGTTGCTCCGGGCGCCGACCCGGCCAGTGGCTGGGCGGCGTCCGCCCCGCTGACCTCCAGGACCTTTCGGATCAGGGAATAACCATTGGAGTGCGGCCCGGAGGAGGCCAGCGCGATCAATAGATCCCCCGGATGGACCCGGTCCGGGGTGATGAGGGCGTCCTTCTCGGCGATGCCGACGCAGAAGCCCGCCAGGTCGTAGTCGCCGGGGGAGTACATGCCGGGCATCTCCGCCGTCTCGCCCCCGGTCAAGGCACATCCCGCGCGCCTGCAGCCCTCGGCGATACCAGCGATCACAGCGGTCGCGACCTCCAGGTCCAGGTGCCCGGTGGCGTAATAGTCGAGAAAGAACAGGGGCTCCGCCCCGGCCACGAGGATGTCGTTAGCGCACATGGCCACCAGGTCGATGCCTACGCCGTCGTGGCGGCCGAGCTCGATGGCGAGCTTGAGCTTGGTTCCGACTCCATCGGTCCCGGAGACCAGCACGGGCTGGCGATAACGCCCCCAGGGCAATTCGAACAGGGCCCCGAAACCCCCCAGCCCGGTGACCACCCCCGGTCTGGCGGTGGCGGCGGCCAGGGGTTTGATGCGCTCGACAAGGGCGTTGCCAGCGTCAATGTCGACACCGGCGTCACGGTAGCTCAGGGAGGGCGTGCCGCTGCTGTCGGGATGCTGTTCCACCATCGCTCTCCTGGGTTTAGGCAAGGCCGGCATTCTAGCAGCCAGGCGAAAGGGGGCGGAAGCGCCGCGGTTTGGACAGGACGACCCTGTCGTGGCTAGAATCCGGGTCCCAGGTCCCAGGTCCCACGGACCCGCGCTTCCCGCCCCTGAGAGTGCACCTGGCGGCTGTGACGGAGCGGCAGGCTGG
>Ga0209254_10006427_pt1 | contig 10833 bp, 9 predicted proteins | sample FrelakmetDIP11DI_FD_187148 | JGI IMG/M metagenome (GOLD analysis project Ga0209254, IMG submission 187148) | Freshwater lake sediment microbial communities from the University of Notre Dame, USA, for methane emissions studies - DIP11 DI (SPAdes)... | ecosystem: Environmental > Aquatic >... | reverse complement strand
ATGTTGAAGGTCAGTCTGATTGATTCCGAATATCCGGACTACCGGCGGGTCATTCCCGCGGAAAAAGGGGTTGTCGTTCAGTTTGAAAAAGAAGCCGTTTTGCATGCCCTGCGCCGGATGAACGTTATCTCCAGTGAGCGGTACAGCGGCGTGATTGTGAAATTACAGGAAAATAAAATTATTCTTAATTCTACTAATCCAGATGTGGGTGAAGCAAACGATGAAATTGATGTCGTCTATCAGGGTGGCAATCTGGAGATAGGGTATAATGTGAATTACCTTATTGATGCCATTGAAGTGATGGATGAGAAAAATGTTGTTTTTGAAATGCGCTCGGGGATGAAGCCCGGTGTGATCCGGCCGTTGGATAATATTCATCACTTCTGTATCATTATGCCGTTAAGGATTTGACTTTATCATCCGGTTGAAGAAATATTCAAAAAGATGAAAGGGATGAGGAAAAAGATAAGTGGTGATAAATAATCCGGATATAAAAAATACAGAAGATAACAGCCAGGTTTACGAAGCCGACAGCATCAAGGTTCTGGAGGGACTGGAGGCGGTGCGGAAAAGACCGGCCATGTATATTGGAACCACGGGCAAGGAAGGCCTTCATCATCTGGTCTATGAAGTGGTGGATAACAGTATTGATGAAGCCTCAGCGGGTTTTTGTGACAACATTACCGTTAGAATTCGTGTTGATAACAGCATCGTGGTGGATGACAACGGCCGAGGCATCCCTGTGGATATTCATAAAACGGAGGGGGTCTCCGCGGCGGAAGTCGTTCTCACAAAACTGCACGCCGGTGCCAAGTTTTCCAATGAAAGTTATAAAATTTCCGGCGGCCTGCACGGCGTTGGTGTTTCTGTCGTGAATGCCCTCTCCAGCACGCTTGAACTGGAGGTGCGTCGGGACGGCAGTGTTTACACCCAGTCCTATGTTCATGGCGTACCTAACGCGCCGCTTGAAAAGGTTGGAAAAACGAAGGGTCGTGGAACCAAAGTCACCTTCAAGCCCAATGAGGAAATCTTTGAAGAGACGGAATACAGTTTTGATATTCTTTCGAACCGTCTGCGCGAGCTTGCATTTTTAAATCCCGGCGTGAAAATCACGCTGACGGATGAAAGAACCGATAAAAAGAGCGAGTTTTTCTATAAGGGCGGAATCGTCTCCTTTGTGGAATATCTGAACCGAAGCAAGAAGGTCCTGCACAAGGATCCGATTTATGTGAACGGCGCCAGGGAGGACTGTTTTGTCGAGGTTGCGCTTCAATATAATGACACCTACGCCGAGAATATCTTTTCCTTTGCCAACAGCATCAATACGACGGAAGGCGGCACCCATATGATCGGCTTTCGCTCCGCGCTGACCCGTGTATTTAATAATTATGCCGTCAATAATAAAATATTAAAGGACAGCAAGGAGTCCCTTAAAGGGGAAGATCTGCGAGAGGGGTTGACCTGTGTGATCAGCGTCAAGGTAAAGAGTCCGCAGTTTGAAGGTCAGACAAAAACGAAACTGGGCAACTCTGAAGTAAAGGGGCTCGTGGAAGGGATCGTCTATGAGAAGATAGGAACCTATCTTGAGGAAAATCCGTCCATTGCCAAACAATTGCTGGGTAAGGCCCTCGATGCATCCCGGGCGCGGGAAGCGGCGCGGAGAGCCCGGGAACTGACGCGGCGGAAAAGCGCTCTGGAGGTGGGCGCCCTGCCCGGGAAACTTGCGGACTGCCAGGAGCGGGACCCGGCCAGAAGCGAGATTTATCTTGTAGAAGGGGATTCTGCGGGCGGCTCCGCCAAACAGGGCCGTGACCGGAAAAATCAGGCCATCCTCCCGTTGCGCGGGAAAGTTCTGAATGTAGAAAAGGCCCGTTTTGACAAGATGCTGCAAAATGAGGAAATCAAGGTCATCGTTACGGCCCTTGGAACCGGCATCGGCCAAGGTGATTTTGATATCAGCCGGCTCAGATACCAGAAGGTCATCATCATGACCGACGCCGATGTGGACGGCTCCCATATCCGGACGCTGCTGTTGACGTTTTTTTTCCGCCAGATGCGGGAACTCGTGGAACGGGGTTATCTCTTCATTGCCCAGCCGCCGCTCTTCAAGGTCAGTGACCGTAAAAACGAAATCTATATCCACAATGAAGATGAAATGAAAAGCTATGTCCTTGAAAACGGTGTCAACAAGATACGCATATGCCTGGAAAACGGAACCACCATGACCGGAAACCGGCTTGCCGGTTATCTGAAGAAAATGATCCGGATCGAAAGCATCCTGAATAAATTCGAGAAGGAAGGAAAGCATCGCGAAATCATCCGGATCCTGGCGGGGGATCCCGCTTTAAGCGACAACGATTTCAAAAGCGCCGAGGCCCTGACCCGCGTCGCAAAAAGAACGGCAATGGCTATTTGCTCCTTCGAATATATAGAACACGATCCCGCAGCACCGGCTCTGGACCTTGCCGAGAAAGTTATCGACTTTACCGTGGACATGGATCAGGAGCATGGCCTGTATAAAATGGTATTTGCCATGATGCAGGATGGCCGCAGCCTCACGACCTGTATCGATAAAGATACCGTCCGGACACCGAAATTTGCCGAAGTTAAAACCCTGAGTAATCAATTGGCCATTCTGGGAGAGGCGCCTTACCGGGTTGCCGCCGAGGATGCGGCCAACGGCGGCCGGACCATCATGCTCAACAGCATGTCCGAGATGATTGATCACGTGGTCAACACCGGGAAAAAGGGGTTGATGGTCCAACGCTATAAGGGGCTTGGAGAGATGAACCCCGAACAGTTGTGGGAAACGACCATGAACCCCGAGAAACGGACCCTGCTGCAGGTCCGCGTCGAGGACGCCGTGGAAGCCGATGAAATTTTTACGACCCTGATGGGAGACCAGGTGGAACCGCGCCGTGATTTTATCTATAAAAACGCCCTGTACGTGTCCAATCTTGATATCTGATGAACTCACCCCTTGTGCTAAACGGCTAATCCCGGAAGTACTTGAACAAGAATTGCATAACTGAGACACAATCGTGAAGGAGAATCAATGGAGCAGGATCTTCACCATAAAAACATTCTGGTCAATATCGAAGCGGAAATGAAAAAGTCCTATATGGACTATGCCATGAGCGTCATCATCGGCCGGGCGATTCCGGATGTCCGGGACGGTCTGAAGCCGGTCCACCGCCGTGTGCTTTTTGCCATGCATGAAATGGGCAACCGGTGGAACAAGGCTTATAAGAAATCAGCCCGCATCGTCGGGGACATCATCGGCAAGTACCATCCCCACGGCGATGTGGCGGCTTATGACACCCTCGTCCGCATGGCGCAGGATTTTTCCATGCGTTATCCGCTGATCGACGGACAGGGGAATTTCGGCTCTATCGACGGCGATCCACCGGCAGCCATGCGTTACACGGAAGTGCGTATGGCCCGCATTGCCGAAGAAATGCTCGCGGACCTGGAAAAGGAGACGGTTGAGTTCATCCCCAACTACGACGAATCGCTTGTGGAACCGACCGTTCTTCCGTCGCGCCTGCCCATGCTGCTGCTCAACGGGTCCGGCGGCATTGCCGTCGGGATGGCGACGAATATGCCGCCGCACAACCTGACGGAAATCGTCAATGGCACGATAGCCCTGGTTGAAAACCCGCAGATCACTGTGGATGAACTCATGACATACATCCAGGGGCCCGATTTTCCGACAGCCGGCTTTATCAACGGCAAGGAAGGGATCCTTTCCGCCTACCGGACCGGCCGGGGGATCATTCGGATCCGTGCCCGGGCCCTGATCGAGCGCAATGCCCGCAATGACAAGGAGAGTATCATCGTCACGGAGCTACCTTACCAGGTTAATAAATCGAACCTGATCGAGCGCATCTCGGAACTCGTGAAGGAAAAAAAGATCAGCGGGATCGTGGACCTGCGGGATGAGTCCGACCGGGAGGGCATCCGGATCGTGATTGACCTGAAAAAGGACGAGATATCCGGCGTTATTCTCAATCAGCTCTACAAACACACCCAGATGGAAAACACCTTCGGGATCATCATGCTGGCCATCGATAAGGGGCAGCCGCGGGTGTTCAACATCAAGGAAATCCTCCAGAGCTTTGTCGATTTCCGGAAACAGGTGGTGGTCCGCCGGACCCAGTTTGACCTGGCCCGCGCCCGTGAACGAGCCCATATTCTGGCCGGGCTCATCATCGCCCTTAATAAAATCGACGCGGTCATCGCCGTAATTAAGAAGTCGAAAAATCCACAGGAGGCCTCTGCATCTCTGATAGAAGCCTTCGGTCTGACGGAGGTTCAGGCCAAAGCCATCCTGGAGATGCGTCTGCAGCGCCTGACCGGTCTGGAACGGGAAAAGATCGATGCGGAATACACGGAAGTCATGAGCCTCATTGCATCATTGCAGGGCATCCTGGACGCCCCCCGGAAAGTCCTGGATGTCATTGTGTCCGAACTCGAGGAGATCAGATCGCGCTTCGGCGATGAGCGACGGACGGAAATCGTCGTCAGTTCCGAGGATATCGACATCGAAGATATGATCGTCGAAGAGGATATGATCGTGACCGTTTCCCACTACGGCTATATCAAACGCAATGCCGTGAGCCTTTATAAAAGTCAACTCCGGGGTGGCAAGGGCAAGGTCGGCATGGGCACCAAGGAAGAGGATTTCGTCGAGAAGATATTCATCGCCTCGACCCATCATTATGTCCTGATCTTCACAAACAAGGGGAAAGTCCACTGGTTAAAGGTTTATCAGATCCCCCAGGGAGGACGTGCCGCCAAGGGAAAGGCCGTCGTCAACCTGATCAGCATCGCGTCGGGAGAGCGCATGGCGGCGATTCTTCCCATCCGCGATTTTCAGGAGGGTAAGTCCATCGTCATGGTCACCCAAAAGGGGATCGTGAAAAAAACGGAACTGGCGGCCTTTTCCAATCCCCGTACTGCCGGCATCATTGCCATGTCCATCGATGAAGGGGACGACCTGATCGACGTGCAGTTGACTCTGGGAAATCAGGAACTGTTTATGGGGACCCGCAAGGGCATGGCCATCCGCTTCAAGGAGGAGGCTGTGCGCGACATGGGCCGGACGGCACGCGGCGTAATCGGCATCCGCATGGATGAGGACGATGTCGTTGTGGGCGTGGAAATCCCCACGGAGGGCAATTCCGTCGTCACGGTTTCAGAAAAAGGCTTCGGCAAAAGGACCAGCGTTTCGGAATACCGCCTGCAGGGCCGGGGCGGCAGGGGGATCATCAACCTGAAAACGGTTCCGCGTGTGGGGATGGTCTCCGGGATCCTGCAGGTGACGGGCGATGAAGACCTCATGCTGATCAGCAATACCGGAAACATTATCCGCGTCAAGGTGGATGCAGTTCCGCTGATTCATCGCAGCACACAGGGCGTGAGGTTGATCGACCTGGCGCCGGAGGAACGGCTCGTCGGCATGGCCCGGGCCGAACGGGAGGAGGGCAAAGATGGTGAAGATCAGGACCGCCTTGAGGATATTCCGGAAGAAATAAATGGGGATGACACGGACGATACGATATAACGAACCGGCCATATCATAGTGAAAAATTATCGGGTTTTCGACCATACGGCCGATCTGGGAATCGAGATTCTTGGTCAAACACAAGCGGATCTTTTCAGCCATGCAGCCATGGCCCTGTCTGATCTGCTCGTGGAAGAGGTGGATGTTCGCAAGACGGCATCCACGGAAACCCGGACACTCGTGATCGACGGGGCCGACAGCCCCGATCTTTTTGTGAACTTTCTGCGAGAAATCCTCTATCTTTTCAATGGTGAAGGGCTCGTGCTGACGGTCTGCCGCATCGCGCAGATCGATGCGGGGCGCCTGACAGCGGACATCCGTTGCTGCCGCTATGATGCCCGGAAGCACCGGGTTAAGAAAGAAATCAAGGCCGTGACCTATCACCAGGCGGCCGTGGTGAAAACGGCGAAGGGGTGGCAGGGACGGGTGATTTTTGATGTCTGAGACGAAAATGAAAAAAATGGATGAAAACCGCTGGCTCATCGAACCGGCGGGGGGCATGAAAGTACCCGGCATTCTCTACACGAGCGAGCGCCTCCTGCAGGACATGGGCAATGACGAAAGCCCGAAACAGGTGGCCAACGTGGCGCATCTGCCCGGCATCGTGAAGTATTCCCTGGCCATGCCCGACATGCACTGGGGCTACGGCTTTCCGATCGGCGGCGTGGCGGCCTTCGATATGGCCGAGGGCGTCGTTTCTCCAGGCGGTGTGGGTTACGACATCAACTGCGGCTGCCGCATGATGACGACACGGCTGGACATCGAGGCAATCCGCAAATCATTGCCGGAGCTTGTGACGGCCCTCTTTCAGAATGTCCCTTCCGGTGTCGGTTCTACGGGACCGGTGAAGCTGTCCCCGAAAGACAGCCGCAAGGTTCTCGTCGAAGGGGCCGCATGGGCCGTCGGGCAGGGCTACGGCACGCCCGATGACCTCGAGACGACGGAAGACCGGGGCGCCATGGACGGCGCCGATCCGGATAAGGTCAGCGCCCGGGCCATGGAACGCGGCAAGCAGCAGTTAGGCACACTGGGGTCGGGCAATCATTTTCTCGAAATCGAGATGGTGGAAGAGATCTTCGACCCCGTTGCGGCCGCCGCTTTCGGCCTTGAGCAGGGTCAGATTGCCGTCATGATCCACAGCGGCTCCCGCGGCCTGGGCTATCAGGTCTGCGATGATTATCTCGCCCGCATGGTCAAACACATGGGGGAGATGGGACTGAACCTGCCGGACCGGCAACTGGCCTGCGCCTATCTGGACTCCCAGGCCGGAAAGGACTATCTGGGTGCGATGGCCTGCGCGGCCAATTATGCCTGGACGAACCGGCAGATGCTGATGCACTGGACGCGGGAGACCTTTGAAAAAACGCTGCGCAAAACACCTCGCGAACTCGGCATGCGCCTGCTCTACGATGTTTGCCACAATATAGCCAAGATCGAGACGCTGCCGGTGGAGGGGAAGCTGAAAAATCTCTGCGTCCACCGCAAGGGCGCCACGCGGGCCTTTCCCGCGGGCCACCCCTCCGTGCCGGAGCGCTACCGGAAGGTCGGCCAGCCTGTCCTGATTCCGGGCGATATGGGAACGGGGTCCTACGTGCTGGCGGGAACCGAACGGGCCTATGAGGATACCTTCGGCAGCACCTGCCACGGCGCCGGGCGCCTGATGAGCCGCACCCAGGCGACCAAGATGAGCAAGGGCCGTGCCGTGCACCGCGACATGGCGGACAAAGGAGTGATCGTCATGGCCAGTGGCCGCGGCACGCTGCGGGAGGAAATTCCGGAGGCTTACAAAAATCTCGATGAGGTGGTTGCGGTGGTCCACCGGGCGGGCATCTCGAAGAAAGTCGCAAGGCTGCGCGCCCTGGGATGCATCAAGGGATAGAAATTACTGACATTTTAAGATTTCTTCTGAAGGTGGGAATCTTTGGTTCGTTTCCTTTTAGCAGTTTTAGCTAATTTCTTAGCTGCTTTGTCTTCAAATCTTTTTCTATACTCAAATATTTTCTTCAACAATATCTGGTCAGTACAGGTAGCAGTCCGTGTCATGATCATCCCTGAGTCCCGCGCAATATCAATTGTTATTTCCGATTTGGAGGCCAGGGCTTATTGTTTTGTCCAGTTTTTCGGGAGAGGCTCAATTTAGAAATCAGTTTTTATTTGAGCTTTCACTTGGGCCAGCTTGTCCTTGTCCAGATAATATTTGCCACTGTCTGTTTTTATGACTATTTTGTCGGCGATCAGGATATTGAGCGCTTTGGGACGTACATTGCCCGTACCCACGCGAAAGAAATTTTTCCGTTCATCCTGGAGATTGATCGCCTGAGCCATGCTTAAGGCTTTGGCATCTTCCATTTCAGCGATAATCTTGAAGCACACCCGTCGCACGACCAAGCCGCCTACAAATATGGCTATCACGACAAAAACAACAAAGACGGCAAGCAGCAGAAATATTTGCAAATAAACAGGCATATTATTTAAATTTCCTTTGAGAACCCGAAAGGATTCAGCTTCGTGTTTGGAGTATATGAAGAAGGATTTTGAGTGTCAGCGGCATAATTACTAACTGTTGATTACAATTGAAAGAAGGGACAATTGTCAAAAAGTCAGACTGCTTTGTGACATGAAGCACGCATCAACCGGATGAACTTAATTTTGTTTCGCTTTCCCTCAGCCAAAGATGAAAGCCAACCTCTCCCTATAAAGACAAGAAAGGAACTCTTCGGGTCAGGCCGGGAATGCCGTCATCCTGCCAAGGCAGTTCTTCACGGCTTCTGGGAGTGCGTTGTTGGCAGACTCCAGCAGGATAGCAGGAACTCCTCCGAAAATATAATAGCTATGGGTGAGGACCCTATCATCCCAGATGGTGTTGAGGCTGTTTTTTGTCATCGTTTCAGATGCCAGGGCCTGTCCCCATCCACCCAGCCAACTGGTTACCATGTGATTGGCGATCATAGGAACTACCTTGCTCGTATCTATAAAACCATCCCTTTCCGAAACAGGAATAATGCGCCGGTTCTCCAAGAGCCAGGCCAGCGAGACCATATCGTGGGCCACCACCGAACCAGAGGCGATGATCAGGCCGTTATTGGGTTCGAAGACATACCCCTTATCCGGGCCAAAGGTAGTGAGTAGCTTGTCTGCCGCCGATATAACGAGGCGCTGCTTTGTTCTCAGGGTTGTAACAGTATTGCCCTCGGCTGTCTTCTCCTGCAGAGTGGCAGCATCCCGGTGGTATTCCAGGCGTGTATCATGGCGCCAGTAGCCCACCGCGGCCTTCAGGCCCAGCGAGCTCCCTGCCAATACATGCCGGGAACAGCGGGGCATAAGGATGATGTGCTGGACCTCCTTGAGGATATTCGGCATCATCAGGCCGTGTTTCCAGTTTGATCCGGCCATTGGCCAGTCCTCATAAAAGGCATCCCACCCGCCTTCTTCGAAGCAATGTATTTCAGCCCCGGAGGCCTGAACAGCCTTGGCCACGCCTGATGACGCCATCAACGCGCGAGAGCTTCCGGAAAGTGATGTCGGTGAGAACCGCAGGTACTGGACCCCAGACATGTCCCCCACGATCACCCTTCGCGCCCCCTTTTCTTTGAGGACTTCAACCATGGCGGTAATGGCCGTCGCGCTGGTGGTGGCCGGATAGGGGTTGCCTGAATTGTTGACCGGTTTTATAAACACGGCATCACCTTTGGACAGCCATGAAAAGTCGGTTGCCGCCTCGGCTGCATTACGGACCGCTAGTTTTATACCTTCTTCGGGAGTTCCCTTGCTAACCCCTGCCAGAAAAACTTTGGCCTGAGAACCCGGTGTAAGTTGCCTTGCCTTGACGGGAATCGGGGATGCCCCTGATCTGCCTGTAAACGGGCACAATGCCAATACCGATGCCCCTACTGTCGCTCTCATAAATTCTCTTCGCTTCATAAGCGTCTTTCTTTGTTTATTTGACCCTAACTGGTCATCCATATAATAACTATCTTGAGAATCACATTATTTATAACGACTTGAAATCCTGCCTTTTCGTTGAGTCTGACCTTTTGTGGAGGAAGTACGCATCAACCGGATGAACCTCTTTACACATCCACCGCCAGATCATCCATGGCGGCGAGGGTATCGGGGAATATTTTTTGCGCTGCCGCTTCGGATACGCTTCGCTCTGCCAGGGTTAGATAGGTGCCGGCGGCAAAATGCGTCAGGATCAACTTTTTGGCGCCCGCCTCGAGGGCGATGCGGGCCGCCGTTTCGGGATTTAGATGGGGCCAGCTTTCATCAGCTTCGTCGCTCTTGTAGGCGCATTCTGTGATGAGCAGATCGGCGTTTCGTCCCAGTGCCACGGCGTTTTCGCAGTAACCGGTGTCCGGGCAATAGGCGATGATTTTACCGTCGATGCGGATGCGGTAGCCCAGTGTTAAGTCGCTATGGAACAAGGGCTTCGCGTCCAGGGGGAAGGGCAGGCGGCCGGCCTCTTTGGGAACTTCCAGAACCTTCGTTGTAAAGGGAAGCCGATCCAGGCTCACCGTGAAGGGGCTGTTGACGATGGTGTCGATAATCTGCCTTGCTCCGGGCGGCCCGCAAAGGGTGAGGCCATTTGTAAATCGGCATTTGACGAGTATGTGCAGGCCGTAGATATGGTCCAGATGAAAATGGCTCAGTAGCAGCGTGACCGGTTTTTCGTCGCCCACTGGGACATAGCGGTCGATTTTGTAGAATCCGCTCCCCGCATCGAGGATGATGTCCTGATGTTCGGCCCGGATCAGCGTGCAGATGGTGTTGCCGGTGGGCGTATCATACCAGCCGTTCGTTCCTAAAAAGATGACTTTCAAAGCGCCCCCCTATTCGCCTGTAATCGTTTTCCGGGCCTTCGCGAAGACTTCGGCCCGGAACCCGTAATAACTGGGAATCGTCTGGTTCAGATATTTATGGGTGTACTGGCTGTCATACAGCAGCATGCGCTCGAATTCGGCGTCCTTGCCCAGCGGTTTCAACTGGCGGGCGACTGCTTCATTGAAGAATGTTTCCAGTTTCACAGCATAATCATCAGCCAGCTTGTCGCGGCCGGCGGCATCGAGGCCGCTGATCCTGCCGGCCTCTTCCATCTCGGCAATCCAGGTCAGTGCGGTTTCCTTGAACATGGCATCTCCTTATATATAAGGGAATTGGGGGTGGGTTCGTACTTTACTTCAAAATGTGAACCCGTCCCCAATTCCCTCTTTATGATGCTGTATTCGGCGACGGCAGATCGCCGCCCCTTCTCTCTTTGAGCCAATGGC
>Ga0209254_10006426_pt1 | contig 10833 bp, 7 predicted proteins | sample FrelakmetDIP11DI_FD_187148 | JGI IMG/M metagenome (GOLD analysis project Ga0209254, IMG submission 187148) | Freshwater lake sediment microbial communities from the University of Notre Dame, USA, for methane emissions studies - DIP11 DI (SPAdes)... | ecosystem: Environmental > Aquatic >... | reverse complement strand
ATATTGACTCAGTTCATCCACTCCCTGGTCGTCTTGGCGAACCAGTCACCTTTACCGGTCATGGATTGGATCCAGACGGATCTCTTGTCAGCTACATTTGGAGCTTTGGTGATGGGACATCTGTAAAAGGCGAAGGCTCTAGAAGCACAGTCCAACACATCTTTCTCAAAACTGGTACTTTTACTGTAACACTTAACTACATTGACAATCGTGGTGAATTCTCTGATCCACCCAGTGTTATTCTCCATGTGATTGATAATAAACCTCCATCAGCTTCTATGGCAAAACCTTGGCCTTCGACAGGCAAGATTGATGAAGAAATAGAAATCCATATTAGAGCATTTGACATTGAAGGTGCACTTTCTTCTGCTCTTGTGGCTTGGGGTGATGGCACTGAGGAGAAGGTTTTTCTTATAGGCAGCGAGGCCAACTTTGTTGTCAAACACACTTACAAAAAAGGTGGCGATTACATTATCACCTGTCTTGTATTTGACGACAAAGGTGAAGGACCACTCTTTCCACCCGAAGGTCAAAAAATAATAATTGAAGGTGTTGGACTTGGTGGTCTTAAAGTTAATGTCCCGGATATTTCTGACAAAATCCTCCAAGTACTAGGTCCATTACCTCGTATTGATGTTGTTTATGAAGGTTATTTGACCGTTGATGGTTTTGAAACAGGTCTTGTTCTGCTGTCTGGAAAATATTTACTAGTGGCAAAAGATCGCTCGTTTGGTCTCCGTGGATTTCAATCGCCCATTGAAATCCAATCAGATCAAATCATTCACATTTCAGCCAAATCATGGATCCCTCATTCCCAAACAATGCTTATACTCAAGGGGAATGAGAATCCTGTAATTAGAATCGAGATACTCGATGATGAAGGTCCGGTAAGAAAACGTGGAAGTTGCATAATAGATGTCATAGGTGGCAGTTCAAATCAGAATATCACAATTGATGAAAATGGAGTTACAGAGTTTACTATAAGTCCAGAACCATCATCAAAATCAATCACTGTAACTTACAAAGCACAAATTGATGAAGTAATCATACAGGGAAAAAGAACTGTCGATCTAACACAACCACTGCCAAGGATAAAGATAACCGCTCAACCAGTCACTTCTGGAATTCTAGTATCAATTGACAATCCTCGAATTAGCTCAAAAGGAGAGTTGCTGATTGGCTGCAAAGTAATTGATCGGATGTCCGGTCGTGAAGTGAATCCAAACGATATTCTAATGCCACCACCCGAGCACATTAGGACATCGTTTTGGCCTTTAAGACTGTTCATACAGATAAACGCCAATATTTCGAGTCTTTATAGAGTTGAGCTATCAGCTAAATTTGAATTTGAACAATCGACTGTTTCATTTGACAAAATCATTTTTTATCCTTGCTTAAGGCTTGCAAGGCTTGATAGTATTTTAGCATATACGTCTAAGGACAAAGTGTTTCTTAGAACCTCACTCAACAATGTGGATCAAGATTATATGTATCCTAATCAACGTTTTGATCTTGCGTTTGATTTTGCAGCCCCGATTGGCTATGTCCCCCCTGATGTAAAACCAACTGGTTTGCCAACCTCAATTTATGCCGATTCAAATGGAATCGCTTCAACTGTGCTTGATGTCACTGCAGCTGTTGTTGGATACTCGGTTGAAGGTCTGAAAATGATTATAAAAACGACGCTTGGTGGTCTTACTTTCACTACAGAAAGTCGAATAAAAATAGTTTATTCAGTCCCTTCAATAAATATTTTTAACACCAAAAATGGAACACTTGCCAACATAACACTTAAAGCAGCTGATGAGAACGGGAAACCCTCATCAGGTGTCTGGGCGAACATCGATTATATAAAGGACGGGCGGTTGCTAAGGTGCAAAGATCTTAAAGAGATTGGCAATCCTCCAATTGCAATTCGCACATCATCTCATGGTGAGTGCAAGATGAATTTAACCGTGCCTGTCGGTTCATCGGTTATCATCCTCTTTATAGTTACAATTCAAGGTTTCACAGTAGCTAGTGAATTGAAAATAGATAAATAACACTTCATTTAAGGTGACAATATGAAAAAAATAATTTTTATCACTCTGTCTTTGATGTCTGTAATGATTGTGACCCAGATAATTGCGGTAACATCACCAAATTTTGTTCTCAAAGAAGAGACCATAAATGTGAATGGCAAGAAATACGATGTCAAATATGCTGTAATCGATGGCAAGAGTGGTGGCGTTGAAATTGATTATGTCTTGGCTTTTCAGCATCTTTTCAAGCGTGACGAGCCTGAGAAAATTGCCCAATTTTCAAAGGCAGTTGCAGCTCTTAATGGTCCATACCACAATGAATCTGGTGGTTGGTCGAATTATTTGTTCGATTGCACTTATGCTCGCGATGGCAAAGTCGTTCGTATTTTCAACTCTGGCTCAAATTTCTGTGTTACCAAAAATGGACAATGGCTATTTGGATCGCCAAGGTTTTCGGTTCAAGGAACTGTTCAAGAAAACCTTCTACCGCAGTCTCTTAAGACCGTCTATGTAAGTGGTGTCAATCAACCACCAACATCCAACTCAACCACTCTCTACACAGATGACTGGGGTGATAAAACACCAAATAATTATTCATCTACATGTGTTGTCATTCAAAATAGTGTTGTAAGTAATGTTCAAGTCGGTCCCATTAATATCCCTTCAGGTGCTTATGTTCTTGTTTATACCGGCAAAAACCGAGAAAGGTGTGACGCTAAGCGTTGGCCTAAAGGTTACATCAAAAAAGGTCTTCACATAAATATATACTGGAAAGCTGAGTCCGGTAACACAGTAGACTTGAACAAGTGGCGGGATTGCAAGGTAATCTTTGGTGGAGCTCCAACCGTGGTTAAAGATGGCAAAAATTACTGGAACTTGTCTGCTGACAAGTTTACAAACTATGAAGCCCTATCTTATGATGCTGAGAGAGCAGCCTTTGGTCTTGGTGATGGCAAGGTGTACCTTGTCACTTTTAAAACTGCCATTAAGGCTCAAGAAGAAGGGCCGATACTTCTCAAATTGGGTGTTAAAAATGCATTCAATCTTGATGGTGGGTGCTCAACATTCCTTTACTTTGATGGCAAAACCATAAACGACAATTGCAGACCACTCCCTTCTGTCATCATCGCCAGACCGAAACAGAAGTAGTACTGGTTTTTTAGAAAACTTTGCTAATCTTTTTGAAATGGGAATAAATTTCTATATTAAATCAACAGCACTGTGTTTCTATCTGTAACAAAAGCCACAAAAGGTAAACAGTACAGAACAAATCCTAAATTAAGAGTTTGGAAAGTCTCTATCAGATGAAGGCGTCCATATACTAGACCCCTTCGTAGGGACAGGCAACTTCATAATAGAGATCATGAAACACATCAACCCGGCAGACCTCGAAAGAAAATACGAAAAGGAACTGCATTGCAACGAAGTGATGCTGCTACCCTATTACATAGCAGGGGTGAACATAGAACACGAATACTACCAGAGGACAGGATCATACAAGCCATTCGAAGGGATATGCTTTGTTGACACGTTCCAATTAGCAGAGCCTCAAGGGTTTCTGTTTCAAATGAGCGAGAAAAACACCGAACGGGTGGAGAGGCAAAAGAACTCACCGATAACGGTTATAATCACGAACCAGCCGTATAATGCAAGTTATTTGTTGTTCTCTTGAAGCCTACGAAGACTATCCTTAGATTGCTGGAGCATCTTTTGATAGAAACTTTTCATATTCGGATCAGTCTCATTATTAGCTTTATCTCTGTAATCCTCTACCTGTTGTTCGAAGTATTTGATTGTGTCATTATGTATATCTTCAGCTTCTTGTAATATTTTAGATTTGCCACAAGCACCAAATATTGATAAACAAGCCAACACAAGTGTAAATGTTGCAATAAATTTTCTCATCACTCCACCTCCGAGTTTTTAGTATCACTTTTAACTTTTCTTGTAAAATGAACCTTCCTCAATCAAAAAGGTATTGACATCAACAGTATTCTTGTTAAAATGCTGGTTGAAAGGAACATAGAATGATCACGGGTTACTATTTTGCAATAATTGTAAAAAAAGAAGGAAAGAAATATATATCTACAGCTCCAGGGGTTGGTGGCGTTTATGAAGAGGGATTTACAAAGAAGGAAGCTATAGATAACGCATACGAGTCTGCCATAGCTATTTTGCAAGCCAGAAAAGAATTTGGTTATGAGATTAAAGAAAATAATGAATATCTAAAAATACTAACTTCTACCCCTACTAAAAATTATCTTGGTAGGTTTAATGAGTTAAAGAATGCAACTGTGTATACTATACCACCTTCTAACAATATAAGTTATGCAACCAACTGAAAAACCATTTCCTAATAAGAAATGGGATAAACAAGTATGGGATCAAATTAAAAACATCAAAAAAACAGAGATGATAGTTTTCATGGCTAAGGATGATAGGGGTGTTTGGAAACATTTGAAAACAATTGGTGCTGTTTATGTTTATCATACTAATAAATACAAACCTCCATTTGACATGCTTACAATACATTATCATCCTGGTGATACATTTACAAAAGGTTCTTTGACGGATCATCTTGATCATGTTTGTTGGACTGTTGATGATCTTATACGTTTTAAAATTATTAAAAAACATTGAAACAATATCTACTCACCAGACGGCTCTAACCGTAAAGACAACATAACCGACTATGCACTTTCCTTATTTCGTGACCACTTTAAATCCCTCGCCTGTGATTTTGACGAGAAGGGTTGTGGTGAGGGTTGTTCTGATTCAAAAAATACACCCCCACCTGACCTCCCCCTTTCAAATCAAAGTGGAGGCAATGAAATTACCAAGCTTGACATCTTTTAATACGTTTAGATACCATCAGTTTTTTAAGTTCACAGAGCTGTTTTATTTTGGGTAGGTAATCATAACCGATTTTGCGGCAGCATCCCATAAAACATCACAACCAAGAGCCTCTGTGACAAACCTCAACGGCACAAAAGTCCTACCTGATTTTATCTCTGGCGCAACATCAAGTTCGATGGCTTTGCCACTAACGATGGCTATTTTATTGCCAATCATCAACTCAATAAGCTTGTCGTTGAAAAGATATTGTACTGTTAGCACACGACCGGAGAGTGGATCTGTCGTGTAACTGACCTTGGCGCTTATAGATTCGCCAAGAAATCTGAATGGAACCATAGTTCTGCCTGTATTGACATAGGGTATCCCCTGACAGGGTTTCTCAATGCCGTTAACCTTGGCTGTGTCCTTGCCAATCGTGAATAAAACAGTAGTTTTAACCACTGGTGGAGGATCAGGTGGGGGTGAAGGAGGTTCAGGAGGTGGAGGCTGTGGTTCTATGATTGGAGTGAGATCGATTACAACAAAAGCCTCAGGACCTATATTGTCGTCTTTTGATGGAAAAATTTTGTAGATTAGACGTTCTTTTGGTGGGTTTGTATCAGTAAATGATTGCTCTTTTGTTTTGCCTATCTCATCACCATTTCGCTCAACCTTAAAGGTTACCTGTTGGTCACTCTCCCAAGATAGCAAAACTTGACCGTTTCTGACCTCTGCCTTGAGGTTTTTCACAGCAGACAACTTAATGGGAATTTCAACCTTAACCACCGAGCTAGGGTCTGAGACTAGCCCTTTATTTCCAACAGCCACGACACGATAAAGGTAAATGTGACCTGGCGTTACATCAATGTCTGAAAAGGAAGTGCCTGTAATTTTAATAGAATTCATGGGTGTTTTTGAGAATTCTTGATCGTCCCATGTCTTGAAAAGATTGTATCCTGTAACATATGCACCGCCTTGAGGTGGCTCCCAATTCACTTCAACATGATCAAAAACCCATCTAGCAACAACGTTTCTGGGAGAATTAGGCGGTACATCAAATGGTGGTTCTGTTATTTTTTCAGTGACAGTTATGCTAACAACTACAGTTGCTATAATCCTTTCACCATAGTCTGGATCATCAATTACAATTCCAATCTGACCAGTGTACTTGCCGGGTTTGACAATTCCAGCACGGATGTTAATCCTAAGCGTATCTTTCTCACCTGGGTTTAATGACATGGTCTCGATAGATGAAGAAATAAATGCGTCACCCACAAATCGCATATTTATAGGAACTTTGCCTTCATTGATAAAGTTTACCTGCCGTACTGTTTCACCTCTCCATGGAATCTCGACTGTAAATTTTGTTGGATTTACAGAAAGTTTTGGCTCTTCATCTGTGCTGCGTGGTTGCTTTCCAAAGCATGCTAGCACACGACTGCTGTACATCTCATTTGGACCATACTCCACAAACATCCTATCCCAAGCAACAACTGGTTGAAATACATTATCAGCAGGAATGGCGATCTTTTTAACCTCTAAACCATCTTCGCAATTAAGGATGTTGACTGAACCTTGTTTTGTACCCTTATCACTACCAACAGGCACTAACACATAATCCCCCATAATAGTACAAGCATCTGTTACAGGACCATTCATCGTTTTTTGCCACAATATTTTACCAGACAAATCGAAGCGTGTTAGTATGCCATCGCCACAACCAAGTATCAGTGTGTCTTTATAACGTGACGGAGGCCAGAAAGTGAAGCCTGGAGCATTATAAATTACAGAATCTTCACTACCGTATGGTTTTGGGAGCAGTATCACCTCACCTGATGACATTGTGAAAATGCAGTAACGGTCAATTGCAGCTGTGGCACCAAAAGTCTGTGTTGATATTTCATAAGAGAAGTCAGAACCTCCATATGAATCTGACAGAGCTTCGATTTTATAGTGTGCACCACAACCAACCAAGCCCTCAGCAACATTTAGACCCATTGAGCTGGGACAGGCATACTCAGTTTCATGCTTCCAAGCCATACGACCAGTTGACAGGTTGAACTTCATGGCTGAACCAGACTTGTCAGAGCTTGTAACATACATTGAAGAATTGCCTTTATCATCTGTATAGACGGTAGGTGAAGAAAGGTGGCTGCCAGCACTGTTGATGTACCACTTAATTTCACCATTTGCTAGATTCAACGCCAAAATTCTTGTATTTAAGCATACTATAACAATATCACCCACGATGGCACATGAGCTGTTTACAGAATCAAAAACATCTTGTGTCCAGATGGTTTTCCCAGAAATCACATCAAGACAGTATATCTTGTCAGCATCACCTATGACACACAAACCCTTGTCAATAACAGGATTTCTTGAGAATCCTGCAGGAACACGCATTTTTAATGTCCAAGCAGGTTTGTCATAGACCTTAAAATCCCAATCATCATGCGCTATTGATGTATGAGCCTCGTCAGCTCCATATTGAAGCCACCCATATCGCTGATCGCAATGGCTTGTTTGAATGAATGCAAGTTGAGAAATCAAAACTAGAAGGGCAATTAAAATCCTTTTCATACAACCTCCATAACAATAAATAACAATAAAGGGACAAAAAGGTTGACGGTAACTTCAAAATAATTGCTCTGTTAATATCTGTAAAAAACATAAGATTGTAAAAGTTCTATCTTAGTTTTGATACGATTTTGTTTATCTCTTCATTTTTCTCAAAGTCATAAGATTGGAGGTGATCAATTACTCTACCAGAGTTGTCCAAGGCTATCATCGAAGGAGTTGATGTAAGAAGAAGGTAGTTTGCATGACTATTATCAAGATCTAAGACAAGATTAGCCGTTCCAATCTGCTTCTCGAACTGATCAAGTTTTGCTCGCTCTGATTTTGACAAGAATACGATCTGTTCATCACGAACACCGAACCGGTTAAGTATGTTTTTGACCTCAAGCGATCTAGCCCTGCATGACCCACATGAGGAGATTCTAATAAAAATAACTGGCTTGCCATTGTTCATGCCTGGTTTTATAGATTTGCCATTTACATTAATCATCGGTTCCCACTCAACTTGTTGTCCTGGGTGAAATGATAAAGGGCCGCGTGGAAACGTCTTGAGGTATGCGCTGTAACCGTTTTTGTCAATATAGAAGAGCTTGAGCACCTGGGCGATTGAATCTCGAAGAGCTTGAACGTATGGTAAATATTTAGGTTCAACCTCTTTAGGCACAACTTTTAGGTCCACAGTCTTGGTTGCAAAATTATCAGCTTTTAAATTGGCAAATTGATCTGTGATACTATCAATTGTTCTAAAATTATCCAATGTAGGTTTTGGATCGATCTGCCTGACATATTTTATCATTCCATCATCAGTAATTGCAACAGCAACCTTTCTGCTATATGTCTCAACAAGGATGCTTTGATAACTGTGTTTGTAATCCTTTTCGAAAATCTCATAAAACAGACCAACTTGTGGGCTAAAGTTGGTTTTTGGATCAGGATCATTGACGATCTTTGGTTTTGGCGAAGCAAATTCATTCTCGTCTAGGGTCATTGTTATGTAAAATGCTCTGGGAATATTGCCAAGGTCAATGAGAGCTCCTCTGGTTTTGTTTTGTTCATCCTCTACAACCAGCAATTCTGTTATGCCTGTTGAAGCGAGTTCTTGAGCAAAGGCGATGCCATTGATATAGTCATTAGAAGGGTTGCTGGTCATCTTAAGCATGACTCTCGAGACATCAGTAAACTTCGTAGCTTTCCAAACCCACTCGTCCTCGTGTGTCACCGATACAATTTCAAACTGGGCGTCTTTGAAGTACTTAACCATCTGCTCGCCTTCATACTCCATTTGAGGTTTAAATTCCTCTTCGAAAACAGTGTATCTTGCTGCTGGATGGAGGTTTCTAAAAACTGTCCTCCAGTCATTTTTTCCTATGGCCTGAAGAGTTTTTAGAACCTTATCAGCATCATTGTTGCCACATCCGGTAAGAGCTAACGGCAAGATCAGCAACAAACTTAGACACAAGGATAAAAATCTTTTTTCCATAGCAACCTTCTTATCAATTTTTTGGTGTAATAACAAGGTATTCATCAAATTCCTCAACCACCTCAAATGATTGTTTTGAGTACTGAAGGAGATTCTCTGTAACTTCGATGTCAAAGCTCATCATCCCCTTGTATGGTGCTGACGACTTTGCAGATGGAAAAATTTCTGCTCTATATAAACCTTTGGGAGTATTGCCTAAAATAAATCTTAGTTCTTCATTAATTTTATTTTGATCCTTAAGGTCTAATCCATGATAAGGAAACATTGGTTTAGATGGGATTTTGTATATCTCTCCTGTTGTTAGCGACGAGAGAACAAGAATGGAATTATAAGGATCAACAATACTTGTCATAGATTCTACATCTATTCCAATTATTTCTTCACATTTTTTAGGTACAGTTATTGTGTACACTGATGATGTTATTTTTTGATATTCAGACCCAAACATTGGCTGTTTTGAGATTAGCAGATAATCTCCAGGTTTTGGATCGCGACCAGAAGTCAAATCATCACCGCCACCTCGGGTTTTCCTTACAGAGAGTGTTTTTCTTTCCCAATCATAAAAATAAACTCCAGTGTATTTCCCATCTGTGTATGTAGCCCAAAAACGCAGACCGTGTCTAGAGTAGAGATTATCACGTACTTCAGATTGGCTATTTTCAAGCAGTGAGATCAAACTTCCAAGTTGGTTGGTTGAGATGATGGGCCTAGCCGTCTGAGCATATTGTTTTACCGTGTGTTGATAGCCAGCCAAGAGAAATGCTACAAGGGCAAGTGTAATTGCCAGTGCAGTTCTTGCTTTACCACGTTCAGCTAAAAACCCCGAAAGATGGTAAAAACCAAACCCAATCAGCATTGAGAGCGGCACATAAAGCATCATGATGTTTCGTCCCTGCCACTCATATTTTGTTGCAAAACATGACAAGATGAAAATTCCAAGACCAAAACCCAGAATCCAAAGCCCAAGACGTCTCCATACTTTTATTGTCCATCCAAGGCCAAATACTGGTATTGCTGCAAAAAGCCAATCAAACCCATTGAAATCAACACGCATCTGGAATCGGTATGAGAAAAGACCTTTTAGATAGATCAAGATATCACGATAACCGTTTGCATCCAACTGTATAATATAACGTGAAAGAAGTGGCACTGTCCAAGGAGATGAAATAAGGCCAAACAAAGCTAGTCCCCACATCGAAATACCGATTGTTTTTCCTTGTTTTACCTCTGATCCGGGCAAAAGACATGCGGTAACAAAAAATGAAGTCACACAAAAAGCCATAAACGATGGTTGATGGGAGAAATATACGATAACTAATGATAAAAAAAAGACCACACCCCAATTAGCCTTTTTCTCATTAATCCAGAAATAGAGTGCCACCAGGCCAAAAACGACGAACGGCAGAGCAACGGTTTGCTTGAGATAACCCATTGGATAGGTAAGAATGGCTAGCGATACACACCAGGCAAGTAAACTGCCAATTGAGGCTAGTTCGTCTTTAGCAACCTTCCTTACAAAGAGGAAAATTATAAGTCCAACACTTACAAGAGCTAATGCTGTTACAATCTTGATTCCTGCAATTGCACCACCAAACACCCAACCAAACAGTGCTGATAAAGCAAAAGGAAGTATTGGCGATCCTGTGAAAGGCATAGATTTGAAATGCATCAAAGCTTTGACATTGGAGGCATTGTATCCGCCATCCATGTTTAGGGCTAGAGGAAATCTAAATTGGTAGATAATTAGAAATATGAAAAGGGCGATGAGCAAAAAAACAGGCCAAAAATTTCTCTTGAACAAGTCCTTTGAAAAAATGCCTTTAATGGAATAAAATAGTTTATTCATCTGATCTCACAATGAATTGCCAAAAATCTCTTTCATCTCTAGCATTCGCCCGCATGACATGCGCCCCTCTTTAC
>Ga0209254_10006425_pt1 | contig 10833 bp, 10 predicted proteins | sample FrelakmetDIP11DI_FD_187148 | JGI IMG/M metagenome (GOLD analysis project Ga0209254, IMG submission 187148) | Freshwater lake sediment microbial communities from the University of Notre Dame, USA, for methane emissions studies - DIP11 DI (SPAdes)... | ecosystem: Environmental > Aquatic >... | reverse complement strand
GACCAGCTGCGCCGCCCGCAGGCAATCCTCGCCGGCCGCCTCGAACACCGCCACGCCCGGGAAGCGCGCGGCGAGCCTCGCGCGCTGCTCCGTGGAGGGCTCGACGATGCGGACCTGCGCTGCCGGCGTGCCGGCCGCGAGCATGCCGCCGGCGAGCGCCGTGGCCATGTTGCCGCCGCCGATGAAGACGATGCCCTGCATTGACCCGGTCCACTGATCGAAAGTCGGAAGTCTACCGAACGCCGCTTGCCGCGGGCCGCGCGCCGAAGATCGCCGTGCCGATGCGCACCTCGGTCGCGCCCTCGGCGATCGCGGCTTCGAGGTCCGCGGTCATGCCCATCGACAGCACCGGGACGTGCAGCCCGGCGGCGCGCGCCTCTTCGCGGCAACGACGCAGCAGCGCGAACTGCGCCCGCTGCGTGGCGAGGTCGTCGGTCGGCTCGGCGATGCCCATGAAGCCGATGAGGCGCAGGTGCGGCAGGTTTGCGACCGCCCGCGCGAGCGCCACGGCCTCGCCCGGCGCGCAGCCGCTTTTCGTCCCCTCGCCGCTGATGTTCGCCTGCACCAGCACGTCGAGCGGCGGGCGTCCCTCAGGCCGGGCCGCGGACAGGCGCTGCGCGATCTTCAGGCGGTCGACGCTCTCGACGGCGTCGAACGTCTCGGCGGCCAGCCGGGCCTTGTTGGACTGCAGCGGGCCGATCAGCACGAGGCGCAGGCCGGGAAGGTCGGCCAGCTCGGCACGCTTGGCCGCACCTTCCTGCGCGTAGTTCTCGCCGAATGCCCGCAGGCCGGCGCCGTAGGCCTCGCGGAGGGCTGCTGACGGAAACGTCTTGGATACGGCCAGCAGCGTCACTTCGCCGGGATCGCGGCCCGCGGCCATGGCCGCCGACGCGATTCTCGCGCGAACGTCTTGCAAGGCCTTCTCGACGGGGACCATAATGGCAATGACAGCGGCATGAAACGTGCCGCGGCACGGTTCTTGCGTCATTCCAAGGCTAAAGACACCTCGCGGCGAGGGATTATAGATGGACATCACCGAGCTCCTGGCCTTCGCGGTCAAGAACAAGGCCTCCGACCTGCACCTCTCCTCGGGGCTGCCCCCGATGATCCGGGTCCACGGCGACATCCGGCGCATCAACCTGCCGCCGATGGAGCACGAGGACGTGCACGCCATGGTGTACGACATCATGAGCGACTCGCAGCGCAAGATGTACGAAGAGTTCCTGGAGTGCGACTTCAGCTTCGCGGTGCCCAACCTCGCGCGCTTCCGCGTCAATGCCTTCAACCAGCAGCGCGGGGCGGCCGCCGCGTTCCGCACCATTCCCTCGAAGGTGCTCTCGCTCGAGGAGCTCAACTGCCCGAAGATCTTCGCCGACATCACCGACCGGCCGCGGGGCCTGATCCTCGTCACCGGTCCCACCGGCTCGGGCAAGTCGACAACACTCGCCGCGATGGTCAACCACGTCAACGAGAACCAGTACGGCCACGTGCTGACGATCGAGGATCCGATCGAATTCCTGCACGAGGCCAAGAAGTGCCTCATCAACCAGCGCGAGGTCGGCCCCCACACGCTGTCGTTCTCCAACGCGCTGCGCGCGGCGCTGCGCGAGGATCCCGACTACATCCTGGTGGGGGAGATGCGCGACCTCGAGACGATCCGCTTGGCGCTCACTGCCGCCGAGACGGGCCACCTCGTGTTCGGCACGCTGCACACGAGCTCGGCGGCGAAGACCGTCGACCGCATCATCGACGTGTTCCCGGCGGCCGAAAAGGACATGGTGCGCGCGATGCTCTCCGAGTCGCTGGCCTGCGTGATCTCGCAGACGCTGCTCAAGACGAAGGACGGCCAGGGGCGCATCGCGGCGCACGAGATCATGCTCGGCACGCCGGCGATCCGCAACCTGATCCGCGAGAACAAGGTCGCGCAGATGTACTCGTCGATCCAGACCAGCCAGGCGGCGGGCATGCAGACGCTGGACCAGTGCCTCGTCGAGCTGGTGCGCCGCAACCAGGTGCAGGTCGCCGAGGCGCGCAACCGTGCGGTGAACAAGGAACTCTTCGCTGGGTAGACCCGAGCCACCCGTCGAGGGGCCCCGCGAAGCGGGGATCGACGGCAAGGCGAGTGGGCTACGCGGCCGACACGAATACGCAACGATTGGCACTGCCCGTCCAAGGAGGCCGCAGGACAGGGTGCCGCCGGAGGCAACATGGAACGCGAACGCGCCACCAAGTTCATCCACGAGCTGCTCGACCTGCTCTACAAGCAGAAGGGCTCCGACCTCTTCATCACCGCGGGCTTCCCGCCGGCGATCAAGGTCGACGGCAAGATCAGCCCGGTGTCGAAGTCGGCGCTGACGCCGCAGCACACGATCGAGCTCGTGCGCAGCGTGATGAACGACAAGCAGGCCGCCGAGTTCGAGTCGACGAAGGAGTGCAACTTCGCGATCGCGCCGCCGGGCATCGGCCGCTTCCGCTGCAACGCGTTCATCCAGCAGGGCCGCGTCGGCATGGTGCTGCGCACGATCAACACGACCATCCCGAAGTTCGAGGAGCTGGGCCTGCCGCCGGTGCTGAAGGACGTCATCATGTCCAAGCGCGGCATCATGCTGTTCGTCGGCGCGACGGGCTCGGGCAAGTCGACGTCGATGGCGTCGCTGCTCGGCTACCGCAACGAGAACAGCTTCGGCCACATCATCACCATCGAGGACCCGATCGAGTTCGTGCACGACCACCTGAACTGCATCATCACCCAGCGCGAGGTCGGCACCGACACCGACGGCTGGCAGATCGCGCTGAAGAACACGCTGCGCCAGGCGCCCGACGTGATCCTGATCGGCGAGGTGCGCGAGCGCGAGACGATGGACTACGCGATCGCCTTCGCCGAGACCGGCCACCTGTGCCTCGCCACGCTGCACGCGAACAGCACGAACCAGGCGCTCGACCGCATCATCAACTTCTTCCCCGAGGAGCGGCGCGCGCAGCTCCTCATGGACCTCTCGCTCAACGTGCGCGCGTTCGTCGCGCAGCGCCTGATTCCCCGCCGCGACGGGCGCGGGCGCGTCCCGGCGGTCGAGGTGATGCTGAACTCGCCGCTGATCTCCGACCTGATCTTCAAGGGCGACGTCTCCGGCATCAAGGAAATCATGAAGAAGTCGCGCGAGCTCGGCATGCAGACGTTCGACCAGTCGCTGTTCGAGCTCTACGAAGCCGGGCTCATCAGCTACGAGGACGCGCTGCGCAACGCCGACTCGCTGAACGACCTGCGCCTCGAGATCAAGCTGCACGGCAAGGAGGCGAAGAACCGCAACATCTTCGCCGGCACGGCGAACCTCGACATCGTGCCGGACCAGCCGCAGTCGGCAGGCGGAACGCGGTTCTAGGAAATAGGGTCAGACCCTCGACTTCCCCGGGGCGACCGCGCCGCGCCATAGTCCGGTGGCACGGGGGAGTCGAGGGTCTGACCCTACTTTCCGCGCGACCCCCGCTCCCGCCGTTCGGGTCGCGACGTGCGCGCTGTGCTAGCCTTAACGGCTGGCCAAACGCCGCGCGCCCCATGGCAACACCCTCCCCCACCGAGATCAAGCTGCACCAGGCCTCCCGCGTGCTGGAGATCGCGTTCGCCGACGGCGCGAGCTTCAAGCTGCCCTACGAGTTCCTGCGCGTCCATTCGCCCTCCGCCGAGGTGCGCGGCCACGGGCCGGGGCAAGAGACGCTGCAGACTGGCAAGCGCGACGTGACGATCAGCGAGGTCGAGCCAGTCGGCCACTACGCGATCCGGCCGACGTTCTCCGACGGCCACGACACGGGCATCTACTCGTGGGAGTACCTGCACGGGCTGGGTGAGAGCTTCGACGAGCTGTGGCAGCGCTACCTCGATCGCCTCGCGCAGGCGGGCGCGAGCCGCGAGCCGTGACGCGCGCCGGGGACCGGGCCTTGGACGACAGGACGCACTTCGGCTTCGAGGAGGTCGCCTCGACCGACAAGGCGAAGCGCGTGCGCGGCGTGTTCGACTCCGTGGCCTCGCGCTACGACCTGATGAACGATCTCATGTCCGCCGGCATGCATCGCTGGTGGAAGCGCTATGCGGTCCAGGTCGCGGGCATCCGGCCGGGCGCCGCCGTGCTCGACCTCGCCGGCGGTACAGGCGACCTGGCACGGCTGTTGGCGAAGGCCGCGGGGCCGCAGGGACAGGTCGTGTTGTCCGACATCAACCACGCGATGCTCGCGGAAGGGCGCGACAAGCTGCTCGATCGCGGCATCAACCTCCCCGTCGTGCAGTGCGACGCCGAGAAGCTGCCGTTCGCGAGTCGCGTCTTCGACGCCGTGTCGATCGGCTTCGGGCTGCGCAACGTGACGCGCAAGGAGGCGGCGCTCGCCGAGATGCGCCGCGTGCTGAAGCCCGGCGGCGTGGCGCTGGTGCTCGAGTTCTCGAAGGTCTGGGCGCCGCTCGCGCCGGCCTACGACTGGTATAGTTTCAACGTGCTGCCGCGGCTGGGGAGGCTGGTGGCGGGCGACGACGACAGCTACCGCTACCTCGCCGAGTCCATCCGCGTGCACCCCGACCAGGAGACGCTCAAGCAGATGATGGAACGGGCGGGCTTCGACAAGGTCGAATACCATAACCTGACGGCCGGCGTGGTGTCCGTGCACCTTGGAAGGGTGTTCTGACGCCCCCATCTGCAGAAGCCAGGAGGCTTGTGAAATGAACCGATTCCTGACCTTGACCCTCGCCGGCGTTGCCGCCAGTGCACTTCTCTCGGCCGACCTCGCAGACGCGCGCCGCATGAGCGGCGGCAAGAGTCTCGGCGCGCAACGCTCGACGCCCGCGCAGCAGGCGCAGCCGCAGACCCCGCCATCGGCGGCACAGGCCGCGCCGAGCGGCGCGGCCGCCAATCCGGTGATGCCGCGCCAGGGCACGGCGCAAGCGCCGGCCGCCTCCGCGGCGAAGGCCGCACCGGGCGCCGCCGCCGCGCCGAAGAGCGGCCTCGCACGCTGGATGGGCCCGCTCGCGGGCCTGGCCGCCGGACTCGGGCTCGCAGCGCTCGCGTCCTACCTCGGCATCGCCGACGAGCTGCTGAGCGCGTTGCTCATCGCCGGCCTCGTGGTGGTCGCCATCGTCGCGGTCCGGGCGATCCTCGCGCGCCGCGCTCCGGCCCGCAACGCCATCCAGTACGCCGGCGCTGCTGCCGGCGGAACGAGCGTGCCGCGCGGCTACGAGACTTCGCCGCCTCCCGCTTTCGAGGCTGCGCCGACCGTCGCGGCGGCGACGGCCAACGTCCCGGCCGGCTTCGACGTCGAGCGCTTCCTGCTCGAAGCGAAGCACCAGTTCGCGCGCCTGCAGGCGGCCCACGATCAAGGCGACCGCGAGGCGCTCGCCGACGTGATGACGCCGGCGCTGCTTGCCCAGGTCACCGGCGACCTGCCCGCGCCCCGCGGGGAGCATCCCACCGAGATCGTCGCGCTGAGCGCCGACCTGGTCGAAGTGGTCACCGAAGGCCGCGAGCACTGGGCGAGCGTGCGATTCCGCGGCCTCTTGCGCGAAGAGGGCGAGCCGATGCCGCACCCGCTCGACGAGGTCTGGCACCTCGTGAAGCCCGCCGACGGCAAGTCGGGCTGGCTGCTCGCGGGCATCCAGCAGGGCGAACCGGTGGCGGGCATCGCCTGACGAGCCACGCCGGCGAGTACGTCGCGATGATCGAACCCGCCGCCGCGCTCGGCCGCGGGCTGGCCAACCACCTGCTGGCCGACGAGGCGTGGGCGCGCGAGAAGCTCCGCGCGCACGCGGGCCGCGCGTTCACGATGGCGAGCGGCCCGGTGAGCGTGGCGTTCGCGATTGGCGATGAGGGCACGCTGGACGCCGCGCCGGCGCGCGGCGCAGCGTTCGACGCCGAGTTCCACGTGTCGCCGCTCGACGTGCCGGCGCTGCTTGCGGAGCCTTCGCGCTGGGACACGCTGGTCGTGGCCAAGGGCGATGCCTCGCTCGCGGCTACGCTCAAGGACCTCGCGCACACGCTTCCGTGGTTCGTCGAGCGCGCGTTCGCCAAGGCATTCGGCCCGGTCGTGGGGCAGCGCCTGGCCGACGCCGGGCGGCGCCTGCTCGCCTTCCCGGACTACGCCGGCGGGCGGCTTGCCGAAAGCGTGGTCAGCTATGCGCGCGACGAAGCGGGCCTCCTCGCGCGAGCCGACGAGGCGCGCGCGTTCGCGCAAGCCAACGCGGAGCTCGCGCAGCGCGTCGAAGCGATCGCGCAGCGGCTGGCGCGGCTGGAAGGAAATTAGGGTCAGACTCGCATTTCCGCCCCGGCCGCCGTGCTGTCGGGACGGAAATGCGAGTCTGACCCTAATTTACAATCGCGGCCATGCGCCTCCTGCGCCTGGCCCGCATCTTCGTCGTGTCGCAGCGCTACGGGCTGGACGAGTTCCTGCTCGGCCACGAGCGCGTACGCTGGCTGCGGCCGCTGGTCAACCGCGTCGCGTTCTGGCGCGACCTGTCGCAGCCGCGCGCGGTGCGCCTGCGCCTGGCGCTCGAGAGCCTCGGGCCGATCTTCGTCAAGTTCGGGCAGGTGCTCTCCACGCGCCGCGATCTGCTCCCGCCGGACATCGCCGACGAGCTCGCGAAGCTGCAGGACCGCGTGCCGCCCTTCCCGTGGGACGACGTCGAGGCGACGCTGCAGCGCGCCTACCGCAAGCCGCTCGCGCAGGTCTTCGCGGAGTTCGAGCGCGAACCGGTGGCTTCGGCATCGGTGGCGCAGGTGCACTTCGCGAAGCTGCCCGACGGCACGCCGGTCGCGGTCAAGGTGCTGCGGCCCGGCATCGGCGCCGTCATCGACAAGGACGTCCAGCTGATGATGGCCGGGGCGATGCTGGCCGAGAAGCTGTGGTCCGACGGCAAGCGCCTGCGGCCGCGCGAGGTCGTGCACGAATTCGAGAAGAACCTCGCCGACGAGCTCGACCTCATGCGCGAGGCCGCCAACTGCGCGCAGCTGCGCCGCAACTTCCTCCGCTCGCCGCTGCTGCTGGTGCCGGGCGTGCACTGGGACTGGTGCAGCGCCGAGGTCATGGTGATGGAGCGGATGACCGGCATCCCGATCGCGCAGGTCGAGCGGTTGCGCGAGGCGGGCGTGGACTTGAAGCGCCTGTCGCGCGCCGGCGTGGAGCTGTTCTTCACGCAGGTGTTCCGCGACGGCTTCTTCCACGCCGACATGCATCCCGGCAACATCTTCGTCTCCGTCGATCCCGCGCACTTCGGCAAGTACGTGGCGCTCGACTTCGGCATCGTCGGCACGCTTTCCGAGCGCGACCAGGGCTACCTCGCGCAGAACTTCCTCGCGTTCTTCCGCCGCGACTACCGCCGCGTGGCGACCGCGCACATCGAGTCGGGATGGGTGCCGCCGGACACCCGGGTCGACGAGCTGGAAACCGAGATCCGCGTGGTCTGCGAGCCGATCTTCGACCGGCCGCTCAAGGAGATCTCGCTGGGCAAGGTGCTGATGCAGCTGTTCCGCGCGTCGCGCCGCTTCAACGTCGAGGTGCAGCCGCAGCTCGCGCTGCTGCAGAAGACGCTGCTCAACATCGAGGGGCTCGGGCGCCAGCTCGACCCGGACCTCGACCTGTGGGTGACTGCCAAGCCGTTCCTCGAGCGCTGGATGGAGAACCAGCTCGGCATGCCGGCGCTGCGCCGGCGCCTGCTGGCCGAGGCGCCCTACCTGATGGCGGCGCTGCCGGAGCTGCCGCGGCTGCTGCACCAGCGGCTCTCGGCACCCCCGGCGACCACGCCCGACTCGGTGCACGAGCTCGCCCTGGCGCAGCGCGCGCGCAATCGCTGGATGGCCGTGCTGTCGGTGCTGCTGGCGGCGCTGGTCGCGGTGCTGCTGCTGCGGCCGGCCTGAAAGCAGGGTCAGACACTACTATCCGGTCGCACTGGTGCCAAGCATCCGGCTGCCGCAGGAAAGTAGAGAAAAGTAGTGTCTGACCCTGCTTTCCCTGACGCTGATTTGGGTGGTCGACAAAGGTGCGGGCGCGCCCACTCCTCGCCCCTCATCCCCCGCCCCGACTCATCGGGTGCGAATCGTCTTCTCGATCCGGTAGACAACCGGCTCCTCGATGGCGGCGGGCTTCTTGCCGGCACCCACGCCGGCGAGCGGGGCGCGGCGCAGGAAGGCGTTCGACTCGCCGAGCATCAGGCGGACGAGGTCCTCGAGCGCGCCCTCGTCGACGTGCTCCGGCTTGAACTCGAGATCGACGGTCTCCAAGCGGTCGACGTTCGTCAGCCGCACGTTGATGCCGTGCAGGCGGTAGTCAGGGTTGAAGCGGATCGAGCCGGTCACCGCGGGGGTCACCGAGAAGGTCCCGGACTTGATCACCTTGCGCTCGTCGAGCTCGGCCTCGTAGCGGAACTGCATGCCGGCCGTCCGCAGGCGCGCGTCGACGCCGGCCACCGCGGTCGGCGGCACCTTCAGCTTGATCGGCGTGGTCGCCGAGAGCCGATAGAACATCTCGACGTAGTCGAGCAGGTCCTGGCCAGCCAAGTGCCGTCGCCGGTAGGACACGAACCCCTGCTCGAATTGCAGGCCGGAGAGCGTGAGGTAGGACTCGACGCGGAACTCGTGCGCGACCACCGGCTTGATGACGCTGAGATGGGCGAGCGCCTCGTCGAGCCAGCGGTAGGCGCGCCACAACCGCTGGTCCATGTCGAGGAGGATTTCCTCCATCGACCGGCGCGGCGACTCGGTCGCCCGGACGGCATCGGACTGCTGGCGCAGCCGCTGCAGCAGCGAGGATCCCTTGTCGGCCGGCGCGCCCATGCGAGTCAAGTTACCACGATCGCGCCACGGGACGGCTCGTCCGTTCGGGGGAGGCTGCGCGCCCACCCCGGACGCGGGTGACGCTGCGCGTCACTTGCCGGCGGCAGCAGGCTCGCGGCACGCTCCCGCGAGTTGCCAAAATGGCTACAATTCCGCGCAGTCCATCCACCACCGGAGGGGCGCCGATGGCGCTGCTCGACATCCGCAACGTGACGCGTCGCTTCGGCGACTTCGCCGCGGTCGACGACGTGAGCTTTGCGGTCGCTGCAGGGGAATTCTTCACGCTGCTCGGCCCCTCGGGGTGCGGCAAGACGACGCTGCTGCGGATGATCGCCGGCTTCGACCTGCCGGACTCGGGCTCCATCCTCCTGGACGGCGTCGACCTCAAGGACACGCCTCCCGAGAAGCGGCCGGTCCACACGGTGTTCCAGAGCTACGCGCTGTTCCCCCACATGACGGTGGCGCAGAACGTGGCTTTTCCGTTGAAGATGGCCGGCAAGGAAGAAAGCGAAGTCCGTGCCACGTTGAAGGACGCGCTGGAGCAGGTGAAGCTCACCGAGAAGTCGGGCCAGTATCCGCACGAGCTTTCCGGCGGGCAGAAGCAGCGCGTCGCGCTCGCGCGGGGCCTCGTCAACCGGCCGCGCCTGCTGCTGCTCGACGAGCCGCTCGGCGCGCTGGACGCCAAGCTGCGCGAGCAGATGCAGCTCGAGCTGATCCGGCTGCAGCGCGACGTCGGCGTCACGTTCGTCTTCGTGACCCATGCGCAGGCGGAGGCGCTTGCGCTGTCGCACCGCATCGCGGTGATGAACGCGGGGCGCATCGAGCAGCTCGACGAGCCGTCGCGCATCTACGGCTTCCCTCGCAACCGCTTCGTCGCCGACTTCATCGGCAACGTCAACATGCACGAGGCCACCGTGCGCTCCGTCGGCGGCGGCGCGCTGAGCCTGGCGCTGGGCAAGCTCGGCGACATCACCGCGCCGGCGCGCGAGGGCCACCGCGAGGGACAGCGCGGCGTGTTCGTCATCCGTCCCGAGCAGGTGACGATCCGCGGCGCCGCGGACCCCTCGACCGACTCCAACCAATTCGAGGGCACCGTCAACGACTTCCTCTACATCGGCGACGTGACGACCTACGTTGTCGACCTGCCCGACGGCACGCGGCTCGAGGCGCTGCTGGCCAACTCGTCGCCGGGCCGTGCCCGCTTTTTCGAGGTCGGCGACAAGGTGCGCCTGTCGTGGAAGGCCGAGGCGGGCGCCTTCCTGGACTCCTGAGCGCGACCATGGGCGAAGAGCGGATGGAACGCGGCGCGGGCGGCAACCGCGGCCAGTCGAGGACGCTGCGCTGGCTCGTGTCCGGGCCGCCGTTCCTGTTCCTGCTGGTCTTCTTCCTGGTTCCCTCGCTGATCATGGTGGTGGCGAGCGTGCGTTACCCCGGCGAGTTCGGCGCGCTCGCGCCGATGTTCGGCACGAGCCCCGGCGAGGACACCGGCTTCACAGCGGAGAACTACGGCCACTTCTTCAGCGACTCGATCTACTTCCAGATCTTCGTCAAGAGCTTCGGCGTGGCTGCGCTCACCACGCTGGCCTGCCTGGTGATGGCCTACCCGGTGGCGCTGCTGATCGCGCGCAGCCCGAAGAAGCACCGCGACCTGATGGTGCTGCTGTGCGTGCTGCCGTTCGCCAGCAACTTCCTCGTGCGCGTCTACGCGTGGATGATCATCCTGGGGCCCCTCGACCTCCTGTTCTCGCGCTTCGCGGTGATCGTCGGCATGGTCTACGTGCACCTGCCGTTCATGATCCTGCCTCTGTACACGAACCTCGAGAAGCACGATCCCACGCTGCTCGACGCGGCTCAGGACCTCGGCGCGAACGCCTGGGACCGTTTCTGGCGGGTGACGTTCCCGCTCTCGCTGCCCGGCATCTTCTCGGGCTCGGCGCTGGTGTTCATCCCGGTGCTCGGCATGTTCGCCATCCCCGAGATCCTCGGCGGCAAGGACGACTGGCTGGTCGGCAACCTGATCAAGGAGAGCTTC
>Ga0209254_10006424_pt1 | contig 10836 bp, 9 predicted proteins | sample FrelakmetDIP11DI_FD_187148 | JGI IMG/M metagenome (GOLD analysis project Ga0209254, IMG submission 187148) | Freshwater lake sediment microbial communities from the University of Notre Dame, USA, for methane emissions studies - DIP11 DI (SPAdes)... | ecosystem: Environmental > Aquatic >... | reverse complement strand
ATCTGCAACGTCTCAACAGCAGTGAGCGACCCGTCGGTCTCGAAGACGAAGATGAACTTGGTCTCGTCCCCGTCCACGGTGATGGCCTTGGACTTGCAGATCTTGGTGCAAGAGTAGCACAGCATGCAGGCGTCCTCGCGGACCACCTTCACCTTGTTGCCCTCCTTGGCGAAGACCTTGCGCGGGCAGGCCGGGACGCATGTCGCCCCTTGATCGCACTTCTTCTCGTCGATCTTCACCTTGGGCGCGTACTTGTAGCCCACGCCCGAAGTCACCTGGAACTTGGCGTGCTTCTGGCCCGTGCCCAGCTCCGCGAAGGCGTATGCCAATATGGCTTGGCGGTTTCCTAGGCGAACGATGGGGACGAGCTCGTCCTTGACCTTCAGGTTCGGGTCCCCGAGGGGCTCCAGGTCGCCGGAGTACACGTCGCACGGACCCTTCTTGTCGATCTTGTACATGATGGTGCACAGCGGGCAGCCCTCGCCTCCGCAGGAGCAGTCCTTCTTGAAGACGTTGGTCTTGGGGTCGGTGGGTATGGGGATCAGGCCCATGCGGTGGGCGATGATCTCGTCGAAGAGCGAGGAGACGGACTCGTACTCCTCGTTCTCGTCCTCCGCCCCTCCCTGGATCTGGCCCAGGTGGAACTCCACGGTCTCAATGGCCATCTTGGGTATCTCGGCGATCAATACTCGTCTCAAAGAGTTGGCGATCTCCGGGGTGGCATTGGATAGGACGAACCTCGCCTTGGTGTCCGTCGTCTCCAGGATCTTGACGTCCATTTACGCTACCCCTACACCCTTCTGCCCCGGCGCCCGCCCTTCTTCTTGGTTCCATCGTGCGGTACGGGGGTCACATCCTCGATCCTGCCGATCTTGAGGCCAGCGCGTGCCAGCGCACGGATGGCCGCCTGCGCTCCAGGGCCAGGGGAGGTTGACTTGTTGCCGCCCGGGGCGCGCACCTTGACATGTATGCCATCGATGCCCTTCTCCTTGGCGACCTCCGCCACCTTCTCCGCCGCCCTCATGGCCGCGTAGGGAGAGGACTCGTCCTTGGCCTGCTTGACCACCATGCCGCCAGTGGCCTTGGTGATGGTCTCTGCGCCGGTGATGTCAGTCAAGGTGATGATGATGTTGTTGTAGCTCGCGAAAACGTGAGCGATGCCCCACTTTCCCATGTTCACTCCTCCTTCGCAACTGGGGCTTCAGGAAGCTCGGAAGCGGTTGCTTCGACCGCTACCTCCTTAGCCTTCTCCATGGTCCTCTCGGCGCGGCGCGGGAACCTTCCCCCGCCACCGCCGCGACGGCCTCCGCGTCCTCCGCGGCCGCCGCGCTGCTCGTCCTCCCCCTTGCGCCTAGCCTCCCTGGCCAAACGCCTGGCGCGGGCCTCCACGACCTTGGGGGCATCCACGCGGTAGGGGTGAAGCTCGTTGTTGAATGGGCTCGATCCGAGGTAGGTGATCTTCTCCTCCTCGCCACGGGCTAGCAGGTAGCCGGGGATGGTGACCTTGCGGCCGTCCACTGCCACGTGACCGTGGAAGATCATCTGCCTGGCCTGATTGGGGGACGTGGCCATGCCCTTGCGGTAGACCATGGTCTGGAGCCGGCGGTTCAGCAGCGCTTCGGTCTTCAGGCCGAGCACGTCGTCCAGGGTCGCGCCCTCCATGGGCAGCAGGCCCATGGCCGCGCAGGATTTGAGCAGGTTCCGGGTCTCGATCCTGGCCTGCTCCTCGCCCGTCCTTATGCGGGCCTGCAGGTCCCTGGACTGCTTCCTGTAGCTCCTGAGGATGGACTTGGCCTTCCAAAGCTCCCTCTTGTTCTTCAGGCCGAACTCCTTGCACGTCAAGTGCTCCTCTTTGATCCTCTCACCCTGCCAGGGGTGGGACGGGGTATCGTAAGTCCGTCGGGGGAATCTCGGGTCTCCCATGTGAACACCTACTTCTTAGCTGCCGGGGCCGCTGCCGCTGGCTTGGCCGCTGGCGCCGCTGCCGCTGGCTTGGCCGCGGCGGCGGGCTTCTCTTCCTTCTTCTCGGCCGCTGGCGCAGCAGCTCCTCCGGCCGCCGGGGCGGCTCCGGGCTGCTGCAGCCTCTGCCTCATGACACCGAGCGTCAGGCCGGTCCTGCCGTTGGAGCGGGTCCTCTGGCCGCGGACCTTCTGTCCGTCCTCGTGGCGCACGCCCTTGTAGCAGCGGATCATCTTCATCATGTTGATGTCGTCCTTGCGCCTGATGTCCAGGTCCACGCCGACGATGTGCATGTCCTCGCCGGTCTCGAAGTCCATCTGGCGGTTGACGGCCCAGGCGGGCACGTACTCGCCGTAGGTCAGAATGAGCTTCTCCAGCTCCTCGACCTTGTCGTCGTCGAGGTTGCCGACCTTCTCGGTACTCTTGACATTGGCGCGGGTGGCGATGATCTCCGCCACGCGCGGTCCGACGCCCTTCACGCTCTGGAGGCCGATGACCAGCGGCTTGTTGCCGTCCACATCGGTGTTGACCAGACGAATGATGTATTTGAAATTCTCATCCTTCTTGGACTCGTCCTTCTTGGGCTCGACGCGGGCGGGCTTCTTTGCCTTCTCTTCCTTGTGCTCGCCCTTCTCCTTGTGCTCTCCACCCTTCTTACCTTCCTTCTTCTCTTCCTTGGGGTGGTCGCCCTTCTTGGTCTCGTCCTTCTTTGACACGCCTTCCTCGGCCAAGATTTTTCCTCCGGTTATGATGGATAGATAGTCAGTGCTCTTGCAGAGCAGAGTCCCTAAAAACGAGTCCTTATTTAACCCTTTCCATCATCCAGCTGCGCTAGGGCATCGCAACCAGACCTAGCCGGGGCTACAACGGCCTCGCCCTGTCGGTGCGACAAGGGTCCACAGCTTGTCAGTGAGAGCCCAGAGCCTTCCGCGCCATCTCCGGCGCCTGCGCCAGGGCCTGGGGGAGCTTGCTCGCGTCCCCGCCGCCTCCCTGGGCGTACTCGGGCTTGCCGCCTCCTCCACCACCCAGGGGCTTCATGATCTCCTTGAGCAGGGCGCGGCAGTCAACTTTCAATTCGGGTGAGCGGGAAACTAGTACTTTAGCGTTCTTGTCAGCGACACCGATGATGACCAGGGTTTTCGGGCTCGCGGTGAGCGCCTTGGAGATGGTCTCCGCGTCCTCGCCTGACCTGACCTGGTGCACCACCAATCGCACCCCGTCGACCATCGTTGCCCGCTCCAGAAGCGAGATGGCCACGTCCTGGTTGTGCTGGGTGGTGAGCGACGCCACCATCTTCCCAGATTCCCTGAGCTCCGACTGCAGGCGCTCCGCCGCCTCCACCACCTTCTCCTGGGGGGTGTTGAGCTTCTCTGAGAGCATCTCGACCGCGGTCTTGTCGCTCTGCATGTCCTCGATGGCGGCCATGCCCGAGGAGTACTCGATCCTCACGATGCCGTCCTGGATGCGCTTGGTCCTGCGGATGCGGATCGGTCCCACGAAGGAGGTGGTCTTGGCATGCAGACCACCGCAGGCCTCCGCGTCCAGGCCCAGGATCTCGACCACGCGGATGACCTTGCCCGGCACGGCGCCTCCCTGGTAGAGGCGGTAGCCGTGCAGTCGCTCCGCCTCATCCCTGGGCATGAATTGGATGCGGACCTTGAGGTCCTCGAGGATGACGCGGTTGACCTCCCTCTCGAGCGCATCGCGCTGCTCCAGCGTCAGGTTCTCGTAATGAGTGATGTCCAGGCGACCCTCGGTCTCGGACTTATGGGCCCCGGCCTGCCAGACATGGTTTCCCAGCATGTTCCTGGCCGTCCCGTTGATGATGTGGGCCGAGGTGTGATGGCGCATGAGGCTGTGGCGCCTCTGGCGGTCGATCGACCCTTTCATCACCTGCCCCTTCTTGGGCGTCGGGCCATCGATGAAATGCAATATGGACGAGTTGACCTTGATGACCTTGGAGACCCTGTGGCCGTCCAATGTGCCCAGGTCCCATTCCTGCCCGCCGCCCTCGGGATAGAAGGCGGTTCGGTCCAGGAGGATGCCGCCCTGGATCAGGTCGAGGACCTTGCCCTCGAACTCCAGCATGTCCACGTCCTCATAGTAGAGGGCGCGGGTCGTGGGCAGGCCTTCGGGATACTCCTCCTTCCTGACCTCCTCCTCGGCCTGGGGCTTCTCATGTCGTGCCGCCACCTGCTTGTAGAAGTCGTCCGGGACCTCGACCGGTACCGAAGCGAACTCCTTGACCAGCTCTGGGTTGAGGCCGTGCGAGTCATAGAGCTCGATGAGCTTCTCGTTGGTGATCCGCTCTCCCTTCTTCAGGTCCTTGGTCATGCGGTCCACCAGTTGCCTGCCCCGGGCCAGCGTCTCGTAGTAGCGGTCCTCCTCGACCTGGACGATCTTGAGGATGTCGGCCTTGTTCTCCTTGAGCTCGGGGACGATCTGCGCGAAGTAATCGACCTGTAGGGCCACGATCTCGGCCAACGGGGTCTTGATGCCCAAGGAGCGCATGGAGCGGAGAGCCCTGCGCACCAGCATGCGGGCGAAGTAGCCCTCGCGCACATTGGACGGGACGACGCCGTCATTCAACAGTATGGCCAGGGCCCGCGAGTGGTCGGAGATGACGTACACGTCCTCCAAGGGCGAGACGATGCTCATCAGCTCCTCGTAGGAGATGCCCATGCGCTCCGCGGTCCGCTCGCGGATGCGCCGCACGTCGGCGGCGGTCTTGGCGTTGGTCATCCCCGCCACCTTGGAGTACTCCTCCTGCACCTTGGGGTTCATCTGGACGTTGGCCAGCCGCTTCAGCTCCTCCACCACCGGCCCGAAGACCGCCTCGTAGGCGGAGGACGTTCCCTGCGAGATCCAGGTCATCCTCTCCAGGCCATAGCCGGTGTCGACCACGGTCATGGACATGGGCTGCATGCCCTCTGGCCCGATCTTGTACATCATGAAGACCAGGGTCGCCACCTCCACGCCGTCGATGATCACCTCTACGCATGGGCCAGCGTTCCCGCCGCCTTCCCACCACTCCTCGATGTAGCGCATGCGCAACGGGTCCACGCCCATGCGGACGGTGAAGAACTTGTGGCAAAGCGCCACCGTCCCATCCTTGAAGTAGATCTCCTTGCCCTTCTTGTTGAAGACGTGGTGGGCGGCCATCTCGAAGAAGGTGAAGTGCCTGCCCGTCTTGCCGACATTGTCGATGTCGTTGAAGCGGACGCAGGTCTGGGAGATGGTAAGCGGGTTGCCAGGCGGCTCGATGACCTCGTTCAGGACCCAGGGCTGGAAGTCGTAAATGGATGCTTGGGTGAAGAACACGTCGTCGCGCCAGCGCGCCACGATGGGATAGCGGTTGACGCGCTTGTGCCCCTCGGACTCGAAGAACGACAGGTACTCCTCGCGCATCTCATGCAGGCTTAAGGCCTTGGAGCAGGGTGAGTTGCCGATGAAGGTGTACTCCTCGCAAGGAGGCTCACCACAGGTCTCCCACGCGCCCAGCGTCCAGTAGTGGCGCCCGCACTTGGGGCATTGGCGTCTCTGGAAGCCGTTGTCGAGGAAGAACCTGAGCTCGAACTCCTTCGGGTCCGGACCGTTCATAGGGGCGCAAATGAGGGCGAGCTTATTTTAACCTTTCCCGCAACGCCGCATAACATCTGGATGTGGCGTTTTTTATGGCTCAGAAGAGGTTCCCGTTCTCGCGGTAGTCGATGGGGACATCGATCAAGGCCAGCTCATCGTCCCTCAGGGCTTGCGCCAGGACCTCGTCCAGCTCTTCGGCGGTCTCGGCGCGGTAGCCCTTGACCCCGAAGGACTCGGCGAACCTCACCAGGTCGGGGTTGCCGAAGTCCGTCCCGTAATGGCGCCCATAGGCCATCTCATGCTTTATTTTGATTAGGCCAAGGCCGGAATCGTTGAAGACGATGGTCACGAAGTTCGTCCCCAGGCGCTTGGCGGTCTCCAGCTCGCCAGCGCTCATCATCAGCCCTCCATCCCCTATCACCGCCACCACCTTCCTCTGGGGATGGACCAGCTTGGCGCCGATGGCCGAGGGGATGCCTATGCCCATGGGAATGAGCCCATTGGTCAGAAGCAGGGTGTTCTCTTTGTACACGGGGTAGAGCTTGGAGAGCCAGATGAGGTGCGCCCCCACGTCGCTGGTGCAGATGTCGGACTTCCCCAGGCTCGCCCTGATCACCTTTATCGCGAGCTGGGGCTTGACCGGGGAGGAATCGGCTGGGCAGCCGTCGATGCATCCCAGCAGGTCCTGGCGATGCTCCAGGGCCCAGTTCTCCTTCCTCCTGGCGTTGGAAGATAGCCGTCTCAGCATCGCATCAAGCGGGCCGACGAGCTGCAAATCCACCCGTAATCCAGGCACGGCCTCCAGGGGCGCGGCCACCAGGCCGACCACCTTCTTGGGGGCGCCGACGTTCCAGTATCCAGGCTGGAACTCGGGCACGTCGAAGCCGACCAGGAGGACGGCGTCCATCTGCTCGAAGACCTTGCGCACCCGGTCCTTGGCCCTCAGGCCGACGGTGTTGAGCGACAGCTCATCGTCGTAAGGGAGCGTGCCGGCCCCATGCCAGGTGTGCGCCACCGGTATGCCCCAGGAGCGGGCCAGCTTCCGCAGGGACGCCCCCGCTCCGGCCCTTACCACTCCTGGCCCAGCCAGGATGAGCGGCCGCTTGGACGAGGAGATGATCTCGCGCGCCCTCCCCAGGGTCGCTTGGTCAAGGTCTAGCCGGTGCGCCTTGGGATGCCGCAGCGGTTCTCCCATGGCCTTGGCCTTCATCGCGTCCTCAGGCAGCTCAAGGTGGACCGGTCCAGGCCTCTCCTGAGACGCTAGCTGGAACGCCCTCCTGACCTGCGAGGGAAGGTCCTTCGGGGTACGCACGCTGAAGCTCCCCTTGGTCACTGGCCGGTAAAGCTGGACCAGGTCCAGGTACTGCTTGCGCGGCACGAACGCCTGGTCCGACCCGACCTGGCCGGTCATGGCGATCAAAGGGATGTAAGAAAGGTAGGCCTCGGCCACGCCGGTGACCATGTTGGTGGCCCCAGGTCCGAGGGTGGACAGGCAAACATGAGGACGGTTGGTCAGGCGGGCGCAGGTCAGGGCGATGAACGCGGCCGAGTTCTCATGCCGGGTCAGGACGAACTCCACCCCTGATCCCTTGAGGGAGTCCATCACGTCGAGGTTCTCTTCCCCTGGTATGCCGAATATCCGCTCCACGCCCTCGGCTTCGATACATTTCACCAGCAGGTCGGAGGCGCGCATGTTCTCACTCGAAGGTCTCCGCCCTCTTCTTATAGAGGTTGTCAGAAGCTTCCAGGACCGCCTTCTCCACCTCGCCCTTCATAGCGTAGGCGGAGATCCCGTTCTGCCTCAGCAGTTGTACCGCCCGGTCGCTGAACTCCGTCGCCACCACGGCGTCATAACCGCGCAGGGCGAGGGCCATGCTCTCCAGCTTGGCCTTGTGCGCCGAGCCGTAGACTGGCTCATCCAGCCTTGCGTCCACCTTAACCTGCCCAAGCTGGACGATGCTGCCCTCCTCGACCAGGAAGGCAAAGAAGCTCTCCGTCTGCCCATAACCCAGGTCGACGGAACGGCCGTCGCTGGATGCAACCGCGACCTTGTGCTTGGTCTTGCCCTCGATCTCAATGGTGACGGGCTCTCCTCCCTTCGCTTCCGCGCCACAGGAATAATGCGCGAACTCGGCCGAACGGTCCTCGTCCAGCAGGCCTATGGCATCGGCGCGGCATTGTCGGCAGTGGCGCATCTGCTTGATCTTGGGCTCGCAGATCTCCTGCAGCTCCTTGCGTTCGCGCGGGGTCGGCGCCCGCATCTTGGCGAAGGGCGTCCCTGGTATTGGGATCATCGGGATGATGTTGACTATGTACGCCCCTAGCTCCTTGGCCTTCTTCGCCACCTCGGGGATGTGGTCGGCATTGACCTCCGGCACCATCACGGTGTTGACCTTGACCAGCATGCCCGCCTCGGCCGCGAGGCGCACCCCCTCCAGCTGGTTCTCCACCATCCTCTTGCCCGCTTCGAGCCCGCGCAGCACCTTCCCTTCCCAGACGACGAACTGGTACATCTTGCCGGCGATCTCCGGGTCCACGGCGTTGATGGTGACGGTAATGAACCTGACGCCCAAGGTCCTCAATCGCTCCACGTTCTTTGGCAGGTTCAGGCCGTTGGTGCTCAAGCACAGGGTCATGTCCGGGAAGGCCTTGCCCACCAGCTCAAGGGTCTTGAAGGCGTTCTCGTTGGCCAGGGGGTCTCCCGGCCCAGCGATGCCGATGACGCTCAGGTTGGGCACCTTCTCCCTGACGTAGCGGATCTTGGCCACCGCGCCCTCGGGGGTGAGGACCTCGCTGGTCACCCCTGGCCTGGACTCGTTGGTGCAGTCGTACTTGCGATTGCAGTAATTGCACTGGACGTTGCAGGCTGGCGCTACCGGTAGATGCATGCGGGCGAAGCTCTTGCATGCCTTCTCGTTATAACAGGGATGGGTGTCCAGAAGCTTCTGCAGCTCCGGATTGACTTCCTCGCTCATCTTCCACTCTCTAGCGCACTCAGCGGCCCACATTATTAAAGAGCAGCCTATATTAGCTTCGCCCCCGACGATGTTTCTGCACGAGCCAGGCGAGAGCACCATATCTATTAAGGCAGGTTGCGACAGCTTGATGTAGGCAGAGCGCGAAGAGGACCCGGATGTTCGACGAGTCGACCCTGCAGCGCTTCGTCACGGTCATGAACCGCCACCTTCCGACGCAGAGGAGGCTGCTGGTTGACCTACTGCAGGAGAAGGACCCCTACTACGAGGGCAAGGACGGCAACCACTATAAGCTGGACAAGGCCGAATTGCTATATCTCGACTCATTGCTCGATTTCTTCGACAAGGGCAAGCTCCGACTTCCGATCCTTGTCATGACCGACACCGAGAGCGAGAGCGGCGCCTGGAAGGTAACTGGCAAGGTCGAGGCCAAGGTCATCGCCAAGGTGCTCGAGCGCGATCTGGACACCGCGGACATGGTGCGCTTCTACTACCCCCACCTGCATGAGCTGCGCAAGAAGCTGCCGACCACGACCACGGTCATGTTCATGCCCTAGGGCAGATTCGGCCACCCCTGGGCAAGCCGTTTGTACTCTCTCGGACAACCTTATCGCATGCCTCGCTCCGGCGTGTCCGAGCTTCCGCTTCATGGAGGGGACGCACCGCGCTGGCTCTTCACGCGCATGGTGAAGCTGGCCTCGGCCATCACCGAGATCGTGGTGGACGAGTACGGCAGCCAGGAGCTGATCAGGCGCCTGGCCGACCCCTTCTGGTTCCAAGCCTATTCCTGCGTCCTGGGCTTCGATTGGCATTCCTCCGGGACCACCACGGTCACCTGCGGCGCCATGAAGGTCGCCATGCAGTCGCATCCGGGGATCGGTGTGGCCGGAGGCAAAGGAGCGGTCTCCCGCCGAGCGCCCTCCGAGATCTCCAGCTTCGCGGAGGTGAATGGTATGTCGGGAGCTAAGGAGAAGAGGCTCCGCTACTGCAGCCGGATGAGCGCCAAGGTGGACAGCGCCGCCCTGCAGGACGGTCATCAGCTTTATCATCATGTGATGATCTTCGATCGCCAAGGCAACTGGGCGGTGGTGCAACAAGGGATGAGCGCTGCCACTGGTTATGCCCGCCGTTACCAGTGGCGCTCGGACGGGCTAGCCCATTTCGTGGAGGAGCCGCACACCGGCCTGATAGGGAGGCGGGCTAACGGCGTCTTGGACATGACCTCGAATGAGAGCCAGGGCGCTCGAGCAGCCTCCGTCGACCTGGTCAAGGACGGCATCGAGCATCTGGAGCGCCAGGTGGTCGTGGTCGAGAAGGGGCAGAGCACGCTGTCTGAATGGATGGGCGAGAATCCGATCAAGCTGCACATGCCCCGGGACATCAATTGGACGGCGCTGAGGCACGCCTATGAGTTCCAGCCACGGGATTATGAGGAGCTCATCTCGCTCGAGGGAATCGGCCCTTCCACCGTCCGCGCACTCGCCCTCATCTCGGAGCTGATTCATGGAACAAAGGCGAGTTGGAAGGACCCAGTTAAGTTCTCATTCGCCGTTGGGGGCAAAGATGGCGTACCTTATCCTGTGGATCGTGAGGCTATGGACCACTCCATTGAATTGCTTAACACCGGCATCGAGGAGAGCCGCATCTCGAACCGCGAGAAGCTTGATGCTATCGGTCGCCTAAGGCGGTTGGTGCCCCCTGATTTATGACCATTTCTATTTCTTATCGCTCTCAAGGCGTTTCATTGCTTCCGGAACCTCGATGGGTTCAGATTTACTCCTCCACCACCAGGAAATTGCATATGCCACTCCCAAGGTCAAGGATGCCAATATAATTGCGAAAAAGCCCTCAATAACCACGACGCTTAAGAACCAGTTTATGACATTGGGCGGAGTCGCCTGCGCCCAAAGTAAGGACTGATAGATATTTAGTAATATGAGCCAAGAGAAGAAGGAAACAAGGAATACGATTTGGATCATCCTCCTCCTTGATTCCGATCTAATCAAAGAATTCAATTGTGCCAGCACGAGATCGTCTTCCAATGGACCAGGTCCCCCATGCATCGTGTCTCGAATATTGGATAGGAGGCTATAACATTCTATCGGAATCAAAAAAGCTGTCACTGGTACAATCTGGACGTATAAGAAAGAAAGAATAATGTCGGAAGGAGAGGGACACACGCAACCTGTATGACGGTTAAGCCTTGTGGGCGTTAACCGGTATTGCGAAGCCGACAATGCGGCAAGTACAACTTTAGTAACCGACGGGCTGAACACCTCGGCGAACCTCGATGCTTACACCCCGGTCCTATCAAACTCGT
>Ga0209254_10006423_pt1 | contig 10837 bp, 8 predicted proteins | sample FrelakmetDIP11DI_FD_187148 | JGI IMG/M metagenome (GOLD analysis project Ga0209254, IMG submission 187148) | Freshwater lake sediment microbial communities from the University of Notre Dame, USA, for methane emissions studies - DIP11 DI (SPAdes)... | ecosystem: Environmental > Aquatic >... | reverse complement strand
CCAACGCTCCCACGAATGGCGCACTACCCGATCAGGCGGGCCTGGGTTACAGCCTGCGCACGCAAGGGTATATCAACCAGCGGTTGGGAGATTACCCGCGCGGCTTGACCCAACTCCTCAAAGCGCAAGACATTTTTGAGTCATTACAGATCGGTGATGGCCTGGCCGATGTGTTGGATGGCCTGGCCGGCATCTATTTCCAGATCGGCGCTTTCCCCGAAGCGCTCAAGCTGATCATGCAACAGCTGGAAGCCGCGCAACGCATTGGCGACAACCGGCGCATCGCCAACGCTTACAACAACCTGTCCGTGATTTATCATGAAATGGGCGACTACGAGCGTTCCATCGAGACGCTGCAGCGCAACTTGCAGCTGGCCGCCGAGATTGACTACCCGCGCATTGAGTTTCTGTCCTGCGCGAATCTGGCGGGAGCCTATCTGGCGACGGGCGACTACGGCCAGGCGTTGCAGCATGCTCTGCGCGCGCTGCGCGTGAGCCAGGAAGCCGGATTTGAGTTGTTCGAGATACACGCCTTCGATCTCATCGGCAGATCTTATCTGAAGCTTGGCAATTCCGCGCAGGCCATCTACTATCTGGAACAAGCCCTGTCCCTGGCGAGGAGCCTCGATGCGAGAGTCACCGAAGCGCCGATCCTGCTGGGTCTGGGTGAAGTATATTGCGAAATACAGCAGCCCGATCGGGCGGTGGCTTACCTGAAGCAGGGCATCGCCGTCGCCGACTCGGTGGACGAAAAAAGCACTTTGGTTGAAGCGTATCTGCGGCTCGCACAAGTGTACGAACAGCAAGCGGATTATGCCCTGGCCTTGGCCCATCTCAAACAGCATAACGCGCTGCGGGAACGTATCTCGGGCGAGAAGGCCAACATGCGCTTGCGAGTGCTGCAAGTGGCCCATGACACTGCCACCGCGCGGAAAGAAGCTGAGATCTTAAAGTTAAAGACGCAGCAGCTTGAACAAGAAATCGGTGAGCAGAAACTGGTTGAGAAGGCGCTGCAAGCTGCACGTGATGATCTGGATGAAGAAGTTAGAATGCGCACCTACGAGTTGAGTAACACGATCGCCGTGCTGCAGAAGGAAGTGGCCGACAGGCAACGAGCTGAGGCTGAAATTCAGCGCATGGTTCAGACGTTAGAGCAACGCATAGCCGATCGGACGGAAGAGCTGGCCGCGTTTTTTGACCTGACGCTGTTGGCCGGCCGGGCAGTGAGCCTGACTGACATCATCGAGCAGACGCTGCCGCGCATCATCGAAGTGACCCGCAGCCACGCCATCAGCATTCACTTGCTGGACAAGGAGCGCAGCACGTTGCGCCTGGAAGCTCAGTTCAACCTATCGGATGAAGATCAAGCTCGCCTGCAGACGGTGCCGCTTGATGCGGAGTTCCAGCAGTGGTTGGCACAACCCAACGATCCATTGGTGACCACCTGTTTGTCTGAAATGCTGCTGCTGCCGCCGACTTTCTGCCTGTCAAACTTTCAATCTTATCTGGGAGCGCAGGTCAGGGTCGGTCAGCAGATTGCAGGACTCATCAGCTATTTCCGCTTCACCGATCTGGGCTTTGGCGTGGATGAGATTGCGCTGGGCACGGCTCTGGCCGAGCTGACCGGCATGGTGGTGGAAACCCATGACTTGCGCGAGGATGCCGAGGCGATGGCCGTTTTGGAAGAGCGGCAGCGCCTGGCGCGTGATCTGCATGATTCCGTTACACAGTCGATGTACAGCCTGTCACTCTTCAGCCGCTCTGCGCGCGAAGCGGCAGCCGATGGCGACACCCACCGTTTGAATACCAGTTTGCAAGCATTGGAGCAAAACACCCTGCACGTCCTGCGCGAGATGCGCCTGCTGCTCTATGAGCTGCGCCCGGCCGACCTGGAACAGGAAGGCCTGAAGCGAGCCATCGAGCTGCGCTTGAATGCCGTGGAGCGCCGCGCCAATTTGAAGCTGGATGTTCAGTTGGACGAATTGACAGGCCTGTCTTTCAAGCAGGAAGTGGAGTTGTATCACATCATCGTGGAAGCATTGAATAACATCGTGAAACACGCGGCGGCGACAGGTGTGACGGTACATCTAACTCAGACCGCTGAAAATCTGCACCTGCAAATTATGGACGATGGCCAGGGCTTCGATCTGGCGCAGAGCAAGGGCGGGATGGGCTTGAATAACATCCGCGAGCGAGTGGTCCGGCTCAACGGCCAGCTCACCATTTTCAGCGCACCGAATAGCGGCACGCGTCTGGAAGCGATGATTCCCTATCGGGTGGAGGAAGACTGATGTCTGATCTGATCCGCATCTTGATCGCCGATGACCATTTTGTCGTCCGGCAGGGGCTGGCGACGCTGCTGTCGCCGCGCAATGGCATGGAGGTGATCGGCGAAGCGGCCACCGGGCGCGAAGCCGTGAACCTGGCCCGCCAGCTCAATCCCGACGTCATCTTGATGGATATGAGCATGCCGGAAATGGACGGACCGGAAGCCATCAAGCTCATCAAGCAGGAGAATCCTAAAGCTCGGATTCTGGTGCTGACCAGTTTTGGCGATAGCAATCGAGTTTCAGACGCCGTGCAAGCCGGCGCGCTGGGCTATTTGCTGAAAGACTCTTCGCCCGACGATCTATTACATGCCATTGGCAGCGTCTATCGGGGCAACCTGGTCATGCCGCAAGAGTTAGCGGTGAAGCTCATGCAGCCGCAGGCCGCGCCACCGGCCGTCGATCAATTGACCGAACGCGAAATCGATGTGCTTCGTCTATTGGCGCAAGGCCAGTCCAATCAAGAGATCGCTCAGCACCTGCACATCAGTACCACTACGGTGCGCTCGCATGTGAGCAATATCATGATGAAGCTGGGCGTCTCCAATCGCACGCAAGCCGCATTGGTTGCGCGGGATCGACAATTGTTGTAAACCCGCACCCGGCGCTTACTCTCCTGCAGTTCAGCGGATGACCTCCTACATTTGTAGGGGGTCATTTGTTTTTTGAAAATCCGCGTTTGCAACGTTGTCCCGCCAACCTTTAACCCCTATACTGAAATCATCCAAACGGAATGCCCAACCCAATGTCCGAAAACCACCTACCTATTTCAACCGTGCTTGTCTCGCGCCCCGGCATCATGCAGCAATCGCTGCGATCGGCCCTGGCAGCTTGCCCGCAAATCGCCGTGGTCGCTACTGCGGGCGACGGCCTGACCGCCGTGCAGCAGATCAGCCAATATCAGCCGGGCTTGTTGGTGATCGACTCTAATTTGCTGGACGAAGAGGTAGTGGCGTTGATGGCAGTGGCCAAGACCAGGCAGCCGCCCATTGACTGTCTGGTCTTTATCAAATCAGCGCACCAGGAAGCGCAGCTGCTGGCTCTGGGCGCAGACGCGGTCGCGCATCGTGACGGTTCCGCACAGCAGCTGCAGGCGGAACTGACCCGGCTGACGCAAGAGGCGAGAAAGCCTCAGGCGAGACGGAGCGCTGGGGCGTTGACTTGATCGTAGACATCGACCGCCACAGTGTGCTGAGGTGCGGTGCTTCAGCGCAGGCGGTTGTCATCAAAATACACAAAGGAGACGAATCATGTGGAACTTACTCGGTTGGATCATCTTTGGCGGAATTGCGGGCTGGTTGGCCAGCATCATCACGGGCCGCAATCAGCAGCAGGGCTGTCTGATGAATATCGTCGTCGGTATCGTCGGTGCTTTCCTCGGCGGACTGGGCTACAACCTGCTGACCGGAAACGGCCTGACATTTTCCGAGCCGCTCAGTGTTACCAGCCTCACGGGGTTCATCGTGGCGCTGGTCGGCGCGGTCGTGTTGTTGTTCATTGTTAATCTGGTGACGAAACGACGTTAAGTAAGAAGTCAGATTTGAACACCACCATCACAGCTATGATGGTGGTGTTCGTACATCTGTTTTCGGGCGGTAGCCCATGTCTAATCAAAATCTCTCTGAAACTAAAACGCGCCGATCGGTGCGGTGGCCTGTCAAGCGGGCGCGGGGTGAGTCATACCTGATCATCTCGATCGCTACCTTTGCCGCTACGGTGATCCTCACGCGCCTGTTTCTGGATATCACCGGCTACCCGCAGGTGGGCAACGGCGTGCTGCACATCGCCCATGCGTTGTGGGGTGGGCTGCTGCTGATCATTGCCGCGATCTTGCCGCTGATTCTGATCAACGACTGGGCGCTGCTGCTCTCCGCCGTGTTGAGCGGATTGGGTGTCGGCCTGTTCATCGACGAAGTGGGCAAGTTCATCACGCAGCGTAACGATTATTTCTTTCCGCCGGCCGCGCCGGTAGTCTATGGTTTTTTCCTCATCCTGGTCCTGGTGTTGGTGGCGGTGCGCAAGACCCGGCGCGCTCAACCGCGCAATGAGCTGTATCGCGCCCTCGATGCGCTGCACGAAGTGATCGAGGGTGATCTCGACGCGCAGGAATGGAAGGCTTTGTTCGATCGGTTGGCCATAGCACACCAGTCGGATGATCCGCAAATCGCCGGATTGGCGGCGGCGTTGCAGACTTACCTACGCAGCAGCAACGTGACGATCCTGCCGGTTAAGCCCGGCCTCTGGCAGCGCTTCATGAGGCGTATTCGATCGATCGGGCAGCGGGTGGGCCGCAAGTGGCATCGACGTTTGATCATCATCACGATGGGCCTGGTCGTCGTGGGCGCGGCGTTGAGTGTCCTGCTGCTCCTGTTGATCACCAGTTCGAGCAATACTTCGCTACAGCAACTCATCAACCAGTTCCTTTCACAAGACGAGATCGCCAGCGCTAATAACGGCTTGTGGTTCTACCTGCGCGTCGGGTTGGAACTGCTGGTGAGTGTGCTGGCCTTCAGCACCGTGATCTTGCTGCTGGCCAAACGCGAACGTGCCGGTATTCGGGTAGCGATGTTTGCATTATTGATCGCGCTGACTGGCGATACGCTGCTGTCTTTCTATCTCGATCAGTTCCGCGCGGCGACGACGGCCCTGTATCAATTCCTGGTCTTGCTGATGGTGGTCGCCTATCAGCGTTGGTATCTGAGTGAGAGCGCACCGGGCAGCGCTTTACCTGAAAGCGCAGATCGAAAACCATAACGCTCCGGCCCGGTTAGGCAGCCGAACAAACTGTGATTTGAAGAGAGAAATGAAGAAAAACATTGTATCCATCGTAATGATCCTGGCGGTCCTGTTGACCGCCTGCGCACCGGGAAATTCTCAACCGACGGCTACCTCGACAACGGTTGCTCCGACAGTCGCACCGACCGTTGTGCCAACCCTTGCACCGACGATCGCGCCAACTGTGAAACCAACTGAACCGGCGGTGATTGATACCGCGCTGTTGGCCAATGACTGGCACTGGATTGGCCTGACCGATCCTACGCAGCAGATCGCCATCGAAACTCCGGCGAATTACGTGCTTGCCTTCCAGGACGACGGCACTGTGCTCATCGTGGCTGATTGCAACAACGCCACCGGCAATTACACCACCGATAACGGCGTGATCGCGATCGCGGTCGGGCCGATGACCATGGCCGCCTGCCCGCCCGCTTCGCGCAGCGATCAGTTCGTAAAGCTGCTGGGCAACGCTGCGCGTTACACCTTCAAAGACGGCAATCTCTACATCGACCTGAAGGCCGACGGCGGCACGCTCACTTTTGCTTCGCCCGCCGCTTTGGGTGGTGATGACAGCGCCGGTAACGGCGTCAGCACGACTTCGGGTCAACCCAACACCACCAGCACCTTGCCGGCCGATGTCACGGCGCAGCTCGACAAATGGATGCAATCGCTGGTTTCCAGTAAGACGGTTGATCCCAAGATGACGACTCCCGGTCTGGTCTTACTGGTCGACACGCCGCAGGGCCGCTATCTCAGTTCCGCCGGCGTCAGCAGTCTGGAGAAGAACACACCCATGAAACCCACTGATCGCCTGGAGATTGGCAGTAATACCAAGTCATTCACCATCGCTCTCATCATGCAGTTGCAGGAAGCGGGCCTCTTATCAATGGGTGATCTGTTGAGCAAGCATCTGCCCGAGTGGGCGGCCAAACTTCCCAACGGCGACAAGATTACCTTGCGGCAGATGGCGCAGCACACCGCCGGCCTGTGGGATTACGCCGATGACATCATTGGTAACGGGGCGGCCGATCCCGCCGCGTTGGAGAAGAGCTACACGCCCACAGAGTTGGTGCAGTACGCGGCCGATAAGGGCCAGCCCTATTTTGCGCCGGGCGAAGGCTGGCATTATAGCAATACCGGATACATCCTGCTGGGTATGATCGCTGAAAAGTTGACCGGACAAACTCTGGCTGAGTTGTATCAGCAGCGCATCTTTGAGCCGCTGGGCTTGAAGACCGCGGTGCTGATCGAAGGTGTGCCGCAGCCCGGCCAGATTACGACCGACGGCTACTGGTGGAACCCCGATGGCAGCCGCGTCAACAGTACCAACTGGAACGGCTCGCAGGGCTGGGCCGCGGGCGCCAATGCCATGACGGCAGCTGATCTGGCAACGTACGGTGAAGGTCTAGCGGCGGGCAAGTTGTTCAAGAACGCCGACTCATTGAAGCAGATGTTGACCTTTGATGACCGGGCCTTGATGCATTTAGGCGCCTCGTATGGTCTGGGCCTGTTCAATGTGGGAAACGGTTACTGGGGTCACGGCGGACAAACCCTCGGCTTCCAATCGATCTGGCTCACCAATCCAGACGAGAAGATCACCGTGGTCGGGTTAACGAACTCGGCTAATTTCTCTGCTCAAGAATTCATCAACGCGCTCAACATTCTCAAGCAGGGACACGCGCTACCTTTGCCAGCCGTGGGCTTGCTGCCCGAGTTGGCCTTTCCGATTGATTGGGAGTGGGTGCAGACCGAAAGCCCGACCGGCATCACCGAGGTTCAGACGGGCACGATTGTGACCCTGATCAACGACGGAACGGCCACTGTGAAGAACAGCTCGTGCGGCACCTACGCCAACGGCACTTACACCGTCGATGCCGATCAGCGCATCGCGTTCAAGTTCGACGCGCCTGATGCGGCCTGCACCACTCCCGGCGATGCAGTGAAGTTGGCCGAACTGTTGACGCACGCGGCCTTCTGGCAGTTCCGCGATGGCTATCTGGCAATCGAACTGGTAGCCGACGGCGGCACGCTGTTGTTCAAGGTGAAGATGTAATCACGTGGCTCCGGCGGCGCGGACGCCGCCGGGACGGCGGCTTGAGGCGATGGAACTTTTGCATGAGTTAGGACGTATGCAAGTGGTTTCAGGCGAAAGCCATAATACCACGACATCTGTGTGAAACGAGGAGAGCATCATGCAGAAGTATCTATCGATCTCGTTGTTGCTCGCGGTAAGTGCGCTGTTGTTGGCGGCTTGCGGCCCGTCCGCTTCACCGACCGCGCAGCCTACGCCGATGCAAGCTCAGGCCGTGGTATCTACAGCCGCACCCACACTGGCAATGCCTGAACCGACCAAGGCTCCGGTGGCGGCCAATCCGACGCAAGCCCTGGCGGATACGCTGGGCAACCTGAGCTACACCGGACTGTTTCCCGATAAGGCGGTGGCGCTGAAAGATGGCAGCGGTGCTTATGAAGGCGGCGGCACGGTGCGCCTGCTCGATCAGCTGATCCCGCAAGGCGATCTCAACGGCGATGGCAAGGCCGATGCGGTGGTCGTGCTGGATGATCAAGCAAGCGGCAGCGGTCACTTCATCTGGTTCGCCGCCGGGTTGGACGCGATGGGCAAGCCGATCCCGACGGAAGCCATCATGCTCGGCGATCGCATCGGCGTGAAGTCGCTGACGATCGATAACGGACAGATTGTGGCGGACATCGTGGGGCAGGGCACGGGCGATGTGGCCTGTTGTGGAACCTGGAATATCCAGAAGGTCCTCGCGCTGAAAGACGGCAAACTGGCTGAACAGAGCAGCAAAGAAATCAGCAAGGCGTCTTTGTCCGATCTCAATGGCACGCAGTGGCAGCTGGTCGATCTCAATTCGCACACGGAGCCGGCGCTGCCCGATGTCGCCGTGACCTTGCAGATCGCTAATGGACAGATCAGCGGCTCAGCAGGTTGCAACACGTACAACGCAACGCTAACCGGCGCAGTCGATGATCCCAGCGTCTTCAAGGTTGGATCGATCGCCGCCACGAAGAAAGCTTGCCCTGATCCGATCATGAAGCAGGAAACAGATTATCTCACTCGCCTGGGTCAGGCTAAAGCCTGGAAGTATGACGCTGGACAGCTGACGCTGCTCTATGCCTCGGATAACGACAACCCACAGTACTTGGTGTTTGAACCGATGGCGTCAACGCCCGCTCAATAACGGCCCGCAAGAAGATCGCCATGACACTATCTACGTCAACACACCCCGCTTATGCTATCGCCTTGGAAGCGGTCTATGGCGCGTCGAGCCAAGCCGGATTTGGCAGCGCCGTTTTCTATGAAGCGGCAATCGCTACAGCTGATCTGGAACAAGCCGCGCTGGATAAGTATCGCTTTTTTGTCGGCGATCTGTGGGAGCGTTTTGGATCAGCCGCGTGGCTGAGCACATGGCGGCTGCTCTACACCCGATCGGATCAACCGCGTGACATCGCTTCTGAATTGCTGAGCATCACCGATCGGGACGCGCGGCAGCTGGCGCCTCTGATCGTGGATAACGGCAGCTCTGCGACTTCATCTCGTCAGGCGTTAGCCGCCGCCTTTGACGACGAGACCGTCACGGCGTTGCAAGTCTATCAAATTGGAGATGGCGCAGCCCTGTCGGGATTGCTGATCGCCGGCTGGCGCGACAGCGGCGAAGCCATTTCTCTCGTTTTGTTACTGGATTGAAGTCAAGCGTTGATCAATTAAGCAAAATGAAGGAGAGATCATTAACATGCGCAAGCATTACTCAATCATGACGACACTGCTGGTGGTGCTGTTGATCCTGTCAGCCTGCGCGAAACCAGCGCCTACGCCCGTCGCACCGATGCCGGCACCGACCCAGGTGCCGTCGACAATCGCACCGACGCAGGCACCTACTCAGGCTCCTACTCAAGTACCGCCGACGCAAGCGCCCACGCAAGTGCCGCCTACAGTAGCGCCAACGAAGGCGCCTGAACCAGCCGCGTCCCAAAATACACCGCGCCTGCGCCAACTGGATTTCTCGCCGTTCGAGGAAGCGCTCGCCGCCTTCACCGCCGATCGCGCCGCGCAGATCGAAGCGATCGTCAAAGATGCCGACCTTGCTCAAGTGCAGGATGCCGTCAAGGCAGGCAAGTTGACGTACCAAGAGCTCACCCTCTACTTCTTGTCCCGCATCAAGCAATACGACGAAACGCTGCGCACGCTGGTCGAGTTGAATCCCGATGCCTTGAAAGAAGCGCAGGCCGCGGACCAACTACTCAAAGCAGGCAAAGCAACCGGGGCACTGTTTGGCATGCCCGTCACGTTCAAGGACAACATCGAAACAGCCGCACCGCTGCACACGACCGGCGGCTCAGAAATTCTCTTGAACAATCAGCCCAAAGCCGACGCCTCATTTGTCAAGCAGCTGCGCGAGGCGGGCGCCGTGATTCTGGGCAAAGCGAACCTGTCTGAATTTGCCGGTGGTATCGCCATACTGCCTCCCGGCGCCAGCGCAGTGGGCGGCGTCACGCTGAATCCGCACGGTGACTTCTCGGCGGGCGGCTCCAGCTCGGGCAGCGGCGCGGGCACTGCCGCGTATGAAACGATGGTCAGCGTGGGTTCCGAAACAGCCGGTTCACTGATCGTACCAGCCAGCTGGAACGGCGTAGTGGGCATGTATCCCGGCAAAGGTGTCGTCGATGGCAGCGGTGTGATCCCCTTGATCAAGAACAATGACTCTGCCGGTCCGATTGGTCGCAACGTCAAGGATGTGGCTGCGCTGCTTTCCGTCATCGACACTAAGGATACTGATTACGTCGCGGGACTGGACACGAAAGCGTTGAACGGCGTCAAAGCCGCCTTCTTGAAAGCGGATATATTAGCCCAACCGACGAGCGTTCTTGAAGATACGGCGGACAATGCCGCCATCGCGCAGTTGATTGAACAGAGCCTTACAAAGGCCGGCGCGAAAGTGAGCGACATTGAGCTCGCTCCGGCTCAGATTGGGGCAAAGTTAATTGGCGCGTTGGGGATCTTGATTGACGGCGGTATATGCCACGACATGCTCCCGTATCTGACGGCTGCCGGCGCGCCGGTAAAGACGCCGGAAGATCTGGCCGCCTATAACCTGAAAGATCCGCAGACGCGCATTCCATTTCAGCAGGGCACATTGGACAGTTCCGTTGCGAATGCCGACATGAAAGATGCCGCTGAGTATCAGGATGCCATTACCCAAATCAAAGCGGCCGCGGTCGCTGCGCTGGAGCAGGCTTTTGCTTCTAGCCAGGCCGATGTTCTCGTCAGTGTCAACAACTATCATTCGCAGATTTATGCGACCGCCAACTATCCGGCCATCACCATTCCCCTGGGCAAGCGCGCCAACGGCATGCCCGTTGGTGTGGTCTTGATCGGCAAGCCGGATGAAGAAGCGAAACTGCTCGCGTACGCTTACGCGCTGGAACAAGCCACCAAGTTGCGCGCGAATCCTAAACTGTAGTCAGGCAGAATGATCGCTGCAGACCGGCGCAGGTTTAGCGACCTGCGTCGCTCTCAGCACAGGGAGTCCGCTCAATGAAAACCTTTCTTCGTGTCCTTTCAGTAGGAGTCATCGTCATCGCTGCCCTGTTCTTGATCGGGTATTTCGCCATGATGGTGAACCTGTGGCAGGCGAACACACCCGTGACGTCCGGAGTGACGGATGCCCTCACGGCCGTCAACGATCTCTTGCAAAAGGCCGATCCCATCCTTG
>Ga0209254_10006422_pt1 | contig 10838 bp, 11 predicted proteins | sample FrelakmetDIP11DI_FD_187148 | JGI IMG/M metagenome (GOLD analysis project Ga0209254, IMG submission 187148) | Freshwater lake sediment microbial communities from the University of Notre Dame, USA, for methane emissions studies - DIP11 DI (SPAdes)... | ecosystem: Environmental > Aquatic >... | reverse complement strand
GACGAATAATGGGGACAGAATTATTTAATTGCAGTTCAGCATGTCCGGCAGGTATGGTTGGGGAAGGTCTCTCTTGCGCAGACGCCAAAGATATTTGCCGAGAAACCTTCCCCAACCATACCTGCCTCCTATCTTGCCCGACTTGCTCGACGAGAGGTCAGGTCGATAATACCGTCCACGGCGAATATCCTGGCCCTCGGGACGGTGGGAGGCACTACTGGCCTTACCGTGCCAGGCAAACGGAGCGCAGCAGTAATCCGGCAAACGAAAAATAGATGCGTCCCTTTTTTACACTTTTTACATTCCGGGGTCGGAATTAACACGGGTGAGTTTAATAGCATCCAGCGCGAAGCCGCCCTCGCGCACCCGCGCCTGGATGCGGTGCTCGCCGGCCTCGACGATCACCTCTCCGGCATACACCCACTGCCAGTCGTTTTCAGCGCCACCCTCTGCCGTAAAGCTCACGGGGACATCGTCCACGCCGATCCAGGCGCTGTCAGACAGCTCCCCGCCGCGGCCACGCGTGCCCCACTCGCCGGGAGCCCAGCGCCGTACCGACAACTGGTAGACGCCCCCCTCCAACTCCACGGTGTATTCGAGGCCGCGTGTCTCGTCGAAGTCACGCGTGGAATTATCCAGGGTGTTGTGATCGATCATGTAACCGTGCCCGCTGTAGCCGGCATTGGCACCCCGCTTCAGCCAGCTTCCGTCATGGGCATTGCTGTAGTTTTCCGCTTCGATGTACAACGCACCGTCCTGCTCGACGTAGCGGTGCGGCTCTTCGAACAGGCGGTTCTCAAACCAAACCACGGCCACGGTCGAAAGACCGGGCGAGTTCCAGAACGGTGCGGGCAGTCCACCGTCTTCCCACCACTCCTCACAATTGGCGACGATATCAAGGTCGCCATCGCGGTCCACATCGTCGAACTCGACCTGGTCCCATTTCTCGCCGAAGGAGGGCAGGAACATGGTGGGACCGGAGCCCCACTTGATCACGTGCGTCGTCCAGTTGTCGGCGGCCGGTGCATCGCCATCCCATGTCATCCAGAATGCGGCGGCCAGTTCATAGGGGATCGTGCGGTCCTCGTGCACCAGCATGCCGAAGATATCGAGACGGCCATCCTGGTCAATGTCGACAATGCGTATCGGGCGCTGGAAATAGCGCGTGCGCGGATCTTTGGGAATCGAGACGCGCTCGAAGAAGACCGGGACCGAACCCGAGTTGCGGTAGAAGAGAATCTCGTCGCGCGTGGCGGTGACCAGGTCGACGTCACCGTCTGAGTCGAGGTCACCGACGCCGATCTGGGGCTTGCCGCCGAAATCGCTGCGGCGCTCGATCTCGTGGATGGGCCATGGCTCCTTTTGCGCTGCAGTCCATGGGCCCGGGTTTTCATACCACAGCACGCGCTCTTCCTCTTCGGGCGTATCGAAATCAGCATTGGCCAGCGCGATGTCCTCGTCGCCGTCCGCATCGATGTCCACGAACACGAAACCGTGTCCGCTGAGCTGATCGGGATCGATGTAATGCATCTTCCACAGGGAGAGATCGCGGCGCAGCGATGGATCGGCCGGCGCTTCAAACCAGCGTACGCCGGCGAAGCGTCCGTTTCCGCCCACTACATCTGATCCGTCGGCATCGGAATCGATGGTGCTGCTGCCGTGGACGCGACCGCCCACGACGATATCCGTCAACCCATCGCCATTGATATCGCGCGTACGAACCCAGTGGAAGTGACCATCCTCCACTGTGGCCGGTATTCTGCCCGCATCCTGCCAGGCGTCGGCATCGCGCGCGCGATCCGCGCCAGGACCCCAGACGATTCGCACACCCGCCTCGCTGCCCTCCCAGAACGGGAACTCACCCCAGCCTTGCCCGGCAACCAGATCAATGGCACCATCGCCGTCGACATCGCCGAAGTCGGCGCTTTCAGGATTGATCCCATCCTCGGGCTTTGCGAGCACCGCGGGCACGAATGCCGTTGTGGTCGGCCAAGGCTTTCTCGGATCCGCTCCCGCACCCGGGTGAAAGGCGATCTCGTAGCGCTGGTCAAACTCGTAGTTGGTCACATAGTCGGTGAAGCCGTCGCCATCGACATCCGCCGCGCCGATACCGTTGCCGCCGCGAAAGCGGCTGTCGATCGCATGCATCGGCCAGACGGCGTCGTTAAGCACTTCGCGAATCGCCGTGTCGTGGGGATCGCTGCCATCGCTGCAGCCCGCAAGGATGGATACCCAGAAGAACAGTATGATCAACGACAGCGAATATCCTGGACGCAACATGCGGTAACTCTCTGTGCTGACTGTTAAGTGTTCAGTATGAAATAAAATCCAGGCAAAAAAAACAGGTCGTCCCGAGCCGATTGTCTCGCATGCTCGCGCAGTTGAATCTGCAAAAATTACCCGCAGGATTTCAATAACAAGGATAAGCGAGTGAGGACGACATGGAGCCCATGGCGATATCGCGTAATCTGCTGGCTACTCTGGTTGCGAGCGGGTGTGCAATTACTAGAGCTGTTCACGCCTGGCTTCGTCAGTCTGCTCCGCAGTCGGGCTGGCCAGCTCGGAGTCTGACGATTTCAATCCTTGGCGAAGGTTCAAGGCCCTCTCGTAACGGCACCAGGCATTCTCAAGTGCCGCCATTATGCGAGGCTCGGGCAATTTATTGTGTTCGCTGTTCCACCACATCACGAAATCCTGCCAGAAGGATACCTCCTCCCAGGCTAACGTAATCTCTAACTCAACTTGAGACATCCGAAACTCTCCATTGGCTTATCGAGGGAGATAGGGTACGGATAATCAGGAAAGCCGACGTAGCATACCGCGCCAATCAATTAACCAGATGCGCCACTTGCTCCCTTAAGAGGAGAGATTGTTTCTGAAGATGGTGGGAGAGTTACCCGTCCACTGTTTGAAAGCGCGGGAGAAGGAGGACGTATCCGAGAAACCCAGCATGTAGCTGATTTCCACTAGCGGCATGTGCTTGTCTGCAATGTATTTTTCGGCCAGTCCCCGGCGCACCTGAAGCACCAGTGTCCGAAAATTGGTACCGTTCTCGGCCAATCTACGCTGTAGCGTTCGGCTACTGACATGTAAATGCCTGGCTATATCTTCGTCGCTGGGCGTGCCCGAGGGCAGGTTGTCGATAATGGCTCGCTTTACCTGGTTGATAATTTCCGACTGATTCAGGTCTTTGATCATGCCCTCAAGTATGCGGTCGCTGCTGACAGCCAGCTCGCGGTTGGCGGCGGTGAACGGTTGCTGAGCATCTGTAATGTTGAAGGACATTCTTGATGTAGGTTGGCAGAACACTACCGGGCACCGAAATACGCCGAAATGGTTGCCAGTACTCTTTGGCTCCGGGTGAGTAAAGGCGACTTCCACAGGATCGAGTGAGCTGCCCAGCCCCAAGCGGCAAAGGTCGACCAGCACTGCCATCCTGGCGTCTTCCACAATCTGGAGCGCGTTACCGGCAGCAGCATCCGGCAGCTCACTAATGAGATGAATCTGGCCATTCGACTCAGCTATTGAAAGCATAAGGTTCGAGTTCACTACCGACTCGTACCGCACGAGCCGGCGAAAAGCTTTGACGAGTGTTTCACTCGACAGGAAGGTCACCCCCAGAGCATTCAAGTCCAGTGGGTTATAGAACTTGGCCAACTCGAGACCCATATTCTCATCGCCAGTGATGAGTGATGCCTCCACGAAAGCCTTACAGAGCCGGCGGAAGGGATATCGAGTGCGGGGCTCCTGGATCAGGGAAGGGTCAAGGCCACACCTTTTGAACAGAGCGTCGGTATCGACCCTGTGGGCGTCAAGATAGCGCCACAGCATTCGACCCACAGATGCCAGCATGCTGGTTTCCATCGCAATGCTCATTTTGTCGATCCGGTCCAAGACTACGAACTTTGGCGGGATTGATCAAGAGAGTAGCGTATTTGGGTATGGTTGCAAATTCAGTCAGTACTGAGAATAACCGCAAGGATGAGACACAAAAACAAATTACAGGCACTGCGCGATCAATCTTCGATCAGTAGCAGACGCCGGAACCCTTTCCTGGATGATCATCCACTAGCGCAACGCCATTAGCACTGCTTATACGATTCCTTCCTACGCAGTCACCAGTCCAGCCAGAGCAGCTTGTCTGCTGCTGGCAGCATGCCGTTAATCGGGTCTATACTTTATTCCCGATGCAACCTGATGATGGAGTTCACATGAGCACTCCGACCCTCGCTCGACGCTATCCCCTGCGAGCCCTCGCGGCTGGCGCGCGCTGGCTTTCGAACCCTGTGTCCGAGGGTGGTGCCAAGCAGGTGCCCCGCATGCTGATGTACGCGACAGGGCCCGAGATGCTGATGGCGGTGGAGCAGATGCGTACCCATCCAACGGGCAGGCGCATCCTGGCGGACCGACCAGACTTGGCCGCGTTCCTCTCGAACCCGTCGGCGCTCGTGACCATGCCGCATGGCAGCCTCGGTCGCGCGTTTCACGACGCCATGAACGTGGGGGGCGGAATCCCGGGCTACATGTTGGCCGGGCTCATTTACCGCGATGGGTTTTTCGACAGCTACGAGATGCCCGAGGACGCGCGCTACGCTATCGAGCGGTCCCGGTGGCTTCACGACCTGTTTCATATCCTCACCGGGTACGGGACCGATCTGGCGGGCGAGGGTCTGCAGATCTACTTCGAGCTCGGCTACCGACAGTCGATCCCTTTCCGGCTTGCCGCGCTCACGCCCCAGGGACTCGGTCCGCTGCTCTTCCTGCGTCCCCACGTAGGCCAGCGGCGCTGGCGCGCGCTTCTTCGCGAAGCGCACGCGCGCGGCTCGGCGGCGCGACAGAGCCAGCCGCCGATGTACGTGTACTGGGAGGAGCTGCTTCCGCGCCCGCTGGCGGAGGTGCGCGAGGAACTCGGGATCGTCCCCTTCGAGGAGAACACTTCCGACTGGCTGGCGAGGAGTTGGCTTGGTCGTCGCGCCGCGACCGGTTTCGGGGCGTATGCGCGCGAGGCCAAACAGGCTCAGCTCGCGCGCCGCATCGTGGAAGCTGGCGTGGACTTCCGCAAACTGATGCGCGCTACCCCGGAGCGCGCTGCCTCACTGCGGCGACTCGTGGCCGATGGCGCCGACGACGTGGCGATTCGTGCCGCCGCCGCGAGCCTGCTCCTATGACCACTATCATCAGAACTACCTGGCGAGCATGCTCTACGGGGGTGTGTTCGACCGGAACCCTGTTCTTCTGGGAGCGGACAGCGCGTCAGATCGAACGCTAGGGGATGACCGAGGTCTACGCGTTCTTCGTGGGCACTGCCGAGTTGCTTCTCCCGCCCTGACCGTCCAATCGCCAGCCGCGTCCAAAACCCAGGGTCAACCTCTCCCTCTATCACGGTGTCCTGACCGGCGCGGCCTTGCAGCGCCTCACCATGTGGAAGACAAGTCGCGTTTTCTGAAAAACATGTCGCGCCTGGCGTTTCGATTGATTGCCTGAAACGCTTGATCAGGATCGGCGACTGAACTTCAGGAGCTAGTCTTGACTCGACACACAATTTATTTGTCCTACGTAAGAAAAAGTTCACGCCCCCTTCATCGACAGTTCATCTTGCACCCGCACCCTGAAGTCGCGCCCGCAGCTTGCGGTATGCACGCCACTTAGAAGAGGGAGGACGATAGAGATGAACAGATATCCATTACACATAAGGGGAGCCCGATTGGTGTTCTCGGGAGCGCTTGCCGTGTCAGCGTTATTCGCGCTCGCCGACGAGGCGAGTGCTGCTCAGGCAGACTTCGGCAGCAAGGTCGAACATCTGCTGAACGCGCAGGTGCAGCAACAGTTCGGTTTCGGTGCGCCGACCACGGCCGCGGACGCAAGCGACAATGGTCTCACGCGCGAACAGGAATCCGCGCAGCAGCGCCAGGATCTCGCCAAGGGCCTGACAGCCGAGTTCGTCGCCCGCAACGTGGCATTCAGTGGCGACATGATTTCGTTCTGGCCCAATGACCTGAACTACACCCACTTGATGGTCTGTATCGAGCAGGGCCGCAGCCCCGCCGGCACTGGCCCCAACACCGGCCGTAATGCGGGCGTGCAGCGCATCAACGTCACGCCCGGGCCTGACTACGGCAAGGTCGAGACCATTCTCTATGGGATGGCGGTGTGCGATGGCATCCGCACGACCCAATGGGGCACGGTGGTGGCGACCGAGGAGATCGATGACGGCGCCGCGTACGAGATACTTAATCCGCTGCAGACCACCGGCTACTGGATCGCCGATCGTGGCGCCGCGGGCGCAGATGCGGATATTCGTATGGCCTACAATGACGCGGTCGCGAACAGCGGCGAACAGCGCATCAGGAAGCGCACCGCGCTGATCACCCAGGCGTGGGAGGGTCTCGAGTTCCTCGATACCGGTGTCATGATCGGCGGCGATGAGGAGCGCTCCGGTTCCTCAGGCCCTGACCAGGACGGCGGCGCGATCTTCCGTTTCATTCCTGATGTCCCCTACGCCTGTGCCGGCACCCCAGTGCGCCCGGGATTGCTGTGCACCAACCCCGTCGGCAGTCTTGATCAGTCGCCGCTGGTCGCCGGCACTAACTATGCGATGGTGACGCAATGCACCGGCAATGGGAACATCGGCCAGGGTTGCGAGTATGGCCGCACCGCGGCTTGGGTGGAGATATCCGATCCCGCCAATGCACGCACTGAAGCCAATGCGAACGGCGCCACAGGTTATTGCCGACCGGAGGACCTGCATATCGATCGCGAGTCCCCCATGTTCAAGGGCGGCGACGGTATACTCTGGTGCTGGACCAACACCTGCGGTGGTACTGACGGTGAGGCGCTCTGTGTTGCGGAAACCAATGCGCAGGCAGCTGCACGCGACCATGTGACAGTCGACAACGGACTTGGAGTGTTCTCCTACCTGGCGAACGGGACGACTATCGCGCGTCCGAACGTAACCCGCTTCGTGCAGAACGATGCTCGCATGCGCGCACACGACAACCTTGAGTTTCAGCCCGTCACGCGCAACACCTACATCATCGAAGACGCGACCTGGGGTGAAATCTGGGCTTGCCTGCCGGACGGCACCGACCGGGATCTTGGCAGCGACGGCTGTGTGTCGATGCTGAGCGTCAATGACGCGGCGGCGGAGCCAACCGGGTTCATCTTCGACGGCACTGGCAGCGCGGCGTTCTATATGGTGCAACACGGTGAGCAGCCGGAATCGCTGAAAGATCTTGCTTCCAACCCCGTCGACGGACGTACCGACGATCTGATCAGGATCACCGGCTTCAAGGTGAAGTAGCAAATCTGAGGAGTTGCGCTCTACCGCGCGTCTCCTCCAGGTCCCCAACCTTCACGGCCCTGCGTATGCGGGGCCGTTTTTTTACGGTGCGAAAACTGCCGCCAGCGTACAAGCGTGTCTTGAACAAGGCGCAGGAGTCCGCTTCGGGAATAGCGCAAGCTGCTCATGCTGCTGGCTTTCCGGTGGTGCCGGAAAGGTGCCGAGGACCGGCAGACTGCACCAGTTAACAACACCTCCGCAGGGAGCAAGCCCACTTCCCGCACCAGAATCGGGCGCTATCGCCGGCACTCGCACCAAATGTTACATGCACACCATTTTTTGTTACCGCATGTAGCGGAGCATTCAGTCACTTTATAATTAACTACCTGATTTTAAGATAAATATTCCACAAAAAGTTCTTGCCAACGTAACAGTCCGGTCATTGAAATATGCGTATATTAGTAACACGCGGTGTTACCGCGTAGCGTTACAACCACACCAGGAGATCGAAACCATGAAACAGCTTATTGCGCTTGGCACGTTACTCTTTACCTTCAACGCAGCGGCCGGCTGTCCTTCCGCCGTACCGGCAAGGACCCCTGAAATACCCGATGGCGCGGCGGCCAGCGAGCAGTCGATGTTCGACGCCATGGCCGCTGTCCGGTCGTATGTGCAGACCATCGAGGGATACCTTGATTGCCGCGATTTCGCCTTGAGCGATCGCCGTTACGACGAACTGGTCGACAAGGCAAGCGATGCCGCAGGTGCCTATAACAGGGAACTGGTTCGCTTCCAGCAGCGGGACGGGGCACTCGCCCAGAACTGAACCGGCCGCCACTTCACCCATTTAACCGACCGTAGCGCGACCTGAATCGCGCTACGGCAGAGGAGGTTCATCATGCAAACAGTACATCATACCGCCCTGATCAGTGCGGTTCCGCTACAGGATCTACAGCTGATGGTGATCGTGTTCACGCTAGCCGCACTGATTCTCCTGGCGGTGTCGATCGATGCGGGGAACTACCCGAAAATCAGTGCGGCTATGCGAAGGATACACCGCGCGTTGCACCGCCGCCCGCCGCGCCATTGGCCCGGTGACGACTACGCAGATGGGCGGCGGCTCACCGGGCACTGATGGCGGTTTCACTGGTACCAGGTTTCAGGACGCAGGGGTTGCCGTAAAACGGCATTGCTGAAGATCCGGCCCTGAGCTACTGCCTTAAAGTACGGCCGCGCTAAATCTTGTGCGATGTGAAAGGTGGCCGCTGAACAGGTCACCGGCAGCGACACCCCAACTACCCGACTTATTTGTAATGAATTTGTCATGTTGCGAAACTAACATGCCGTACTCACCTGCAAATTGCTCGCCCACTGCGCAATAGCGGCAAAAAATAATCGACGCGACCGGACACACCATGAAATTAAAAATTACACAACAATTGCGTGACTTGATCGATAAAATCGTCGGCGAGAAAAGCCGTGTTTCGCCGGAACAACGGCAGCAGGCGCTTGATATGAGTCTGGCGGTGATGGCGCTGGTAGCGGCAGCGGATGAAAGCATTGATGAATCCGAGGTCGTCAAGGTGCAGGAACTATACGCTAATCATGGTGGTGGCCTGGTGGATCACGCCACTGTGCGAAAAGCATTTGACATTGTCGCCTCGGACGAGGAGTCGACGTGGCGACAGTTAAGCGCAGCCAAAAATCTGAGTAGTGAATTGCGCGAGGATGTTTTTCTGGCAGCGCTACGCGTAGCGAAAGCCGATTTGGATTTTCACCAGAATGAAGCGGCCTTGCTGCTGCGGATCGGAGAGTCTCTTGGCCTTCCCCAAACCCGTATTGATGATCTGTGTGATAGCGAAATGTAAGGGTGGACTGCGCGCGAGGAAATCGAGCGAGCTTGCATTAAGCACGCCGTCGTGCGAACCGCCGACGTAAAATGTAGACCGCTATTCCCAGTGCCAGTGCCACCGGCACTAGCCACGCCCAGTTGCCCAGGTCGCGCATCACCGCCGCACCGAGGACGATCACAATCGTCAGCAACATGGCCACGTACACGACCCCGGTTAGAGCGATTATCGGTAGTACGCGCTGTATCGGAATGCGCAGAGAGCCGCAGCCAACAAGCGCCGGCATCAGCATACTGTGACCAAAGCGCGCAAGCGTGAGGGTTGTCACCAGGTGCCGCTCCAGGCGCCGGCGAATGATTGGCGCATGCTTGTTCAACAACCAGCGCCGCATCCACGGATGATCGCGCAGGAGCATGCCCAGGTAGTACAGCAGTAAGTTGTTAACCAGCAGGCCGCCAAAGGCAAACCCGCCCGCCAGCCACGGCGACAGGCCACGTTCCACCACGAAATAACCAGCGGCGAGAATCGCCACATCCTCGTGCAGGCAGCCGAGGAGGAATATCGCCAGCGGGGCGGCAAACAAGATGCTGTCAGCCGGCCAGGTTCAGCGCACCAGCACGGTTTCCCCGGCGCGCACCTTGTCGCCGGGTCGCACCAGGGTTTCGAACTCTGCGCGACACGGAACGATCAGGTCCACCTGTGAGCCGATGCGAATCATACCGAAGGTCTGGCCGCGCGCCACTTCCTCGCCGGGGCTGAAGTAACTATCGATACCATTGACCGTGCGCGCGCCGATCTGCACCACGTAGTAGGGAAGCTCGACCTCGCGGTAGCGCGCGAGAAATCGCGTGACGGTGCGCTCGTTCTGCACGATATGCACACTGTTGGCATAGTATGGTGCACGACCGAGCAGAATACGCCGGTGCATCGGCCCCATGTTTCTATTCTTCCCCAACGAGGGGTGGTGCTGGACGAAATCGACCGTGGCCGTGAGCGGGGCGCGGTTGTAGTGGACATCGAACGGGCTCATGAAGATACCGATTACGAGTTTGTTGCCCTTTACGTCGGTGCGCACCAGATCCTCGATTGTGGCTGCTACATCCTGTTTGATGGACACCACCGGCTCGCCCGGCGCGACCAGGCGTACATATACCACGGTACCGTCAGCCGGACTTACCATTCCGGGTAGCGCCGGTGCGGTTCGTGGCGGATTGCGGAAAAACCAGACATAACGCCAGAACAGTAAGGCCGCAACCAGGAGTAGCGCGACTATTACTGCTGCTGTCATCACTGATGGTCTTCCCAGGGACCATCCCGCAGCACGCGCACCAAAGCGACCCCGGAGGAAAACGGAAAATCAATGACCTCGAAATGTTCCTTGGCACGCGCCACGCGCTTTAGCCAGCGTTTGACGCCGGCATGGCGCACCAGTTCGCGCACATAAATATTGGTGTCGTGCAACAGCAGGTAGGTATTGCGATGCGTATAACGCAGGGTTGCGAGAAAGTCGTGGCGCACGTCAGCGAAGGAATGATTGCCATCGATGAAAGCGAGGTCGATCGGCGGCAAGCCCCGGTCTGCGTAACTTGCGAAGAATTCCTGGCTGGTGAGCTTGAAGTGCGTGACGAGACGTTCGACCCCGAAGCGCCGAAAGTGCTCGCGCACCTGCGCCGGGTCATCCCAATGCGAAACGCCCCCTACAGTACTGA
>Ga0209254_10006421_pt1 | contig 10839 bp, 11 predicted proteins | sample FrelakmetDIP11DI_FD_187148 | JGI IMG/M metagenome (GOLD analysis project Ga0209254, IMG submission 187148) | Freshwater lake sediment microbial communities from the University of Notre Dame, USA, for methane emissions studies - DIP11 DI (SPAdes)... | ecosystem: Environmental > Aquatic >... | reverse complement strand
TACAAGTTGTTTTATCGACCGTAATCATTGAAAAATATTTACCTGTCTTTATTTCGATATTAACTTTAATCTTTCCTACCTATGAAAAAGTACCTCCGACCTCTTGTGCCATTGTTAATTGTATTATTTACAGCCCTTAGCTTTGGCTGTAAAAAAGATCAATCCTCACCGACATTTAATATTGTCCCGGGTGTGAGAATTGGTGATTTTAAAATGGGTGATAATCTTCAAACAATCAAGAGTCATCTTACTGAAACTACGGCTACACATATTCTGGTGGGAATTGGTGGCGGATTATATATCCATCTGTTAGATTATGAAGAAACTGGTATAATGTTTTCCTTTATAATAAATAGTAGTACATTGTCAGATAGTGACATACCAGAGTCAATTTCTGCATATTCCCCTTTTAAGTGTAACACTGAAAAAGGAATCACAATCGGAAGTTTGTTAACTGATGTAAAGAAAGAATATGGAACACCAGACGAGATTACAGAAAATGGTGATTGCGATTATAATTCTTTGGGCATTACATTTTTTGCAGATGATGCCACAGGCACCAAAGTGTTGATGATATCCATAGAAATCCCCGGAACAAAGAGTAAAGGCCTCTCTTTTATTCGTAATGAGATTACTATGGGTAAATTATTTTATTAAGGATACGGAATATCTCAGACCGGCTATTACATGTGAATCTAACGGGACAAATGGTGAGATAAGCCCTTGTGATCCTTCCTGTTGATTTCAATTTACTACCTTCAACACCTTCATAACACGACGAAAGGACAGTTCATTCATCATCGCCGGGCACATGCCAATCTGTTGGACAAAGTATGCCGGTATTAACCGCCTGCCAATTGTATAAGGCACCCTTCGAATGCAGACAAGCAGGGTGGTATATTTTTATTATCATGATCGGAAAAATATTTGACTTTGGCTCATGCAAATCGTAACTTTGTTGTGTTTGACTCAAAATAATGGATGATCTGACCATCATAATCTGTACTTTTAATGAGGAAAAAACTATTTGTGATGTAGTTATAGCTTGCCGTTTGTATAATGAGAGAAGTGAAATTATAGTAGTTGATGACGGTTCACAAGACAGTACTGAACTAATATTGCGAAATCTCAATAAAACAATCAGATTCAACTATATAAAACTTCCTGAAAACAGGGGTAAAAGTTATGCTATGGCTGTCGGCGTTGAAAATGCAAGTAACGATATCCTCCTTTTCTTTGACGCAGACAGCATTGGAATAAGAAAGGAGCATTTTCATGATATTTTACTCCCTATTATTGAAAACAAAGCCGATATGGTATTAGGGCATACTGCTGCAACCTTTATTAATATTAAGCTCACTCCCTTTAAAGCCTTTACGGGCGAAAGAGTATTACGTAAAAAAGATATTTTGCCCATATTGGATGAAATCCGAAATTTAAGATTTGGTATTGAAACACATATAAATTTATATTTCAAAACCCACGGGAAAAGAATTAGTTATGTGTATCTGGAAGGACTCAGGACACTGACCAAATATGAGAAAACAACACTGATTAAAGCTACCGGTCAGTATTTCAGTGAAGGACGTGAAATAACTTCAACTATTCTGAAGAATCATGATTCGATATTAAAAATAGCTAAATCTTCTTTATTTAAAGCTAATGATAGAATCAAGAAATTTTCTCAGAAAGTATAATTGTGCCAAAATTAATTAGGGTTGTTTGAAAATATGTCATTCCGGATTGATACACTTCTCTGATTTAACCGTTATAATTTACAGCGAGACATAAAGTATTACACTGGGTAATTCTACCCATATGATGAGACACAAGCACTTAGGTCAGATGGATATCTTGCCACGGGTGATGTAAATACTTGTGATGAATGCCGGGATATGTTTAACCACTCATTCTTTGATGATACGGAAGTGATGATTAGTGATGCTGATCAAGGACTTTAATTGATGATACTGTTTCAATGGTACCCCGGCCATAGCCAACATTTCGGGGGATCCTGTTAAAAATAAACTTGACTTCGGTTCTCCCATGATGTAACTTTATATAAAAAATTAGATTATTATGAGTATGAGTGATATTGGCTGGCGTCGTTTGCTATATGTGGGAGCAGGACTCTCTATAGTGGCGGTTGCAATAATTTTTATTTTTGTGATTCTTCAAGTTAAGAATCAGCCAGGAATGACGCATGGCGCTGACTGGGTATTAGCAGGTATCCAAATATTCATTGCTGCCATACTATTTGCCACAGGCTTTTTGAATAAACGTGAGAGTTGTTTGACAAGGATATTGCTTGTATTTGTGGGAGTAGCTGCAATTCTAATTGGTTTATTAGGATTTTTGGCTGTGGCTCAGGAATCTGAATTGAATTTATTCTGGAAAGCAATAAAAGTATGTGCGATTGATGACATAGTAATTGGAATCATAGCATTATATTCTTGCTTATAGAATGCACTCTTAATCGTATTCTTATTATTATAATATATTAAACTACAGATAAATAGCTATGTTATTCCAGGTCAATACCTGTTTGATATAGCCATAAGTCAGAATGGGGTGAATTAGCATTATCTGGCTTACGTATTTTATTGGTGTAACAGTAAAAACAGATAACGAAGTATGCTTTGGATAATTTAATAAATGCACTATGGAAACCAGGACAAATGCTTTAGTATTGACAGTTATTGTTGCTATTCTACTCATTATTGCTATCCGTTTTAAAATCAGAAGTGATAAAAAAGCAAAATCAATATTAATTGCTTCTAAACGGAAAAATGAAAAGTTATTTTGGAGATCATCACCAGTACTGGCACTGTATGCCTTGCTTGGAGGATTTGTGGTTCTCTTTGCTATTCCTGAAGATTGGGTTAATGTGGAAGCTGAAACCAGTATGGCATTATTATTTCTGACATGGGGTGCTGTAAATGCCATATGTTGCTTCTTTATTGTCAGACAAAACCCTAAAAGCATTTGGTATGTTCCCCTGATAATTGATGTGTTTATTACTTATGCTGCTATCACAGAGACGGATTCCTGGGGAAGCATAATACTGATATCACTTTGTGGTGCATGGTTGCTATCAATAATCGCCTCAATAATTGGCGCACTGATGGGGAGAAGGAAAGCTATTTCTGACAACCCCTGACCCAATTTCAGTTTGTCTCATTACTTTTCGTCAGAAGATGCTCTCCGCGGGGGGAGAAATATTCCCAATTCATTTTTTCGGTTAAATATTCGCAATTTCATCCAATTTATTCGGGTGAATTATGGTCATTGTCACCTGCTTTCCCAGCAAGGAAAGGAAACCTGGTTATTAGGTCGAGTAGCCCCGAATGCAAGGCTTTTTAGCTGAGTCATGCTGCATTTTCTTAATTGTTATTTTGAGATGGTTCACCTCACCTTATCAACTCAAGAACCACTGAAAATTAACAGTGCAATTGCCATTCCCTTTATCCCTCAAAAGGGGGATTTTGGGGAGTGGTTTTTTAATTTGTGTGAAACATAATTAAATAATAACTTTATTACATGGATGCAAAAATTATAACTGACCAGAAAGCTTTAGCAATCGCCCTGGCAGAGGCCATTGCTCAATTTGATATAACTATAACTTCGTTTTCAATGCAAAAGCATTAATTAAATATTAATAAGCTCAATTGAATGAAAAGAACAAATAATTTAATGATAGGCTGAATATCAGATTATTGATATAATATACGAGTTGTGTCTAAGTCAGAAATAAGGCTGTCTTAAAAGTCTGTTTTCTTAGATCCACCTCTATCACAAAATTGGTATTGAAGCATATCAAGTATTGGAAGGTTGTGGCATAATGAAAGTTGGTGAATATGAAAATAATTCTGTTCGCTGAACTGATACGTTTGAAGTTAAAAAAGGAGATTGTTTTTCCATATCATCGCCTAAAGTTCATCAGATTGTAAATAATTCAAACCAGAATTTAAGAACGATTTTTACTTTTTCTTCAGACCATCCTGGACAAGACCGATATTTTTTACAAATAGAAAAATGAAAGAATTTAAATTTAAAAAAATTGATGCTTTTGCTACAGAAAAGTCGGATGGAAACCCTGCAGGTTATGTTTTACTAGACAAACTATCAGATATTTCAGAAAACGAAATGTTGCAAATTGCAAAAGAGTTAAAAGGTTTCGTAAATGAAGTTGGCTATGTGGCCAAAGTCGGAGAATGTGAATTTGATTTACGTTATTATTCATCTGAACGAGAAGTAGATTTTTGCGGTCATGCTACAATTGCCATATTGTACGACTTGATTAAAACAGATGAAAAATTAGCAAATATTCCGTCTTTAACGATAAACACAAATAAAGGGACTTTAAAGGTTGATAACAGAATTAAAGATACGGATTCCGTTTTTATTATGTCGCCTAAGCCTGAAATCAAAGACACTATAATCAATGTCGATGAATTGGTTAGTAAGTTGGGTATTGATAAAACGAAAATTAATTCAGATTTACCAATTTCTGTAATAAATGCAGGTTTAACAACCCTGATTATTCCTATAAAGGATTTGGATTCAATTTTGTCTATTGCTCCCGAACTGGAAGAGTTGAAAGAATATTGTTTTAATCAAAGAGTTGATATAATTGAAGTGTTTACGTCAGATGTAAAAGAAAAAATAAATGATTTCAGAACAAGGGTTTTTGCTCCGACTTTTGGATACATTGAAGACCCTGCTACAGGTTCTGGCAATTCCGCCTTTGGATATTATTTGATTAAAAACAACCTGTGGAAAGAAGAAACTTTGATAATAGAACAAAATGGATTGAAAGACAATTTTAATGTTGTTAGACTTCAAAAACAGATAGACGAGAATAATAAACAACGTGTATGTTTTGGAGGCGGAGCAATAACGAGAATTGAAGGAAAATATATGGTTTATAAATAATTACGTGTGCTAATCAGCTCATACGCAATGCGGATTTCAGAGGTTTTGCAAGTTAAGTTCCCGCAGGCAAGGTTTTTATCGGTTGATACAGACGGTGCCACCTAATCCCGCACTGCGCATAGCTGCGACAGTTGTAAGTAATGTTCCAAGACGACTATTACGGATATAGAATTATTTAATTATGCTTATTACTTTTTATTATCTTTCAGAATTATGATGAAAGATGAACTATAATTGCATTTACTAGCAGAATATGAAAAACCGAAAGACCTAATAATAATAATAGGAGAATAAATGAATAATTGGAAATGTGAGAAATGCGGCAAAGAAGATTCCGCAGTCAGGAATTACACCTGGATGTTCGCCAAGGAACTGAGTCGGGTGCTGACGGACTACAAAACGAGCGGAAATAAACGAACTGAAACCTACAGGATTCATCAAAGCGGATTTCAGCCTGTATCGATAAGCCTTTGTTCAGGTTGCATCAAGAAAAAGAAGATCACGGATGGTCTAATTCCAGGAGTGATTTGTCTGGTACTTACCTTAATAAGCGCAGCATTCTTTCTGGCAAGGGTTATATCGCAAAAACCCGGAGAGGAATTTGGTCTACTAGGAGAATTAAGCCTTGGGGCAGCACTGATTTTCGGCTACTTAGCAATCGACCGTTTTCGAATAAACTCCAAATCGATTGCTCTTGAAGAAGCCACGATCAAAGCCAATAAAATGGGAATGACGATCTTGGGCAATAAGCAGGGATCGATTCAGTGAGCAATATGGAGCTGATTCTTCACCAATAATACGATCCAGAAAGCCTTTCATGATGGCATCTCCCTATTTAAAATGTCTACACTGATTGTGCTTGTACAACTTCGATCTCTCCTGAAAAGCGAAACCTGCACTTCCATTGATGATTAGTATAGAAATATCAGGAATTGGTTTAGCTTTAGCTTGCGCCTTCTTAAAAGAACTTGGTTTTATTAAATATGGCAAACCTGGCGTTCATCTTAAGGACATCATTAAAGCATTAATGATAATTGAACCTTTTGAAAAATCTGTAATTAAGCTAGACAATGCAACGCTGAGAGTAATAGATAGAAAAGCAAAAGTAAATAATATAACTCCTTATGTAGTTGATAAAGCATTTTGGCTTATTCGATGTGGAAATTTCAACGTGATAGGTAAAAGTATCGGAAGATAGAAACAGAAATCTATTGAAGACATAAAAAAGCACTACTCACAACGGCTCATACCCCATATGGGTTTCAACGGTTTTCGAAGGGTTGTAGCCAGCTTCAACTATTCGTTTAACTTTATAGGAAATCACCCGCAATCCCTTACTGGCCAATCCGCAACACGTTAGCGTTCATTGTAAAAGCTTTTCAACAAATAATTGAGTTTTAATTAAACCTTTAAAACAACTTTAATGGAAAAGAAAAACAGAGTTCTAATTTATTTAATAAAAATTACAGGAGTTTTTTTATTGCTCTCAAATAGTTGTAGTAAAGACAATAGTATCGGTCCGACAGTAACTGATATAAATGGCAATGTTTATCATACAATAACCATAGGCACACAGGTTTGGATGGTTGAAAATTTAAAAACTACCAGGTATCGTGATGGAGATTCAATTGGAACAACAAACCCTGCAACATATAATATATTTGGAGAAAGCACTCCCAAATACCAATGGGCTTATAATGGTGATGAAAATAATATTGCTGCATATGGCAGATTATATACATGGCATGCGGTAACTGATGAACGAAACATATGTCCTATAGGCTGGCATATACCTGGTGACTCTGAATGGGAAACCTTGACATCTTATTTGGGAAGTGAAGATGTTGCTGGAGGCAAATTAAAAGAAACAGGTACAATTCACTGGCAAAGTCCTAATACTGGAGCAACTAATGAAACGGGCTTCACAGCTCTTCCTGGAGGTCATCGCTATCAAACTGGTGTTTTCAATCATATTGGCATATGGGGATATTGGTGGAGTTCTTCTGAATACGATACAGAGTATGCCTGGTATTGTTCCTTGCTGAACGATCACATTATGATAAATAGAAACGTCGCTGATAAGCATTTTGCATTTTCAGTTCGATGTATCAAAGATCAGACTATTTAACTGCTAAATTTACCCGGAATTCTTCGGATATGCAGGGCACCTGCATAGCAATATCATTCTCATTTAGTTCTTTTAAGGAATCGATAGGATCCGCTTCAGAAGTAAAGAACCATATTCGTTTATCCCATTGTGACAGTTCTTTTAATATTTCCTCCGATACTAAGATTTTGAGAGCATTAGGCGGTAATACAGTTGGTCCGTCCGGATGACCGCTAATTAACATTTGTTGTGCCTCAATCCTAGTGTAGGAAGAAAGACAGACAATTAATAATAAACTAGTAAGGATATACATTTTTGGATTGTTCATGGGCTTAAATGCTTATCTATTAAACAATTAATTACTACAGTTTAGAAAACTTTAAATTCGGAATTTCATAATGGGTCTATTCTCTTTAATATTTTAGGATATTATCAGCTTAATCTCGAATTTTAACTTCTACTTTAAGAAACTGATTATTGCGAACAGCAAAAAAATTAAATGAATTTGAAGTATTAAAGGTTACTCTTTCTATATCAAGAATACGATGATATCCTCTAGTCTCATACCCATTTATAACAAAATGGAACAAGTCCATTTTTTTTATTATGGATATAATTTGTTTGCTATCTGGTGTAAACCAGGGTCCATAAATTTCACTATTCTCCAGAACTTCATTGCCATCGACAACCAGCAATGATTTTGCACCGCGTTTAGCAATAAATGCATTTCTTTTGCTATCAGGACTAAAAAGGGTACTACTTGGTATGATATTGTCATAATCATTACTTTCAGTATCGTTTATGATAATAGAATATTTCTCTACGGAATCTCGTAAATGTCCTACAGCATATAAGATCTTCTTACCATCAGAACTGATTTTAATTGAATTTTTGCCGATATAGTCAAATGATGGACCACATTCAGAATCAGTAACTATGAATCCTTTACCATCTAACCAAGCACCGTATACGACTTGGTTGCCATTTTCAGAGAATGTTATTTCTCCCACCTCATCCCATGGATTTGATTCCTTCTCATCAATTACAACAAACCATTTACCCAAACGTCTTCCAGTATAGCCGATATGTTTACTATCAGGTGAGAATATTAAATCTCCACCAGAATTAGAGGTTATTCTGCTACCATCTGCAGATTGCAAAAATTGTGTGGTTGAGAAAGCATCATATTCCTTGCTTATTAAAAAAGTGTCCACTATTACAGTAAATTTATCATCCAAAGATGCCCAGTAAGCTAAACATCTACTATCAGGACTAAAATGCATATTATTAATATCATCAAATGATCTCCAATGATTCCCGTCTATTACAGCCTTCCAATCGCCATCTTGTTCGACTAGATAAGCAAATCGTTTACTATCAGGACTAAATACCAGATTTTTTACAGAAGTATATCTTATTGATTCAGATTTACCATCTTTAATAACTAACCAGCTTGAATCTTCTTTTACTATATAAGCAAAATGTTTGTTGTCAGGGCTAAAAATTAAACTGCCATATTCAAATTCATCATAAGGTCCCATTTCCTTATTATCCACTATTGCGAACCATTTCCCACTTTTATAAGCTGCATATCCAAATCGTTTGCTATCAGGACTAAAAACTAAATCACCATCATACCAATATGTCCAGAAATTATTTACCTCCTGAAGAAATCCATCATACTCTTTGCTTCTTATGGTATCTGATACTATAGTCCATTTCCCATCTTGCTCTGCGGCAAATGCAATTCTTTTACCATCAGGACTTACCCTAACGTAATTCCAATTAATGCCATTTGGAACATTCAATAAAAATTCTTCCTTGACTTCGAGATTGTTTTTCTTACTACTACATCCGTAGATTAATATAGAAATTATAAATGAGACACTTAAAACAAAGATTGTAGGCTTCATTTGTCTAATTTTTTAATTTTTAATAATTTGTAAGAGCGGAGCTTAAAAATAAAACTTCAATTCAATAACCAATTATTAACAGATTGAATATCAATTATATGATTGATGTGATTTATACATTTATCAGAACTTGTATGCAATTTAAGAATAAATAGGGAAATAAACTAAGGGAGAAGGACTGAATCTTAAGAAGTGAAAGTAAATGAATGTTACCGGAAGAAGATCAAGAAACTAGCTGCATTTCTCCCCTGTTAAAGAGTAATGTACCGCATCAGAGGTCCCAATTCCCCAGACCGAGAAAGAACTTTTTGAAGCGGTATTCCCTGATTGAATTGATGCAGAAAGGTTGCCGTTGAGTAAATTTCATAAATATTATGGTACAAAATTTTAATTCTTAAAATCCTGCTGATTCACATAAAATAATTTTAGCTTATTCATATACCAATCACAACAGGTAATCCACAAATTCTGATCCATGTCCAATGCAAGTTCATCGTATCGACCGATATCGTCAAGTTTTGGTTCATTGACATTTTTTGATATCCAATATACATCACTTTTAAAATGTGCTAATACTTTCAAATTATGCGTAATGTTATCAAAACAACTTATAAAAACATTATCATTAATATCAACTTTAATCGATGTACCCCAATCGATATCTTCTTCAACAATACTTGTTAACCAACTACCGTCAACATTTGTTGTATACTTTAAAGCAAAAGTCGGAATTTCTGTGAAATGGCTAATATGTATTTTATCGTGCGAGTCAATAGCTAGATCATTGTCCCATCCGCTGAGTGAATCCAAAACAATTGTTTCCCAATAACCATTTATGTTAGTGGCATATTTTAAATTTAAGCTAGAATGATCCATATAGCTAATATGAAGTTTATCATTTGAATCTATTCCAATATGACAATGTATCACTTGTATTGGATCAATTATAGTTGTTTCCCAATTTCCATTTATATTAGTCGCATATTTTAAATTATATGGATATTCTGAATATGCAATATGTATTTTGCCTTTACTATCAATGCCAATAGAATTATAACCTCCTGAATTCCCTTCTTTATCGACAAGAGTGCTTTGCCACTTACCTGATGAGTTTGTAGCATAATATAAATCATTGTCCACGTGTTGAACATTATCCTCAAAACATCTTGAATAAGAAACATGTGCAAATTCCATTTTATCTACAGCAATTGAATTAAAAATAACTGTTGCAGGAATATTAACAATATTATAAGCGGTACTATCTATAATGGCACCTTCATATTTTTTCATACCTATACCATACTTAAAAAATGCATACTTAATAGAGCCTTCTTTATAATTAAAATATGAAATATGTCTAGTATTCTGGGCATCTATTGCAATTGAACTCCCATGCCCTGAGTGAGAATCATCAGGGCCAAAATATTCAGGAAATTCAATTGGAGGGTTTACAGGTTCAACATGATCTGCCTTATGGCATCCTAATAACATAATAACAAATAGGATATATAATAATAAAAGCCTCATCATTAGTTGTTAATTTGAATAAAATTAAGCAAAAATAGGATCAAAGTCAAGTTTATTTTACCATAGACTAACTATTTATGAGGCAATTAAATGCAAATAGTGGATAATCGTTTGGCTGTATTATTTAAAAGAGGCAGCATCTCCAATGTGAGAAGTTTTCTGCGTTGATGTAGAAAGTCAATTAATGGAGGAAATGTCTCAGAGTAAATTTCAGAAATATTCATACAGGATGGTACTTTGATAACTCAGCATTAAAATATTTAGCAAAGTTGTATTGAAATGTCCCCGGAGCTTTTTAAATTAGCTCCTAATATACACGGAACCCTCCGGATATGCAGCGAGACACCCCCGGCTATA
>Ga0209254_10006419_pt1 | contig 10840 bp, 10 predicted proteins | sample FrelakmetDIP11DI_FD_187148 | JGI IMG/M metagenome (GOLD analysis project Ga0209254, IMG submission 187148) | Freshwater lake sediment microbial communities from the University of Notre Dame, USA, for methane emissions studies - DIP11 DI (SPAdes)... | ecosystem: Environmental > Aquatic >... | reverse complement strand
CTTCCATCGAGAGGACGTGCCCCGGCAGGCCGGGTCACGCCTCTCATGTCAAACGTTGAGCGTCCGCATTGCGGCGCGACGAACTACCGCTGTGGGTCGCTTTTCCCCCTACAACGGCTGCTTTCGGCGCGAACGTCACAGGCTGGTCGTGGCCTGCAGCGGACAGCGTGGCTTGCCGGGGGACCTGGATCGGGCGGTGCAAGCCGAACCCACGTCAGCAGCCCCGGAATGAGATCCCGCGTGCTGGAGCCAGAACTGTCCACGAGGGGCCGTTCTGCCTGACTTTGGTGACGTGGGCCTGCTACAGCGACCCTACCGCCCTCGCCAGCCGCAGCCTCGCGAGCCCCGCGTCCAGCGCCGCATTGTCGCGGTTCGTCAGCGCCTGCACGCGCAGCGTCTCCGCCTCGAGCAGCTGCGTCTGCGTGCCGAGCCCCACGCCGTAGCGCTCGCGGGCGATGCGCAGGTTCTCCTCAGCCTGGCCCACCGCGTCCGCGGTAACGCGCACGCGCTGCTGCGTCTCGTCCACGTCGAGCCACGCCTGGCGCACCTGCAGCGCGATCAGCGACTCCACGTCGGCGCGCTGCTCCTCGGTGGCGCGTCGGCTGCGCTCGAGGGCGGCGGCGCGCTTGCGCGACACACCGCCGTCGAACAGCGCCCACTGCACGCCGACACCCGCCATCGCGAATTCCTCGTCGTCGAGGAAGCGGTTCTCGAGGTAGTTGTAGCCGCCGCTGACGCTCACCTGCGGCAGCACCCGCGACCGCTCGACCTTGGCCAGCTGGCCATACGCCCTGGCCTGATCGCCGAGCGCGGCGAGCTCGGTGCGACGGTCCAGCGCCTGCTGCACCAGCACCTCGAGCTCGGCAGGCAGCGCCTCGGGCGCCGGGACGACTTCCTCGATGACGGCCGGACGGTCGAGAGGCTCGCCGAGCCGGCGGTTGTAGGCGGCCTGGGAGATTTCGGCCGCGTTGGCCGCCCGCAGGCGGTTCTGCCGCGCATCGGCAAGCGCGACCTGCACGGCGAGCAGGTCGTTCTTCGGCACCAGCTCGCGCTCGAACATGGCGCCGATGTCGCTCGCAAGCGCCTCGAGAGTGCGGACGTTGCTGTCGGCGACGCCGAGCGTCTTGCGCGCCCGGAGCACGTTGACGTAGGAGTCTGCCACGGCAAGCCGGACGTCCTGCTCGGCGCCGAGCGCCTGGGCGCCCGCGCCGCGGCCGCGCGCCTCCGCCGCTGCGATCCCTGAGGAGAGGCGCCCGCCGGTGAACAGCGGCACGCTGATCGTGGCGGCACCCATCGCGAAATCGTCGCCGTCGAAGATCTCGGGCGGCCTGATCGGCAGGCCGGTGAACGAGAAATCGAAGGCCGGCGCATCGTCGAGCCAGGTGTAGCTGCCGCCGACCGCCAGCGTCGGCCAGCGCTGCGCCCGCGCCGCCGCAGCGTCGAGCTGCGCGGCCTCCGCCTGGCTGCGGACCGCTGCCAGGCCGCGGTCGTTCGCGAGCGCGAGCGCCCAGGCGTCCTGGAGGGTTTCCGCCCGGGCCGCGGTCGCGGCGAGCGCCGCCACGACCGCAACCGCCATGATTCCCCTACGCACGGCGCCAGCCTTCATCCGCATGCCGACCTCACGACTTCAGCGACTCGATGCCGAGGGTGCCCAGCACGTACTTCTCGTAGAGCGGGGCGACGTCCCCCGTCTTCACCTTGCGCAGGAAGTACTTCTCGAACGCGACCTTGGCGAGGTGCACCCACTTGCCCTCCTTCGCCCACGTGACGTTGCGCGGCGGGATCTGCGGCAGCGCGACGAACGCCGCGCCGGTGTCGCCGAAGTCGGCGAGGCAGATGGCGTTCCACGTGCCGCGGGCCTTCGCCGGCGTGCCGGCGATCTCCGCTGCGACGTTTTCGCAGATGGCGCTCACCATGGACTCGATCATGTAGCCGGTCTTCGGGGCACCCGTGGCCACCGGCGTCACCTCGACCGGGGGGATCGCCACGCACACGCCGGCGGAGAAGATGTTCGGGTACTTCTTCGAGCGCTGGTGCTCGTCGATCAGTACGAAGCCGCGCGGGTTGCACAGCTCCGGCACGGCCGCGACGGCGTCCACGCCCTTGAAGGCCGGGATCACCATCGAATACCTGAAGGGCAGCTTGTGCTCCTTCTTCACCGAGCCGTCCTCGGCGTGCTCGGCGACGGTCATCGTGCCCGCTTCGACGCCGACGATCTTCGCGTTGGTGATCCAGTTGATGTGCCGCTGACGCAGCACGGACTCCATGAGTCCCTTGCTGTCGCCCACGCCGCCCAGGCCCATGTGGCCGATGTAGGGCTCGGCGGTGATGTAGGTCATCGGCACCCGGTCGCGGATCCTGCGGCGACGGAGGTCGGTGTCGAGGATCATCGCGGTCTCGTAGGCCGGGCCGAAGCAGCTCGCGCCCTGCGCCGCGCCCACCACGATGGGGCCCGGGTCCTTGACGAACTCCTGGTAGCGGTCCCACGCCGCGAGCGCGTGCTGGTGCGTGCACACTGACTGCGTGTGCCCCTTCGGGCCGAGCCCCGGCACCTCCTCGAAGGCGAGCCTGGGGCCGGTGGTGATGACGAGGTAGTCGTAGGCGAGCGTGCTGCCGTCGGCGAGCCGGAGTGACGAGCCCGGGGCATCGATCGACTCGACCATTTTCGGCACGAAGCCGACGCCCTTGTCCCCGAGGTGCCGCGCGAGGTCGACCCGCGTCTGGGGCGCTGTGCGCCAGCCCACCATGATCCACGGGTTCGACGGCGTGAACTCGAAGAAGGCGCTGCTGCCGACCAGCGTCACCTGGTGCGCCTTGCCGACCTTCTTCTTCATCTCGTAGGCGCACGCGACGCCGCCGAGGCCTGCACCCATCACCACCACTCTTGCCATGACGTCCCCCCTTGGCGCCTCAGGCGCTCAGTTTCCGGTTGCGATAGCTGTAGTAGAGGATCGGGATCAGCACGAGCGTAAGCACCGTGGAGACCAGGATCCCGAAGATGAGCGATACGGCGAGCCCGTTGAAGATCGGGTCGTCGATGATGAAGAACGCGCCGATCATCGCCGCCACGGCGGTGAGCGCGATCGGCCTCGCCCGTACCGCCGCCGCACGGATCACGGCGTCTGCGAGGCCGCGGCCCTGCGCAAGTTCGACGTTCACGAAGTCCACGAGCAGAATGGAGTTGCGCACGATGATGCCGGCGAGCGCGATCATCCCGATCATCGACGTGGCGGTGAACTGCGCGCCCAGCAGCGCGTGGCCGGGCATGACACCGATCACCGTGAGCGGGATCGGTGCCATGATCACGAGCGGCACCGCATAGGAGCGGAACTGCGCGACCACCAGCAGGTAGATGAGCACCAGTCCGACAGAGTACGCGAGCCCCATGTCGCGGAACGTCTCGTAGGTGATCTGCCACTCGCCGTCCCACTTGAGCGTGAAGCGGTACGGGTCCTCCGGCGGGCTGAAGAACCGCTGCTCGAGTTCGGCAGCGCCGGCCAGATTCTCCGGCAGCGCCCCCACGATGTCGAACATGCCGTACAGCGGGCTGTCGAGCTCGCCCACCGCGTCGCCGGTGACGAACGTCACTGGCAGCAGGTCCTTGTGGTAGATGGCGGTGTCCCAGGGCCGCTCCTCCACCACCGCGATCTCCGAAAGCGGGATGCGCGCGCCGCGGCTCGAGCGCACCTCGAGCGAGAGCACGCCGGACAGGTCGGCCTTGTCGGGCACGTCGAGCTCGAGGCGCACGGGGATCGGGTAGGTCTCGCGCCCGGCGTGCACGTAGGTCGCGTCGATTCCGGCGAGGCCGGCGGCGAGCACCTGCACGGCCTCGGCCTGGCTCACGCCGAGGAGCGCCGCCTTCTGCCGGTCGATGGCGACCACCTGCCGCGGACGTTCGGCCTCGAGGCTGTCGTCCACGTCGACGAGGTCGGGCGTCGCATCGAACACCTTGCGCACGTCGCGCGTCAGCGCGCGCTGCGCCTCGGGGAACGGGCCGTAGATCTCGGCGACGAGCGGCGCCTGCACCGGCGGCCCGGGTGGCACCTCGACCACCTTCACCGACGCTCCGTGCCGGCGGCCGATCTCCGCGAGCACCGGCCGCGCCGCGACCGAGATCTCGTGACTCTTCCTGTCCCGGTGGTGCTTGTCCGCCAGGTTGACCTGGATGTCGCCGAGTTCGGGGCCCGAACGCAGGTAGTACTGCCGGACGAGTCCGTTGAAGTTGATCGGCGCCGAGGTGCCCGCGTAGATCTGGTAGTCGGTCACCTCGGGCAGCTGCGCGATCGCCGCCGCGAGCTCGTCGAGCACGCGTCCGGTCTCCTCGAGCGCCGTGCCCTCCGGCATGTCCACCACCACCTGGAACTCCGACTTGTTGTCGAAGGGCAGCATCTTCAACACGACCCACTGCACCACCACGAGCGACACCGCGAGCGCGATCGCCACGAGCGTGCCGAGGTACAGCCCGTGACGATGCGACCGGGCGTCGTCGCCCCGCAGGAACGGCGCCATCACGCGCTCGAAGAACCGGTGCAGGCGCGAGTCCTCGCCGTCCTCGGCATGCGCCGCGTGCGAGTGCGACAGCATCCGCTTCGACAACCAGGGCGTGAACACCAGTGCGATCGCGAGCGAGATCAGCATGCCGAGGCTGGCGTTGATCGGGATCGGGCTCATGTACGGGCCCATCAGCCCGGAGACGAACGCCATGGGCAGCAGGGCCGCGATCACGGTGAACGTGGCGAGGATGGTGGGTCCGCCCACCTCGTCCACCGCGCGCGGGATCAGCTCGCTCAGGGACGCGCCGGGGTGCAGGCCCATGTGGCGGTTGACGTTCTCAACCACCACGATCGCGTCGTCCACCAGGATGCCGATGGCGAAGATGAGCGCGAACAGCGACACGCGGTTGATGGTGAAGCCCCAGGCCCAGGAGGCGAACAGCGTCGCGGCCAGCGTGATCACCACCGCCGCACCCACCACCACCGCCTCGCGCCAGCCGACCGTGAGCCACACCAGCAGTACGACCGAGGCGGTGGCGAACATCAGCTTCTGGATCAGCTTCTGGGCCTTGTCGTTGGCCGTCTCGCCATAGTCGCGGGTGACAGTCACCTCGATGCCGTCCGGGATGTAGATGCCGCGCAGCAGCTCGACGCGCTCGCGCACCGCGCGCGTCACGTCGACGGCGTTTTCGCCGGGCTTCTTCGACACGGCGATGGTCACGGCCGGGGCGGCGCCCGCGAGCTCGACCCCCTTCCGGGCCGCGGCCGGACCCGCGCCGAAGCTCACGTACTGTTCGGGCTGGTCGGGCCCGGCGCGCACCTCGGCGACGTCCTGCAGGTACACCGGGCGGCCCTCGTGAATGGCGATCACGAGCCCCGCCACCTCGTCCCGGTCGGCGAGGAACTCTCCGGCCTGCACCGGCACGCTCCGCCCGCCGGCCACCGTGGTGCCGGCCTGCAGCACGACGTTCGCGGCCTGCAGCGAGCCGATCAGCTCGTTGACCGTAAGCCCGTAGCCCGCGAGGCGCTGCGGATCGAGCGCGACGTGCACCGTCTCGTCGGGACCGCCGATGGTGTAGACGTTGCGGGTGCCCGGGACGCGCTTGATCTCGGCCTCGATCGCGTGGGCCACCTGCCGCAACTCGTGCGCACCGCGCTCCGGGTCCGTCGTCCAGAGCGTGAGCGAGAGCACCGGCACGTCGTCGATGCCCTTCGGCTTCACCAGCGGCTGCAGGATGCCCACGCCCGGCGGCCGCCAGTCCTGGTTCGAGTAGATGGCGTTGTAGAGACGCACGATCGCTTCGGTGCGCTCCTCGCCCACCTCGAACTGCACGGTGACCACCGCGGCGCCTGGGCGCGAAACGGAATAGATGTGCTTCACCCCGGAGATCTCGGCGAGCACCTTCTCCATGGGCGTAGCGACCAGGCTCTCGACCTGGGCGGCGCTCGCGCCCGGGAACGGCACGATGACGTTGGCCATCGTGACGTTGATCTGCGGTTCCTCCTCGCGCGGCGTCACGGCTACGGCGAACAGCCCGAGCAACAGCGCCGTGAGCCCGAGCAGCGGCGTGAGCTCGCTGTCGAGGAACAGGCGCGCGATGCGCCCGCTGATGCCGAGCCGCTCAGTCATCCCTGGGCGCCGGCTGCCGGGCCTTGAGGCCGGCGGCCATCGGGTCGAGCGCCACGCGCTCCCCCGGAGCGAGGCCGGCGAGGATCTCGACGCGGTCGCCGCGCGCGTGGCCGAGGCGCACCTGGCGCAGCGTCACGCGACCGTCGGGCGCCACGACGTAGACGCCCCGCATCTCGCTGCGTTCGACGATCGCGGTGTGCGGCACGAGCAGGCGCTCGGACTCGCCCGTCACGAGGCCGACCTTCACGAACATGCCGGGCGCGAGGCCCCTGACGTCCTTCGGCAGCTCGACGCGGGCGCGGAACGTGTTCGACTCCGGCTGCGCGGCGGGGAACACCGTGAGCCCCGTGGACTCGATGCGGCGACCGTCCACGTACACGGCCGCCCCGCGCGCTGCGCGCGCCTGCTCGATGAGGCTCTGCGGCACCTCGGCGACGACGCGCAGCGCGTCGAGCGAGGCGCCGGACATGAGCGGCGTGCCGGGCGCGACCGCTTCGCCCACCTGCACGAACTTCTGCGTGACCACGCCCCCGTACGGCGCGCGCACCTCGGTGTAGGCGACGCCCTCGCGCGCCGCCTCGAGCCCGGCCCGCGCGGCGCTCAGGCGCGCGACCGCCGCGTCGCGCCCGGCGCTCGCCTCGTCGAAGGTGGCCTTGGCGACCACGCGGCGCTGGTACATGTCGCGGATGCGCTCGTAGCGCGACTCGGCCTCGGTCTCGCGGGCGGTCGCTTCCTTGAGCGCCGCCTGCGCCTGCGCGAAGTTCGCGACCTGCTCGGTGCTGCGGATGCGCAGGATCAGCGCACCCGATGGCACGACGTCGTTGACGTCGAAGTAGATGTCGGAGACGCGGCCCGCGGTCTGCGCGGACACCGTGGACTGGTGCACCGCCTCGACCGTGCCGTCGAGCAGGCGCTCGGTCGGCGCCGACTCGGCGCCGACGACCAGCGTGTCGAGTCTGCCGCCGGTCCCCGCGGCGGCGGCGGCCGCGACGGTTGCCGGCAGCAGCGCGGCGACCAGTGCAGCCGGCGCGAGCAGGCTCGCTGCGAGCGTCGTTCGCCTCATCGGGTGCTCCTCGGGTTCAGAACGCCGCGCCGGACCGCACTCCGGCCTTGCGAAGGATCAGCGCCAGCGGGCAGAAGCCCGTGAACGCCGACTGGAGCAGGTTGGCACCCACGAAGCCCGTGAACCAGAACCAATTCGGGCTGACGTACAGGCCAAGCAGCAGGCTCACCAGGATCATTGCGCCGGCGAAGGCCAGCACGATTCGGTCGATGCTCATGTGTGCGATTCTCCCGGATGCGCGGTTCAGCGGCGGCCGTCGTCGACGACGCGCCCGGTCTGCTCGTCGATGCGGATCACCGGCAGGCCGTTGGCCTTCCAGGCCTGGATACCGCCAGCGAGGTGCGTGAGATTGCCGTGGCCGGCCGCCTGCAGCTTGTGCGCCGCCATGCGCGAGCGCTTGCCTGAGCCGCAGTGCAGGACCAGTCTGCGGCCCTCGGCGGGCAGCGCCCGGGGGTCGAAAGTCGAGAGCGGGTACAGCAGCGCTCCGTGGATGCGCTCGAACGCGTACTCGTTGGCCTCGCGGACGTCCACCAGCAGGATTTCGCCGGAGGCGAGCCAGGCATGGACCTGCTCGGGCGTGGCGTCGGTGACGTGCGTGTCGTGATGCATGTCGGGTGTCTCGGGGTCGTGGTTCAGTGTTTGGGGGGAGGCAGGGGCCGGCCAAGGACGTCGAGCGGCACTCTGAGGTAGCTGACGCCGTCGGGCTCCGGCGGCGGCTTGCGTCCGGCGCGAATGTTCACCTGCACGGACGGGATGATCAGGTTCGGCACGTCGAGCGTCGCGTCGCGCGCCTGGCGCAGGGACACGAAGTCCGGCTCGGGCGTGTCCGCCTTCAGGTGGATGTTCCCCTCCCGCTGTGAGCGGATCGTGGTCTGGCAGGCTGGCGCGCGACCGCCGGGGGCGTAGTCGTGGCAGACGAACACCCGCGTCTCCGGCGGCAGCGCGTAGAGGCGCTGCACCGAGCGGTAGAGCTCGGCGGCGTCGCCGCCCGGGAAGTCGCAGCGGGCCGAGCCGCCGTCCGGCATGAACACCGTGTCGCCCACGAACAGGGCGTCCCCGAACAGGTACGAGACGCTGTCACTGGTGTGGCCGGGCGTGGCGACGACCCGGCCTGCCAGCGCGCCGAGCTCGAGCGTGTCGTCGTCGGCGAGCAGCCGGTCGAACTGGCGGCCGTCGGGCACGAACTCCGCGCCGAGGCCGAAGACGCGCTTGAAGGTCGCCTGCACCTGGCGGATGCCCTCGCCGATGGCGATATCGCCGCCGGCGCGCGACTGCAGGTGCGGAGCGGACGACAGGTGATCGGCATGCGCGTGGGTCTCGAGGATCCAGCGCAGCCGCAGGGCGGCGGACTCGAGATGCGCGAGCACCGCGTCCGCCGTCGCGGTGCCGGTGCGGCCGGATCGCCAGTCGTAGTCCAGCACCGGGTCGATGACCGCCGCCAGGCGCGAGGCGGGATCGGCCACGACGTAGGTCCACGTCCCGGTCGGCTGATGGAAGAACGGGGTGACGTCGGGCTGCATGGCGCTGTCCGTTGGCATCGCGGAGAGGCACAATATTAGGTATTGCTAATTTAGTCAAGCCTGAACTATAATTCCGCTCACCCCACAGAGATTCCCCACGCATGGCGCCTGCCGCCCGCCGCCGCACCGGACTTCCCGACACGGCCGAACTCGCTCCCGAGCTGATGCAGACTCATGCCGCGGACGCGGCCCAGCTGCTCAAGGCGCTCGCCAACGAGCAGCGCCTGCACATCCTGTGCAACCTGCTCGACGGCCCGCTGTCGGTGGGCGAGCTGAACGACCGCCTCGAGCTGAGCCAGTCGGCGCTCTCGCAGCACCTGGCACTGCTGCGCGAGATGAGACTCGTGGTCACGCGCCGCGAGGCGCAGACCATTTTCTACTCGCTGCCGGACGGGCCGGTCGTCCGCGTCATGGCACTGCTGCAAGACATCTATTGCGCCGGCGACGCGACGTCCCCGACGGACGACACCGCCGCCGACGTGCCCCGCGCGCTCTGCGACGACTGACGCGCGGCCCCTACCATGCTGCTTGCCCTGCTCGGCGCGCTCGCGATCGGGCTCAGCCTCGGACTGCTGGGCTCGGGCGGGTCCATCCTGACGGTGCCGGTGCTGCACTACCTCGTCGGCCAGCCCGAGAAGCTCGCCATCGGAGGATCGCTGCTGGTCGTCGGACTGATCGCCGCCGCGGCCAGCGTGCCGTACGCGCTGAGCCGCCAGGTGGACTGGCGCAACGTGCTCTGGTTCGGGGTGCCCGGCATGGCGGGCGCCTGGGCCGGCGCCACCCTGGCCCACTGGGTGCCGGGGCCGGTGCAGCTCGCCCTGTTCGCCGGGGTGATGCTGGTCGCCGCGTGGCGCATGCTGCGCGGCGGAGCCGTGGACCGCGGCGGCCGTGGACCGCGGCGCGCGGCGGTGGTCGCCGGCGGCGTCGGCGTCGGCGCCCTGAGCGGGCTCGTCGGCGTCGGCGGCGGCTTCCTGATCGTGCCAGCACTCGTGGTGCTGGCCGGCGTGCCGCTGGCGAGCGCCGTGGGCACCAGCCTCGCGATCATCTCGCTCAACGCGATCACCGGTTTCGCCAGGTACCGGGAAGTGCTGGCCAGCCAGTCACTCGAACTCGACTGGCCCGTGCTGCTGGCGGTGGCCAGCGTCGGCGTCCTCGGCAGCTTCGCGGGCAATCGCCTCGGACGCCGGCTGCCGCAGGCGACGCTCCGGCGCCTCTTCGGAGGGTTCCTCGTACTGATGGGGCTGTTCATCGCGGTGGACGTGGCGCCACGACTGCTGAACTGACGGCCCTGCCTGGAGCACCGGCACCCGCCGCAGCCGGCTCAGGCGGGTGAAACGGCCGTCGCGCATGAAGGCCAGGGCTACTTGCCGCCGCCCTCCAGGGCGGCGAGCCGCTGCTCGAGCGCCGCGAGCTTCTCGCGCGTGCGCTTGAGCACCGCAGCCTGCACGTCGAACTCCTCGCGAGTCACGAGGTCGAGCCGGGTGAGCTGCGACTGCAGCACGCCCTTGAAGTTCTGCTCGAGGTCGCGCCGCAGCGCGACCACGCTCTCGGGCACGGCGCCGGCGAGGCGCCGGGCGAGGTCGTCGATGAGTCGCGGATCGAAGGCCATGGTGGTGGGCGCCGGGGCTGTGGAGGCAACCTAGTTTAAGGCGGCCGCCGGGCCCGCGCTCCGCCGTGAGGCGCGCCGGCCGCCGCCCCGCTCCAACTTGGTGCGGAGCGGCACCATTTCCCGCCCGGTCGGCGCCGGAGGGGCCCGTCGCGGCGCGCCGGGCCTGAGGTGGCACGGATCCTGCATTGCAGGACCCGCGACTGTTCGCAGCACCACCCCGCAGGGAGACCGCCGATGAAGCTGATCACCGCCATCATCAAGCCGTTCAAGGTGGATGACGTGCGGCAGGCCATCGCCGACATCGGCGTGCAGGGCGTCACGGTGACCGAGGTGCAGGGCTTCGGCCGGCAACGCGGTCACACCGAGATCTACCGCGGCGCGGAGTACCGGGTGGACTTCCTGCCCAAGACCAAGGTCGAGATCGCGGTGGACGACACCGTGGTCGAGCAGGTGATCGAGGCGATCACCAACGTCGCCCGCACCGGGAAGATCGGCGACGGCAAGATCTTCGTCACCCAGCTCCAG
>Ga0209254_10006417_pt1 | contig 10842 bp, 8 predicted proteins | sample FrelakmetDIP11DI_FD_187148 | JGI IMG/M metagenome (GOLD analysis project Ga0209254, IMG submission 187148) | Freshwater lake sediment microbial communities from the University of Notre Dame, USA, for methane emissions studies - DIP11 DI (SPAdes)... | ecosystem: Environmental > Aquatic >... | reverse complement strand
GAAACCGATGTGGCGCAGCACCCAGTGCAGCTCGTGGCGGGGTTGGCCGGGCACGAGCCATTCGGACAGGCGGGCCCAGCGCGACGGATAGAACCGGTACGCCTTGCCCAGGTCGTCGATCTGCAATCTGCCTTTCACGCTACCCACCGTTGGCTTTGTGCCGGGCAGTATTCGGAATCGTTTCCGAGCGACGGCCGGTTCGCGATCGGGCACGGCTTGGCACAGCCGCCGTGGGCCGCCCGCGGACAAGAGACATGGCTTTCTCGGGCGAAAGCTTAGCGCATTTGCGTCCGAATGCCGACCATGCGACCGATCCTTTCGGGATTCGCCGGTTGACCCGCACGGCCAAGTTCGAAATACTCCGCCTCGTGTCGTCGAATGTCCTCCCGGAATTGTGTGCGCTCGGCAGACGGCTGTTCGCGCCGATCGCGCGAGGCCGGGCGTAGACGCGATGTCCCTCCCGCCTGGCGCGGCGCGCTCCGGCCTCCGGCAGGATGACGCCGTCGCGCTCGTCGCCGCCGCCTATCGCTTTCTGCTGGGCCGCGAGCCGGATGCGGTCGGGCTCGCGGCGTACGTCGCGGCGCTCGAGCAGGGCAGGAGCGCGACCTGGCTGCTGGAAGCGCTGGGGGCGAGCGACGAGTACCGCGATCGCCGCGATCCGGTGGCGGCGCGCCTCGCGCGGACCGGGCTGACGGCGCACGGCGAGAGCGCGCTGGCGTCCGAGCTGCAGCGCTGCGCTGCCCTTGCGCGCGCCCGCTACGACGCGCTCTTCACCGCGATCTTTGCCCCGGATCGTTCGCTGATCATCGGCCAGCCGGAGTACGCGGTGACGCATCGCGAGCGCTTCTTCGAGCTCATGAATGCGGCGCTGGTGCTGACGCGCGGGCGCCCCGCCCCGCGCGTGCTGGAATTCGGGCCGTCCGAGTTCTCGGCGATGTACGGGCGGCTCGTCCCGGACGTCGAGCTTGTCATCGTCGATCGGCCGGTGCCGCGGGACTACATCGGCTTCACCGAGGCGCGTTGCCTGGCGTCGCTGGGCTGCGCGGCATACGCTGCCGTCGACCTCGCGCGCCCCGCCGACATGGAGACAGGGCTCGGCGCGCTGGGGGCATTCGACCTCGTTGTGATGACCGAGGTCATCGAGCACCTGCCGGTCCATCCGGTCGATGTGCTCGCGCGCGCTATCCGGCTGCTGCGGCCGGACGGTTTCCTCTACCTGACGACGCCCAATTTCTTCGCGCAGGCGCCGGTCGAGCAGCTGGGGAGGGGCGAGAACCCGTGCGCCGTCTATCCTGCCGGGGACGGGAACTGGGATGCCCATCACCACTATCGCGAGTACGACGCCGTCGAGCTCGCCGGGTTCATCGGGGAAGCCGGAGGACGCGTCGACGCATTCTTCTTCTCGGGCTGCTGCGACCCGCCGGGCATGGCGCGGCTCGCGCACCGGCGCGGAACCCTGGTGTTCGTCGTCGGGCGGGCCGACGCCTGATCACCGGGAGGCCATTCGGCATCACCATGGATCGATCCGAATTCGACAGGTTCGCCGACGAGTACCACGCGACGCATCGGACGAACGTCGCCGCGTCCGGAGAGGCCCCGGAGTACTTCGCCGACTACAAGATGAAGGACCTGTCGCGGCTGGTGACGCCGCACGCCACGCGCGATGGCGCGCTGCGCGTCCTCGACTTCGGAGCCGGCGTCGGCACATCCGTCCCGTTCTTTCGTCGGCACCTCCCCGCGGCGTCCCTCACCTGCGTCGACGTGTCGATCAGGAGTCTCGAAATCGGGGCGGGGCGATATTCGCGGGACGCGACATTCGTGGCCTTCGACGGCGCGCGCCTTCCGTTCGCCGCGGGAACCTTCGATTGGGCTTTCTCGGCCTGCGTCTTTCACCACATCGCGGCGAGCGAGCACGCCGGACTGTTCGCCGAGATCCGCCGTGTGGTGCGGCCCGGCGGGGGCATCATGATCTATGAGCACAACCCGCTGAACCCGCTGACCAGGAGAGTCGTCGACACCTGCCCTTTCGACGAGCACGCGGTGCTCATCGGCGCGCGCGAGCTCAGGTCGCGCCTGGAGTCCGCCGGGTTCGGGCAGGCGAGCATCCGGTACCGGGTGTTCTTTCCGCGGGCGCTCTCCTGGCTGCGCCCCATGGAGCCGTGGCTCGGCTGGCTTCCGCTCGGGGCGCAGTATTACGTCCACGCGACAGCATGATCGCGCGAGCGCTTCGCCCGCTTCGCTTCGGCGCCACCGGCCTCATCAACACCGTGCTTGGCCTCGGCGTGATATTCGCGGCCAAGGCGATCCTCGGCTGGGGGGACCTCCCGGCCAACCTCCTGGGCTACGGCATCGGACTCATCGCCAGTTTCGCGCTGAACCGGACGTGGACCTTCCGGCACGACGGGCGCGTGCTTCCCGCGCTCCTGCGGTTCGGCATCGGTTTCGCCGCCGCCTACGGAGTGAACCTGCTGACGCTGTTCGCCCTGCGGGACTTCTTCGCCGTGAATTCGTATGTGGCCCAGGCCGCGGCGGTGGTCCCCTATGCCGTCACCTTCTACTTCGTCGCCGCGCTCTATGTCTTTCCGCGGGCGGCAGGAGCCGGGCCGGGTGTGGACACTAAACCGGCGAACCTTCGCGGCTAGCATCGCGCCGCGGTGCTGCCGTCGCGGCGGCGTCGCGCTGCACCTGGCCCGAAGCGGGCGCTGGCTCGCCCAGAATCTGCGCGACGAAAAACCGCGGCCGGGATTTCGTTTCCACGTACAGTTTGCCGAGGTACTCCCCGATCGTGCCCAGCGCCAGGAGCTGCACCCCGCCGAGAAAGTACATCGGCAGGACGATCGACGCCCAGCCCGGAAGCGCGGCGTCGGTGAAGAGCGTTGCCCAGAGCGCCCAGCACGTCACGATCATGGAACCGACGAACACGGCGAAGCCCAGGAAGCTGATGAGACGCAGCGGAACGACCGAGAAGGACGTGATCGCATCCAGCGCGAGCGCAAGCATCTTCCGCAGCGGGTACTTGGACTCGCCGGCGTACCGGGCCGAGCGTTCGTATTCGACGATCGCCGACTGAAATCCGATGAGCGGAACGATGCCGCGCAGGTAGAGGTTCACTTCGCGGAAATCGCGGAGCGCCTCGATCGCGCGCCGGCTCATCAGCCGGAAATCGGCGTGATTGAAGATCGTCTGGGCACCGCAGGCCGCCAGGATCCGGTAGAAACCTTCGGCCGACAGCTTCTTGAAGAGGCTGTCGCCGGTGCGGCGCCTGCGCACGCCGTAGACGATGTCGCACCCGCCGTGAAAACGGTCGAGCATGGCCTCGATGGCCGCGAGATCGTCCTGCAGATCCGCGTCGATGCTCACGATGGCATCGCCGTCGGCACAGAGGAGGCCCGCCAGCAGCGCGTTCTGGTGGCCCCGGTTGCGCGAAAGCCGGATACCGACCACCGGCGCGCCGGCGGCCACGAAGCCGCTGATCAGCGACCAGGTTTCGTCCCGGCTGCCATCGTCGACGAAGTAGATGCGGCTCGTCGCGGCGACTGTTCCGGCCTGCTGCAGCCGCGCGAGCAGCGACGTGAGCCGCGCGCAGGTCTCCGGCAGCACGTCCCGTTCATTGAAACAGGGCACTACGATCGCGAGTCGTGTCGGGTGATCGGTCATCGGATGTTTCCGGCTCCGTCGAATCGGCCCACGGGTCGGCATCCCGCTGCCCGGCGGGCAAGCCCGGGGGATGCGGCCCCCTCCAAGGCGCCGCCGGACCGCGCGTCGTCATGGTACTCCCGGCGCGTCCCGGTCTCGGGCAGGCTTCGATGTTAGCGGAAGACCCCCGCGGAAGACACTCGCGGTACGATGCCGTCGGGTTCGCCGGGGTCGTCGCAGCCTCCGGCGGCGCAGTCCGACGTGGCCGGCATCCAGGGATCGCAACGTGCACCTCTCGAACGACAGGACCGGCCTCGCCCTCTGCCTCGCGCTGGGGGGCGCGACCGGCATGGCGTTCGCGTTGTCCTTCCTGCCCTGGGGACTGGTCACGGGGACCGGCGCCTTCTGGCAGTCGGCGGAGTCCGATCGCGCGACCGCCCTGATCGGCTACCTGTACTTTGTCGCCGACGCGTGGCGCTTGCCGCTCTATCACATCGCCACGCTCAACGTGCCGGAAGGCGCCAGCGTAATCTTCACGGACAGCATACCGCTGGTGGCGCTGGCGATGAAGGTGCTCCACGCGTTCGGCGTACCGCCGTGGAACTACTTCGGCGCGTGGTTGCTGTGCTGCTACGCGCTGAACGGCATGGCGATGACGCTCGTCCTCTGGCACGCGGGAATCCGCTCGAAGGCAGTGGCGGTCGTCGCGGCGCTGCTTGCGGCCGGAATGCCCGTGCTCCTGCATCGCTGGTATCACTTCTCGCTGTGCGGACAGTTCCTGATCCTGCTGGCGCTGGCCTGCTATGTCGCGGTCGCGCGCGCCCGCAGGCCCGCCTCCGCGCTGACGGCGGCGGCCGTGCTCGTCGTCGTGAGTCTGGGCGTGAATCCCTACCTTTGCGCCATGGTCCTCGCGCTCTACGTCGCGGCGCTGGCGCGGGCTGCCGGCGGTGCCGTTTCGTGGCGGCGCGCCGTGTCCCACTTCGCGCTGACCTGCGTCGTGCTCGTGGCGCTGAGCGTCCTGCTGGGCTACGTGTCGTTCGACGGGCAGCGTCTCGCGGCCGGCGGCTTTGGCCATTTCAGCGCCAATCTGCTGAGCCCGTTCGCGAGCAGCCTCAGCGCGCTGGCTCCGGACGCCTGGGAGCGGCTGCGCTCCGCCGAGGCAGCCGGATCGGCCTGGCCCTTCTTCGATCGCGCGTGGCCTGACGCCACCGGCGGCCAGTACATCGAGGGCTTCGGCTACCTCGGTATCGGCCTCCTGCTGCTCTGCGCACTCCACGTGCCTTACGTCATTCGCCATGGCGGGGCGCTTGCCCGCCGGCACGGGCCGCTGCTGGGAGTCCTCGCGGCGGCTGCGCTGTTCGCGCTGTCGAACAAAATTTTTCTCGGTGACCACCTGATCGCCGACATTCCCGTTCCGCGCGTGGCCGAGGGGCTGGCCGGCGTGTTCCGCTCGAGCGGGCGTTTCCTCTGGCTCGTCCTGTATGCGGCGCTCGCCGGCGCCACGATTCTCACCGTGCGTCGATTCGGCACGGGAAGAGGGATCGCGATGCTGGCGGTGGCGGCGGCTCTGCAGTTGCTCGACACCACACCCCTGCGGCAAGCGATCGCCCTCGATACCCGCATGAAGCACACGGCCGGGCTCGAATTCGAGGCATGGCAGCCCTGGCTCGCCGCGGGCCTCGATCGGGTCTACATCATTCCGTCCTATCCGTGCGGCGATCCGGATCTCGGCAATCCGAAGCTCTCGCTGCAGTACTACATGGCGCGGGTCGGACCGATTCCCACCAACAGCGCCTACACGTCGCGGTCGCGGCCGGACTGTGGTGACGAACTCAGGCGGCTCACCGCAAGCGCCGACGCAGGGCGCGTGGGCTGGGTGTTCTTTGCCGACGGGCAGAGCCTGCCCGAGGTCGAGCAGTTCAGGCGAGCGAAGGGAACGACGTGCCAGTCGATCGGCCGGATTCTCGCGTGCACGCGCGGGGACGGTTGATGCCGCCGACGTTGTCCGCGAGCCGCGATCGCTGTTGATCGCCCTGCGCCTCGGTACGGCCATGAGCGCAGGCTCGCTGCGGCGGAATCAAAGCTCGTCCACCATTTCGCCGACGCGCCGGCGGTAGGTCGCGAGACCCAGCCACAGCGAAGCGAGCGCGAGGCCGGCGACACCCGCGAGGCCGAGCCACGCCCCGGCGTCCGGCACGCGCTGATGCAGGACGACGGACTGGTAATGCGAGACGATCACCGTCATCGGATTCCAGGCCAGCACCGACTGGGCCCAGCCCGGCAGCGAGGCAAGCGGATAGACGATCGGCGTCAACCAGAACCAGAACTGCAGCAGGAGCGTCACCGCCTGCCCGACGTCGCGGAAAAAGACGTTCAGCGTGGCGAACAGCATGCCGAAGCCCATGGCGAGCGCCACCTGAACGGCGAGCGCCGGCAGCGCGGCCAGCAGCACCGGCCCGGGAAAGCTGCCGGAGACGACCAGAAAGACCAGGAACAGCGCAACGATCACGACGAAATTGAAGCCCGCCGTCCCCAGCGCGATGATCGGCAGGCAGATGCGCGGGAACATCGCCTTCTTCATCAGGTTGGCGTTGACGACGAACACCGCCTGCAACCGGGTGAGCAGATCGGTGAAGAACGTCCACGGCAGCAGCCCGGCGCACAGGAACACGCTGTAGCCGAACGCCGAATCCACGCCGGGCAGGCGGCTGCGCATCAGCTGCGAAAAGACCAGCGTGTAGATGAGGATCATCGCGGCCGGCCCGATCAGCACCCAGGTGGCGCCGAGCAGCGAACCGCGATACTGGGTGACGATTTCGCGCCGGATGCTGCCCTGCACCAGGCCGCGATAGCGCCAGATGTCGCGAAGTAGGCCGACCATGCGATCCGCCTACGCGCAGAGCGTGGCGACCACCCGCGGCCACGACAATTCCAGCGCCAGGATGCGCTCGCGGCCAGCCGCGCCCATCGCCCGCGCGCGCTCCGGGCGCGCGGCGAGGCGGTCGATGGCGTCGGCCAGCGCCTCGGGTGACGGGTCCACGACCTCGCCTGTCTCGCCGGGCGCGACGAACTCCAGCGGTCCGCCGGAGTCCTTGCACGTCACGACCGGCTTCGCCGCGTACATCGCCTCGAGCGGCACGTACCCCAGATCCTCGTCGAAGGCGGGGAACACCACCGCCAGCGCATGCGCGTAAAGCGCGATGCGCTCGGCCTCGGAGAAGGCTCCGATGAGTCGCACCCTGTCCCCGAGCGCGTATTGCTCGATCAGCCGTTCGTAGCGCTCGCGCTGCGGTCCCTCGCCGCCAAGCAGGATCTTGGTGTCGGTCGTGACGAGGCGCGCCGCCTCGATCAGGAGATCCTGGCGCTTCAGCGATTCCAGCCGGCTCGGGAAGAACACGTAGTCCCACGCTTCGCCGTGGCACAGGCGTTCGGCGCCGGGCGGCGGATGGTAGAGCGGCGTCGCGGCGAGGCCGTTGCAGTCCAGGAGGCGCGTCGCCACTCGGCGCGAATTGGCGAAAATCCGCGTCACGCCCGACAGCGCCCGCCGATCGTAGTCGACGATCTTCTCGCGCAGCCGATGCAGCGCCGGCGTGGCTTCGTCCGGATCGAACAATTCGTAGACGGCGCGATGCTGGTGCATCAGCCAGACGACATGGCGGGGGTGGCGCATGCCGTAACCCGGAAACTGGAGGCTGATCACGCGGTCCACGTGCTGCCCGTTCGGCGCCGACAGGTCGTAGCCGTCGCAAAAGGCCATCGCGCGCTCGATGTCCGATTCCGGCGAGAACTTGAACGGCAGGCGCAATAGCGCGACGTCGTGCCCGCCCGTCCGCAAGGCCGCGCACAGGTTGTCGACATGCCGCTCTCCCCCGCCGTGCAGGAAAGGCGCATGACTTGCCGTCACCAGAATGCGCATCGTTTCAACTCACTCCCAAAGGCCCCCGAGCCCCGCACTGCACTTTGCATCATCAGGCGCGCCAACGCTCGTTGCCCCGCGCCCACGAACATCGCCCACGACTCGAATCACGCGACCGGCGTCTTCTTCGCCACCACGGCAAAATCCTGGCCGCCGCAGGTCATCGCGTTCAGCCGTTCGGTGACGGGGTCGTTGCCGGGCAGGCGGGCCTCGTCCGGATACGGATGCAGCCGCAGGACCGCAACCGTTTCGAGACCGTGATGGTTGACGAGGAACTCGAGACTGGTCGGCGTCAGCGGATTGCCGTGCGTCGGATCGTGGTGGAACGTGTGCGTCGCTACCCAGATGTTCTCCGGATTGGGGGTCTCGAGGATCAGCAGCCCGCGCGGTTTCAGCACGCGCCGACATTCGGCGACGAGCCGGAGCAGCGTGGGAAAATCGAGATGCTCGGCGAGATGGAACGCGGAAACGGCCAGCACGGAATCGTCGGCGAGTCCGCGCAGCAACGCGAGCGCATCCCCGAGGATCACCTCGTGGCCGGAAGCGCTTGCCACCATCGCCATCGCCGCGTTCGAGTCCACGCCGCGCGCACGGTAGCCATGATCGCGCAGCACGTCGAGCCACTCGCCGCGGCCGCAGCCGAGGTCCACGCAGGGCCCGTCGCCGGCTTCTTCCCGCGCGCCCGCCAGCAACTCCAGGTAGTCCGTTTCCAGCTGGGCGCGGATGCGGGCAGGATCGCCACGGAACACCGACTCCAGTGTCAGGTAGTAGCGCGTCACGTCGGCATCGGATACCGGAGGCGCGGCGGACACGGTGGGCGGGCCGGACGATGCGTACTCCAGCACCGCCATCCGCGCGCGCATCGCCGCCATCGCCCGGGACGACGCATCGAAGTCCGCCCCCAACCGGACGAGTCGCGAAGAGTGGTCGTCTATCGCTGCCCGCGCGGCGATCGCATCGCTCTCCGCGAGCGACAGGCGTTCCTGCGTGGCGATGAGCTGTTGCCTTGCGTCCGACACTTCCCGCACGAGCGCCTCCCACTCGCCCTGGCGATTTCGATCGCGGTCGTCGATCGCTCCAGCCAGCCGCCAGACGAGGCCGAGAGCACCGCGGCGGACGCGCCTGCCGAGCCGGCCCTCGATGCGGCGCAATGCCGCACGTGCCCCCCGGCGCGCCTTGGCCGTCGGCAGGCGCAGCGACCAAAGGAGGGGGCGCAGCCAAAGGGGCCACGATAGCTTGCCCCTAAACGCAACGCTTTCCGGCGATGCCGCGATCTCGGCCAGGGTTTCCAGGCGGGGCGTGCCCTGCTGCAAACGACCCAGGTAGTGGCCGCGTCCCGAGGGGTCGGCGGGGCGCCCCAGGCAGGACAGGAACGCGAGCAGGATGAAGTCGTCGGCATCCGGAACCAGGAAATGCCTGAACGGCAACGAGCGATCGGAGGCCCATGCGTCCAGCAGCGCGCGGCGGGCCCCGGCGTCGTCTGCCGGGGGCCAGCGGCGAACCGCGACCTGGCCCGGAGTTTGCAACGACGCATGGTCGACGGCAACCGCGCGCAAGCGTTCGAGCAGCGTATCGATGTCGGTCATTCGCGATTTCCAGGTCAGGCCCTATTTGTCACCAATGGCCCAGTCGGGCGGCACCAACGAAAATGAGACGCAGCCGACGCAAAGCGGCACATTTTTCGCCAATCCGGAGTTTCGTCGGCGGGGCGTAGATCGCAGGGGCCGGTCGCATCCGGCGTCATATAACCCGGCTTGCCGGGGCCTTACACGCGTCGCGGCGGCAAAAGGTGAACTGTTTCATGACTACCGTCGTCATTCCCCGACACTTTTGAATTATTTGTGAGTCTGTCTTCGGCAGCACTGGATTTCGAGTCGGCGATGGTGGAATAATGACTGCCGATGCACCTCTCCACACCCTCGCCGCAGCCTTTTCGCAGCAGATGAAATATCGAGAAAAGCTCGGGCGCTTGCCGTATTTGCCCCTGAAATTATTCGTGGCCGTTGCCGGATGTTGTAATCGTGCCACAGTGCGTACGCTGGGTGAGTGGAAAACCCGATGCCGGTGACATCGAATGAAAAGCTGCGTATCCTTGACACCTAGATCTTATCGACGTTAGTGTACAACCTGCATCCAATAGAGACTTGGGGTAGGCCCGCTGGCGCGGATCCATGATGGGCGGATGAATTCACGGTTTGAGGTTCGAGTTTTGAGATTCTTGTTTTCCAGTTACTCCAAAGTCTAATTTGTGATTTTCTAGGAGAAGCAAATGGCGGCTGTCCGGACTACTTACGAGACCACCGAGTCAATCTTCATTGCCTATTATCAGCGCCCCGGAGATGCGAGCGGTGTGCGTTTCTGGGCGGACCTCATTAACGCGAACAACGGCGACGTGAACGCGGTGATCAATGCGTTTGCGTCGTCGCCGGAATCTGTGGCCTTGTACGGCCCGCCCCCGCCGCAAAACGTCGCCAGCACCGCGGCGATCCAGGCGTTCATCAACTCGATGTACCAGGGGATGTTCGGGCGCGCGGCGGATGCGGCAGGCCTCGCGTTCTACACCGCCGGCTACATCGCCGGCACGTTCAGCCAGGGCTCGATTGCGCTGAACATTCTCAATGGCGCAACGGGCGCGGACCTCGTCGCCATCAATAACAAGATCGCCGTTTCGGTCACGTTCACGGAGATCCAGGACGGGCGTTCCATGGCCGATCCCAACTTCGGCGAGGGCACGGTGTTCAACGCCACCTTCTCCGGCACCGCCGATGCGACGGCGGCGAGAGGCTTCCTGGCCCCCGTGCTGTCCAGCCCGACCACGATCCCGTCGAACGCGGCGATCGAGTCGTTCATCAAGACCAGCATCGCCAATCCCGGCGACCCGATCCTGGCCCCGGACTTCGCGATCACCGCGAACGCCGCGAGCGTCAATGAGGGCGCGACGATTCTGTTCACCGTGGCGGCAAAGAGCGTTGCCGAAGCCGGCAACGCCTTCGCCTTCACCCTGTCGGGCACGGGGCTCACCGCGGCCGATGTGGTCGGCGGCTCGCTGACGGGCACGGTTGTCCTCGACGCCACCGGCAAGGCGGTGATCTCGGTCGCGCTGGTCAATGACCAACTGACCGAAGGGTTGGAAAACATGAAGGTCACGCTGCCGGGCGTGCCCGCGGCCGGTCAGACCTCCGCCGTGGTCAACATCACCGACACGTCGATCACGCCAGTGGCCACCTACGCGCTCAGCGCAGATCGTACGAGCGTCAACGAGGGCGATGCGGTGGTGTTCACGCTGGTAA
>Ga0209254_10006416_pt1 | contig 10842 bp, 9 predicted proteins | sample FrelakmetDIP11DI_FD_187148 | JGI IMG/M metagenome (GOLD analysis project Ga0209254, IMG submission 187148) | Freshwater lake sediment microbial communities from the University of Notre Dame, USA, for methane emissions studies - DIP11 DI (SPAdes)... | ecosystem: Environmental > Aquatic >... | reverse complement strand
GGCTCGAGCCGGAGGCCGAACTTCTCGGCCACTTTCTCCTGCACCTCGCGCGCGAGCGCCAGGATCTCGGCGCCGGTGGCGCCGCCGCGGTTGACCAGCACCAGCGCCTGCTTCTCGTAGACGCCGGCGCGGCCGCGGGTGGCGCCTTTCAGGCCCGCGGCATCGATCAGCCAGGCGGCGGCCAGCTTGACGCGCCCGCCGGACAGCGGATAGCCGACCAGCGACGGGTGGTGCGCGATCAGCTTGCGGTGCTCGTCGCGCGAGACGATCGGGTTCTTGAAGAAACTGCCGGCGTTGCCGATCGCCGCAGGATCGGGCAGCTTGCGGCGGCGGATCGCCACCACCGCATCGAAGATCTCGCGCGCCGAAGGCTGCTCGATGGCGCGCGCGTTCAGCTCGTGGGCGACGTCGGCGTAGCCGGCGACCGGCTGCCATTGCCTGGGCAGCGCCAGCGTGAGGGAAAGGATCGCGCGGCGGCCGGCCAGGCCGTGCTTGAAGGCGCTGTCGCGGTAGCCGAAATCGCAATCGGCGGCGGACATGCGCACCTGCCGCTGCAACTCGAAGTCCCACGCGAGCAGCGAGCCGAATCGCTCGGCCAGTTCCATCCCGTAGGCGCCGATGTTCTGGATCGGCGCCGCGCCGCAGTTGCCCGGGATCAGCGCCAGGTTCTCCAGCCCGGGACGCTCCATCGCCAGCAGGCGCTCGACCGTGGCGTGCCAGTTCTCGCCGGCGCCGACCTCGATGTGCCAGGCGCCGCCGGCCTCGCCGAGTTCGCGCAGGCCGGGAGCCTCGACCTTGATCACCAGGCCGTCGAAATCGCCGGTCAGCAGCAGGTTGCTGCCGCCGCCGAGCACCAGGCGCGGCAGTGACGCAAGCCTCGGCTCGGCGCCGAGCGCGGCGAGTTCATCGGCCCCGCGCACCCGGCAGAAGAAGCGCGCCCGCGCCTCGACGCCGAAGGTGTTCAGCTCGCGCAGCGAGAACTGCTCGTGCAGGGCCGGCAGCATCGGCGACGAAGTGCGGGCAACGCTCAGCGGATCGCGTGCGCGGCGTGAGCGGTGCCCGCGCGCTGCGCCGCGCCGCGCCACCAGCGCGCGTACAGGCGCGCGGCGAGCGCGTGCATCGCCGCGCAACGCGCCTGCAGATCCTCGCGCATCGCCTCGGCGTCCTGCACCGCGGGGCCGCCGGTGGCGCTGCGTTCGGCCTGCACCTCGTCGTACCAGGTGTCGTCGCCGCTCCAGTTGCGCACGATCGCCGGCGTGGCCTCGCAGTGGAACTGCATGCCGAGGTGCGCCACGCCGCCATGTTCGATCACGAACGCCTGGTTCTCGCACCAGCGGCTGGCGAGGAAGTTCGTCGCCCGCGCCGGCAGCGCGAAGGTGTCGCCGTGCCACTGGAACATCTCGATCTCGCCCGGAATCGGGCCCAGCCACTCGCGCGCCAGTTGCGGCTGCGTGACCGACACCTTGCCCCAGCCGATCTCCTTGACCGGATTGCGCGTGACCGGTGCGCCGAGCGCACGCGCCAGCAACTGCCCGCCGAGGCAATGGCCGATCACCGGCACGCCCGCAGCGACCGCGCTGCGCAGCAGCCCGAGTTCCGGCGCGATCCAGGGCAGCGGATCGTTGACGCTCATCGGCCCGCCGAGCGAGCAGACGCCTGAGTAGTCGTCCGCCGACCCCGGAACCGGCTCGCCCTGGTCGATGCGAGTGACCCGATAGTCGATGCGGTATTCGCGCAGCCAGTCCTCGAAGTATCCCGGCCCGACGTCACCGTGGTGCTGCAGGATCGCGACCGGCCGCTTGTCCTGGCTCATGCCACCGACTTCACCCGCCGCGCCGGCGCCAGCAGCCCGGCGAAGCGGCTGCGGATCGCCCGCTCAATGCCCGCGGCGTCGAGCCCGACGCCGGCCAGCAGATGCGGCGTGTCGCCGTGGTCGACGAAGCGGTCCGGCAGCCCGAGCAGCAGCAGCGGCACCTCGATGCCGCGTTCGGCGAGCAACTCCGCACACGCCGAACCCGCACCCCCCATCACCGCGTTTTCCTCGACCGTGACCAGCGCGTCGTGCGTGCGGGCCAGCCTTTCGACCAGCTCCGCATCCAACGGCTTGACGAAGCGCATGTTGGCCACCGTCGCATCGAGCGGCCCGGCGGCGGCCATCGCCGGCTGCACCATCGAACCGAAGGCGAGAACGGCGATGCGCGCGCCCGGCGCACAGGCGCTCTCGCGTCGCAGCTCGCCCTTGCCGATCGGCAGCGAGACGAGGTCGCGCTCGATCGCGACGCCGACGCCGGCGCCGCGCGGAAAACGCACTGCCGCCGGCCCGTCGTGGCGCGCCGCGGTGGTCAGCATCCTGCGGCACTCGTTCTCGTCGGCGGGCGCCATCACCACCAGGTTCGGTATGCAGCGCAGGTAGGAAAGATCGAACGCGCCGTGGTGCGTGGCGCCGTCGGCGCCGACCAGGCCGCCACGGTCGAGCGCGAAGGCCACCGGCAGGTTCTGGATCGCCACGTCGTGGATCAGCTGGTCGTAGCCGCGCTGCAGGAAGGTCGAGTAGATCGCCACCACCGGCCGCAGCCCTTCGCAGGCCATGCCGGCGGCGAAGGTCACCGCATGCTGCTCGGCGATGCCGACGTCGAAGTAGCGGCCCGGGAACTCGCGCTCGAAGCGCACCAGGCCCGAGCCCTCGCGCATCGCCGGCGTGATGCCGACCACGCGGGAGTCGGCGGCGGCGATGTCGCACAGCCAGTCGCCGAAGACCTGCGTATAGGTCGGCGCACCGCCGGTCGAGGACTTGCGGATGCCGACCGACGGATCGAACTTGCCCGGCCCGTGATAGAGCACGGGATCGGCTTCGGCCAGCTTGTAGCCCTGTCCCTTGCGCGTGACCACGTGCAGGAACTGCGGGCCGGTCAGGTGGCGCAGGTTCTGCAGCGTCGGCACCAGCGCGTCGAGATCGTGGCCGTCGATCGGCCCGATGTAGTTGAAGCCGAACTCCTCGAACAGCGTCGCCGGCACCACCATGCCCTTGGCGTGCGATTCGAACTTGCGCGCGAGCTCGAACAGCGGCGGCAGCGGCCGCAGCATCTGCTTGCCGACGTTCTTCGCCGCGGCGTAGAAGCCGCCGCTCATCAGCCGCGCCAGGTAGCGGTTCAGCGCGCCGACGGCCGGCGAGATCGACATGTCGTTGTCGTTCAGGATCACCAGCAGGCGGATGTCGTCGATCACGCCGGCGTTGTTCAGCGCCTCGAAGGCCATGCCGCCGGTCATCGCCGAGTCGCCGATGACCGCGATGGCGTGCCGCTTCTCGCCGCGGTGCCTGGCCGCCACCGCCATGCCGAGGGCGGCCGAGATCGAGGTCGACGAATGGGCGGTGCCGAAGGCGTCGTACGCGGATTCCTCGCGCCGCGGGAACCCCGAGATGCCGCCCAGCTGGCGCAGCGTGGCCATCGCCTCGCGCCGGCCGGTCAGGATCTTGTGCGGGTAGGTCTGGTGTCCGACGTCCCAGACGATGCGGTCCTCGGGCGTGTCGAACACGTAGTGCAGCGCGATCGCCAGTTCGACGGTGCCGAGGTTCGACGACAGGTGTCCGCCGGTCTTCGACACCGAATCGAGCACGAACGCGCGCAGCTCTTCGGCGAGCAGCGGCAGCTGCTGCGGGGCGAGCACGCGCAGGTCGGCGGGTGAATCGATGGTTGTCAGCAGTTCGGTCATGGGGCGTGCGGCCGGCCGGATCAACTCGTGCGGCCGACGATGTAGTTGGCCAATTCCCGCAAACGCCGTGCCCGGGAATCGAAGGGTGTCAGCGCCGCGACGGCCTCGGCATGCAGCTGTGCGGCGCGCGCCTTCGCCGCGGCCAGGCCGAGCACCGAGACGTAGGTCGGCTTGTTCCCGCGCGCGTCCTTGCCGGCGGTCTTGCCGAGCGACTCGGCGGTGCCCTCGACGTCGAGCACGTCGTCGACGATCTGGAACGCCAGGCCGAGCGCCCGCCCGTAGGCGGACGCCGCGGCGGCGGTCGCCGAGTCGGCGCCGGCCGCCGCCGCGCCCATGCGCACGGCGGCCGCGAGCAGCGCACCGGTCTTCATCCGGTGCATCTGCTCCAGTTCGGCAAGCATCAGGCGGCGGCCGACGGCGGCCAGGTCGATCGCCTGCCCGCCGCACATGCCGGAGGTCGATGCCGCGTGCGCCAGCATGGAAGTCAGCTGCAAGCCCAGGTCGGCCGGCAACGGCGCGTCGGCGAGCACGCGGAAGGCCTCGGCCTGCAGCGCGTCGCCGGCCAGCATCGCCGTGGCTTCGTCGAAGGCCACGTGCACGGTCGGCTTGCCGCGCCTGAGCACGTCGTCGTCCATGCACGGCAGGTCGTCGTGGATCAGCGAATACACGTGCACGAACTCGACGGCCAGCGCGACGCTGTGTGCCGCCGGGCTCGGGCGATGCTCTTCGCCGGCGCCGCCGGCCAATTCGGCCGCGGCATAGGCCAGCAGCGGCCGCACGCGCTTGCCGCCGCCCAGCGCCGCGTAGCGCATCGCCTGGTGCAGCCGCGCCGGAACGCGCTCGGCCGGGGGCAGCGCTTCGTCGGCCGCCCGTTCGAACGAGGCCAGCCGGGAACGCACCCAGTCGTCGAAACCGGTACCGACGGCTTCGTCAAGCAGCGCCCCGCCCGCCGCGTTCATGAGACTAGTGTCCTGAGTCAGAGGTTCGTCGAACAATGTTGCCCGGTCGAGGTGCTGGAAGCGCGAAAACGGCGAGGGGCGTGCCAGGCGCGAAGCCGCGCGGAGCCCCGTTGGGAACCAGGCGAGCACGGCGACAAAGCATGGCGCGGCCCTCGCCGTTTTCGCTCGGCGAACTTCTGACTCGGGACACTAGCGTCCCGCTGCAATCGAATGGCTCGCCCGAGGGACGGCTCGTCACGCTCATGCGCCGCGCAGCTGCCCCGGATCGAGCGGGGTCAGCATGTCACCGTCGAGCTTGCGGATTTCCTGCTCGGCCACCGCCAGCTTGCCCTGGCAGTGCTTGGCCAGTTCCGCACCGCGCCGGTAGGCGGCAACGGCGTCGTCGAGGCCGAGTTCGCCCGCCTCCATGCGCCGCACCAGCGCGTCGAGTTCGTCGAGCGCCTGCTCGAAGGTCAGTTCGGCGACCGGCCTGGGGGTGGAGGACTTGGCCATGGGACGAACACGGATTCTAGGCCAGAGGCGATCGGCCGCCCCGCGGGCCGGCCGATAGACTGCGCGCCGTATGCAGTCCCTCTGGATGCTGGTCGCCTCGGCGCTGTTTGCGGTGCTGGGCGCCTGCGTGAAGCTCGCTGCCGCCCGTTACCACATCGCGGAGATCGTGCTTTACCGGGGGCTGACCGGCGTCGTTGCGCTGGCCGCCTACGCCCACTTCACACGCCGGCCACTCGGCACGCCGATCCCCTGGACGCACTTTCGTCGTGGCGCCGTCGGCACGACGGCGCTGAGCCTGTGGTTCTTCGCCGCCTGGACGCTGCCGCTCGGCACGGCCACGGCACTGAACTACACCTCGTCGCTGTTCCTCGCCGCGTTCATCCTCGGCGCCGCGCTGCGCGCCCGCCGGCCGGTCAACGTGCCGCTGATACTGACCGTCGCACTCGGCTTCGTCGGCGTGCTGCTCCTGCTGCGACCGAGCTTCGGCGCCGGCCAGTGGCTCGGCGCCTGCGGCGGGCTGCTGTCCGGCCTCCTGTCGGCGACCGCCTACTGGTACGTGCGCGACCTCGCCCGCCAGGGCGAGCCGGAGTGGCGGATCGTCTTCTATTTCTCGCTGTCGGTGCTGGTGATCGGCTTCGCTGGCAGTCTGATCACCGGCTTCACCGAGCACACACCGGCCGGCGCGCTGCTACTCGCCGCGGTGGGCGTCGTCGCGCTGCTGGCGCAACTGGCGATGACCCGGGCCTATGCGCTGGGCCACGCCCTGCTCACCGCCAGTCTGCAATACTCGGCGATTGCCTTCTCGGCCACGCTCGGCGTGATCGTGTTCGCCGACCGCATCGCGCTGGCCGGCTGGATCGGCATGGCGATCGTGATCGGCAGCGGCGCGCTGGCCACCTGGCTGGCGCAGCGGCGGCCGCGCGCGAGGATCGAGCAACCCCTTTCTGCGGACAACCGATGAGCACCGCCCTGGTCACCGTTTCCGAACTGCAGACGCACCTTTTCCACGCCGACTGGTGCGTCCTCGACTGCCGGCACGACCTGATGGACGTCAACGCCGGCCGACGCCAGTACGCCGAGGGGCACATTCCCGGCGCCGAGTTCGTCCACCTCGACGACGACCTGTCCGGGCCGAAGACCGGCGCCAACGGCCGCCATCCCCTGCCGGATCGCGAGCGGCTGGCGGCGAGGTTCGGCGCCTGGGGCATCGGCAACGACACGCAGATCGTCGCCTACGACGCCGGCGGCGGATCGTTCGCGGTGCGGCTGTGGTGGCTGGCGCGGTGGCTCGGCCACGAGAAGGTCGCGCTGCTCGACGGCGCCTGGCCGCTTTGGCTCGCCGAAACCGGGCTGAGCAGCATCGAGCCGCACGCGCGTCCGCCGAGCCGCTTCACGGCCGGCGAGAGCCTCGAGGGCGTCGTTACGGCCCACGAACTGCAGCGGCTGCTCGCCGACCGCAGCGCGCTGCTGGTCGATGCGCGTGCGCCCGAGCGCTACGAAGGACGGGTGGAGCCGCTCGACCCGGTGGCCGGGCACATTCCCGGCGCCGTCAACCGCTTCTGGCAGGCGAATCTCGCCGGTGGCCGCTTCAAGCCCGCCGCGCAGTTGCGCGCCGAGTACGACGACCTGCTCGCCGGCCGCTCGCCGAAGCAGGTGGTCACGCAGTGCGGCTCGGGGGTCACCGCCTGCCATCACCTGCTGGCCATGCACGTCGCCGGGCTTCCCGGTGCGAGGTTGTACGCCGGCTCGTGGAGCGAGTGGGTCGCCGACCCGTCGCGGCCGGTGGCCACCGGCGCGCAGCCCTAGGCTCAGTGCGAATGCATCGCCGCGCCGATCAGCGCCGCGATGGCCACGCCGACCAGCACCAGCGCCACCTGCGGAAGCGACTGCGCCAGCCGTGAGCGCCGCATCATCTCCGGCAGCAGGTCGGAAAGCGCGATGTAGATGAAGCTCGCCGCCGACAGCAGCAACGCATACGGCAGCAGCTCCTCCATCGCATCGAGGACGAAGTAGCCGACCGCGCCACCGGCAATCGCCGAGCTTCCGGAGACCAGGTTGAATATGAAGGCGCGCCGCCTGGTGAAGCCGGCGTTCAGCAGGATCATGAAGTCGCCCACCTCGTGCGGGATCTCGTGCGCCATCACCGCGGCGGTCGCCAGAACGCCGGCCTGCCAGTCGACCAGGAAGGCGGCCGCGATCACCACGCCGTCGGCGAAGTTGTGGAACGCATCGCCGACCAGGATCGGGATGCCGCCGCGGCCCGCCTCGTGCGCGTCGTGGCCGTGGTGATGGTGGTGCTCGTCGCCTTCGTGATGGTGCGTGTGATGGATCAGCGCCAGCTTCTCGAGCAGGAAGAAGCCGAGAATGCCGGCCAGCAGCACCCAGCCCAGCACCTGCGACTCGATGCCGCTTTCGAGCGCCTCGGGGACCAGGCGGGTGAACGCGACCGTCAGCAGCAGCCCCGCCGAGACGCAGACCAGCCGCTCAACCAGCGTGCTCAGGTAGCGGAAGCTCAGCCAGGCCGCGAGCGCGATCGACGCCGCCGTCGACAGGACGTTGGCGAGGGTGATCCAGGCGAGCGTGTTCATGGTTTGAGTGCAGGCTGAAATCAGGCTAGCAGAGCTGTCAAGCGCAGTCGGCATCAAACGAAACGGCCGCGCATGGCGCGGCCGTCGGGCGGGAAGCGGCGCTGCCTAACCGAGCCCGTTCGCCTTGAACCAGGCGACCGTCCGCTTCCAGCCGTCCTCGGCAGCCGGCTTGCGGTAGCTCGGCCGGTAGTCGGCGAAGAAAGCGTGCGGCGTGTCGGGATACAGCACGATCTCGGATGCGGTGTTGCCGGCCGCCTTCAGCGCCGCGCGCATCTGCTCGACCGTGGCGTTGGGGATGCCGCTGTCGGCGCCTCCATACAGGCCGAGCACGGGCGGCCTGATCGAAGCAGCCGCATCGAGTGCCGTGCGGTCGCCCGGATGGAAGCTGCTTGCCACGGATCCGTACCAGGCCACACCGGCCCTCAGCTTCGGGTTGTGCGCGGCGTACATCCAGACGATACGGCCGCCCCAGCAGAACCCGGTGATGCCGAGCCTGCCGGGATCGCCGCCGCCGGCCGCCGCCCAGGCCGCCGCGGCATCGAGGTCGGCCATCACCTGCGCATCGGCCACCTTGGTGACGATCCTGCCCAGGATGTCGCCGACCGACATCTTCGATACGTCGCCCTGCCGGGCGTACAACTCGGGCGCCACCGCCAGATAGCCCGCCTTGGCGAATCGCCGGCAAACGTCCCTGATGTGCTCGTGCACGCCGAAGATCTCCTGCACCACCAGCACCGTGCCCAGCCCGCTCCGGCCGGCAGGCATGGCGCGGTAGGCGGGTATCGCGCCGTCCCGGACCGGGATCTTCACTTCGCCGGCCGTCAGGCCTTCCGAGTCGGTCACGATCATCGTGCGCGCCTGCACGGGCGAGACCGCGGCAGCGAAGCCCGCCGCCAGCGAGGTCACCACGAAGCCGCGCCGGGTCAGTTCGCCCGGCGGCAGCAGGCTGTCGAGCATCGAGTGCATGGGTAGTCCGGAACCGGCGACGCCCTCAGAACGCGATCAGGTCGGTGCGGGTCAAGGTTCCCTGCGCGCCGATACGGGGCGCGTTGGTCAGGTGCCATGCGGTGTACTGCTCCGCATAGAGGGTCGTCGACGACATGCCGTCGACCGGCACGATCACCTTGTAGCCGCGCAGCGCCGCACCGGCCGCCGTATTGAGCACCGCGCCTTCGGCCGCCGTGCCGGTAACGATCACCGCCTTGATGCCCTTCTCCTTCAGGATCTTGTCGAGTTCGGTGCTCATGAACTTGTCTGGGCCGGAAGCCACCACGGGCTCTTCCGCTCGCGGCGCGACCTCGGGCAACACGTCCGTCACCGCCTGGCCGGAGACAAGCGCATAGACGACCGGGGCGCCGGCCTGCCTCGCCTTCTCCACCAGGCGTTGCACCTTGGGAACGGATGCCACGCAGCGCGGGCGCGGGCTGCAGTTCTGCCTGACGATGTCGAGCACCAGCACGGCAGTCTCCTTCGGGTCGGCCTTGACCGCTTTCAGTTCCGGCGCCGGCGGCGCTTTCACGTCGGCCCACTCGTCGACGATCGCCTGCGCCGGAACCGCGGCAGCGGCGAGCAGCACGGCAGCAGACGCCTTGGCCAAGGCCGCCCACCTTGTGGCGCACCGGCGGCCGGCGACGTTCGCGACTGCGCTCGAATGCAAGTGTGTGTCCCTGCTGCTCATGCCGTCTTCTCCTCAAGGTCTGGTGTGTCGAAGGCGGCGGAGTATAGAGAGGCATCGCCGGATGACGATTCGGGATTGCCCGCAGCTACAATCCCGCCGCCGATGCCCGAGCGCCGCTGCGCCGCGCCCCGTGCCCGTCAGGGCAGGCGCGGCGTTTCGTTTTGGCGCCGGTCCGATCTCGAGCGCCGCCGAACGAATGCCACGGATCGAACTGACTGCAAGGACCGTCATGCCCTTCGACATCGAAACGCTTGCCGATCGCTTCCGCCGCCTGGCGCCGGCGGGGGTCGACCACGCCTCGCTGCGCGTGGTCGAGGAGCAATCGCACACGACGCGCATCCGGCAGGACGTCGCCGAGCCCGGCGACCGTTCGCTCGACCGCGGCGCGATGGTCACCGTGCTCGCCGGCGACGGCATCGGCTACGCGGCGACCAGCGACCTCACCGACGCCGGCCTGCGCGGGGCGATCGACCGCGCCGTCGAGTGGGCGCACCTGGCGCGCGGGCGCAGCGTGTTCGATGCCGCGCCTACTCTGCCGAAGGCGACCGGCCGCTACGCCTCGGCAACCGTCAAGCCGCTGGTGCTGAGCGCGGCCGACCGGCTCGACCTGCTGATGCGCGAGTCGACAGCCTGCCGCATCGACGATCGCGTCGTCGACTGGGAAGCGAGCCTGTGGACGGTAAGCAGCCGCCAGATGACGGCGGGCACCGACGGCGGCGAGACGCTGCAGGAGTACGACTTCACGATCCCCGCGCTGCACGTGGTGGCGCACGCCGACGGCCTGACGCAGACCCGCTCGTGGGGCGGCCGCTACAACGGCTACTGCCAGCAGGGCGGGCTGGAAGTGATTGAGCGCTCGGGCTTCGTCGGCAGCGGTCGCGCGACCGCCGAGGAAGCGCTGCAGCTGCTGGCCGCACCCAACTGCCCGAGCGGAAAGTTCGACCTGCTGCTGATGCCCGACCAGATGATGCTGCAGATCCACGAGTCGATCGGCCATCCGCTCGAGCTCGACCGCATCCTCGGCGACGAGCGCAACTACGCCGGCACCAGCTTCGTGACGCTCGACATGTTCGGCGCCTACACGTACGGCTCGAAACTGCTGAACGTCACCTTCGACCCCACGCGCGCCGAGGAATTCGCCAGCTTCGCCTTCGACGACGAGGGCAGCCCCGCCCGCCGCGAGTTCCTGATCCGCGACGGCCTGCTGCTGCGGCCGATCGGCGGCACGATCTCGCAGCAGCGCGCCGCGCGCGTGCGCGGCGACCTGCCCGCGGTGGCCACCGCGCGTAGCTGCAGCTGGAACCGGCCGCCGATCGACCGGATAAGCAACCTGAACGTCGAGCCGGGCAGCTCGACGCTGGCCGAGATGATCGCTGCGATCGACGACGGCCTCCTGATGAAGACCAACGCCTCG
>Ga0209254_10006415_pt1 | contig 10845 bp, 8 predicted proteins | sample FrelakmetDIP11DI_FD_187148 | JGI IMG/M metagenome (GOLD analysis project Ga0209254, IMG submission 187148) | Freshwater lake sediment microbial communities from the University of Notre Dame, USA, for methane emissions studies - DIP11 DI (SPAdes)... | ecosystem: Environmental > Aquatic >... | reverse complement strand
AGGCAGCCACGTGACGTGCCCGCGCTGCAACGGCGTCGGCGTGATTCGCGACACCGAGAGCTCCGCGCTGCACATCCTGCGCATCCTGCAGGAAGAGGCGATGAAGGAAGGCACCGCGGCTGTCCATGCCCAGGTGCCGGTCGAGGTCGCCACGTTCCTGCTGAACGAGAAACGCGCCGACATCGCGAAGCTCGAGGCACGCCTGCGCGTTTCGGTCGTGCTGATCCCGAACAAGTTCCTCGAGACGCCGCACTATCACATCGAGCGCCTGCGCCACGACGATCCGCGCCTGGACGAGGCGAAGGCGAGCTTCGAACGCGCCGCCGAGCTCGCGCCGAGCACCGACACGCCGTACACCACGGGAACGGCCGAGGCGGAACGCGAGCACCCGAAACAGGAGGCCGTGGTCAAGGGCATCGTTCCGGAGACGCCCGCGCCCGTGGCGGCGGTTCCCGCGCTGGTGCCCGTGGCGGCGCCGGCGGTGCACCCCGCGCCCGCGCCGGCGGGCCTGTGGGGCCGCCTCGTCTCGTTCTTCACCGGCGGGCCGCAGCCCGCGCCCGCTGCCGCACCGGCCGCCGTCGTGAGTACCGTCGGCGACAAGCCGTCGGAAGAGCGCCGTGGCGAGCGTCGCCGCGGTCGCCATGAGCGCGACGGACGCCGCGATGGTCGTCGAGACGAGAAACGCGACGAGAAACGCGGCGAGCGCCGCGATGAGAAGCCCGAGGAGCGCCGTGACGGCAAGCGCGACGAGCCGCGACGCGAGCCCAGGCAGGACAACCGCGGACGCCGCAACGAAGGCCGCACGCAGGAGCCGCGTGCCGCCGGCGAGGCGACCGAGGGCCGCCGGCCGCGCGGTGAACGCCGACCGGAGAAGGAGCGCGACAAGGCCGCTCCGCCCGCGATCGAGGTCGAAACGATCGAACCCGTCGCCGCAGTCGATGTGGCCACCCCACACGCCGCCGTGGCGTCGCTGGTCGCTGCCGATGCGGGCACCGATGTCCCCCAGGACGAGCCTCGTCGGCGTCGTCGCCGTCGCCGCGGTCGCGGAGCACGCAGCGGTGAGGGAACCGGGGCCGACACGGCGCCGGACAGCGCGGCAACCGAAGATCAAGAGGACCACGAGAGCGAGTCGGCCGAGGTCGAAGCGGACGAGCCGGCGATCTCCGAGGAGGCCGCCGCTCTGGTGGCACCGTCGCCGGTGGTCATGGCACCAGCACCCGCTGTCGTGGCACCGGCGCCCGTCGTCGTGCCGCCGACGCCGGGCGCCGTGGCCGGCTACGCGACGCTGCGCACTCCGGACATGATCACCGTGCCGGCAACCGTCGCGCTGCCCGCGGCGCTGCCCGCGCCGCTGCCGGTCGACCAGCTGCAGCCGGTGCTCGAACTCGCCGGCCTGACCCTCGTGCAGACCGAACCATCGAAGCACGCGGAGGCTGTCGCGCGACTGGCATCCGAGCCGCGCTCGAAGCGTGCGGCGCGCGAGCGCCCGATCCTGCCGCCCATCGAAGAGAATCAGCTGGTCCAGGTCGAGACACGGCCGGCGCAGCGCCTGGACGCCTGACCGCCGGACGGCAGACACTGCGGGGCGCGCTGATGCCTAGTGCAACAGCGCGCCCGTCGCGGCGCACGCCGCCGCAAGGAGCCACACCGGCACGCGGCCACTGAGCAGCGCGCCGAGCGCGGCGAGCGCGAGCACGACGTCCGGTGCGGTCGTCAAAGCCGTGGTCGCCACCGGCGTGGCCAGCGCCGCCAGCAGGACTCCCACCACTCCGGCGTTCACTCCGGCCACCGCGGATCGCAGGGCGGGCCGCTGCAGGGCACCCTGCCACAGCGGCAGCGCACCCAGCACGAGGAGGAACGCCGGCAGGAAGATGCCCAGCAGAGCGACTGCTGCTCCTGCCACTCCGCCCGGCAGCGGGATCGCGGCGCCGAGAAACGCGGCGAAACTGAATAGCGGTCCCGGCACCACCTGCGCCGCCGCGTAGCCCGCGAGGAACGCATCGTTGCCGATCCAGCCCGGCGGCACGACTTGCGCCTGCAGCAGCGGCAGGACGACGTGGCCGCCTCCGAACACAAGCGCTCCGGCGCTGTAGAAGACGGAGAAGAGTTCGACGACGTCGAGCGCCGTCGCGCGCGCGAAGAGCGGCAAACCGATCAGCAGCAGACCGAACGCCGCCAGTGCGGCGATCGCGAGCCCGCGCGGCACGTGCACCTGCAGCGCCGCATGACCGACCGTCGCACCGGACCGCACCACCAGCCATCCGGCGAGGCCCGCGAGCACCATGGCCACCAGTTGCCCCTGCGGCCACGGCACGATCAGCAGCAGGCCCGCGACCACCACCGCGATGGCGCGTCGTGCGGCATCCGGGCAGAGCGTGCGAGCCATTCCCCAGACCGCGTGCGCGACGATCGCCACGGCGAACACCTTCAGTCCTGCGATCCAGCCCGCGTCCATCGCGCCCGACTCGATCAGGCCCAGCGCGAACGCCGTCATCAGGACAGCCGACGGCAGCGTGAATCCGAACCATGCCATCAGCGCCCCCGGCAAGCCGGCCCGCAGGTAGCCAAGCCCGATCCCGACCTGGCTGCTCGCCGGGCCCGGGAGGAACTGGCAGAGCGACACCAGCTCCGCGTAGGCCTCTTCCCCGAGCCAGCGACGGCGCGCGACGAATTCCTCGCGAAAGTACGCGAGGTGCGCGATCGGACCACCGAACGACGTCAGGCCGAGCCGAAGGAAGACCGCGAGCACTTCGTTCCATGAGCCCGGGTGGTCAGGGCGCGCGCGGGCAGCAGGCGGCGAGTCGGGATTCGGCACGGTGTTCGATGTTGGCACGCAATGGCGGCACGGGCCAATGGCCCTGTCGCCATGGCGCTCCCGCGCTGCAATGGCCCGGTAACATCCGGACCATGACGGATCGCGTCATTCACATTCTCGACAGTCGCGTCGCGAGTCACGCCCCGGAACGACCACGCACGGTCGTTCCGGCCACGGGACGCGTCGAGGACACGCGCGGCCGGCCGCTGCGCGACCTGCGCATCTCGGTCACGGATCGCTGCAACTTCCGCTGCACCTATTGCATGCCGAAGGAGATCTTCGACCAGGACTATCACTTCCTGCGGCACTCCGACCTCCTGACGTTCGAGGAGATCGCGCGCCTGACGCGCAGCTTCATCGCCCACGGTGTCGAGAAGGTGCGGCTCACCGGCGGCGAGCCGCTGCTGCGCAAGGACCTCCACAAGCTGATCGCGATGCTGGCGCCGCTGAAGACGCGCGACGGCCGGGAACTCGACCTCGCGCTGACGACCAACGCATCGATCCTCGCGCGCAAGGCGAAGCAGCTCGCCGACGCGGGGCTGAAGCGCGTCACCGTCTCGCTCGACGGCCTCGACGACGCCGTGTTCCGCCGGATGAACGACGTCGACTTCCCGGTGCAGGACGTGCTCGACGGCATCGACGCCGCCGCCGCGGCGGGCCTCGGCCCGATCAAGATCAACATGGTCGTCAAGCGCGGCGTCAACGACCAGGAAATCGTGCCGATGGCGCGCCACTTCAAGGGCAGCGGGCACATCGTGCGTTTCATCGAGTTCATGGACGTGGGCTCGTCCAACGGATGGCGGATGGACGACGTCGTGCCCTCGGCGGAAGTCGTGCACCGCATCTCAGAAGAGATGCCCTTGCGCCCGATCGGCCCGAACTACCCCGGCGAGGTCGCCGAGCGCTGGACCTACGAGGACGGCAGCGGGGAGATCGGCGTGATCTCGAGCGTCACGCAGGCCTTCTGCAGCGCCTGCACGCGCGCCCGGCTGTCGACCGAGGGCAGGCTGTACCTCTGCCTGTTCGCGCAGAATGGCCACGACCTGCGCGCGCCACTGCGCGGCGACGCGACTCATCCGGCGCTCGACGACGCCGAACTGGAAACCGTGATCGGCGACATCTGGCGCGGTCGGGCCGATCGCTACTCCGAGATCCGCACGGAGGCGACGGCCCGCGCGCCGAAGATCGAGATGTCGTACATCGGCGGCTGACGCCGTCCCGGCTCCATGGCTCCGCCCAGTCGCTCACAGATCACCGGGTTGGTGCTCGCCGGCGGGCGCGGCGCCCGCATGGGTGGCGTCGACAAGGGCTGGGTCGCGAACGATGGTGAACCGCTCGTGGCGACGGTGCTGCGTCGGTTTGCCCCGCAGGTGGGCTCCGTTCTCATCTCCGCGAACCGGAACGTTGCCGCCTACCGTGAACTTGCCGAAGTCGTGACCGACGCGGACGCGGGGCTCGCGCTCGAGCCGTTCCCCGGGCCGCTGGCCGGCGTGCTGGCCGGGTTGCAGCGCGCCACGAGCGACTGGATCGCACTCGCTTCGTGCGACGCGCCTGCCCTGCCTCTTGATCTCGTGGCGCGGCTCGCTGACGCCATCGGAGACGCCAGCGCCGCGTATCCGGTCGCCGCGGAACGGAAGCAGCCGGTGTTCGCGCTGGTGCGTCGCTCCACCGAACCGTCGCTGCGGGCCTTCCTTGGCTCCGGTGGACGTGCGATGCATCGGTGGTTCGAGACGCTGGGCGCGGTCGAGGTGCCGTTCGACGACGCGTCGGCTTTCCGTAACGTCAACGCGCCCGCCGACTCCGGCACCGCGGGCACCGCACGCTCCGCATGAACGAACTCTCGGTTGCCCAGGTCCTCGCCACGCTGCGCGCGCGCCTCACGCCGCTCGTGGAGTCCGAGACTGTCGACCTCGCCGCCGGCATCAACCGCGTGCTCGCCGCCGATGTCGTGTCCAGCGTCGACCTTCCCGCGTTCGACAACGCCGCCATGGACGGTTATGCGATCCGCGCCGAGGACGCCGGCGCGCCCGTCACGCTGCAAGTCATCGGTCACGCGCTTGCCGGCCATGCCTACGCAGGACACGTGGAGCGCGGGCAGGCGGTGCGCACCATGACCGGAGCGGCGCTGCCCGCGGGTGCCGATGCGGTCGTGATGAGCGAAGACACTGAGGCGGCGGACGGCGACGTGCGCGTCCTGCGCGCGATGCGCCCGGGGCAGAACGTGCGACGTCGCAGCGAGCACGTGCGCGCCGGCGAGGCCGTGCTGCTCGCCGGTCGCCGACTCCGGTCGCACGACATCGGCCTGGCCGCCAGCGTCGGCGCCTACACCGTCTCGGTCTTCCGGCGACTCCGCGTGGCGATCTTGTCCACGGGCGACGAACTCGTCGACGCGCCGGCGCCGCTCGGCGGAAGCGCGGCCTACGACGGGAATCGCCCGCTGCTCGCGGCTCTCGTCACGCGCGCCGGGGCCGACCTGATCGACCTCGGCATCTCGACCGACGACGATGCCGACTTCACCGCGCGCCTCGAGCAGGCCGCGCGAGCACAGGCGGACGTCCTGATCACCACGGGCGGCGCCGCGCAGGGCGATGCCGACGTCGTGCGCAAGCACGGCGAGGCCGAGTTCCTGCCAATGAACTTCCGGCCCGGCCGCGGCCTTCTCGTCGGCACGGTGGCGCGCTCCGGGCGCGCCATGACGCTGCTGGGGCTGCCGGGCAACGCCGTCGCCGCCTACGTGATGTACCAGCTCGTCGCGCGTCCGCTGCTCGGATGGATGGCGGGCGCCGGCGAAGAGGTGCCCCTGACGGTGCAGTTGCCGATGGCGGTCGACACGCGCGGCAAGCCGGGGCGCGTCGAGTGGCGGCGCGCGCGCTTCGTGCAGCGCTACGGCGGGCTCGCGCTCGAGCCGCTGAAGGACCAGGGATCGGCGATGCTCAGAACCCTCAGCGAGGCCGACGCGCTGATCGGGGTCCCGCCGGCGGGCGTGCAGGCGGGCGAACCGATCGACGCGATGCCGCTGGCAGCGCTCGACTAAAGCCGCTTCATCAGCCGCAGGATCGTCTGCAGGTACGGCTTGTACGGCGGCATGAACAGGTTCATGCCGTTGAAGCGCGACTGCTTGAACACCGGCGTCAGCTTGCTGAAGGTCTCGAAGCCCCACTCGCCATGGTAGTGGCCCATGCCCGAGGGCCCGACCCCGCCGAACGGCAGCTCCTCCTGCGCGATGTGCATCAGCGTCTCGTTCACGCACATGCCGCCGGCGTGCGACTCCTTGAGCGCCCACTCGGTCCGCTGCCGGTTCTCGTCGAACCAGTACATGGCGAGCGGACTGGGCTGCGCATTCACGAAGTCGATCGCGTCCTTCACGTCGTCGTACGGCAGCAGCGGCAGCAGCGGCCCGAAGATCTCCTCGCGCATCATGGCGAGGCCCCGGCCGGGGTCGACGACGACCGCCGGCCCGAGGCGGTGCCGCTCGTCGTCCTGCATGCGGCCTTCGAACAGCGCAACGACCTCGGCGCCACGGCTGCGCGCCTCCTCGACATAGCCGACGAGGCGACCGTACTGGCGTTGGTTGATGATGCTGCAGTAGTCGGGATCGTCGAGGCCCGCCGGATACATGCGCTTCGCCTGGTGCTTCGCCGCCTCGACGAAACCGGCCAGCGCGTCGCGGTGGACGAAGACGTAGTCGGGCGCGATGCAGGTCTGTCCCGCGTTCAGCAGCTTGCCCGCGAGGACGCGCTGCGCGGCCCTCTCGAGCGGGTAGCCCGGCGCGATGACGGCCGGCGACTTGCCGCCGAGTTCGAGCGTCACCGGCGTCAGGTTTTCTGCGGCAGCGCCCATGACCTTGCGGCCGATCAGCGTGGAGCCGGTGAAGAACAGGTGATTGAACGGCAATCGCGTGAACTGGGCCGCGACGTCGGGGCCGCCGTTGACCACGGCGACTTCCTCCGGCGCGAAGGTCTTCGCGACCAGCTGCTCGAACAGCGCGGAGAACGCCGGCGTGAACTCCGACATCTTCACCAGCGCGCGGTTGCCGGCAACCAGCGCCGCGACCAGCGGTCCGATGGCCATGAACAGCGGATAGTTCCATGGGACCACGATCCCGACGACGCCCAGGGGCCGCGGCTGGATGTGCGCGCGCGCCGGGAGGAACCAGATCGAAACGCCCGCGTTGCGGGGCTGCATCCACGTGCGACCCTTCCGTAGCGCCGCCTTGATCTCGGCCAGGCTCGGGTACACCTCCGCAATCTGCGTCTCGGTGCGAGGCCGGCCGCCGAAGTCGGCGTGGATCGCATCCTCGATCGCGCCTTCGTTGTCCTCGACGAGGCGGCGCAGCCGTGCGAGGCGATCGCGCCGCACGTCCCAGTCCGGAAATGGCGCGGCATCGAACGAGGTGCGCTGGACCTCGAACGCGTGGAAAAGATCGGTGGGGACGTCGGCAGCGTTCATCGTTGCTCCGGGCTGACGCTCATCACGAGCATGGATCCAAGCTTACTGTCGGCCGATGGAGCCTGTGCTCCAATTGCGGCGCACCGTGAGGCAAAGGGCGGATACCGGAGTCATGTACGCACTGCAGAGCCTGTTCGGCGGGTTCGTCCTGCTGGCGTTGTGCTGGGCGCTGTCCGAGGATCGCCGGCGCATTCCATGGCGGATGGTCGCCAGCGGGATCGCGCTCGCCGTCCTGCTTGCCCTGGCGCTGCTGAAGCTCCCGCCCCTGGCCGCCGCGCTCGCGAGCCTGAACGGCGTGATGACGGCCCTGGAGAACGCCCTCGCAGCCGGCACCGGCTTCGTCTTCGGCCACCTCGGCGGCGGACCCGCTCCATATGAAGTCACGAACCCCGCGGCCAGCTTCGTGCTCGCGTTCCGCGCGCTGCCGCTGGTGCTGCTCATCGCCGCGCTGTCGGCCGTGCTGTTCCACTGGGGCGTGATGCCGCTGATCGTGCGCGCGTTCGCGTGGGCACTGCAGCGGACGATGGGCCTCGGGGGGGCGGTCGGCGTCTCGGCCGCCGCCAACGTGTTCGTCGGCATGGTCGAGGCGCCGCTCGTCATTGCGCCCTACCTCGCGCGCCTGTCCCGCGGCGAACTGTTCATCGTGATGAACTGCGGCATGGCGACGATCGCAGGCACGGTGCTCGTGCTCTATGCCAGCTTCCTCGGCCCGGTCGTGCCGAACGCGCTCGGCCACCTCCTCGTCGCCTCGATCGTCGCAACCCCGGTGGCCATCGTGGTCGCCGCCCTGCTGGTGCCTCCGCACTTGACCGACGCCTCGGCGGTCGCGTTCGAGCGCCAGGACGCCAACACCATGGCGGCGATCACGCGCGGCACGCTCGAGGGGCTGCAGCTGCTGCTGAACATCGTCGCGATGCTGGTCGTGTTCATGGCGCTCGTCGCCCTGGTGAACGGCGTCCTCGGCGCGCTCCCCGCGTTGAACGGAGCGCCGCTGACGCTCGAGCGTCTGTTCGGGTGGCTCTTCGCGCCGCTCGCATGGCTCATCGGCGTTCCGGCAAGCGAGGCCCTGACCGCGGGCAAGCTGCTCGGCCAGAAGACGGTGCTCAATGAATTCATCGCCTACATCGCCATGGCGAAGATGGGACCGGAGCAGTTGTCGCCGCGCACGGCGCTGCTGATGACCTACGCGCTCGCCGGCTTCGCCAACTTCGGCAGCCTCGGAATCATGCTCGGCGGCCTCGACGCCCTGCTGCCGAAGGAGCGGCGCGCGGAACTCGCGGCGCTCGGCCTGAAATCCATCTTCGCCGGGCTGCTGTCGACGTGCATCACCGCAGCCCTGATCGGCGTGCTCGCCTGACGCTCGCCGTGCCGCCGGGACTGCGGGTGCCCGTCGGCAGCCCGCTGCGGCGGCACGTGCTCTGCCGGCTCAGCCGCCCTTCCCAGGACGCTTGGCGCCGCCCGCTCCTGCCTTGGATTTCGGCGCCGGTGCGTCCTTCACGTGGTCACCGATCACGCTCTTCAGCGGGCACACGGTGAACGCCGGACACTTCTTGCAGCTTGCCACGATGGCGATCGGACATAGGGTCATGCGTGCCTCCTGGAAAGCGGATGAGGATACGCTGGAACCACCGGAGGCGAACCCGACCCCGTGACACCGGAAATCCTTTGATCGGAGCCGGAGTGAAGGGCGTACCCTGCGGCATCAACCAAGGAAGCGGCATGAGTGCACTGATCGTCGACAAGGGCTGGCTGAGTGGAACCTCGGGCTCGTTCATACAACTGAATTCGATCACCGGGCTGCGCGTCGCGCCGTCGGGATCCGCGAGCGCCGGGTTCGACGTCGACGCGCTGGTGCAGGGAAACTGGGTAACAGTCGCCAATTTCCCCGACGAGAAGACGGCGACAGAGCGCGCTTCGGCCGTCCTCAGGGAGTTGAAGAACCTGTTCAGGTACGGCAGCTAGGGCACTGTGTCGCCCAGATGAAAGCCGCGGCGGTTGCCGCGGCTTTCTCGTGCCGTCCCGAAGGCGCCTCGCCCACCGGCCGCCCGGAACCGAAAAGTCGCCTTACGCGATCTCCTCGTACAGGGGCAGCGTCAGGAACTCGGCGAACGCCTCCTGGGTGCTCATCTTCTCGAAGATCTGCGCGGCGCGGTCGTAGGTCGGCGAGTCCGGCCCCACGTCGGCCTTCACCTTCGCCAGTTCCTCCCGGATCAGCGCGCGCACCAGGTCGGCGGTGACCTTGCGGCCATCGTCGAGCACGCCCTTCGGCGAACGGATCCACTGCCACACCTGCGAGCGGCTGATCTCGGCCGTGGCCGCATCCTCCATCAGGTTGTGGATCGGCACGCAGCCGTTGCCCGCCAGCCAGGACCCGAGGTAGTGGATGCCGACGTTGACGTTCATCCGCAGGCCGGCTTCGGTGATCGGCGTCTCGGGCTGGAAGTTCAGCAGGTCAGCGCCGCTGACGTTGACGTCGTCGCGCTGCTTGTCGATCTGGTTGCGGCGCTCGCCGAGCACCTTGACGAACTCCTCCATTGCGATTGGCACCAGGCCCGGGTGCGCGACCCAGCCGCCGTCGTAGCCGTCGGTGGCATCGCGCGCCTTGTCGGAACGCACGCCGCCGAGCGCCTGCTCGTTCTTGACCGGATCGTTCTTGATCGGGATGAGTGCGCTCATGCCCCCGATCGCCGGCGCGTTGCGCTTGTGGCAGGTCTTCAGCAGCAGAAGCGCATACGCGCGCATGAAGGGCGCCGTCATCGTGACCTTCGCGCGATCGGCAAGGCAGAAGTTCCTGTCGACCTTGAACTTCTTGATGCACGAGAAGATGTAGTCCCAGCGGCCGGCGTTCAGCCCGGCGGAGTGCTCGCGCAACTCGTACAGGATCTCGTCCATCTCGAACGCGGCGAGGATGGTCTCGATCAGCACGGTGGCCTTGACCGAGCCCTGCGGGATGCCGAGTTCCTTCTGCGTCATCACGAAGACGTCGTTCCAGAGGCGCGCCTCGAGGTGCGACTCCATCTTCGGCAGGTAGAAGTACGGGCCGCTGCCGCGCGCGATCAGTTCCTTCGCGTTGTGGAACATGTAGAGCGCGAAGTCGAAGATGCCGCCGGAGACGCGCTTGCCGTCGACCAGCACGTGCTTCTCGTCGAGGTGCCAGCCGCGCGGACGCACGACCAGTGTGGCGACCTTGTCGTTCAGCCGGTAAGTCTTGCCGCCCTGCTCCAGCACGATCGTGCGGCGGATCGCGTCGATCAGGTTGACCTGGCCGGTGACCTGGTTGTCCCAGTTCGGCGCATTGCTGTCCTCGAAGTCCGTCATGTACGCGTCGGCCCCGGAATTCAGCGCATTGATGATCATCTTGCGCTCGACCGGCCCGGTGATCTCGACGCGACGGCACTGCAGGTCGGCCGGGATCGGCGCGATCGCCCAGTTGCCATCACGGACGGTCTTCGTCTGCGGCAGGAGGTCGGGGCGTTCGCCGGCATCGAGCCGCTTCGTCCGCTCGACCCGCGCGGCCAGCAGTTCCTGGCGGCGCGCCTCGAACGCGCGGTGGAGCCTGGCGACCAGGCCCAGCGCATCCG
>Ga0209254_10006414_pt1 | contig 10845 bp, 10 predicted proteins | sample FrelakmetDIP11DI_FD_187148 | JGI IMG/M metagenome (GOLD analysis project Ga0209254, IMG submission 187148) | Freshwater lake sediment microbial communities from the University of Notre Dame, USA, for methane emissions studies - DIP11 DI (SPAdes)... | ecosystem: Environmental > Aquatic >... | reverse complement strand
CTGGTGAACCCGCTCGACCGCTACAGCTTCCCGTCGGGCCACACGCTGCATGCGGTCAGCTTCATGGTGATGCTCGCGCACTACTTTCCGCAATTGGCGTGGCTGGTCGTGCCATTTGCCGCCAGCGTGGCGGTTTCGCGCGTGGTCCTCGGCCTCCACTACCCGACGGACGTGCTGGCCGGTGGACTGCTGGGCTGGATGCTGGCGGCCGGGAGCCTCGCACTCTTCACGGCCTAGGATCCGCCTCAGGCGGCAAACCGCTCCCACGCCACCGTGCCCCACACGAGCGCGGCCAGCACCAGGCTCAGAAGGACGGCGGCTGACCCGAGATCCTTGGCCTGACCCGACAGCCGGTGCTGCTCGTCGCTGATCCGGTCCACCGTGGCTTCCACCGCGGTATTGAGGATCTCGACGATCATCACCACCAGCCATGAGGCCACCAACAGCAGCCGTTCGAGGGGTGACTGCCCCAGCCACAGCGCCAGAGGCACGAGCACCAGGGCCAGCAGCACTTCCTGCCGGAAGGCTTCCTCGCCGCGCCAGGCCACCGAGAGGCCCGCCGCCGAGTAGCCTGCTGCATCCACAAGCCGTCGCAGCCCGCGTTTACCTTGTTTAGCCATAGTGCTGATTCTATTCCGGAAAAGCTGCCCTGAGCCCGCGGGCGGGGGCGGTGGGACAGCCGACGCTAGACTGCCCCTGAAAGCCGGCAAAGCATAGCCAATTCTCCGGCCGGGCGACGACCGTGGCGTATCTGATCGGGCCCGGCAGGGTTGCTTGCGTCCGGTCCAGGAGTTCGAGTGCCACCGGGCCTGCCCTGGTGGCCAGATCGAGACGGCGTGCCAGCTGCTGGGCTATGCCGATCAGTCGCTGTAATGGAACGGCAATACTCTGGTAATGGACCTGCAACCCAGACCCCGGAGGATCCACCTTTCAGTGTAAGGCGCGTGATTCCCGATCGTGACCCGCATTCTTCTCGTAGACGGCAATACCGATGACCGTGGGTGGGTTCACGACCGCCTGAAGGCGGTCGGTCACACGGTCATGTGCGCAAGCGATGCTACGGCTGCCATCGAACTTCTCCAGCAGCGTTCCTTCGACATGGTCTTGACGGAATGGATGCTGCGGGACATGTCGGGTCTTGAGCTTGCCCACTATCTGCGGAAGCAGCCGAACGGCCGCTTGACCCGGGTCATTATTCTTAGCGGTCGCAACGATGCCAGTGCCATCGGCCACGCGCTGGACGGCGGTGTCGATGACTATCTGACGAAGCCGGTACGGCAAGAGGAGCTCCTCGCTCGGGTTAGTGCCGTGCTTCGCCGGCCAGCGGCACCCTCCCGGGAAAGTCTTCTCGAAATTGGCCCGATCAGACTGGACAAGCTGGGCCACAAGGTCACTGTGGGCGTTCGCGAGATCGACCTGGCGCCCGTTGAGTTCCGGCTGATGGCCTACTTCATGGAGAACCCGGGGCGGGTCCTCGCCCGGCGGCACTTGCTGGAGCAGGTCTGGCGACGGCGCGGTGGCATCGGGGAACGCACGGTGGATGTCCATGTCCGCCGCCTTCGGGCGGCCCTTGAGCCGCATTCCTGCGAAAACCTGCTGCAGACTGTTCGCGGTTTTGGTTACCGTTTCGGTTAAATGGCTCCATCTGAGCCTTGCCGGGTGTCACAATCCTTCCACCGCGACCTCTACCGTAACGCGTTTGTAATAGAATACTGTTGCAATAACCTGTAACAGTATTGCGACGGAACACCATGAGTGCACGCAGAATTCTGGTTGTCGAAGACGAAGCAGCCATTCGTCAGATGATTGCCTTTAACCTGAGCCGCGCCGGGTTCGAGGTGGAAGAAGCGGAAGACTGTTCCTCGGCCCGTCTCCGGATTGCCGACTCCCGGCCCGACCTGTTGCTGGTGGACTGGATGCTTCCCGACTCCACGGGACTGGAGCTCACCCGTACCCTTCGCCGGGAGGAAGCGAACCGGGAAATGCCCATCATCATGCTGACTGCCCGTGCCGAGGAACGGGACAAGTTGCTCGGCCTGGATGGTGGCGCTGACGACTACATCACCAAGCCGTTTTCCCCCCGTGAGCTGCTCTCCCGAATCAATGCCGTTCTGCGTCGGGCCGCGCCGCCTGCCGACGAACCCCTGGTGGCCGGTGACCTGCAACTGGATCCCGTGAGTCACCGCGTGTTTGTGGGGGACCAGGAGGTCCGGCTGGGCCCCACTGAGTATCGCCTGCTGAAGTTCCTGATGGAGAACGCAGATCGCGTCTACAGTCGCACCCAACTGCTCGATTTTGTCTGGGGGCAAAATGTCTATATCGAGGAGCGAACGGTCGACGTCCACGTTCGCCGGTTGCGCAAGGTGCTTGAGGACTACAAGGTGGAGCACTATATCCAGACCGTCAGGGGCGCGGGCTACCGCTTCTCCGCGCGCTGAGTAGATGCCCAAGGTCTGGACCTGGACCCTGATCCGTTACGGCGGCGCGCTCGCGGCCGGCGCCTTCATTGGTTTCCTTTATGATCGCGCCACCCTGGGCGCCCTGCTGGTCGCCGTTGGCCTGCTGTTCTGGCAGCTCTACAATTTGTACCGGCTGGAGCGCTGGCTCGCGGCGGGGAAGATTGTCGATATTCCGGATGGCGAGGGCGTGTGGCCCCCTGTGTTCGCGAAGATCCAGTTCATCAAGGGCAAGGTCAAGCGCCGTGGCAAGCGCTTTCGCAAGCTGGTCAAGGATCTGCGTGCCTCAACCGAGGCGTTTCCAGATGGCGGGGTGATCCTCAACGCGAACCACGAGATCGTTAGCTACAACCAGGCCGCCCGGCTGCTGCTGGGCCTGAAAAATCGCAGGGATCGGGGTCAGCGCATCGAGAACCTGCTGCGCTTTCCCGACTTTATCGACTACCTGAACAACCCCGGGGACAGACTGGCGGTCGATATTCCGTCACCTTCCAGTCCGGAAACCTGGCTGGCCTGCCGGCTCATCCCCTATGGCCCCGAGCAGACGCTGCTGCTGATCCGTGACGTGAGCCAGCGGGTAAAGATTGAGCGGGTGCGTCGGGATTTCGTCGCCAACGCTTCCCATGAACTACGGTCGCCACTGACAGTGATCATGGGCTATCTGGATGCCCTGGCTGACGACGAGCGTATCCCCGTTAGCTGGCAACAGCCGATCAGAGTGATGCAGGACCAGTCAGTACGGATGCGCCGCCTCGTCGAGGACCTGCTGCAGCTTTCCAAGCTGGAGTCCGGCCAGTCCGTCCCCAAGGACCGGGTTGTGGACATTGCCGCCATCCTGGCCACCGCGCGGAAGGAAGCCTTTGCGCTGCCGGAGCACCCGGAGGCCATCGAGATCGAGCTCAATAGCCCGGCTAACCTGCTCGGGGAGGAAACTGAACTGCAGTCGGTGGTATCCAATCTGGTCTCCAACGCGGTGCGCTACACGCCTGCCGACGGGGAAGTCACCATCCGCTGGACCGTCGATGCTGAAGGGGGCCATCTGGAGGTTCAGGACACAGGAATCGGAATCGCCGACGAGGACATTTCCCGCGTCACTGAGCGGTTCTATCGGGCCGATGGCGGGCGCGCGCGTCAGCGGGGCGGCACTGGCCTTGGCCTGGCGATCGTGAAGCACGCGCTCCGTCGCCATGATGCGGAACTCGAGATCCGCAGTCGGCTGGGCGAGGGCAGTACTTTTGTGTGCCACTTTCCGCGAGATCGGCTGGCCCTATCCTGATACTCTTCTCGACTTAGAGGCCCAACGTGCGACCACACGTCAAGGAGCGACGCCATGGAATCCGAAAGTTTCAGTCACCATATTTCCCGGCGCTTCAATGCCGAGCTCGAACACCTGCGGAGCGAGGTGCTTCGGATGGGCGGGCTTGTCGAACAGCACCTGGACACGGCCGTCGAGGCGATCATTGCAGGCGACAGTGACCTGGGCCTCCGGGTTTCCAATGACGACCACAAGATCAACCGTCTCGAGGTAGATATTGACGAGGAGTGCCGAAAACTGCTGGCGACCCGTATGCCGGCCGCAGCGGACCTCCGCCTGATAGTCATGGTCATCAAGACCATCACTGATCTCGAACGTGTGGGTGATGAGGCTGCGAAGATCGGGTACCTGGCCTCCCACCTGGCAACAGACCGGGCGCCGTACGCGTCCTACACTGAGCTCAAGGCGCTGGGCGAGCACGTCCAGGAAATGCTCCATGATGCGCTTGATGCGTTCTCCCGCATGGACGTGGATGACGCGCTTGCGGTCATCGAAGAAGACAAGCTGGTGGACGAAGAGTACGACCAGATCACCCGCCAGTGCATCTCCCTGATGATGGAGGATCCCCGCACGATCCGTCGTTTCATGGACGTCACCTGGGTGGCCCGGGCGCTGGAACGCATCGGCGATCACGCCAAGAACATTGCGGAATACGTCGTGTTCCTGGTCCACGGCCGGGATATCCGCCACACTGAGCGGGAAACGGTGCTGCAGGAGCTGGAGGCCGCCAAGAGCGACCGGTCGGCGTCCAGCTAAAGAGCCCGGCTGAAATAATTCCTTAACATGCCGGTTATAAGCTGCCTCGCGTTAGAGTCCTAAGGTTTAACTCCCCGGAGGTCCACGTGAAGCACTCTCGTCCCCTTTCCAGCCTGGCGACCGCAGCCGTCCTGGCGGCGATAGGCGCCAGCCCTGTCTTCGCCCAGACGGCCCGCGATTACATCAGCATCGTCGGCTCGTCCACCGTCTATCCCTTTGCCACGGTCGTTGCCGAGCAGTTTGGCAAGACCAGCCAGTTCAAGACCCCGAAGATTGAGTCCACCGGTTCCGGTGGGGGCATCAAGCTATTTTGCAGCGGCGTGGGCGTTCAGTACCCCGATATCGTGAACAGCTCCCGGGCCATCAAGCCGACGGAACTGGCCACGTGCGCGGCCAGCGGCGTGAAAGACGTCGTGGAGGTCAAGATCGGCTACGACGGCATCGTCATGGCTGAGTCCAAGGCGTCTCCGGGCCTGCCCCTGACGCTCCGGGATGTCTACCTGGCGCTGGCCAAGCAGGTCCCGAATCCGAGCGGCACCGAGACGCTGGTGGCCAATCCCTACAAGACGTGGAAGGACGTAAACCCGAAGCTCCCCGCCGAAACTATTGAGGTCCTGGGCCCGCCGCCGACCTCCGGCACGCGGGACGCCTTCGTGGAGCTGGCGATGGAGGGCGGTTGCAAGACGTTCCCCTGGATCAAGGCGATCAAGGACAAGGACGAGAACAAGTTCAAGCAGATCTGCTATACGATCCGTGAGGATGGCTTCTTCGTCGAGGCTGGCGAGAACGACAACCTGATCGTTCAGAAGCTGAAGGCCAACAAGGATGCTGTCGGCATCTTTGGCTATAGCTTCCTCGAGCAGAACGCCGACTCGGTGAAGGGCTCAGTCATCGATGGTCAGGCCCCAACCTTCGAGAATATTGCCAGTGGCAAGTACCCCATTTCGCGGCCGCTGTTCTTCTATGTGAAAAAGGCTCACATTGGCGCGATCCCCGGCATCAAGGAATACGTCGCCGAATTTACCAGCAAGAAAGCCATGGGCGAGGACGGCTACCTGGCTGATCGTGGGCTGGTGCCGTTGCCGGCAGCCGAGTTCCAGGCGATGGTGAAGCGGGTGGCTGCGATGGAGACCATGCCGCTGGCCAAGTAACCGGACAAAAGTACAAGGTTCTGGGGAGCGGCGGCCTGGCATTGCAGGCCGCCGCTTTTCTGCCGAGAGATCAAAGAGCGATACCGAGCCGATGCGCCTTTCAACACTTGCCCTGATTCTCACGGCGATGGTGCTTGCTGCCTTCTACCTGGGCAGGCGGCGTGCCGTGGCGATCGGTGGGGGTCTGGGGCCAGGGCGACGGCTTCATTCGCTGCCCAAGTACTACGGCTACTACACGGCTCTCTGGTGCCTGCTGCCGGGTCTGGCTCTTCTTCTCGCCTGGACGGCGTTCAGTGACACGATCATCACCAGTCGCGTCGTTGAATCGCTGCCCGGCGCACTGCGAAACCAGCCTGAAGCCCAGCTTGGGCTTACCCTCAACGACATTCGCAACCTGGCTGCCGGCCAGATGGTGGACGAGAGCCGGCGTGCCGAGTTTGCCGTGGCGGCGGACCTCTATAACGACCTGCGCTCCGCATCGCAGAGACTGCTGTCGGGCCTGATCATCGCCGTGTCGTTTTTCGGTTTCGCAATGGCGTGGCTGCGGCTGCGGCCCCAGTTTCGCGCCCGCAATCATGTGGAACTGGCAATCCAGGTGGCATTGATTGCCGCATCGCTGGTCGCGATCCTCACGACCCTGGGCATCCTGCTGTCAGTGACCTTCGAGGCCATTCGCTTCTTTCGTCAGGTGCCTTTCGCCGATTTTCTGTTTGGGCTTAGCTGGAGTCCCCAGACGGCGATCCGGGCCGACCAGGTGGGATCGTCGGGAGCATTCGGGGCCGTACCGCTCTTCGCCGGCACGCTCCTGATCTCGGGGATAGCCCTCGTCGTGGCTGTACCTATCGGTCTTATGATCGCAATCTACCTGTCCGAGTACGCCAGGCCCGCGTTGCGCCGCGTGGTCAAGCCTGTGCTCGAGGTCCTGGCCGGGATCCCAACGGTGGTCTACGGCTACTTCGCGGCGCTCACCGTAGCGCCCGTTATTCGCCAGCTGGGTGACAGTGTGGGGCTGAACGTGGCCTCTGAGAGTGCCCTCGGCGCGGGCCTTGTCATGGGCATCATGATCATTCCCTTTGTCTCGTCCCTGTCGGATGACGTGATCAATGCAGTCCCGCAGTCCATGCGGGACGGGTCCTATGCGCTGGGCGCCACCAAGTCGGAGACGATCAAGCGCGTCATCCTGCGAGCCGCCCTGCCGGGCATCGTGGGGGGCGTGCTGCTGGCCGCATCGCGAGCCATCGGTGAAACGATGATCGTGGTGATGGCCGCTGTCCTGTCCGCCAACCTGACGGCGAATCCCCTGGAATCCGTCACGACGGTCACCGTACAGATCGTCACTCTGCTGGTCGGCGATCAGGAGTTCGACAGCCCGAAAACCCTGGCTGCATTTGCTCTCGGCCTCGTGCTGTTCGTCGTTACCCTGATTCTCAATATCATCGCCCTGCAGGTGGTGCGCCGTTACCGGGAGCAGTACGACTGATGGCCACCCTCTTGACGCCTGCCGAAACGCGACGCCGGGTGGAGGCCAGCCTGCGCCGCCGGTATCGCACCGAGTGGCTGTTTCGCTTCTACGGGCTGGTGTCCGTGTTCATCGGCGTCGGTTTTCTGGTGGTGCTGTTCACGACGATCATCGGCAACGGCTACGGGGCGTTTCGGCAGTCCTTTATCCAGCTTGAGATCCAGTTTGATCCTGCCGTGATCGACCCGGAAGGCACGCGGAACCCCGACGTTCTGGCGTCGGCCGACTATGCTCAGCTGATCAAGACCTCGCTGCGGACGCTGTTCCCTGCAGCTGAAGACCGGGCTGCGCGTCGTGAGCTGAATGCGCTCGTCAGTGCCGGGGGCGCTTACAGGCTGCAGGAGATGGTCGTTGCCGATCCGGGAATTCTCGGGCAGACCCGGGAACTCTGGTTACCGGCTGATGATGAGGTAAACCTGTTTGTGAAAGGGCGGCGTGCTGCGCATGACTCGGCGAGCGGTGCCCAGACCCAGCGCCTCAGCGATCAGCAGATCGGGTGGATAGGGCAGCTGGAATCGACCCGCAGGCTTCAACAGCGCTTCAACACCATATTCTTCACGGGGGGTGATTCCCGCGAACCAGAACTGGCGGGTATCTGGGGCGCAACCAAGGGATCGTTCTTCATGCTGCTGGTTACCCTGCTGTTGTCGTTTCCACTGGGGGTTGCTGCTGCGATCTATCTCGAGGAGTTCGCACCACGCAGCTGGCTCGTTGATGTCATCGAGGTGAACATCAACAACCTTGCCGCCGTGCCCTCCATTGTTTTTGGTCTGCTCGGCCTCGCGGTATTCATCAACTTCTTCGGGATGCCCCGTTCGGCACCCCTGGTCGGTGGACTCGTACTCACACTGATGACCCTCCCTGTGATCATCATTGCGTCCCGGGCGGCCATAAAATCCGTTCCCCCGTCGGTGCGGGAAGCCGCCCTGGGAGTGGGCGCGTCGAAGATGCAGATGGTGTTTCACCACGTTCTGCCGCTGGCCCTGCCTGGCATGATGACCGGAGCGATCATCGGCATGGCTCGCGCGCTGGGCGAGTCGGCGCCTTTGCTGATGATCGGCATGGTGGCTTTTGTCGTCGACGTGCCAAGTGGTCCCATGAGTCCGTCCACGGCGCTGCCCGTGCAGATCTATCTCTGGGCCGACAGTCCTGAGCGGGCCTTTGTGGAGTTGACGTCAGCGGCGATCATGGTGTTGCTGGCGTTCCTCCTGGTAATGAATGCGGCTGCTGTGTGGTTGCGGAGCCGTTTCGAGCGCCGCTGGTAGCGGTGGGCAGGGGAGATTGACGATAATGCTTCTGATGGACAAGGAACCCGGTTTCATCGCCATGCGCGAGCGCACAGAGGCCCGGGATATGGGCGCCGGAAAACCGGAGAGTGCCACGGCTATTGCCGACGCCGCAGAGACTGATCGAATTGCGCCGGATACCGTGGGCGACATCACGTCGAAGGATCCTGTGATCTGCGTTCGTGGCGGCAACGTCCACTATGGCGAGACGCACGCTGTGCGCAATATCAGCCTGGATGTTGGCCGCAACGAGGTTATCGCGCTCATCGGCCCGTCCGGCTGCGGCAAGTCCACATTTATCCGTTGTCTCAACCGGATGAACGACACGATCGAGTCCGCCAGGGTGACGGGCGATTTCCGGCTGGATGGGCAGGACATCTATGCCCGTGATACCGACGTCGTCATGCTGCGGGCCCGGGTTGGCATGGTCTTTCAGAAACCCAATCCGTTTCCGAAGTCCATCTACGAGAACGTGGCGTACGGCCCTCGTATTCATGGGCTGGCGAGCAATCGGGCGGAGCTGGACGACATCGTCTATGGCAGCCTCGAGCGGGCAGGCCTGGTCAACGAGGTGAAGGATCGGCTGGATGAGCCGGGAACCGGGTTGTCCGGTGGCCAGCAGCAGCGCCTCTGCATTGCCCGCACGATTGCCGTGAACCCCGAAGTCATCCTGATGGACGAACCCTGTTCAGCGCTCGATCCCATTGCGACGGCCCGCATCGAGGACCTTATCGATGAGTTGTCGCAGAAGTATGCCATCGCCATCGTCACTCACTCGATGCAGCAGGCGGCCCGGGTTTCCAACCGCACCGCGTATTTCCACCTGGGCCACCTGATTGAGGTGGGCCCGACCGACAAGATCTTCACCAACCCCTCCCACAAGCTCACGGAAGACTATGTGACCGGCCGCTTCGGCTAGGCCACCGGGTGGGACCGCGTCCTGTGGTCCGCCGGATTGCCAGTTTGTTTCCGGATGGCACCAATTTCATAAATTGGTAACAGTCTCGTAGCAGACTGGGCCCCGACCGCCGCGCCGGCTCAGCTGCCCCGCGGCTTCCGATCAGAAATCTTGTGAGTGAAGAGGTAACCACCATGAAACGTGCGGTATTTGTGCTCGCGCTTGGCCTGTCCGCGGGACTGGCGCTGAACGCGCCGTTGGCCTTCGGCGCGGTGACAGACGCGCAGGTCCAGCAGTTGCTGGACAGGATTGAGGCCCAGGACAAGCGCATCGCTGATCTGGAGAAGTCCGCGCAGCAACAGGCAGCGGCTCCAGCGCCAGCTGCAGCTCCGGCGGCCGTTGCCGCGGCCGCGCCAGCTGCGTCCACGCCGTCCCCTGCCGCCTGGGCGGACAAGATTGCTCTCCAGGGCGACCTGCGCTATCGCTGGGAGCAGATCAATCCGGAGATATCGCCCAACCGGAATCGCCAGCGGCTGCGAGCCCGAATGGCCCTCGTCGCCAAGCCCCAGGATAACTTGCAGGTCGGCTTTGGCTTGACTACCAGCGAGGGCGCTGACCCCATATCGCAGAACCAGACGATCGGCAACAACGGTGCCCCCAATGAAATTTATGTGAACCTGGCGTACTTCAACTGGACAGCGCTTCCCGGACTCAACGTCACCGGCGGCCAGTTCAAGAACTTCCTTTATCGCGCCGGTAATCAGGGCTTGTTGTGGGATGGCGACTGGAATCCGCAGGGCGTCGGCGCGACCTACACGCAGGGCCCCTTCTTTGCCAATGTGATCGGCACGTGGCTGGACAGCGACAGCAAGGACACCAAGGAGTTCACCTATGGCGGACAGCTGGGCGCATCGGTAGACCTCAGTGAAGGTGTCAAGCTGACTGGCGGCCTGGGTTACTTCCACTTCGATACGGAGGGCAAGGGCGTTTTCTACGGCACTCCTCCCGGTGCCTTCTTCGGCAACAGTTTTGATCCCGTGACCAACACCTACCTGTTCAACTACGAGGAGCTGGAGGTTTTCGCGAATCTGGGCTTCAAGGTGTCGGGCCTGCCGGTGGCGATTTACGGCAACTATGTGCAGAACACCGACGCGGACCAGTACGACACGGGCTGGGCTGCTGGCGTACTGGTTGGCGCGGCCAAGGCCAAGGGCACCTGGCAGGCCAGTGCTGGCTACCAGGATCTGGATCCGGACGCGGTCTTCGCCGCGCTGACGGATTCAGACTTCGGCGGTGGCGGTACCGATAATAAGGGTGTTGTGTTGCGCGGCGCCTATGCCCTCACTGACAGGGTCAACGCGGGATTCAGCTACTTCATCAACACCATCGACCAGAATGTGGGGACCGAGCAGGACTACAACCGGCTCCAGCTGGACCTGAACTTCGTTTACTGATTGCTGGATA
>Ga0209254_10006413_pt1 | contig 10846 bp, 9 predicted proteins | sample FrelakmetDIP11DI_FD_187148 | JGI IMG/M metagenome (GOLD analysis project Ga0209254, IMG submission 187148) | Freshwater lake sediment microbial communities from the University of Notre Dame, USA, for methane emissions studies - DIP11 DI (SPAdes)... | ecosystem: Environmental > Aquatic >... | reverse complement strand
GCCTCGAACGCAGATATCAGATGCTCATGTTCATCTGTTATTGAGCGGAGTGATTTTTCAGCAAGCTCTTTTTGCTGACCAAGCAGTTCAAGAGTGCATTCCAGAGAGGTACCATGAATTTTTTCTTCGTCAAGATCACCCTGAACCGTATCAAGACTCGTTTTTGTGGTATCGACCTCATTTGATAGTTCTGAGATCTGTTGTCTGAGCGAGTCGATTTCAGAACAATAAGACGTCTCGTTATCCTTTTTTTCCTGGATTAGTGTGCGGATGTTACCGTCATACGTGGTAAGGAGGGCTTTATGATGATCGAGTTTTTCGGCAAGCTGCTCGATCTCGTCAGTCTTTTGTGCAAGTAATTTTTTCTTTTCCTCGACTTCATGGGTTAAGCTCGATATCTTTTGTTCTTTCTGATGGAGAGTTGCTTTTATAGTATCGATGGCACGGGTCTGCTCGGTGACAAAGTCTTCAAGATGTATTGCAGATTCAGAAAGCGTCTGAAGTTCTGTCTTTATATGCGACAATTCCGAAGATTTGTTGACCGCAATTTCAAATGAAGACAGGAGAAATTCAAGGAGTTTCCGGCGATTGGCAGCAACAACATAGATCCGGTCATCGTGACTGATCTTGAATTGTGTTTTGATCTGATCAGGAGTCTGCCGCTCAACCGGCGTGCCGAGCATGCTTTCAATAATTGAAAGACTATAAGAAAGATCAAAAGGATGCGGTATGAAGTTATCGGCGTTACAATCCAGGACATGTAACAGGTCCGTGAGCGTGGATGCACTGGTAAGGATAAGGACCGGGATAACCCAGAAGTCATCATCAGCCTTTATCTGACGGCAGACCTCAAATCCCTCCTCGTCTAATGTCGTGGTGTCACAGATGAGGAGGTTCGGTTTTCCAGTTCTGAGGGTCTCAAGAAGGTATGTGCCATCGGTAAAGAGGGTAACCCGGTATCCCTTTTTCTCCAGGTGCTCAGTAAACAGCGGGACTACTGTTTCATTTACGCTTAAAACGAAAATATCATTGACACTTTCGTTTCCATCTGATGGTGGGTCATTCATCGCAATCTCTCTTACTCGATTAAAAACTCAATAAATTATATACCTGTATATATGATCTTGTATACTCAATTATAGCGCTTCTGGTCAAAGAGACCTGCCGGTGCTTTACGGTAGATAAAAAACAGCACTTTTTCGATCTGGTCACGTGTCAATTACCAAGTGTGTTTTTTAAAAAGGGTATCAATAAAAAAAATAAAAAATTATCAGAAGTGGAGAAATGCTCCAGAAAATTATTCATAACCCGCCCGGGAACTTTTCCCCTGCCACCAGGACACCTCCTTATGATTGTTCTGATTCACCTGATCTCAGCACACCAGCTGAATTTTCCCCCAATGAGTGGAAGTGTTCGTCACACCTTGAGTGATCCTTAATTTTTGCCCTCTCGTGAGGATTCCACCAGAGCCAAACGTCCATCCTTAAATAAAATCGATATAATCAATGAAGCAGGCTAAAAAAAAGTTCGTTTATTCGTTTAAAAAAGTATACCGGATATCGATCATTACACCAGGGGACTTGGCTGCTTGTCGCCAAGAGCCGGGAGCCGTGTGGGTTTGACCAGGACCGGCTCATCAGACTGACGGATTTTTTCAAGCACCAGTAACTTTCCTTTTTGCGTCATCGCAAATATCGGAACAGAGATGCCAGCCTGGAGGAGAGCTCCAGCGCCGGCAATTTCCCGGATAGTCTTTGATGCACAGGAAGTCACCAGATCGGATGTTGAAACAAGTGATTCTGCTTCATCCTGAGAGAGCCCGGTCACATGGACTGCAAAGATCAGGGTATCAGGATGAATCCTGCGGATAATTTCTGCAGTTTCCGGCTTTGCAACCGTGACTGCGATAGTTCGATACCCTTCCCCATAGGCGAGTGCAACACCAGCCACCTGATCGATTGTTGCGTGTTCACGGTCAAGCACTATCCCCCCACCCTGCTCAATCCGGTCCATGACTGATTTGTGGGGGGATGTTTTTACAAGCCCGGACATCCTGCCGCCGATCCCCTGTGCCATTGCGGGTTTTGTGACTATGACTGTCCCGGCACCATCACATGCAAGTACCGCAGCATCGATTAAGCCTGCATGAAGACCAAAACTTAATAATTCCGATGCGCCAAACCCGACAAATTCCCGGGTATCAAGTACCTCCCGGTTTTCAGTACACATACCAAATGCTTTTATCCGGTGCTCAATGTTCATCTTGATGGCATCTTTTGTAATAGCAGGAATCGGGTACGCGAACCGTTTTGCAAGGGGACAATCGCTGATGCATGCCTCACCGACTTCGACCACCCTGCCATTCTTAATGATAATGCGACTCCGGCCAATCGCCTCGATAATATGTTCGTCATCTCCTTGTGCCATAGGAATTCACCTGCACTAAATGATAAAAAAGTTGTTTGTTGTTCAGGCTTAAGGAACATTGCCAGACTACAAAAAAATGGTGTTTCCAAACAGATATGACACAACAATGACGATGCATGTACATGGATGAGATATCACGATACTGGGAGATTGATCTGATCCGTGGTATTGCCATCCTCATGATGATTCTTTTTCATACGGTGTTTGATCTCAATTTTTTCCGGGTTTTTCCCGTGGATATCTATTCAGGATTCTGGCGGTATTTTGCCTTTGCGACGGCATCGCTGTTTCTCCTGATTGTCGGAATCTCACTCACGATCAGCCGGGCACGGGTGTCATCAACGAAATCCGGCTATCAGCTGGCATTAAAATTCGTGTACCGTGGAGCCGGCATCTTTCTTCTCGGGCTTCTTGTCACGTTTTGCACCTGGCTGTTCCTTAAGGAAGGCTTCATTGTTTTTGGCATCCTGCACCTTATCGGCATTTCCATAATACTCTCACCGCTCTTTTTCCGGTTTAAAAAATGGAATATTATACTGGGTTTTCTTTGTATAGTAATCGGCTATTTCATCACAACCTATACCGGACCGATCTGGCTTCTTCCCCTTGGTATTCACCCGGCAACGTTCTTTTCAGTGGATTACGAACCGATCTTCCCCTGGTTTGGGGTTGTATTGATCGGCATGGGACTTGGGGAGTTTCTGTACCCTGAAGGTGTACGGAGTTTCACCCTTCCTCAGATCCCGGAAATTGTTGTAAGGCCATTTACATTTCTGGGACGGCATTCACTTATCATTTATCTGGTGCACCAACCGATTATCATTCTCGTGATTGCAGCTTTAACCGGTACAAAAGTGCTGTGAATGAATATCATATACCGGAAGGATTAGTAGAAAAGTTCCAGTCAGCCAGAGGTTTCCCGGATAATGAAGTATCTCCATCCGGGCCCGATACAGGCTCCGATCACGGTCAGATCTCGGTCAATTGGTTTGTTGTTGATGAAGATTTCTGAGAATTTTTTATAAAAAGGTGAAAAAAAGGCTCTGGAGAAACGGGCATGAACCTATACGTTCACACCCAAACTATGAAATCGTGCTATATACGATGCACCCCCGCTTCAGGGCCTCTCCGTGGCACGGCGGGCAGGGGAGTCTTTTTTAGTCACCAATCCGCCGCGGGGGCGCCCCATCGGGGGCGGTGGCATTCATCGCACCGGATGAATAAAGTGCTAACAATTCCTGCATCAAAAATGAATACAAAGATTTAATTTGAAAATGCAATCACTTTTTCATCCTGTATGATTGTCTCCCAAGGGGAATCATGTCCGTTTTCATTGGAAATGTTTAAAAAACCTGAACGCTCAACAGGGGTTTCAACCCCTCCGCTTCGGCTCCCCAAAAAATGCGATAACTCCCGAACAGGTAATACGGCACGATCGCAGGCATAGGGGCGGTCAGGAGGGACAGGCACTACCCTTCTTTATCTTACCTGTGCTTTGTATTTCATATCATAGAAAAAGGAATTACCATAAAGGATCCACGGTCATTCATCATGTTTACCTGAGTCCGTGACTCAGGTGCGTTTCTACAAAGCCGGAAAAAACAACACACCAAATTTCTCCGATTATTAGGCTAGATCGGACAGGATTATTTAGATTCCAGCCCCAATAAAATACTATTTCCATGATCCTCCCCATCTTCACCCTCACGCTTGAGCCATCAAACCCACTACAATTTTCTGTCGATGAGCTACGCTCCTTTTTTTATAAAAGATTAGCAGAGTACACCACACTCCATAAGGGTTCCACGACCGCATTTATCCACCGCTATCCGGTCGTGCAGTGTAAACAGATCAAAAGCATGCTCATGGTGATCGGTATCAGCCAGGGCGCAGATCTCCTGCAGGAGATATCTGGTGGCAAGAAGGAGTTAGGGACAGGAGAGATTATCTGCACTATATCAGGCAGAGATCATGTGATCAGGAATGAAGTGTTCACCATCTCAGACAAAATCCACACCTATGAATTCCTGACCCCCTGGCTTGCGCTGAACCAGCAGAATGCAAAAAAATTCTATGATCTGAAAGGAAAGCCGGAGCGGGATGCTTTCATGCAAAAAATCCTTACCGGCAACCTCAACACGCTCGCCAAATCCATTGACTATGATCTGCCCGCACCACTTACGTGCAAGAGCAAGGTACGGTTCAAACGAGAAAGGATTCATCAGGAAAATGTCATGGTATTCCTCGGAACGTTTGGAACAAATCTCAGTATCCCTGATTACCTGGGAATCGGGCAGTCAGTTTCATCAGGATTCGGGACGATACGGCGTATAGATCCTTAGGAGACTGACCACCGATGGATGAATAATGAAACTTAACCGGGAGCAATAACTCCTTCGATCACGTATCAGTCTGTCAACAGGCAAGATAAAAAGCCCGATATGCAATAAACGCAAAACGGGTACTCCGGATTTCTTACGCATGCTCTGGATTCTCTTAGCGCTCCTTGGAGCCGTCACCAATGCTAGTTATTTCATCATTATTAAGCGATATATCACGACGCTGGATCCAAAGATCCTGACCGGGTTTGGATTTGCCTTCGGTGGGCTCCTGTTATTTGCCTTTTCCGCAATCCGGGGATTTCCGGTCATTGGTCAGGATTTTTACTCAGCGGTCGCAATTACCGCAGTCCTGAATATTATCAGCCTCTCCCTGATCTTTAAAGCCCTTTCCTCCACGGATCTCTCGCTTTCCATTCCCATGCTCTCGTTTACACCGGTAATATTGATCGGTACTTCCTATCTTCTCTTAAACGAGGTCCCCTCTTTGCCCGGGGTTGCAGGCATCTGTATCATCGTGATCGGATCCTATGTGCTGAACATTTCTGCGGAGGATAAACATTTCCTTGACCCGATAAAATCGATGCTGCGGAACCGGGGGAGCTGGTATATGCTTATTGTTGCATTCCTGTTTGCGGTGTCGATCAATTTTGATAAAATTGCGCTGATCAATTCAGACCCTTTCTTTGGCATGGCGCTGACTGTCCTTGCAATCGGGATGGCATTTGTTCTTATAGCTGCTTATTCCCTCATCTCATGCCGGATCTCATCCCTGCAGAAACCCGTTGATAATGCATATCCGGAACCCGTATCAGGGTCTCCTGCATTCCCGCACAGAAAGTATCTCGCTCTTGCAGTTCTTATTGGCGCATTCGTCGCCATAGAGGCTGCGTCCATTAACGTTGCATACACATTACAGATCGTACCCTATGTCATTGCAATAAAACGCTTAAGCATCATCTTCGTGGTCCTCTATGGCACCCTGGTATTTTCCGAGCTTGAAATCGGGAAAAGGCTTATGGGTGCTGCTCTGATGGTCGCAGGTGCGGTTATTATCGTGCTGTTTGCGTGACGGGATTTTTTTATTGAATAAAGAGCGGGACATCCGCTAACTCCCTGACATCAAACAGACCCCGGTCAGTGATCCTCAACGACGGAATCACGGTCAAGGCAAGGAACGAGAGGTACATGAAGGGATCATTGATGCTGCCCATACGCTCAGTGACCGTATGAAGATCCTTTAACCGCTTTACCACTTCAGGATAGGGCAGCGTTGACATCAACCCACCGCAATCGAGCGGCAGGATAGTCGGTGTTTGCCCCACAACAGCAACCATCGCACCCCGTAAGCGGATGACTTCCTCAATAGCCATGTGGATTTCTGTATCACTCGTCCCAACAGCAATGATGTTATGTGCATCATGGGAAATACTGGATGCAATCGCCCCCCGCTTCAGTGAAAAACCATGGACGAGTCCGATAGCACATTCTTTGTCCCGGTACCGGTTGCAGACAACCACCTTCAGGATATCACGATTTAAATCGGGTATATCCTGCGCTGCGATAGTATAACGCAGGGAATCGGTGATGATCTGGTGGGGTACAAGTCCGATTACATGGGCTTCTCCACTGCCCGTGATCCGTATTTCATCAGCAGAAGGTATCCTGCAGGTGAAGGGTGACGGAGGGCTGGTGGGGGGGAAAGACTGGGATGCAAGAACCTCTTCTCCCAACACAAAAACTTTTTTGACGATAAACTGTTGCAGCTCATCAACGATACAGAAATCTGCCCGCCTGCCCGGGGTGAGTGCTCCGCGATCGGACAGTCCGAACCTTTCTGCAGCAGAGAGTGTTGCCATCCGAAGGGCAAGTTCTGGTTCAAGGCCGCATTCGACAGCCCGCCGCAGGCACCGGTCAATATGTCCTTTCTCAAAAAGAATATCCGCATGACAGTCGTCTGTAGCAAAACAGAACCGTGCCACATTGTTCCGGGTCACCAGACCGATAAGATCTCCAATATTGCGTTCGGTTGAACCTTCACGGATGAATATATACATCCCACGCCGGAGTTTCTCTTCTGTCTCATCCCGCCGGGTACATTCGTGATCACTTTGGATACCGGCAAGGATGTAAGCGTTGAGATCATGTCCCCTGAGCAGGGGGGCGTGACCATCCCGGATAGAAAAGAGCTGGAGTTTTTCTCCAATAGCAGGATCAGCAGCAAGGACACCGGGAACGTTCATCATCTCACCAAGCCCCAGGATACCATCACACCCGATAAACTGCTCAAGATCCCGGGCATCAAGTGTCGCACCCCCCGTGTCCATCGGTGTTGCGGGGACACAGGAGGGAAGGAGGTACTGGATATCAATACCAGCACCCGACCGTTCGGCAAGCATGAAATCAATACCCTGTGCACCGGCAACGTTAGCAATTTCATGCGGGTCTGCGATCACCGTGGTCGTGCCGTGGAGGGCAACCAGACGGGCATACTCACGGGGTACAAGGAGCGAGCTTTCGATGTGGACGTGAGCATCGATCAAACCGGGGATAATATACGAACCCGAAAGATCATATTCTGTTTTTCCGGTGTAGGTACCGATGCCAAGTACCAGTCCGTTTTTGATTGCGAGGTCGCCCCGCTCCCAATCACAGATAAACGGGTTGAATACCAGCGCGTTTTTAAATACAGCATCCGCGGGAGTGAAACCGCGTGCTGCATCAAGTAAATCTTTTGAAAATGTTTCCATCAATCACACTACAATGTCCCGGATAACAGCGGTTTTCCGCTCACCGTCCTGAATAAGATAGATATTGAGCTTGTAGTTTCCGGGTTTGAGCGTAAGAGGGATAAAGACGTTGTTATCGCCATTATTAAGTTTGACCGGGTGCATGACAAAAGACTGTTCCTGCTGCATAAGGCCAGTCACCTGATATATTGTAACCTGCACAAATGCATTGGTGGGTTGACCGGGATTACTGATGGTTGCCGCAATTCCGCCGTTTGTGTAGCTGACATCACCAATGCTGCTCGAAACGCAACCGCAAACAACCGAAAAAAGAACCACGAGTGCCAATCCAGTTGCGATTATCTGCAAAGGTGCGGACATTAATCTGATGTAAATTTTTTGGGACTTAATACTTTGGAACACGTTTTTTTTGCCAAGCAATGAACAGGTACATCAGTGAATAACTGTTGACATCTGGTTCATATGCTGTGTAAAAGATGAAGAATCCTGCTCAATAACCGTCAAAATTCCTGTTTTCCAGCAGGGTTTTTATAAAAATCTAAAGTTTTTCAATAGTAACTCGTACACGGTCCCCGGCTTTTACTGCATGACCTTTGGGAATATCTATGTTAAACCAAAGAGCATTCGGGGTTTCCTGTGTCGGGTCCTGAGACATCAGGCAATCCTTGAAGTCATTGATGTCGGCTACGAATTCTACCTCAGCATCAAACTCAAGAAGTTTTACCATAATAAAAAGGAGAAATGAATGGGCGGTATTTTAAATCGCCCGCGGCGTGACCATCCACGTCGTACTGTTCGAATAGCTCCAGCGGATAATGTCGAGTTCCTTGCAGATATCGGCAAGGATCGCCATATTTGTTCCTACCTCTTTTGGGGACAACCCGAGTTCTTTTGCAATATACTTTGATTTGAAGTAGTGTTTCCCTTTGGTTATGCCCGAGCTAAGGTACTGAACAATTTTGTGCTGGGTCTCGTTATACGACTCGCGTATTTTTTTTGTTGTTGACATGTCATGCCTCAGCATTTAAAACTCATATGGAACAAATTGTATATATATGTATCTGATGGTTCTGGTTAAAGAATCGGTCGTTGTTATTTCAGTGCACAAATAATCTGACCAGAAAAAACATATCAGGCGCGTTAATTGAGCTGATTATCGTGTACCTGATTAATGCGCAGTCCAGACTTTTTTAGCCGGTTTTTATTGAGTTTTTTTTAAAATAATGGTATTTATTCATTTTTGTATCTGAGCTTCAGCAATTTTACTGATGAGCGCTTCGAGGACCACACCGCGCATCCCTTCCACGAATTTGATGCTGCCAACCACAAGGTGTCCGCCACCGCTGATGCCACCCCCGGGTATCTCATTTCTGAGTTCCCGTACCATCCTGGGGATGTTCATCAGCACACCCCGTGAACGAAGCACCGCAAAGTCCGGACCAAACCCGATGGTCACGACAGGCTTACCTGTATTCTGTCTGCAGAGCCTGTCATGCACTTCACCGGAAGTCTTTCCCGGTGGGGGGAAGGTAAACTTGTGTGCATGGATCTCCACATCAAGTAAGAAGAGGTGCGCTTCGTTTTTGAGCACTCTTGGAACCACATGGGGCATGCAGGCACTCATCTGGTCTTCGATCATCGTGTTCGCCCCTTCAACAAGGAGTGCCACAAGTTTCTTGTGGCGTTCAGGATTTCCGGTCAGGTTCAGGATATCCTTGACAATCTCCCTGCCATCATTGAACCGCAGCCAGAACTGCTCATAGTCAAGTGCGAGCGCGATATCCTTGCAGGCTGATTCAGGGTACTGGTCCTGGACAAGAGCGAGGAACAGGGCCCGTTCAGGGGCTTCGCTCCGGTCACCGACACCGGCCACAGCCGGGAGATGCCTGATAAGGCGTTCGACTTTTGGATTGATCAGCCGTGCGACTTCGGTGCCGAGCATTCCTGCGGTAATACCGAAGTCTCCCCCGACGTGGTAAGGATTGACATGCGCTTTGAGGTACTTATCAATGGTCGCGTCAGGATGGTGATGGTCGATCACAATAAACGGTATTTCGTAAACACTGGCAATCTTATAGGCTGGTTCATCCTCTTCAGTAGAGCCATTATCGGTAAGAAGGACCAGTGGCATCTTCTGACCGTACCGTACATGGTCTTTTAACGAAAAGTCGAGGTCACGGGTGATATCTTCAATTTCATAGAAGGGTGCTTTTGACGGGGCACGTTTGAAGAGGAAATGATCAGCATCAAAGTCACCACCGCTCTCCTTGATAAGTGAGACCACTGCCTGTTCTATCGCCACTGCTGAACAGATACCATCAGCATCTGCATGATGGCGCAGGATGATCGGCTGCGATGTGAAGACGGCTTTCCGGATAATTTTAGCAACCTTCTTCATCTCAGGACGAAGCTTTTCCATAACCTCACTTTGTACAAGGAGCGGAATATTTTCCGGTTCCGAACGTGCATCCAGCGCTTTTTCAATTCTTATTTTCACCGCTGCTGCATCCTCATCCATGAGAACAGTGAGGGAGTCAACCTCGATCTGCAGCTGGTTATTCCTCATCATTACTTCCCCGATGATTTTGACAATGTTGTCAAGCTCAGCTTCCGGATATGCCCGGACCCCGGCTTCCACAAATGCTGCCGCATTCTGGGTCCCGGTCTCATCAACAAGAGTGAAGATGGTGGGGCCACTGGTCTGTTTGATCTGGGCGATCTCACCTTCGATTGCCACCGTCTTTCCTACTTTACCGGGCAGGTCAGAGATGTTAACCGTAGTGGACTTGCGATCAACGGTCTGCACCTGGTACACCTGAACCAGTACTTCTTCCAGATCGATATTACCATTCGGGCGGATCTGGCGAACCCTGACAAGGATCGGATCGCGTTCCTTGTGTTCTGCCTTGATATTGCTCTTGTGCACAAGACCCTTGATCCGGTCGTTAATCTGGGCGAACATCCCAAAAGTAGCAAAACCCTGCACTTTTGCCTGGTAAGTCTTTCCTTCCTCAACATCGGAAAGGTCGCATCCTGCACCAAGCCGATAAATAATCACGTCATTATTTTCCATTGTTTTCACCACACACAGCGAGGCGTACCTATTGTCTGCATTGCTGCAATTCTCTCGTGTTACAACGTTGCATACCGAAACAAAGCTGATTGATTATACTTAGGTGTGGTCATGTTAAAGTTCATTGTATCTGACACCACCGTAAAATTCTTCCTGGAGCGATTATGACTCAATACCAGTTCAGATGGATTGTGTTTGGAGGGAGAACAAAGCAGGGAGATGAAACCATCAGATGCGCATTCAGGGGTTTTTAGACA
>Ga0209254_10006412_pt1 | contig 10848 bp, 10 predicted proteins | sample FrelakmetDIP11DI_FD_187148 | JGI IMG/M metagenome (GOLD analysis project Ga0209254, IMG submission 187148) | Freshwater lake sediment microbial communities from the University of Notre Dame, USA, for methane emissions studies - DIP11 DI (SPAdes)... | ecosystem: Environmental > Aquatic >... | reverse complement strand
GCGCATCACCGACGAAGTCGAGGCCGTGCTGGCGGGTGCCGCGACAGGCGATGAAGAGGCCATGGCGGACGGCCATCCGGCTGTCCAGCGTAATGTCCACAACGTCCAGCATCGGCGCTTCTGCGCCGAGCCCTTTGAACAATTTGTGCAGATCCATGTTGCTGATACTGGCGAGGTTCATGGCACGCTGGCAGCCAGCCGGGTCAGCGGCTTTGGCGCAGCCTCTTCCACATCATCAGGGGGCACTGCCAGGATTCGCAGGGCACCTGAAGCCACTGCCGAGAACACCGGGGCCGCCACGTCGCCGCCGTAGTACACGCCCCCCTGGGGCTCGTCGACCACGACAACAATGACCAGGCGCGGCGCCGAAGATGGAACCAGTCCCGCGAATACCGCCGTGTGCCGGTTCTCTGCGTAGCCTCCGGCTCCCGACTTGCGGGCCGTGCCAGTCTTGCCCGCGACGCGATAGCCGGCGACCGTGGCTTTGAGCCCCGTGCCCTCCTCGCTGACCACCCGCTCGAGCATGGCAATGACGTTGTGTGCTGTCTCCGGGCTGACTACCCGCCGGGCAATGGGCGGCTTCTCCACCCGGACCAGAGACACCGGCCGGTACAACCCGTCACCCGCCAGCACGGCATACGCCTGCGCCAGCTGCAAAGGTGTCATGGACAGCCCGTACCCGAAGGCCATGGTGGCCTGGCCAATCGGCCGCCAGCCCTGAAAGGGCGGCAGCATTCCCGCCGACTCGCCGGGATAACCGCTCGAGGTGAGGCGCCCGGCGCCGAAGCGGCTCAGGGTGTTCCAGAGCATCTCCTTGTCCAGCTTCATCGAGACCTGCACGGCACCCACGTTGCTGGATTTCGCCAGGATCGTTGCCAGGTTGACGAGCCCGTAGTTGTGCTTGTCCTCGATCGTCTTGGAACCAACCTTGATGAAGCCCGGGTTGGTATCAATCAGGCTGCGTGGACTGAAGCGACCACTCTCGAGGGCTGCAGCCACGATCAGCGGCTTGAAGGTTGAACCCGGCTCAAGGATGTCCGTGATGGCCCGGTTGCGGAACATCTTCGGGTTGATCTGTTCCCGATCGTTCGGATTAAAGGTGGGTTGATTGACGTCGGCGAGGACTTCGCCAGTGGCGACATCCAGCACAACGGCGGAGCCGGAGGCCGCGTGGTATTTCTGCACGGCTGCCTTGAGCTCGCGATAGGCAAGGTACTGGATACGGAGATCGATGGAGGTAACAAGATCCTGGCCCGGACTTGGCGGCTCGATGCTTTCGACGTCCTCGATGACGCGCCCCAGGCGGTCCCGCAGCACCTTCTTCTTGCCGGGCACGCCGTGCAGCCAGTTGTCAAAAGCCAGCTCCAGGCCCTCCTGACCCTTGTCATCGATATTCGTGAAGCCCAGCAGGTGCCCGGTCACCTCGCCTGCCGGGTAGTAACGCCGGTACTCGCGCAGGAGGTGCACACCCGGCACCTGCATGGCATCGATCGCAGCAGCGGCGGCGGGATTCATATGCCGCCTGAGGTAGTAAAACTCCTTGCGGACGTTCCGCGTGAGGCGTGCCGTGAGTTCACCGCTGTCGAGCTTCAGCGCCAGCGCGAGGTCCCGGATCCGGTCGGGATCCTCCAGCAACTGGGGCGGGTTGACCCACACGCTGTCCACTGGCGTGCTCACGGCAAGGGGCTCGCCGTTCCGGTCCTTGATGACGCCGCGCGTCGCCGACAGGATGGCGACCCGGAGGTGACGGGCTGCAGCCTGCTTGGTGAGGAACTCCGTATTGAAGACCTGCAGGTGGACGGCGCGGGCGACCAGCCCCCCGCCGGCCAGCAGCAGGACGGCAGCTACTGTCCACAGTCGCCAGATGAAACTGTGATACGCGGGCTTCTGCGGCCGGTCAGCGCTGCTCATCGGGCCACGAGCTCCACGTCTTCCCGGGTCGGCGTCCGCATGGCAAGCCGCTCCCGGGCAAGCCGCTCGACGCGGGCAGGGTTCGACTGGGTGCTCTGCTCGATCTGCAGTCGGCCCCAGTCCATCTCCAGCCGGTCGCGCTCCGCCACCAGGACCTGCAGCTCGACAAACAGCTTGCGGGACTTGTGCTTCGCGTAAACGCTCGCAAGGGAGGACACCAGCACCGCGAAGGCCAGACCGGCAAAGATGCTGCGGGAACGCTGAGCGGGAGTCATCGCTGCCTCTCCGCAGCCCGCAGGACCGCACTTCGCGAACGCGGGTTGCGTGCCACCTCGGCCTCGCTCGCCCGGACCGCCCGGGTCGTGAGCAGCGCCAGGTCCGGCAGTGCCGAGTCGGGCACCACTGGCAAAGACCGTAGCGCGGGGTCCACCCGGGAGTGATCACGGAGGAAACGCTTCACCAACCGGTCCTCGAGCGAGTGGAAACTGATGACGCAAAGCCGGCCACCGACAGCCAGGCTCCCCCGCGCGCCGGCGAGCACCGCTTCGAGCTCTTCCAGTTCGCGATTGATGTGGATGCGGATAGCCTGGAAAGTCCGCGTGGCCGGGTGGCGTCCGGGCTCACCCCGGACCACCCCCTCGATGAGCGCGGCGAGCTGCGTTGTGGTGCGGATGGGCTCGATGGCGCGCGCCGCGGCGATGGCGCGCGTGATCCGGCGGGCCGAACGCTCTTCGCCGAAGCGCCAGAGCACGGCAGCGATCTCGGCTTCGTCAGCCGCGTTGAGCCAGTCTGCTGCGGAGACGCCACTCCCCGGATCCATGCGCATGTCGAGCGGCCCGGTAGCCCGGAACGCAAAGCCCCGCGCCGGGTCCTCGAGCTGGGGAGACGAGACACCCACATCCAGCAGGATGCCGTCCACACGGCCCGTGAGACCCTCCGCCGCAAGCACCTCGCCGAGCGCCGAATAGGGGCTGTGCACGATCTGGAACCGGGAATCTTCGGCCTGCAGAAGGCGCCCAACGGCCACCGCGTCCGGGTCCCTGTCGAGGGCCAGCAGCCGTCCGGCAGGACCGAGTTGCCCGAGAATGCCGCGCGAATGTCCGCCGCGTCCGAAAGTGCCATCCACATAGAGGCCGTCGGGCCGAATGGCCAGAAATTGCAGCACCTCGTCCTTGAGGACAGGCACATGTAGAACCACCCCAACACCCCGCGCCTTTCATAGAGGACGCGTTTATTTACGTATTCGGCGTCGTGCCCCGTGTCGCCGTTGCAGGGTCTTGCCTACAACGACAGCGATTCGAGTTCAGCCGGCAGCCCCAGCCCGTCGCCGCCCTCGCCATTCAGCCAGCTGTCGCGGCGCTCGTTCCAGCGTTGCTCGGCCCACAGCTCAAATTTGTTGCCCTGCCCGATCAGCATCACGTCACGTTCAAGAGCCGCGAAGTCACGCAGTTCCCGTGGAATCAGTACCCGGCCACTGCCATCCAGCTCCAGCTCGCTGGCATAGCCGACCATCAGCCGCTGGAGACGCCGGGTGCTCTGGTTGAAACTCGAAAGGCGCATCAACTTGCGCTCTATCTCTTCCCAGTCGGGCAGCGGGTACAGGAGCAGGCAGTGATCCTGGTCGACCGTGCAAATCAGCTGCCCGTTGCAACGGGTCGCCAGCCGATCCCGGTAGCGCACGGGAATGGCGAGCCGCCCCTTGGCGTCCAGGGTGATCTGGGTTGCCCCCCTAAACATGGTCTTTAGGGCCTTTCAGCCCACGTTCTCCCACTAGACGCCACTTCGCGACACTATATGTTTCGCCTGCACGAGCGTCAACACAACTTGTGGAAAAAAGTTGGGGGGACAGGCGCTTAGGGGTGGGAGGCGCTTCTACCGCTGGTTGACGGCCAGACGGCACGAGCGATAAATCATCGGCTTAGGAGGGCTTTCTCGGTGCAGAGTGCGGTGCACCGTCCGGCGCGTTTCGGACCGAGTTGCGGGCAAGCGGGTACATGACGCCGCGGATTCGCGCAAACCCAGGCAAACGAGGGCTTCCGCGGCTGGGCCTATCATCCCCGTCGGCAAGGCTATTTCCGAGGCAGAAAACCTGATGCGCAAGATCCTCGTCGGCAGCCTCTGGCTGGTGGCACTCGCCATCGCGGGTGCGGCGGTCGCCACCCGCTTCGTGGACCGCCACCAGAGTGAGGGGACGCTTCAATTGCCGATTCTCTCGGCGCCGGTCCGCGTGATCCGGGACGACCAGGGGATCCCCTACATCTACGCCGAGTCCCTCGACGACGCGCTTCGGGCCCAGGGCTGGGTCACCGCCCAGGACCGGGGTTTTCAGCTCGAATTCGAACGCTACCTGTCGAGCGGACGGCTGACCGAGCTGGTGGGCGAGTCGGCACTGAAGACCGACATCGAGCTGCGGCTCGCGGGCACGACCCGGCACGGCCGCCGGCAAGCGGCGATGCTGGCGCCTGCCGACCGGCGTTTTTTCGAACTCTACCTGGAGGGCGTCAATGCTTATGTCGCGAGCCAGTCGCATGAACGGCAGTTTGGCTTCGCGCTGCTCGGCTTCAAGCCCGAACCCTGGACCCTGGCCGACGTGATGACGCTGGAGTATTTCCTGAACTGGCAGAGTTCAGTAAACCTGCAGGCGGAACTGGTTGCCCAGGAACTCAATGATCGGCTCGGCCCGGTCCGGGCCGCTGAGCTTCGCCAGATCACGATCAATCCGGATGACGGCAGCAGCGCCGGGCTCGATCCATCCCCGGCAACAACGCCGATACCGCCGACGGCGCTCAACCTGCGCCCTGATCCGTCCTGGTTCAGCGCCGGACCAAAGGCCCTCGAACTAGGCAGCAACCAGTGGGTGATGAGCGGCCGGCGCTCCACGAGCGGGGCGCCGGTGCTGGTCAATGACCCCCATCTCGACGCCAGGACACTGCCCGGCATCTGGCATCCCGTCGGTCTCATCACCCCGGATTTTCGCGCCGTCGGCGCCGCCGGGCCGGGGATACCGGGCATCGCCGTGGGGCGCACGAGCCAGGTGGCGTTCGGGGTGACCAATGCCTATGCCGACGTCATCGACCTGTTCATCGAGACCGAGGATCCGCGGAAGCCGGGGCATTACCTGGAAGGCGATGAGTCCTATCCCTTCGAAGTCATCGAGGAGACGCTCCGCATCCGGTCGCGGCCGGGCTCCAGCCAGTTTCGCGAGATACCGCTGCGCATCCGCCTGACGCACCGGGGCCCGGTGATTTCTGATCACGGCATGGGCGTTGCAAGCGGCAAGCTGCTGTCCATGCGCTGGAGTGCGCCGGAAGCGATGGTGGGCGACAAGGGCTCCTTCGCGCTGTTCACCGCCACCTCCGTCGACGAGGCCCGCCGGGCCATCGGCCGGATGACGACGCCCTTCAACTACGTCATCGCGGATACGGCCGGCAACATCGGGCACGCCACCGGCGGCAAGGTGCCCGTTCGCCTGCGCGGCGATGGTTCCCGACCGCTGCTGGTAACGGACGGGACAGACACCTGGGGCGGGTTCATTCCGTGGGAACAGATGCCAGGCCAGGTGAACCCGGCCCGGGGGTGGGTCGGGAATGCGAATCACCGGACCGTGGCGGGCAGTTTCGCCACGCCCTACTCCACCTACTTCGCGGCATCCTGGCGCTACCGGCGGATGCTCGAGCTGCTTGACGGTGAACAAAGGTTTGCCCCGCAGGACCACTGGGGCTTCATGCGCGACACCAGGAACCTGATGGCCGTGCGCATAGCACCGCTGATGAGCGCGGCCCTGAAGTCCCGGCCGGACACGCAGAAACTGGGCGAGCTACTGGCCCGCTGGAATCACGAGGACGACCCGGCTGTCGCTGCGCCAGCCATCTTCCAGTCCGTCTATCGGCACTTCGCGCAGCGCGTGTTCGAGGATGACCTGGGCCCGGACCTGACCGCACAGTACCTGGGCAGCTACTACGTGTGGCACGAACGCCTGGCACTGTTGCTGGAGGATCCAGACAGCGACTGGTTCGACGACCAGCGGACCTCGATTCGCGAGACCCGCGACGACCTGTTCCACCTCGCAGCGCTGGATACGCTCGCGGAACTGAAACCGCTGCTGGGGGACGACATCCAGCGCTGGCAGTGGGGCAAGATCCACACCGTGACGTTCTTCAGTCCGCTGATCCCGGGCAAGGCCGCCGCGGGGATTCTCGGTGGCGGCACCCACCCGAAGGAAGGCTCCGGCGAAACCCTCAACCGGGGCACCTTCAAGTTCGACAAGCCCTACGAGGCCTCGAGCATCGCGTCACTGCGCATGGTTGCGGACCTGGGCGACCCGGACAAGATCTGGGCCGTGCTGATCGGGGGTGCGAGTGGCCGCCAGTTTGATCCCCACCTCAAGGACCAGACGGGGGCCTGGCTGAGCGGGGAACCGCGGTACTGGTGGTTCAGTGATGCTGCGATTGCCGCGCACAGGTCCAGCGAGCTGACCCTGAAGCCCTGATCTCCCGGGGAGAGCCGCCATTGCCCGACAGAAAGCGAGTCGGCCGATAAGCCGGGTTCTGTCGAGGGCAATCATTCCTCTGGGATCGTTGTCACCAACGACCTCAAGCGACCTACCCGGAAGCCCGCGGGGCGACGGTGCATTCCTTGCGGAACGCTGCTTCCCTATTTGGTCTTGCTCCGGGTGGGGTTTACCGTGCCGCGATGTGTTGCCACCCGCGCGGTGCGCTCTTACCGCACCTTTTCACCCTTACCGGGACCCGGGAGTGACCCCGGTTCCTTAGGCGGTTATTTTCTGTGGCACTTTCCGTAGGCTCGCGCCTCCCAGGCGTTACCTGGCACCCTGCCCGCCGGAGCCCGGACTTTCCTCCCGCGTGCAAGCACGCGAGCGATTGCCTGGCCGACTCGCCCGGGCACGGTAGCACGACTCCGCCGCCCCGTTAGCAATGAACCGAAACACGGCGTACTCTGCGCCGCTTCCCGACCTCAAGAGGAGCCAATCGTGCGCAGCACGCCCACCGCCCTGTTCGGGCCTGTCCTTGCCCTGCTGGCCGCGGCCAGCCTGGGTGCCTTCCTGAGTGGCTGCTCCCGGCAGGTGGTTGTCGATGGCGCTTTCGGCGAGGGTCTTCCCCGCACCGACAGCTTCGCCAACATCCTGGTCGTGGGGGTGAGCCCGGACGTCAACGGGCGCTGCGCCTTCGAGCAGGCGCTGGCTGCGGACCTCAGGAGTCCAACCGTCAAGGCAACGATGAGCTGCTCGGTGATGGACACGAAGGAGCCGCTCACCCGGGAGAGTGTCGAGCGCGCCGTCGCAACGCTCGGCGCTGATGCCGTGCTCGCGACGAACCTCGTTACTTCCTCTGCGAAAGCCAAGGAGGGCGGCTCGGCCGATGCACGCGGCGGCGGCTACTACAAGGCCACCGGCTACGGCTACGACTATGGCTACTGGGGCGCCTATGGCGTCCCTGTGGTGTACGGTGAGTTCCAGACTGCGCCCTCGGTCTTCTCGATCAGCGGCACCGCCGAACTCTCATCCCGTCTGTTCGAGACGCGTGACGCCACAATCGTCTACAGCCTGGAAACGAAGGCAAAGAACTTCGATTCGCGCGAAATGGCCATCGCCGAAATCACGCCGGCTATCGCCGATCGACTGCGGACGGCCGGGTTGATCCGCTAGCGCCCGCTGGCCAGCCGGTAGGCTGCCTTGCGGGAAGCACCGGTGATCCGCGCCGCCAGGCTGGCGGCCTGGGAGGCTGGCAATTCCGCCGCCAGGATGCCCACCACCCGGGCCAGTTCGGCCTCATCCGCGGCCAGTTCTGCCCCGCTGCCTGCCACCAGCCAGGTGCACTCACCCCGTTCACCGCCTGGATCCGCAAGTACAGCCGCCCGGACCTCCGTGAGGCTGCCCCGGTAGACGGTCTCGTGCAGTTTGGTCAGCTCGCGGCCGACGGCCGCGGCACGCTCCGGACCGAATACGGCACTGGCATCGGCCAGTGCGTCGGCCAGTCGATTGGTTGACTCATAAAAGACCAGCGTCTCCCCCCGACGGGCCAGTTCCCGCAGCCGGGTCACTCGCGCGGGAGAACGGGCCGGCAGAAAGCCCTCGAAGAAGAACCTGTCGGTGGGAAGGCCGGCCACCGACAGGGCTGCGATGGCGGCACAGGGCCCAGGCACGGGACTGACGGGCAGGCCCGCCGCACGCAGCGCCGCGAGTAGCCGGTAGCCGGGGTCGCTGATGAGCGGTGTGCCGGCATCGGTGACCAGCGCCACGCTGTCCCCGGCGCGCAGTCGCTGCAGGATCTCGTCGACCCGACCCGCCTCGTTGTGTTCATGCAGCGAGACCAGCCGGGCAGTGATGCCGGCGTGGGTTAGCAATTGCCCGGTGTGCCGGGTATCCTCCGCGGCTACGAGTGCGACGCTCCCCAGAACCTCGCGCGCACGCGGACTCAGGTCGCCCATGTTGCCAATTGGTGTTGCCACCACATACAGCGTGCCTGGCCGCAGCAGCGTGCCAGGCCCCGCACCGCGCCGGTCGGCCTTGTCGCCGGCTCCCCGCGTACTGCTGGCAATTTCACTCATGGGGGTCATTGTCGGAGCAGCATGCCAGCCGCTGCAACCAGCCGACTCGCCATCGGGGCCTCCGGCCGAGGCCGGCAACACCTCGTTGCCCGGGCCAGCAGCCCCGGAACCCGTCGGGCCCGGACCCGTCGGCGTCCCCGCCAGCTCCGACGCCCCGCTCGTGGCACTGGTCGTGCCGCTCTCCGGCCGCCAGCAATCCCTGGGCATGGCCGTCCGCGACGGCTTCATCGCTGCCCATCTCGAGGCGCCCGCCAGCCGGCGCTTTAACACACTGATCATCGACGAAGCACGGGTTAGTGCTGCGGAAGCGCACGCCCAGGCGCTGAATGCCGGCGCGCAGGTACTCGTCGGACCGCTGCTCAAGGAATCCGTGCAGGCCCTGGCGCCGCTCGCCGGCCGTCTGGCCGGCCCGCTGCCGGGTCAGATGCCCGTCCTCGCCCTCAATAATCTGGGGGACAATGACCCGGCCGTCGGCGGGGTCTGGCAATTCGCTCTCGCCCCGGAAGACGAGGCCCGGGAAATTGCTGCCCGCGCCGTCGCACTCGGCCAGCTTCGGGCGGTTGTGCTGATCCCGGCCAGCGAGTGGGGACAGCGGTTGCTGGCAGCCTTCTCCTCGGAATTCGCGATCCGGGGCGGCGTTGTGGTCGACACCCGCACGTATCTCCCCGGAACAGTGGACTTCACGGTGCCCATTCGCAGCCTGTTGCTGACGACGGAGGCCGTCGCGTCTTCCCCACCAGGTACAGAGACAAATCCGGGCGAAAAGCCCAGTTTGTCACCGGGACGGCGCCAGGATGTGGACCTTATCCTCGTCGTGGCCAATAGCAGCAACGGTAGACAGATCTTGCCCCAGCTCAAGTTTTTCGGCGCCAGCGATCTCCCCACCTACAGCACTTCCGCGATCTGGGAAGACGGTGCGGCCGACGAGGATGACCTGAACGGCGTGATGTTTCCCGACAGCCCCTGGGTGATCGCGCCGGAGGGTCGCCACCTGATCGTAAAGAATGCGGTGGTCCGTCACTGGGGTCGAAGTGCGCTCAGCGTGTCGCGACTCTATGGGCTGGGCTACGACGCCTATCAACTGCTGCCCGAGATCCTGAACCAGCCATCGCCAGGCCCGTTCCCTGCGGGTGAGCTTCCGGGGGCTTCGGGCGTCCTGTATGCGGACATGGCCGGACGCATACACCGGCGGCTCTCGTTCGCGGAAATCCGCGGGGGACGCCCGATCGCATTACCAGCGCCACCTCTAACGCCAGCGCCACCTCTGACGCCACCAGGGCCGTTGCAGTCGGGCGGTCCCTGAGAGCCCCGGGTCCACGCCCATGACGCCGGTTGCCCGGCATCTCCAGCACGGCATGGCCGCCGAGGCACTGGCGGCACGCTACCTGACTAACCAGGGTCTCGCGCTCGTCACGTGCAACTTCCGGGCCCGGGTCGGGGAACTGGATCTGGTCATGACAGAGCGGAACGTGCTGGTCGTCGTCGAGGTGCGAGCCCGCCGGAAGACCAACGTCGCGACCCCTGGGGCGACGATCAATCACAGCAAGCAACGGCGACTGATTGGAGCCACCCGGTACTTCCTGCTGCGCCACCGGCAGTTCGCCAGCTGGCCGGTGCGTTTCGACGTGGTGGAGATCACGGGCGAGCTCGCTGACCCGGGTATACGCTGGAGCCGCGCCGCCTTCTCGCTGGATGACGTGGCGGGCCGCTGAACACCGGCCGTATCATGGCGCTTTCTGCCAGACCGGAGACGCTGATGTCCCTTACGGACGCCATACGCGGCCACTTCGCCGACAGCATTGCCGCCAAGCAGGCGGCCATGGCCGTGCTGGTCGCACCCATCGCAGCGGCCACGAGTCTGCTCTGCGAAACCCTGCGCACCGGAGGCAAGATCCTGAGTTGCGGCAACGGAGGCTCCGCTGGCGACGCGCAGCACTTCTCGGCCGAACTCCTGAACCGCTTCGAGCGCGAGCGACCGGGGCTGTCGGCCATGGCACTGTCGACGGATACGTCTACGCTGACTTCCATCGCCAACGACTACGCCTATGAACAGGTCTTCTCAAAACAAGTCATGGCCCTCGGCCGGCCGGGCGACGCCTTGCTCGCCATCTCCACGTCTGGCAATTCGCCCAATGTGGTGGCGGCGGTTCACGCCGCCCACGAACGCAACCTGCGCGTGGTCGCCCTCACCGGCCGCAATGGCGGCCAGATCGCCGGGGCGCTGCGTGCCGGTGACGTGGAGATCCGGGTGCCGGCCGAGCGCACGGCCCGCATCCAGGAAGTGCACCTGGTGGTGATCCACTGCCTCTGCGACGGCATCGACCGCACGCTCTACGGAGCGCTGTAGGAGCGCCTTCAGGCGCGACCGGG
>Ga0209254_10006411_pt1 | contig 10848 bp, 11 predicted proteins | sample FrelakmetDIP11DI_FD_187148 | JGI IMG/M metagenome (GOLD analysis project Ga0209254, IMG submission 187148) | Freshwater lake sediment microbial communities from the University of Notre Dame, USA, for methane emissions studies - DIP11 DI (SPAdes)... | ecosystem: Environmental > Aquatic >... | reverse complement strand
TCGGCTACGTGTTCCAGAACTACCGCGAGGCGATGTTCCCGTGGATGCGCACGATCGACAACATCGCCTACCCGCTCAAGCTCGAGGGCCGGACGAAGGCCGAGGTCGACCACCGCGTCGAGGAGCTGGTCGCGTCCTTCGACGTGAAGTTCGACCTCAAGCGCTATCCGTACGAGCTGTCGGGCGGACAGCAGCAGACCGCGTCGATCATGCGCGCGCTTGCACCGGGACCGGAGATCCTGTTCCTCGACGAGCCCTTCTCGGCGCTGGACTTCGAGATGACGCTGTTCATCCGCGAGAAGCTACAGGAGGTGTTCCTGCAGACCGGCACGACGATGATGCTCGTCTCGCACGACCTCGAGGAAGCCGTCTATCTCGCCGACGAGATCCTGCTGCTGACCAAGCGTCCGACGAAGATCGCGGAGATCGTCCGCTACGACGACCCGCGCCCGCGCACCGTCGCGACGCTCTCCGAGGCCGGCTTCGTGTCGACCAAGAAGCGGACGCTGGAGATCTTCCAGCGCGAGGTACGGCGCTGATGTTGCGTCCTGGAAGTCCCTCGCGCAGGGCGATACGGCTTGTCACCGCGCATTGCGGCAAGCAGCCCCCGGGGCGCGACGCGGGCGCGTAACATGGGTCCGATGGACGAGGCGGCGATCCGCGCCTACGTTGCGGCGGCCGCAGCCGCGCAGCGACTTGCGCTTCCCCCGGACGTGCTGGAGCGCGTCGCGGTCGAGTTTTCGCGCATCGCAACGATTGCCGCGCCGGTCCTCGAGGCAGAGCTCAGGTCGGAGGTCGAAGCTGCCTCGTCGATCCCGCCATGAGCGGCGACGAACCGACGTCATGAGCGTAGCGCACGGCGGCGATGCGCTGGCGATCGCGGCCGCCATCCGTGAAGGCCGGGTGAGCGCCGAAGCGGTGGCGCAGGACGCGCTCGAGGCGGTCGCCCGCATCGATCCCCGCATCCACGCGTTCTCCGCGGTCACGAGCGAGCGTGCGCTGGCCGAAGCGCGCGCGATCGACGCTCGGCTCGCCGCCGGCGAGGTGCTTCCCCCGCTGGCCGGAGTCCCGTACGCGGTCAAGGACCTGTTCGACATCGCCGGCGTGACCACGCTTGCCGGGTCGAAGGTGCTCGCGGTCGATCCGCCCGCGCGCGCGGACGCGGTGCTGGTCACGCGGATGCGCGTCGCCGGTGCCGTGTTGGTCGGCACGCTCACGATGGACGAGTTCGCCTATGGATTCACCACCGAGAACTCGCACCGCGGCCCGGTGCGCAACCCTCACGACCCCGCACGCATCGCCGGCGGCTCGTCGGGCGGCTGCGGCGCCGCGGTGGCTTCACGCGTGGTGCCGCTCGCCCTCGGGTCCGACACCAACGGCTCGATACGCGTGCCCAGCTCGCTCTGCGGCGTCTGGGGCCTCAAGCCCACGTTCGGACGGCTGTCCCGCCGCGGCAGCTATCCGTTCGTCGCGAGTCTCGACCATCTCGGCCCGTTCGCGGCGACGCTCGCGGGGCTCGCAGCGTGCTACGACGCGCTGCAGGGACCGGATGGGCAGGATCCGGCATGCGCGCGCCGACCCGCCGAGCCGGTCGGCACGCCGCGTGCAGACTCGCTCGACGGCGTGCGCATCGCGCGACTCGGCGGCTGGTTCGAGGAGCGCGCTTCATCGGCGGTACGCGCGGCGGTCGATCGCGCCTGCGCGGCTCTGGGCGCCGTGCGGAGCGTCGAGTGGAAGGATGCCGCGCTCGCGCGGGCGGCCGCGTTCATCGTGACCGCGAGCGAAGGCGGTGCGTTGCACCTGCCGGAAGTCCGCAAGCGCTACGGAGACCTCGAGCCGCTGTCACGCGACCGCTTCGCCGCAGGGGCACTCGTGCCGGCCGCGTGGTACCTCCAGGCGCAGCGGCTGCGCGCGGCGATCCGCGAGCGGGCGCGCGCGCTCTTCGCCGATGTCGATGTGCTCATCGCGCCGGCCACGCCCTGCGCTGCGACACCGATCGGGGAGACGACGCTCGCGCTCGGCGCCGAGCGCCTGCCGCTGCGACCCAGCATGGGGCTGCTCACGCAGCCGCTGTCGTCGATCGGCCTGCCGGTGCTGGCCGCGCCGATCCCCGCGGCAGACGGCGCCCTGCCGATCGCCGTGCAGCTCATTGCGGCGCCGTGGCGCGAAGAACTATGCTTCCGTGTCGCCGCGGCGCTCGAGGCCGCAGGCGTCGCCGTGTCGCCGCGGCCAGAGATCAGCGCATGAGCTCCCACGTGCCCGACATCGACCGACCCGAGGTGCTCGCGCAGGTGCGCGCGGCGTTCGACGCCTACGAGGCCGCGCTGGTCGCCAACGACGTCGCGACGCTCGACGCGCTGTTCTGGCGCGATCCGCGCACGCTGCGCTACGGACCGACGGAGTCGCTCTACGGCCACGCCGCGATCGCGGCGTTCCGGGCCCAGCGCCCGACAACCGACCTCGCGCGCGAGCTGACGCGCGTTGTCATCACGTCGTTTGGCACCGACTTCGCCACCGCGAACGTCGAATTCACGCGCACCGCATCCGGCCGACGCGGCCGCCAGAGCCAGTCCTGGGTGCGCACCGCGGACGGATGGCGCGTCGTGGCGGCGCACGTGAGCCTGCTCCCCGCGAGCGGGGCGGCATGAGTCGCCCAGCCCCCCGTATCGCCGTCGTCGCGCCCGAGCGATCGCTCGCCGAGACGGCGTACGGCAAGATCAAGGCGAGCATCTTCGACTTCGAGCTGTTGCCCGGCGACCGCTTCACCGAGTCGGAGATGGCCGAACGGCTCGCGATGAGCCGCACGCCGGTGCGCGATGCGCTCTACCGACTCGAGCGCGAAGGCTACCTCCATGTACAGCTGCGCGTCGGCTGGAGCGTGCGCCCCTACGACTTCGTGCAGTTCGAGAACCTCTACGATCTGCGGCTGATCCTCGAGCAGGCGTCGGTCGCGCGGCTGTGCGACCTCGACGAGCGCCCCGGCCTCGACGACCTGAAGGAGCGTTGGCTCGTGCCGGTCGCCGAGCGCAAGTCGGCGATGCGCGAGGTCGCGGCGCTCGACGAGGCGTTCCACACCACGCTCGTCGAGGCGGCCGGCAACCCCGAGGTTGCACGCTGCCACCGCGAGGTGACCGAGCGCATCCGCGTGATCCGGCGACTCGACTTCACGCAGGCCTACCGGATCGACAAGACCTACGAGGAACATGGCCAGATCCTGCGCGCGGTGATCCGCCGTCGCGCGGACGAGGCCAACCGGCTGTTGCGCTCGCACATCGAGGCCTCGAAGGTCGAAGTGCGCAAGATCACGCTGCATCGGCTCTACTCGTCGCGCGCGAAGTAGCTGCGGCGCAACGACGCGTCTTGCCGCTGGACTTGCTCCCCCTCGTCACAGCCGATCCGCTGGCGCGCCACTCTGCCGTCGCGGCACGCCCAGGAGACATGCCGGTAGGACGAGCAGACGTGAAGCGTTCGCTGCGCATTGAAGCCATGCCGCATGCGCACCGGCGTGGTGCGAATCTGCTTCGTGGTGCCCCTATTCCGTGCGCGGATTCACCGGGCGTTCTGCAAGTCATTCAATCATCTGGGCTCACTACCGGGGCACAGAGGTTGCATAGCCTCTTCCACTGTCCCGAGAGGAGCGCTGACCATGAGCCAACACAAACTGATCCTGCCCCGTCGCCGCCTGCTGGTCGGCGGTGCGTTGGCCGGCGCCTCGTTGGCATTGCCCGGCGCGCTGCGCGAGGCGCTGGCGCAAGCGCCGGCGACGATCGGCGTGATCTATGTCGGGCCGCGCAGCGACTTCGGCTACAACCAGGCACAGGCCCAGGCAGCCGCGGCGATGAAGAAGATGTCTGGCCTCAAGGTGGTCGAGGAAGAGAACGTGCCGGAAACTGCGGCGGTGCAGAAGACGATGGAAGCGATGATCAACCAGGACAAGGCCGGGCTGATCTTCGCCACCAGCTTCGGCTACTTCGATCCGCACATGCTGAAGATGGCCGAGAAGTACCCGAAGGTGCGCTTTGCCCACTGCGGCGGCATGTGGACCGAGGGCAAGCATCCGAAGAACGCCAGCAGCTACTTCGGCTACATCGACGAGTGCCAGTACATGGCGGGCATCGTCGCCGGCTACACCAGCAAGTCCAAGAAGCTGGGCTTCATCGCCGCCAAGCCGATCCCGCAGGTGCTGCGCAACATCAACGCCTTCACGATGGGCGCGCGCAGCGTCGACCCGAACATCACGACGCGCGTCATCTTCACCGGCGAATGGTCGATGCCGGTCAAGGAAGCCGAGGCCGCCAATAGCCTGATCGACCAGGGCGTGGACGTGCTCACCTGCCACGTCGACAGCCCCAAGGTCGTGGTCGAGACGGCCGAAAAGCGCGGTGTCTTTTCCAGCGGCTACCACGCCAGCCAGGCGGCACTGGCACCCAAGGGCTACCTGACGGGTGCCGAGTGGGACTGGAGCACGCCCTATACGGCCCAGATCAAGGCGCTGCAGAGCGGCGCGCCGCAGCCCAACCTGCTGCGCGGCGGCTTGAAGGAAGGCTACGTGAAGATGTCGGCCTACGGCCCGGCCGTAGGGGACCCGGCGAGGAAGAAGGCCGACGAAGTGAAGGCCGCGATGCTGAAGGGCGGCTTCGTCATCTTCAAGGGTGCGCTGAAGGACAATAAGGGCAACACCGTCATTGCGGCCGGCACCACCATCGATCAGTTCGATCCTGCGCTCGAGAAGATGAACTACCTGGTCGAGGGCGTGCTCGGCTCCATCCCGGGGTGACATGGGGTCCCCCGCAGCGCCTGCGGTGCAGCGGCCGCTTGATCGGATCGCCGCATTTGCCCGGCGGCGTGCGCGGCGGACACTGGCATGAACACCGTTGCGGCCGCCACAGCACCGGTGGTGTCACCCGACCCGCCGGCGGCCCCTCTGGGTGACCGGCTTCGGGTACTCGTCGACGCGCTGCTTCCAGCCGTCGCCGCGCTGGTCTTCACCGTGCTGCTGTTCTCGGCGGCAGTGGCGCTGGCCGGGTTCAACGCGCTCGAGGTCTGGGGCCTGATCGTGATGGGCGGCTTCGGCGATGCCTTCGCTTGGCAGAACACGCTGCAACGCGCCGCGCCGCTGATCCTCACCGGCTTGGCGGTGGCTTTGCCGGCGCAGGCCGGCCGCGTCATCATCGGCGCAGAAGGGGCACTGGTGCTGGGCGGGCTCGCCGCGGCGGCGCTCGGCCTGGTGCTGTCGGCGCATGCACCACCGCTGGCGGTGTGGCTGCTGATGGCGTTGGCCGGCATGCTGGTCGGCGGCGCGTGGATCGGCATCGTTGGCTGGCTGCGCGAGAAGCGCGAGGTCAACGAGACCATCGCCAGCCTGCTGATGTCCTTCATCGCGATCGCGCTGTTCAACCAGATGGTCGAGACCGTCCTGCGCGACCCGGCCAGCCTGAACAAGCCCTCCACCAAGCCGTTGGCCGACGACTACCTGCTACCGGCGATGCCCGGGCTGGACGTCCACTGGGGCCTGGGACTAGGCATCGTCGTCGCGCTCATCACCTGGGCGGTGGTCAAGCTTACGCCGCTCGGCCTTGCGCTGCGCGTGGCCGGCGGTAACCCGCGTACCGCGCTCGGTGTCGGCCTGCCGGTGACCTGGCTGACCATCGGCGCCTGTGCTGCCGGTGGCGCCTGTGCCGGCTTGGCCGGCGCGGTGGAGGTTGCGGCGGTACATGGCGCCGCCAATGCGTCACTGATCGCCGGCTACGGCTACAGCGGCATCCTGATCGCCTTTGCCGCGCGCTTCTCGCCGGCAGGCGTGGTGCCGGTGGCGATCCTGGTCGGTGGCATCGCTGCCAGCGGCAGCCTGCTGCAGCGCCGGCTCGGCTTGCCCGACGCGTCGGTGACGGTGCTGCTGGGCTTTGCCTTCGTCGCACTGATCGGCTGCGAAACGCTGCGCAACCGCAACTTGTGGAGCAAGCGCCGTGGGTGAGACGCTGGGTTGGTGGGGCGTGCCGCTGGCAATCCTCGGCGGGGCCATCCGCGTCGGCACGCCGCTGCTGTGGGTGAGCCTTGGCGAGACGGTCACCGAAAAGGCCGGGCGCATCAACCTCGGCCTGGAAGGCACGCTGCTGATGGGGGCGATGACGGCCTACGCGGTCTCGCTATTGACCGGCAACCCGTGGCTGGGCGTGCTCGCCGCCGCGGCGGTCGGCGTCGTCTTTGGCCTGCTGCACGGCGCGCTGTGCAGCCTGGTGCGCGTCAACGACACGGCCATGGGCATTGCCATGATGCTCGCCGGCTCCGGCCTGGCCTTCTGGCTCGGCAAGCCGTTGATCCAGCCCAGCGCGTCCGACCTGCAGTCGATCGAGCTGGGCGGCTGGAGCGCGATGCCGGCGGTGCAGGCGGCGCTGGCCATCAACCCGCTGTTCGTGATCGGCGTGGCGCTGGCCTTTGCCGTGTACTGGGCCTTCGGGCACACCCGCGTGGGTCTGCGGCTGCGCGTGGTCGGCGACAGTGAGAACGCGGCGCGCGCACTTGGCCTGTCGCCCAGCGGCTATCGCATTGCGGCCACCGCCTTTGGCGGCGCGTGCGCCGGCGTCGGCGGCGCGTCGCTGTCGCTGGTCTATCCCGGCGCATGGAGCGAGGCGCTGTCCAGCGGCCAGGGTGTGATGGCCGTGGCGCTGGTCATCTTCGCGCGCTGGGACCCGCGGCGTTGCATCCTGGCCGGGCTGCTCTTCGGTGGCGCCAGTGCCGTGAGCCCTGCGCTGCAGGCCATGGGCTACACGCAGGGCTACTACCTGTTCGCCGCGCTGCCCTACGTGCTGACGCTGGTGTTGCTGATCGGCCTGGGCAAGCCCGGCCCAAGCCACGGCGCGCCGGGTGAACTCTCGCTGAACCGGTGATGGACGTGAAGCCCGCTACGGCGTTCCCGCGAGTCAACGCGAACCCCTATCCCTGGCCCTTCGATGGTGCCGCCACGCCGGCCAACACTGCGCTGGTGATCATCGACATGCAGTTCGACTTCGTCGGCATCGGCGGCTATGTCGACCGCATGGGCTACGACCTGTCGGCGGTGCGTGCGCCGATCGAGCCCATCGCCACACTCCTGGCGCGTGCCCGTGCGCTTGGCATGCACGTCATTCACACGCGCGAAGGCCATCGCCCCGACCTGAGCGACCTGCCGGCCAACAAGCGCTGGCGTTCGCGCCAGATCGGCACCGACGGCGTAGGTATCGGTGACGCCGGACCGAACGGCCGCATCCTGGTGCGCGGCGAGCCGGGCTGGGACATCATCCCCGAGCTGGCGCCGCGCGTGGGCGAGCCGATCATCGACAAGCCGGGCAAGGGTTCCTTTTGCGCTACCGACCTGGAACTGCTGCTCAACCTGCACGGTATCCGCTACCTGGTGCTCACCGGCGTGACCACCGACGTGTGTGTGCACACGACGATGCGCGAGGCCAACGACCGCGGCTTCGAATGTGTGGTCGTCGGCGACGCCACGGGCGCCACCGATCGCGGCAACCACGACGCAGCGCTGAAGATGGTGACGATGCAGGGTGGCGTGTTCGGTGCGGTGGTTTCGTCTTCTGCGTTGCTGGAGTCGTGGGGTGGGTGAGGCTGCCGTTCAGCGTGGCGGGCGGCGAGATTCGCCTGCGAGGCATCACGCCAAGGGGTACCGATCATGACGCTGATCCCGCCACCGCAAGAGCACACCGGCGCCGCAAGCGTCGAGATGTTCGGCTTCAGCAAGCGCTTCGGCGCGTTGCAGGCGCTGGACGACGTGTCGATGAAGGTCGAGGCCGGCAGCTTCCACGCGCTGCTGGGCGAGAACGGCGCGGGCAAGTCAACGCTGGTCAAAGCGCTGATCGGCTTCTACCGCGCCGACAACGGCAGCGTGGTGGTCGACAACCGCGAGCAGGCGATCCACAGCCCACGCGACGCCGCGGCCCTGGGCCTGGGCATGATCTTCCAGCACTTCACCGTGGTGCCGGGCATGTCGGTGGCCGAGAACCTGGCACTGGCGCAGCGTGATCTCGGGGCCTTCATCGACTGGCGGGCCGAGCGTGCCCGCCTGGCCAAGTTCATGGCCACCGCGCCCTTCCCGCTGCGCCTGGACGCCCGGGTGGCCGAGCTCGCCGCCGGCGAAAAACAGAAGCTCGAGATCCTGAAGGCACTGTACGCGCGCTGCCGTTTCCTGGTGCTGGACGAGCCGACCTCGGTGCTCACGCCGCAGGAGGCCGACGAGGTACTCGGTCGGATGAAGGCGCTGTGCCAGGCCCGCCAGCTGACGGTACTGATCATCACGCACAAGTTTCGCGAAGTCTTCGGCTTCTGCGACGAGGTCACCGTGCTGCGCCGTGGCCGGCGTACCGGCGCAACACGCACGGTCGACACCAGTCGTGACGAGCTCGCCGGCTGGATGATGGGCGTCAGCACCGACGAGGTTTCGATCACCAGCGCGGCGGCCACCGCCGCGGCAACGGGCAGCGCGGCGGCCGGAAGTGCTGCCGCCTTGGCCGAAGTGCTGGGAGAGCCCGCGCCAGCCGCGTCCGGCGTCGTGCCGAGGGGCACACCGCGCCTGGCGATAGGAGAGCTCCAGGTGGCCGGCGTCGAGGGCCGCTTCGCAGTCGACGGGCTGAGCCTCGACGTGATGTCGGGCGAGATCGTCGGCGTCGCCGGTGTCTCCGGCAACGGCCAGCGCGAACTGGTGGCGGCCCTCACCGGCGCCTTGCCCATTGCCGGCGGCCGGGTCTGGGTCGACGGCCAGCCCTACGTGCCGACACGCAGGATGATGCGCACGCTGGGCGTGCGCAGCCTGCCCGAGGAACCGCTGCACAACGCCTGCGTCGGCAAGCTGGGTCTGGCCGAGAACCTCGCGCTGCGTAGCTTCGACCGTGCGCCGCTGGCGCGCGGCCCCTGGCTGTCGCGCAGCGCGATGCGTGCGCAGGCGCTGGTCAAGATCGCCGCGTTCAAGGTCAAGACGCCCGGACCGGACGCGCCGATCGAAACCCTGTCCGGCGGCAACGTGCAACGCGCGGTCCTGGCGCGCGAGCTGGACGGCAACCCTCGGCTGCTGATCGTGGCCAACCCCTGCTTCGGGCTGGATTTCCAGGCCAGCGCCGAGATCCATGCACGGTTGCGGGCCGCGCGCGATGCCGGGGCCGGCGTGCTGCTGGTCAGCGAGGACCTGGACGAGATTCTGGCGCTGGCATCGCGCATGGTGGTGCTGTCGCATGGTCACATCGGGCTGGAATGCCCCACTGCCAACGCCGACATCTCCGCCATCGGCAAGGCCATGGCCGGCGAACTGCAGGAAGCCGCGTGAACACCGTCCAGGCTCGCCCCTATCCGTACCGCTTCGACCCGACGCACGCCGCGGTGCTGTTGATCGACATGCAGCGCGACTTCCTCGAGCCCGGCGGCTTCGGTGCGCTGCTCGGCAACGATGTGACCCCACTGCAGCGCATCGTGCCAGCCTGCCAACAGCTGTTGGCGCTGGCGCGACGGCATGGCCTGCATATCATTCACACGCAGGAGGCACACGACCCGCAGTTGGCCGACTGCCCACCGTCGAAGAAGGCGCGCGGCAGATTGAGCTGCGGCATAGGCGATGCCGGGCCGCTCGGCCGCGTGCTGGTCATCGGCGAAGCCGGTGCCGACTTCGTGCCCGCGTTGCGGCCCGAGCCCGGCGACACCGTGCTGCGCAAGCCGGGCAAGGGCGCCTTCCATGCCACCGGGCTGGACGCGTTGCTGCATGGCAAGGGCATCACGCACCTCCTGGTCGGCGGGGTGACCACCGAGGTCTGCGTGCAGACCACGATGCGCGAGGCCAACGACCGTGGCTACGAGTGCCTGCTGGTGCAGGACTGCGCGGCCAGCTACTTTTCGCACTTCCACGACGCGGTGGTCGAGATGGTGGTGGCGCAGGGCGGCATCGTCGGTTGGGCCGCGCCCCTTGCGGCCGTGCAGGCCGCGCTGGACGTTACAACGGCCGTGCCGCTGCAACAAAATGGGAGCACCTGCGAAAGGCCGTAGCGGTCTTGACACGTCGCAGTAAGGCGCAGCCGTTTCCCGACAATTCCTGTACGGGAGAATCACGCAGGGGCGGAGTACGAGAGTCGATCGTGCATACGTGGCAAGGCATCAACTATCGCCTGCGTTTGGCGACGCTCAGGGACGAACCCGCTCTGCGGGAACTGATTACTCGCTCCATCCGGGAACTCGGCGCTACCGACTACACGCGGGAACAGATCGAGGCCGCGCTGACCGGGGCGTTCGGGATTGACAGCTCCCTGATCCACGATGGGACCTACTTCGTCGTGGTCTCGGAGGGCGACGAGATCGTCGGCTGCGGAGGGTGGAGCAAGCGCAGGACACTTTTCGGAAGCGATGCTCGTGCGGATCGCGACGACGCATGGCTGGACCCACGGTCCGACCCGGCAAAGATCCGCGCGTTCTTCATCGACCCGGAGCATGCGCGGCGGGGGTTGGGTCGATTGATCCTTGAGCACAGCGAGGCTGAGGCCACGCGCGCCGGCTTCGCCAAGTTCGAACTGATGGCGACATTGCCAGGTCAGCGGCTCTACGAGAGATGCGGGTACGTTCCTGGATCACCGATCCAGCATCCGTTGCCAGGTGGCGTGCTCATCGCATTCGTGCCGATGTGGAAGCAAGCCGCCTGACGGACGCATGCACGTTCGGCGGTATCGCCCGTTGGACTGTCCGCGTTGCGACGTAGTCTCCCGGCGGCCGACCGTCGCCAACTGGCCGACAGCCGCCGCGCGCCCGCGAACCCGCCGGCGCAGGGCGCGGTTATGCTTCGCCCATGTCGCTCGTCACGCTTCAGGACGCGGAACTCGCGTT
>Ga0209254_10006410_pt1 | contig 10849 bp, 8 predicted proteins | sample FrelakmetDIP11DI_FD_187148 | JGI IMG/M metagenome (GOLD analysis project Ga0209254, IMG submission 187148) | Freshwater lake sediment microbial communities from the University of Notre Dame, USA, for methane emissions studies - DIP11 DI (SPAdes)... | ecosystem: Environmental > Aquatic >... | reverse complement strand
CATGCCAAGCACCCGCCAGGAGACAACACCATGCTGCGACTCGAACTGATCGGCATCAGCAAGCAGTACCCGTCGGTGCGCGCCAACGACAACGTCAACCTTCGCGTGCTGCCGGGCGAGATCCATGCCGTGCTCGGCGAGAACGGCGCCGGCAAGAGCACGATGATGAAGATGATCTACGGCGCGGTGCGGCCCGACGAAGGCGAGATCCGCTGGAACGGCGAGAAGGTCGAGATCAAGAACCCGCAGCAGGCGCGCGCGCTGGGCATCAGCATGGTGTTCCAGCATTTCAGCCTGTTCGACACGCTGACCGCGGCCGAGAACGTCTGGCTCGGCCTGGACAAGAGCATGAAGCTGCCCGAGATCACGCAGCGCATCACCCAGGTCAGCAAGGACTACGGCCTCGACGTGGAGCCGCTGCGCCCAGTGCATTCGCTGTCGGTGGGCGAGCGCCAGCGCGTCGAGATCGTGCGCTCGCTGCTCACCAGCCCGAAGCTGCTGATCCTGGACGAGCCGACCTCGGTGCTGACGCCGCAGGCGGTGCAGAAGTTGTTCGTCACGTTGCGCAAGCTGGCGGCCGACGGCTGCTCGATCCTGTACATCAGCCACAAGCTCGACGAGATCCGCGCGCTGTGCCACAACTGCACCGTGCTGCGCGGCGGAAAGGTCACCGGCATGGTCGATCCGCGCACGGTCGACAACGCCGGCCTGTCGCGGCTGATGATCGGCGCCGAGCCGCCCCAGCTGCAGCACAAGCAGGTCAAGGCCGGCGCCGTGGTGATGTCGGTGCAGGGCCTGTCGGTGCCCAAGCTGGACCAGTTCGGCACCACGCTGTCCGACATCGGCTTCGAGGTGCGCGCCGGCGAGATCGTCGGCGTGGCCGGCGTCTCCGGCAATGGCCAGCAGGAGCTGATGGCCGCGCTGTCGGGCGAGGACCCGCGCGGCCCGTCGGGGTCGATCAAGCTCTTCGGCAAGGACATTGCCAGCCATTCACCGCGACGACGGCGCAAGGAGGGCCTGCACTTCGTGCCCGAAGAGCGCCTGGGCCGCGGCGCGGTGCCGGTGATGTCGCTGGCGCAGAACACGCTGCTGACGCGCACCGAAGCGGTCAGCGGCTCGGGCTGGATCCGCAGCACCGCGGTCGACCTGCTGGCCGCCAACCTGATCAGCCGCTTCAACGTCAAGGCCGGCGGCACCGGCGCGGCGGCGAAGAGCCTGTCCGGCGGCAACCTGCAGAAGTTCATCGTCGGCCGCGAGATCGACGCCAACCCCAAGCTGCTGATCGTCAGCCAGCCCACCTGGGGCGTGGACGTCGGCGCCGCGGCACTGATCCGCGGCGAGCTGCTCAAACTGCGCGATGCCGGCTGCGCGCTGCTCATCGTCAGCGAGGAACTGGACGAGCTGTTCGAGATCGCCGACCGGCTGATCGTCATCGCCCAGGGCCGCATGTCGCCGTCGATTCCGACCGCCGAGGCGACCATCGAGCGCATCGGCGAATGGATGTCGGGGCTGTGGCCGCAAGCCGGCAGCCCGGGTGCCGGTTCCGCTGCCCCCGCTCCCGCCACCGCCCAAGGAGTGCGCCATGCTCAGGCTTGAAGCCCGTCCGCAGCCCTCGAAGCTGATGTCGCTGCTGTCGCCGGTGCTGGCGCTGGTGCTCACCGCGATCCTGGCCGCGCTGCTCTTCGTCGCCCTCGGCAAGGACCCGGCCAAGGGCCTGGGCATCTTCTTCGTCGAGCCGCTGTCCAACCTGCGCCAGTTCAGCGAGGTGCTGCTCAAAGCCACGCCGTTGATCACCATCGCGTTGGGCCTGGCGGTGTGCTACCGCTCCAACGTCTGGAACATCGGAGCCGAAGGGCAGTTCCTGCTGGGCGTGCTCAGCGGTGGCGGGGTCGCGCTGTGGCTCACCTCCAGCGGCATCGTGCTGCCGAAAATCGTGGCCGTGCCGCTGGTGCTCGCCGCCGGTGTGCTGGGCGGCATGGCCTGGGCCTCGATCACCGCGCTGCTGCGCGACAAGTTCAATGCCAGCGAGATCCTGGTCAGCCTGATGCTGGTCTATGTGGCCCAGCAGCTGGTCAACTACATGGTCTTCGGCCCGTGGAAGGACCCCGCCGGCTTCAACTTCCCGCAGACCAAGAACTTCGACGCCTCCACCTGGCTGCCCAATCTGCTCGGCGGCACGCGGCTGCACATCGGCTTCCTGATCGCGCTGGTGCTGGTGGGCCTGACCTGGATGTTCATGTTCCGTCTGTTCCGCGGCTACCAGCTGCAGGTGGGCGGGCTGGCGCCGGCCGCGGCGCGTTATGCCGGGTTCTCGGCCAGCACCTCGCTGTGGACCGCGCTGCTGATCTCCGGCGGCCTGGCCGGCCTGGCCGGCGGCATGGAGGCGATCGGCAGCTTCAAGCAGATCACGCCGCATGTCTCCACCGGGCTGGGCTTCACCGCCATCATCGTCTGCTTCGTCGGCCGGCTGCATCCGGTGGGCATCATCTTCGCGGGGTTGCTGCTGTCGATGATGATCATCGGTGGCGAGCTCGGCCAGTCGCGCCTGGGCCTGCCCAATGCCTTGACCGGCGTGTTCCAGGGCCTGCTCTTGGTGCTGCTGCTGGCCTGCGACACCTTGATCCATTACCGCGTCCGCGTGCGTTCCGCGCTCGCCGGTGCCCACTGAAGGAAGCGTTGTCATGGACCAACTTCCACTGCTGATCGCAGCCACGCTGGCCTCCGGTACCCCGCTGGCGCTGGCCGGCCTGGGCCTGCTGATCAACGAGAAGGCCGGCGTGCTGAACCTCGGTGCCGAGGGCATGATGCTCGTTGCCGCCATCGCCGGCTTTGCCGCTGCCTTCACCACCGGCAGCGACACGCTGGCCTTCGTGGCCGGCGCGGCGGCCGGCGGTCTGCTGGCGGCGGCCTTCGGCGCGCTGGTCATCTGGCTCAACACCAACCAGTACGCCACCGGCCTGGCGGTCAGCCTTTTCGGCTACGGCTTCTCGGCCTTCGTCGGCGTCGGCTATGTCGGCCAGAAGCTGTCGGAGCGCACGCCCTTCGAGATCCCGGGCCTGAGCCAGATCCCGTTCATCGGGCCGGCGCTGTTCCGCCACCATCCGATGGTCTACATCGCCATCGCGCTGATTGCTGCGGCCGTGTGGTTCCTGTACCGCAGCCGCGCCGGGCTGGTGCTGCGCGCGGTGGGCGAGTCGCCCGAGTCGGCGCATGCGCTGGGCTACAAGGTGCGTTGGATCCGGCTGATGGCGGTGGTGGCTGGCGGTGCGCTGTGCGGCGTGGCCGGCGCCTTCCTGTCGGTGGTCTATGCACCGCTGTGGGTCGAAGGGCTGGTGGCCGGGCGCGGCTGGATCGCGCTGGCGCTGACCACCTTCGCCACCTGGCGGCCGGTGCGCGTGCTGCTCGGTGCCTACCTGTTCGGCGGCGTGACCATGGCACAGTTCGCGCTGCAGGGCGCGGGAGTCAACTTCTCCAGCCAGTTGCTGGCGATGCTGCCGTACATCGCCACGATCGTGGTGCTGGCCATCATCAGCCGCAATCCCACCTGGATCCGCATCAACATGCCGGCCTCGCTCGGGAAGCCTTTCCACCCCGGCACATAATCGTTGTTTCGTTGCAGCGGACCGCGAGGGTGGCCGCTGAACTTGTCGGTCAGATGGCTCAACCACCCACAAACAGGAGTTCTCCCCCATGAGCACATTCTCCAAGCGCACTTTGCTGAGCCTGACGGCTGCGGCGGCGATGGCCGCCTTGGTCGGCTGCGGCAAGAAGGAAGAGGCCAAGCCGGCTGCAACTGCACCGGCCTCGGCACCGGCCGCGGCTGCTGCCCCGAAGGCCGAGCCGCTGAAGGCGGCCTGGGTGTACCTGGGCCCGGTGGGCGACGCCGGCTGGACCTTTGCCCACGACCAGGGCCGCAAGGCGGTGGAGGCCGAGTTCGGCGACAAGGTCAAGACCACCTTCGTCGAGAAGGTGCCCGAAAGCGCCGACGCCGAGCGCGTGATCCGCGACCTGGCCGCGCAAGGCAACAAGATCATCTTCACCACCAGCTTCGGCTACATGGAGCCCACGCTGAAGGTGGCGGCCGAGTTCCCCGACGTCAAGTTCGAGCACGCCACCGGCTACAAGCTGGCGCCCAACATGGGCGTGTACGACACCCGCTTCTACCAGGACGCGTACCTGTCGGGCATCATCGCCGGCGCGATGACCAAGAGCAACACGCTGGGCTTCGTCGGCAGCTTCCCGATCCCTGAAGTGCTGCGCAACATCAATGCCTTCACGCTGGGTGCGCAGAGCGTCAACCCGAAGATCAAGACCAAGGTGGTGTGGATCAGCACCTGGTTCGATCCGCCGAAGGAAGCCGAGGCCGCGCAGAGCCTGATCAACGCCGGCGCCGACGTGCTGATCCAGAACACCGACTCCTCGGCCGTGCTGCAGACCGCCGAGAAGAACGGCAAGTACGCCTTCGGCTGGGATGCCGACATGAGCGCGGTGGCGCCGAAGGCGCACTTGGCCTCGAACATGGTGTTCTGGGGTCCGTACTACAAGAAGGCCGTCAAGAGCGTGATGGACGGCACCTGGAAGTCCGAGCGCACCATCTGGGGCTACAAGGAAGACGCCAACGGCGTGATCAAGATTGCCGACGCCGTGCCCGAGGACATCAAGAAGAAGGTGGCCGAGGTCAAGGAAGGCTACAAGGCCGGCACGATGGACCCGTTCAAGGGTCCGATCATCGACAGCGAGGGCAAGGAGCGCCTGCCCAAGGACGCCATGCCCGACCAGGCCTGGAAGGACAAGGTCGACTTCTACGTCAAGGGCGTGGACGGCAAGATCCCGGCCGGCAAGTAAGCAGGCCTCGGCGATCGCACGCCGCCGCGCGCCTCCGTCGGGCCCGGCGGCGTTTTCCATTGCGAAGGACTACACCATGGCCATCGACTTCGACCGCATCCCGCGCCAGCGCCTGAGCGCGCTGTTGCGCACCATGCCCAAGGCCGAACTGCACATCCACATCGAAGGCTCGCTCGAGCCCGAGCTGATCTTCAAGCTGGCGCAGCGCAACGGCGTGGCGCTGCCGCATGCCAACGTCCAGGCGCTGCGTGCGGCCTATGCCTTCACCGACCTGCAGAGCTTCCTCGACCTGTACTACGCCGGTGCGGCGGTGCTGCTCAAGGAAGAAGACTTCTTCGACATGGCCTGGGCCTATTTCGAGTGCGCCGCGGCCGACAACGTGGTGCATGCCGAAATCTTCTTCGACCCGCAGACCCACACCGAACGCGGCGTGCCGATCGACGCGGTGATCGTCGGCCTGGAACACGCCTGCCGCCGCGCGCATGCCGAGTTCGGCCTCAGCGCAAAGCTGATCCTGTGCTTCCTGCGCCACCTGAGCGAGGAATCCGCCTTCGCCACGCTGGAGCAGGCGCTGCCCTACCGCCACCACTTCATCGGCGTGGGCCTGGACAGCGGCGAGCGCGGCAACCCGCCGGAAAAGTTCGCGCGCGTGTTCGCCAAGTGCCGCGAGTTGGGCCTGCATGTCGTAGCCCATGCCGGCGAGGAGGGCCCGCCGGCCTACATCGAAAGTGCACTGGACGGGCTTGTCGTTGAGCGCATCGACCACGGCGTGCGCTGCGTCGAGAGTCCGGCGCTGGTGCAGCGCCTGGCGGCGCTGCGCATGCCGCTGACGGTGTGCCCGCTGTCCAATGTCAAGCTGTGCGTGTTCCCGACCTTGGCGCAACACAACCTGAAGGCATTGCTCGACGCCGGGCTGTGCGCCACGGTGAACAGCGACGACCCGGCCTACTTCGGCGGCTACATCAACGAGAACTTCGTGCAGACCTTCGCCGCCCTGCCGGCGCTGACGGCGCGCGATGCCTGGCAGCTGGCGGCCAACAGCTTCACGGCCAGCTTCGCCGACGACGCGCACAAGCAGCGCTGGCGCGCGCAACTCGACCAGGTATTTGCCGCCGGCTGAGGCCGCCCTACAACAGGCCGTGCTGCGCGGCCAGCGCCATCAGCCGCTGCACCTCGCGGTCGTGCACGCCGCGTTCGCGCAGCGCGTGCGCGGTGGCCGACAGGTAGTGCAGCGTGCTGCCGTAGCGGCCGCTGGCATGACGCAGGATGTGCAGCATCTGCGCATCGCCCATACGGCCCATGAAGGCCTCGCTGCGCCGGCTCAGCGTGAACGCCAGCGCCTGCACCTCGCCCTGCGCCGTGCGCGCCACCAGCCAGCGCGGGTCGTACACGCCGGTGGGCATCTCGCGCGCCCACAGTCGCTCGAGTTCCGCGTCGGCGCTGTCGCGCTTCAGCCTGAAGACCACGCCGCGGCAGGCGCCGCCGGGCAGCAGCGCGAACACCAGCCCGGGCTGCTGCGGCGTGCCGCGGTTGACGCGCGAGCGCATGCGCAGCGCCCGGTGCCAGCCGTGCACCAGCGCGCTGCGGTGCTCGGCGGCTTCGAACTCCTGGCGCCAGATCAGCGACGCGTAGCCGAAGATCCACAAGTCGCCGCAGCCGCCCCATTGGGCGCGCGTGCGCTGCAGCATCTGCGCCGGGTTGCGGCCGGGTAGGTGGGGTGGTAGCTCCTGCATTGCAACGGTCGAAGTGCAACCTTCGCAGGCTATCATCGCCGCCGCCTGCGTGGCCGATCGATGATGGCGCGCGCCGGCGGCGATCCGGGTGGTGGCGATGGCCCTGAACTTGCTCGCCGGCATTCCGATGTTTGCTTTCGAGCGTTGCCGCATGCAGCCCATGTCCGTCCCCGTTTTCCTTGCAGGCTGCCGCAGTGCATGGGCTTGGCGCTGGGCCGTGGCCGTGCTGTGCGTGCTGACGCTGCAAGCGGCCTGGGCGGACGACCAACCCAAGGGCCTGGGCGGCGGCCCTGCGGTGCCGCCGGTGGCCCCGGCCGCGTCGGCCCCGGTACTGCCGGCCATGGCGGCGAAACGGCCGCGCATCGGCCTGGTGTTGTCGGGCGGCGGCGCGCGCGGCGCCGCGCACCTCGGCGTGCTCAAGGTGCTGGAGGAACTGCGCGTGCCGATCGACGTCATCGCCGGCACCAGCATGGGGTCGATCGTCGGCGGCTCCTACGCGTCAGGCCAGACCATTCAAAACATGATGGTCGACGTGGCCAACATCAAGACCGACATGCTGGCACGCGACCAGCCGCCGCGCGAGGAGATCACGGTCCGCATGAAGCAGGAGGACTGGCTCGATTTCATTGGCCCGCAGTTCGGCTTTCGCGACGGCTCGCTGCGGCTGCCGATGGGCGCGATCACCGGCGTGGCGCTCGAAGCGGTGCTGCGCGACCTGGCCCTGGCCAAGGGCGACTGGAACTTCGACAAGCTGCCGATCCCCTTCCGCGCCATCGCCACCGACGTGGTCAGCGGCCAGATGACGGTGCTGAAGTCGGGGGACCTGGCCATCGCCATGCGTGCCAGCATGTCCGTGCCAGGCGCCATCGCGCCGGTGCAGATCGGCGGCAAGATGCTGGTCGACGGCGGCCTGACGCGCAACCTGCCGGTGGACGTGGCCCGCGCCATGGGCGCCGACGTGGTCATCGCGGTCAACCTGGGCACGCCGCTGCTCAAGCGCGAGCAGATCACTTCCGCGGTGAGTGTCGCGGCGCAGATGCTGAACATCCTGACTGAGCAGAACGTGCAGGCCTCGTTGGCGTCGTTGCAGCCGCAGGACGTCCTGATCCTGCCGGAGCTGGGCGACTATTCGGCCGCCGACTTCGACAACATGCCCAGCACCATCCCCATCGGCGAGGCGGCGGCGCGCAAGGTGGCCGACCAACTCAAGCGCTACAGCCTGCCGCCGCAGCAGTACGCCGTGCATCGCCAGAGCCAGGTGCGCAACGTGGCTCAGGACACGCGGCGGGTGGACGAGATCCGCGTCGAAGGCCTGTCGCGTGTCAACGAGCAGGTGGTGATCCAGAGCATGGAAACGCGCGAGGGCGAGCCGCTGGACGTGGCCACGCTCGACCTGGACATGCGGCGCGTCTACGGCCGCGGCGACTTCGAACACGTCAGCTACAGGCTGATCGACGAGTACGACCGCCGCATCCTGGCGGTGGAGGCGGTCGAGAAGGCCTGGGGGCCGACCTACGTGCGCTTCGGGCTGTCGCTGTCCAGCGACTTCCGCGGCGACAACGCCTTCAACCTGCTGGCCAGCATCAGGCGCACCTGGATCAATAGCCTGGGCGGCGAGTGGCGCGCCGATGTCCAACTGGGCAACGACGGCTTGCTGTTCACCGAGTTCTACCAGCCCTTGGTGCCGAACCAGTATTTCTTCATCGCGCCGCGCTTGTCGCTCGCGAGCGGTCCGGCTGACATCTACGGTGGCCCGCAGGGCGATGACCTGGCGGCGCGCTACGGTGTCACCATCGGGTCCGTCGGCCTGGACCTGGGAAGCCAGTTCACCAAATATGGCGAACTGCGAGTCGGGTTGGTGGCCGGGCGGGGCAAGGCCGAACTGGAGATCGGCGACCCGATATTGGCGCAGTACAGCATCAAGCGCGACATCGGTGCGGTGCGCGCCCGGCTGTACCTGGACCAGCTCGACAGCACCAACTTCCCGCGCAGCGGCTACAACCTCGACGCCCAGATCGTCGCCTCCACCACGCAGCTGGGTGCAAGCGATACCTACAACCGCTGGGGTGCCAATTTCCTGGGCGCCAGGTCCTTCGGGTCCCACACCTTCCAGTTCGCTCTGGCCGGCGGCGGCTCCTACGGCGCCAATCCGCTGCCGTTGTACGACTACCTGAGCTACGGCGGTTTCATGCGCATGACGGGCTACCGCGACGGGCAGTTGCGCAACGATTCGATGAGCTACGGTCGATTGACCTACATGAACCAGCTTTTCAAGATGCCGCTGCTCGAAGGCGTGTATCTCGGCGCATCGCTCGAGGGGGCGCGCCTGGGCCGGCCGCTGATCCCCACCGGCATCCAGGGCAACGTGGCCTCGGGCAGCCTGTTCGTGGCGGTGGACACGCCGCTCGGACCGGCCTACCTGGCCTACGGCCACACCCAGGACGGCAACAGCAACGTCTACTTCTACCTGGGCAAGCGCTGACCTGTTTTGCTGGCGTCCAGCGCAGCGACGCCGGCGGGCGGTGCCGGTGCCGCTTGGGACCGGCACCGTCTTGACGCGCACGGTAGCCGGGGTCATGCCGGCTTGCGCGTCAGTAGGTAGAGCAGCGGGCCGAAGGATCCTGCCAGCAGTGTCAGCACGATCCACGGCCAGATGACCCGGCCGCGCGCCTTGGCGTCGTGCCACATCCACACCATCACCAGCGTCAGCGCGATCACCAGGTCCACGAACACCTGGGCGCCGCCGAAGCTCTTGAGGTGCGGCTCGAAGATGCCCCAGTAGCCGTGTTGCCACAGTGCGGCGGCAGTGAGTGCGCCGAACAGCGCCAGGGTGAGCAGGAGCAAGGTGCGGGGCATGGAGTCTTCAGCGTGCTTGGCGAGACTCGCAGTGTCGATGCCGCATGCCCCAGCCACAACTACCTGCCAGGTAATCACGCGCACAGGGCGCCCGGCGCGCGTGCCGGTGCACCGGCATCCCGCCACGCTTTGCCGCGGTGCATCACGGCAGTCGCGGCCCGGCGCAACGCGTGGCCTGATCCTTGCTCGATTGCCGAGAACCGCCAGGCGGCCCTGCGCCGCATGCTGAAAGGCATTGACGATGTAACTTGGTTACATCAAAATCAACTACAGAGTTACAACGCCGACCGGCGCTTGCGCCGCACCGGCTATGGAAGGCCATGGTCACAGCCACCGTCGACCGCATCACCCGCCGCATTCGCGAGCGCAGCACCGCCACGCGCGGCGCCTACCTGGCGCGCATCGAGCGCCACGTCGGCCGGCCGCGCAGCACCGACCGCATGGGTTGTGCCAACGTGGCGCATGCCTTCGCGGCGCTGCCCACGCACGACAAGCTGCGCGTGGTGGCGCAGCGCGCGCCGCACATCGGCGTGGTCACCGCCTACAACGACATGCTGTCGGCGCACCAGCCTTACGAGAGCTACCCGGCGCTGATCCGCGACGCGGCGCGCCAGCTCGGGGCCACGGTGCAGGTGGCCGGCGGCGTGCCCGCCATGTGCGACGGCGTCACGCAGGGCCTGCCCGGCATGGAGCTGAGCCTGTTCTCGCGCGACACCATCGCCATGGCCACCGCCATCGCGCTGACGCATGATGTGTTCGACGCGGCGCTGCTGCTCGGCGTGTGCGACAAGATCGTGCCCGGGCTGCTGATCGGCGCACTGCACTTCGGCCACCTGCCTTGCGTGTTCGTGCCCGCAGGGCCGATGGGCACGGGGCTGTCCAACCACGAGAAGTCCAAGGTGCGCGAGAGGGCGGCGCAGGGCCAGGTCGGCCGCGAGGCGCTGCTCGAAGCCGAGAGCGCGGCCTACCATGGCCCGGGCACCTGCACCTTCTACGGCACCGCCAACAGCAACCAGATGCTGCTCGAGGCGATGGGCCTGCATGTGCCCGGTGCGGCCTTCGTGCACCCGCATGCGCCCTTGCGCGAGGCGCTCACGCGCGCCGCCGTCGAAACCGTGCTGCAGCGCGTACAGGGCGCGAACTTCCTGCCCATCGGCCGGCTGGTCGACGAGCGCGTCATCGTCAACGCCATGGTGGCGCTGCTGGCCACCGGTGGCTCCACCAACCACCTGATCCACTGGGTGGCGGTGGCCCGTGCTGCCGGCATCCTGATCGACTGGAGCGACTTTGCCGAGCTCTCGGCCGCCACGCCGCTGCTGGCGCGCGTGTACCCCAACGGCCAAGCCGACGTGAACCAGTTCCAGGCCGCCGGCGGCCCGGGCTTCGTGCTGCGCGAGCTGCTGGACGCCGGACTG
>Ga0209254_10006409_pt1 | contig 10850 bp, 9 predicted proteins | sample FrelakmetDIP11DI_FD_187148 | JGI IMG/M metagenome (GOLD analysis project Ga0209254, IMG submission 187148) | Freshwater lake sediment microbial communities from the University of Notre Dame, USA, for methane emissions studies - DIP11 DI (SPAdes)... | ecosystem: Environmental > Aquatic >... | reverse complement strand
CGAGGCGGCTTGCATGGGTGCGGGTAAAGTTGGACTAATGCACCGCCTAGTATAGCTTGAAGGAATAATCCTCCTGGATTGGTTCAGCACCGAATGGTGGGACTAATGCTACCTTTGCTCCTTCACCAATTCTTCGATCGGTACATATTCGATGTCAAAGCCATAGTACCGTGGACCGCTTGATTCATCTAGGCCAAAACGGGTACGGAAGCCCTCAAAGCCTTTGATACCAATAGCGACGGCATGGTCACCTGCTTTGATAGAGGAGTTAGAGTATCCTTCACCGGTCGCTTCATCAATCAACGAGACAATATCCGGGCTACAAACCCACGGTTTATCGTTCAGCCAGGTAACATGGTTCTCGTTCTTAAACCATACTTTCAGTATTTGGCTGATGTATTTGCCCGAACCCTCCAGTGTAGTGGTTCCATACATATATCCGCCGCGATCCTCCCACTCTTTTTTCGTAACCACACCCTCAAAGAGTCGCCAGCCGCCTGTCACTTGCAAGGCTGCATCGATTTGATCTCGACCCTGTTCTTTTGCTCGGTGCATCTCCGTACCGATCTTCAAGCACATGGACAAAGTACCAGGGATGATGACCTGCTTCATCTCTTTCCCAATCAGTGGGGTGGCTGCCATGGTGGTATGGCCGAAAGCAGCAACTGCCAACATTTTTCCGATCCTTTCCAGCATATGTGGGCTAACGGTATATTTCACAATGGCGACGTTACCCCAATGATCGACGCTGGCGAACGGCCAACTATTCTTGCCATACAGGTAGGGTGTACCCTGCATCTCCTCTGGGATGGCGCGCCCGGCGTAGTCGCCGTCCACCACTGGGATCCCCAGACGCGCTCCGACAACCAGAGGCGCAGGGGTGTTGCCAGCCCCCAGTTCCCCCGCAACGATGCAGCCCACAGCTTTACCCAGGTAATTGCCCAGCTCTTTAACTGCCTCCTCAATTGCTCGGTCGCCGAACTTGTCCTTCAATCCAAGTCGTTCAATCTCATTCAGGGTTTCTTCCGACATGGGAGCTACCGAACCCATGCTATAGGGCGTAACCGTCAGAGCATCATCGGGGATTTCGCTGACATCCACCCAACCAATGGGGAGTCCTTCCTGTAGTGCATCCCGAAAAACCCTCCTCCCCCAATCCAATCCTCCGCCCCCACCTGTGGCCATGAAGAGGCAGCCTTTGATGAAATTTTCGCATTCTTGCAGTGTCTCAAGCTTTCCGCGTGGCATATCAAATCTCCTTCTTGTTAATATTTTATTCTATCTCCTAAGTAACCAGATAACATGCAATCTGGTGTCCTTCTCCAATATCTCTTAATTCTGGTATGGTTTGCGAGCATACCGGCATGGCAGACGGGCAACGTGGGTGAAATGTGCAACCCGAGGGTGGATTTACCGGGTTGGGGACATTGCCTTGTAAGATGATATGGTCATGACGAGCATTTGGATCAACCATAGGCGCTGAGGATAATAAGGCTTTAGTATAGGGGTGCAGAGCATGCCCATTGAACAGCGCCTCCGTAGTATGCAATTCAACCACCTTGCCCAGGTACATTACAGCCACCCGATCGCTTATGTGCTGAATTACGCTCAGGTCATGGGTGATGAAAAGATAAGTCAGATTTAAATCCGACTGAAGTTGCTGCAAGAGGTTGATGATTTGAGCTTGCACCGAGACATCCAGGGCTGAAGTCGGTTCATCCAGCACCATGAACTTGGGATTCAGCGCCAGAGCACGCGCGATTGCAATACGTTGTAGCTGCCCACCGCTAAACTCGTGGGGATAGCGATACATGATGTCACCGGGCATACCCACCTGTTCCAGCAACCCCGCTACTCGATGCAGTTGCGCGGACCCTTGCAGTCTCGTGTAAGTGCGCAATGGCTCAGAGATGATGTTCAGGATGTTAAATCGTGGATCGAAAGAGGCGTAGGGGCTCTGGAAGACAATCTGCATATCTTTGCGTCGCTGGCGCAGCTTTTCCCGACTGAGCGCCAGGATGTCCTCTCCCCCAAAGAGCACCTGACCAAAGGTAGGTTTGACCAATCGTAAAATCGCTCTACCCAAAGTCGTCTTTCCACAGCCCGATTCTCCGACTACTCCCATGGTCTGATGGGATTGGAGGCTAAGGCTGACCCGATCGACCGCGCGTACAACCTGCACTTTGCGCTGCACCAGCCCCCGGCGCGACACGAAATGCACCGAGAGATCTCTTATATCGAGGAATGGAGCACTGTTCATCCCTTGTCCCCCTGTGAATAAAGGTAACAGGCCACGCGGTGATGCTCATCAGACTCGTCAACATCCGTTAAAGGCGGTGGATTCCGGTGGCAAATCTCCATAACCTGTGAACAGCGCTCTCTGAATAGACAACCTGGTAAGACGGTCAAGCCATCTGGCACGTTTCCTGGGATGGAGTGCAACCCCAATTTTCGGCTAGATGGTCGCGGCAAAGCCGCCAATAAACCTTGGGTATAGGGATGCTTGGGGTGAAATAGAACGTCATCCGTGTTGCCAAGTTCGACAATGCTGCCCGCATAAGCCACTCCTATACGGTCGCAGGTTTCAGCGACTACTCCTAAATTGTGGGTGATTAATAAGATAGATATGTTCTGCGTCTTGCGGAGTTCAGCCAACAGCGCTAAGGTTTGCGCCTGGATGGTGACATCTAAGGCAGTGGTGGGTTCATCAGCAATAAGCAATCTGGCGCCGCACGAAAGAGCGCTGGCTATCATGATGCGCTGCTGCATTCCACCGCTCAACTCGTGAGGATATGAGCGAAAGATCCGTTCAGGATCCGGTAATGCGACCGCCTCGAACATTTTAAAGGAACACTGGTGCGCCTCCTCACGGCTTACCGACATATGAGTACGGATGATGCGCACAATTTGGTTGCCAACAGAAAAAACCGGATTCAACGAACGTGCCGGATCCTGGAAGATCATGGCGATCCGGCGTCCACGCAATCCCTGCAGCTCTTCCTTATTCATCACCAATACATCTTGACCATCGAATAAAATCCTGCCTTTCGTTATTCTTCCACCTCTGGGCAACATGCGAATGATGCACATCCCGGTAATAGTCTTCCCACACCCAGACTCCCCCACCAATCCAAACATCTCACCCTTGCGGATGTCAAAGGTCATGCTGTTGACGGCATTTACCTTTCCGGCATACGTGTCAAATCGAACCTCTAAGTCCTGGACGGATAACAAAACGTCGTTCATTTCGTAATCCTACGAGTACGTGGATCGGCGACATCCCGCATAGTGTCACCCAATAGGTTGAAAGACAATGCCACCAAGAAAATGGCTGCCCCCGCCGACCCGGCGTACCAAGGTCGCTCGATAAAATAGATCCGTCCATCGCTGATCATCGATCCCCATTCCGGAGTCGGGGGCTGGACTCCCAGCCCAATAAAGCTGATCGCTGCCCCTACTAGGATGGCAGAGCCAATATCCATGGTGGCTTGAACCAATACCGGGGTCATCACGTTCGGGACGATATGCCGCCAGATAATCACTGCGTCCCGGACTCCAAGGCTGCGCGCTGCTTCAATGAAATAAAGCTCGCGCAGCGAGACAACTTGGGCTCGTACCAGCCGCGCATACCATGGCCACCAGGTCAGGGCAATCGCGATCATGGCATTGGTGAAGCTGGGCCCCAACGCTGCGGCAATCGCCATAGCTAGAAGCAGCGAAGGGAAAGCCAGGAACATATCGGTGATCCGCATGATCAAGTTGTCCAGCCAGCCGCCAAAATATCCTGCCAGGGCACCTAAAGGAAAACCTATAAGAACAGCAACGATCACCACCAGTAAACCTATACTCAACGATAGACGCGCGCCAAATAGCAAACGTGCTAGCACGTCCCGCCCTAGATAATCAGTCCCTAGTGGATGAAGCTTGCTAGGGGGCTTGAACTTTTCCAGGATATTCGGATCGCCGCGACCCTGGTCAGGGTAAGGCGTAAGCACTGGCGCAAGAATTGCTCCCAAGATGAAAACCAGAATCGCCAATAAGCTCAACACCGCCAGCGGATCGCGACAGAAAGCTCGGATCATTAAAGAAACCTCACGTTGCCGTGAAGCTCGCAAATTTCCCTTATCGGGTACGCTGATCTCGGGTTTATTTTCTCGATTCATCGTTTCAACCGATGTCCTAAATGCGTTGTTATAGCCGGATGCGTGGATCAATGGTGGCTTGGAGAAGGTCCATAAACAGGTTAATCAGGACATAGAATACTGTAACCACCAATGTGACCGTGACAATGACAGGAAAATCGATGCTCATGACTGCATTCGTCACATAAGTCCCCAGACCAGGCCATGAAAATATTACTTCGACTAATATCGCACCGGTCAAGGAATAAACGAAACACAAACCCAAGACCGTAATCGTCGGAGTTAAGGCGTTCTTTAATGCCAGGACAAATAACACTTTCTTCTCCGAGATTCCGGCGACGCGCGCAGCCAGGATATAGTTTTCATTCAGCACCTCTACCATGGTGGAGCGTGTCATCCGAATTACCAGGCCAGTTGCATAAGCCGCAAGAACAAAAGAGGGCAGGATCAAGTGCAGGAGGGTATCCTTGAAAGCAAGCCAGTTGCCCGCGATCAGACTATCGAAGAAGTAAAAACCGGTGATAACGTGGATCGGTGAAAACAACGCCACCTCATTCGATATTCGTCCACCTATCGGAAGGATACCGAGCTTGGCGAAGAAGAAGAGTTGTAGGATCAAGCCCAACCAAAAGGTGGGCATGGATACCCCCGCAATAGATATCAGCCTGGTTGAATGATCTAACAGGCTACCTTTGTACGCCCCCGATAGCACCCCCAAAGGAATGCCAACAACGATCGCGATGATCATCGAGGCTAAAACTAGTTCCATGGTAGCTGGGAGATAGACCTTCAGATCATTGAGGATAGGTTGGTGGGTACGAACTGATGTGCCAAAATCGCCCTTTAGAAATGAAGTTGCATAGCGCCAATATTGAATCCACAATGGGCTGTCCAAGCCAAGCTGAACGCGGGCTTTGTTGATCTGATCTTGCGTAGGACGAGGACCGACCCACGCTGCTGCCGGGTCAGAGGGGATTACGCGAGCAATAAAGAAGGTTATGATGGAGACGCTGATAAGAACCAGGATGGCCATCAACAACCGACGAATAAGATAGTCAAGCCAGCGCATATGTTGAAAGCAAGGAGGTTCTGCACTGCCCAGGTGTGCAAAACCTCCCAATCAGAGTCACTTGCGAGTCAATTGATATACGAACACGACGTGCCCATAAGCAGGGTTATCCACGAATCCCTCTACATCGGCCCGCGCAATATGCTCGTTATTGACGTCGTAGAAGAACAAAGAGACTGCATCATCTAAAAGAATGCTCTGCGCCTCGATAAACTTCATCGTTGCGGCGTCTCGATCAACGCCGGTGAGGATATTTCCATCGTCAACCAATTTATCGTACTCAGTATTACTGTAGTAACCCAGGTTGAACAAGGTTGGGCTCTCGGTAACGAACATGCTCTTCAAGAAGGCATAAGGTGAGACATAATCCGGCCACCAGTACATGACAAAGATGTCCTGCGCATTCAAGGGGTCTGACTTGCCCAAATCCCACTGGGCTTCCCAGTTCATCCCTTGAACTTCCAGCTCGATCCCCAACTTCTTAAGCTCAGCTTTCCAAAGCTCACCCACCTGTTGTTCATCCATGTCGCCATTGCTATAGGTCATGAGCAATTTGAATCCACCTTCTGGGTAACCTGCTTCGGTAAGCAGTTGCTTGGCTTTTTCGGGATCGAAATTATATTGGAGCAGTTCATCGCCATGCCCCCACATGCCTTTGGGAACCACACCCCTGGCTTGAGTAGCTCGGCTGCCCATCACTCCCTGGATGAACTGCTCATAAGGAAAGCTGTAACTCAAAGCTTGGCGAACCAGTTTATTATCCAGGGGAGGTTTTTTAGTGTTCAGAAGACCGACCAGGTTTTGAAAGCTTGGATTGGTATAGACGACCAGGTCCGTATTCTTCTCCAAGGTGGGGATATTATCTGGGGGAACTCCATAGGTGAAATCAGCCACACCCGATTCAATTTTCTGTTGCAGGACCACTGAATCCTGGCTAATCTCAAACACAATCTTCTCGAACTGGCCAGGTTTCCAGCCACCCCAGTACTCCTCAAAGCGAGTCATCACCAGGCGCGAACCGCGTTCGTAGCTCTCAATCGTATATGGGCCAGTACCTGCGCAATTACCTTCGTTATACCACTCAGGGGATTCAGACTCGTAGGTCTTTGGGCTAACCATCCAGGCTTGGTAACCGGTGGAAGCGATCAGGTCCAGTGGAGCAGAATAGCTCAACAAGATCTTGATCGTATAATCATCGACTACTTGGATTTCTTTTACTGAGTCCCAGATGTAAGAAGCACCCACACCGATTTCTTTAACTTTCATGATGGAGTATTTCACCGCTTCGGCGTTGAAAGGCTCTCCATCTTGAAAGACAACACCTTTACGCAGGTGGAAGGTCCATTCGGTAGCATCGGTATTCGCTTCCCAACTTTCGGCCAGCTTCGGGCTAAGCACATCCTTGCTGCCTGGCGGATTGTAAAAAGTCAGTGTTTCATAGCAGTTGGAAGTGACCACCGAGTCGTTGGAGTAACTCCTCATGGGATCCAAATCTGGAAATGCAGTCTGGTGAGCGTAAACAAATACCTCCTTGAGGCTTGCTTCACCACTGGTAGGAGGAGGCTCCTCAACAGTCGGCGCAGGTGATAAACCGGTCGTGGCTTCTGTCGCTGCTGGCGGAGTGGGTTGGGGAGTGCACTGAGTTGTAGTGAATATCAGCACAATGCCCAATATTATCAGGGAAATTACACGTTGTCTGTTCATTTTTCTCCTCTGAAATTTAATCAACTAATTTTGGATTCGGTTGAATAGGGATAATCCAATTTGCATCCGCAATACCCACCTCCTTTCTAGCCGAAAAAGGGGACCTTGTTAACCAAGAATCGAACCAATGCCAATCCTTTTTCTAGAAACGACTCAATAAACGATTTTTAGTATCTTCGATGTGCTTTTTCATAGCTTCCTGAGCTCCCAGTTTATTTCGCAGTTTCAATTGTTCAAGGATCTCATTATGCTGTTGTGGATCAGTAATATTGGGGTCCTTTACAAGAATGCGTTCCGATTCGCCCAATAGCTTTCCCACTAAATCCAGAAGTCGCATATTTCCGGAAGCACGAGCGATCGTTTGGTGGAATTCTAAATTCAAATCATATCCCGTACGATAAGATTGATATGATTCATTCATGTGTTGACTCGATGCTAATTCTTGTTCTAGACGATTATTCTCTGCAAGCAAATGGATGTCGGCATCAGTGATTCTTTCGGCGGCAAATCCTGCTCCTTCAACCTCAAGAACGCTTCTCAGGTGAAAAATCTCCAGAACGTCATATATCGAGAGGGATTTGACCTGGTAACCAGACCTGGGAATGGGAACAATAAATCCTTCTGAAGCCAGAATAACTAATGCTTCTCTTACCGGTGTTCCGCCAAACCCAACAATTTCAGAAAACTCATTAATGGTGTAAATTCTCGTTAATTCCATCCGCCCAGCTATGATGGCTTGCTTGATTTCTTGATATGCTTTTTCTTTCTTCAATACAATAATTGGCATTTGTAAATATTTTATCTTGTGATATTTCGATCGATTGTTTATTGACTCGGTTTTTTTATGTTGATATAATAAAAGTATATCAAGAATATATCAATAAAGCAATTATCATTTCACAAAAAGAGAGCGAATATTCATATTGGCTTGTTGCATCTGGAATACGTTCAACAAATTCCTTCCTGTCTCTTCACCACAAGAAAAAATTAAATTCGGAGGAAGATCAGAGGTTGATGACATGGGGGAGAGTGAATGATTTTGGAAAATCTTAGTTTTACAAAACATCTTGACCTTTACTTGGAAGTCAAAATGGGTCAAGAAATTAAAGTTTAGTTTATATTCAAATATAACAATTGGAGGTATAAACGATGCGTCCTAAACTAAACCTTCTTTCAGGTGAGCTGGTCAAACAAATCATCGATGAAGGATTTGCCCTTTTAATAGATCCTGGCATTCAGGTTAAAAACAATGAAGCGCTTTCTATGTTGGCTAATGCAGGCGCGGAGGTCGACATGGAGAGCAGGATCGCCAAAATTCCAGAAAAGGTCGCGCGGCAGGCACTCGAATCATCCCCATCTGAATTCTATCTCTACAATTTGGATGGTGAAAAAGTTGTTCACTATGGAGGAGATAGCGTCCAATTCGATCCTGGGTCAGGAGGAATCACGATTCTGGATCGTGAAACCCAAAAGCAGCGCCAAGCGCTCACCGAGGATCTGGTTAAATTCGTCAAGCTTGTGGAAACGATACCACAGGTGGATGCGCAAAGCACCGCCTTCATTACCTCGGATGTCCCCGAGGCGATCGGCGATCTTTACCGTCTCTATATTGCATTGAATTATATGCGAAAACCTATCATCACCGGTGCTTTCGACAAGAAAACCTGGTGGACGATGAAAGATATGCTCGTTGCCGTGGTGGGAAGCGAAAAGGCCTTGGCAGAAAAACCGGTCGCGGTTTTTGACGCCTGCCCATCTCCGCCATTGAAATGGAGCGATATCACATGCCAAAACTTAATCGACTGCGCCAAATGTAACATCCCGGCTCAATTGATTTCCATGCCAATAGCTGGCGGGACATCTCCTATTACGCTTGCAGGCGCGGTGGTTCAGCATACTGCAGAGTCTCTGAGCGGTGTAACCATCAACCAATTGGCCAATCCCGGTGCACCGATTGTTTGGGGTGGCTCTCCCGCTACCTTTGACATGCGCAAGGGGACAACCCCCATGGGTGATATAGGCACTTGGATGATCAATTGTGCTTACGTCCAAATAGGCAAGGAATTAGGTTTGCCCACCCATTCATATCTTGGGATGAGTGACGCCAAGATTGTCGATGCCCAATGTGGTCTGGAATCCTCAAGCGCCTTCTTTGCTGCCCTGGCCGGGGCAAACATGGTTTCCGGACCTGGGATGATGGATTTCGAAAGCTGCCTGAGCTACGAAAAACTGGTAATTGACGCCGAGATCATTGGAATGGCGAAACGCCTTATCGCAGGTATAGATGGGCGTCAGATACCCATCGCGCTTGATATCGTTAGGGAACTAGGACACAAGGGAGATTTCTTAAGTCACCCCCACACGAAGAAATGGTTCCGTCAGGAATTGTATATCCCTTCTGAAGTGATTGACCGGGACAGCCTGGAGGCTTGGGAGAAGAAAGGGTCAAAATCCACCTGGGAACGGGCACACGACCGGGTAGATTTACTCTTATCGCAGTATCAACCATCGCCAATATCAGACGAGGTCAAAAAAGAACTTCGCGAGATCACTACCAAGGTGGCAAATAATGCTGGTATGAAGATATTACCTGACCTATCTTTTGAATAGACCATTGCCCAACAGTTTGATGGAATGTTCTTATACTGATAAAGGGCATTGAATAAGCAGTAGAAAGAAACACGAGAAAAAATCAACCAGTAGTGTATCCATATATCCCTAACTCTGAACCTTCGATTAAGCAGCAGATGCTTGATGAGATTGCTGTTGCCAGTATTAAGGCGTTGTATGAGGATATTTCTGAGGCGCTTCGGATGAAAAGGAAGATGGACTTACCAGCTCTCCCAAAATCATCGCTCCCCTCTTGACAAACGTTCAATAATCTGGTTAAAATATATTTATCGGAAATATGGATTTCCCATAAATACAATAGAGATGGCTGATAAAACCATCAGTTCCCCCTTTGATTCACTCGATTTTGCCATCATTCAACGATTACACCGCGATGGGCGCCTCCCCGCTACCAAGATTGCCCGCTCGGTAGGTGTTGACGAGCGCACCGTGCGCAACCGCATCAACCGCATGGTGAAGCTGGGCGCCATCCGCATTGTCGCCATCGCCGAGCCGCTGGCTTTCAACTATGACACCGCAACAGATATCTTCCTGAAAGTGGAGACGGAGAGGGAGGCAGAGCTGGTGGATCTTTTCTTGAACATGCGCCACGTTTCCTATGTGGCGTATGGTCCCGGCTCGGGTGAAATCTCGCTCGAAGTACGGCTCAAAAACCACGCCGGGCTGCGGGAGTTTCTGGTGCACACCTTGCCGTCCATTCCTGGGGTGAAGGATATCAGCTATACCATGGTGCCGCAAATTTTAAAGAACATTGATGAGTGGCTTCCAGGGGAGGAGGATTTCTCTTCTGAAACTCCCTTGCCCGTAGAAATGGATCAACTAGACGAGGTAGCTCAAGGACAGCGAGAATAATACTTGCTGTCCTTTATTTTTAGAAAGGGAGATTTGCAATGTCTTTACGCCATTTTATAGATACCCAGGAATTTACAAAATCTGAGTTGCTCGAGTTGATCGAGCTGACCCGACTGATCAAAGTCGCGGATAAAAAAAGCGTCACCCCCAAGCTGCTCGCCGACGCTTCGTTGGCGATGATCTTTGAAGAGCCTTCCACCCGCACGCGCATCTCTTTTGAGGTGGCGATGACCGAGCTGGGCGGGCACGCCCTGTATCTCAAGCCGGGGGAGATTCACCTCGGGGCGCGCGAATCTATTTACGACACCGCCCGAGTCATCTCTCGCATGGTGGATGTGGTGATGATACGCGCTCTGAAGCATCAAACCGTGACCGAATTTGCCGCCGCCGCCACAGTGCCAGTAATCAACGGTCTGACCGATTACAACCATCCCACCCAGGTGGTGTGCGAT
>Ga0209254_10006407_pt1 | contig 10851 bp, 9 predicted proteins | sample FrelakmetDIP11DI_FD_187148 | JGI IMG/M metagenome (GOLD analysis project Ga0209254, IMG submission 187148) | Freshwater lake sediment microbial communities from the University of Notre Dame, USA, for methane emissions studies - DIP11 DI (SPAdes)... | ecosystem: Environmental > Aquatic >... | reverse complement strand
TAGAGTTGAACGCCCCCTTCGTACACCGCCCGCGTGCCGCTGATGCCGCTGCCGACGATGCAGCCGGTGCGCCGGTCTCCGAGGTGCTCGCTCGTCAGCCCCGCGTCGCGGATCGCCTGGCCTGCCGCCAGCACGCAGTACAGCGCGGCGTTCGACATGCCCCTGAGGTGAGCCTCGGGGATGGCCGCGGCGCGTCGCAGCTCGTCGACGCCGCGGAGCAGTCCACCGACCTGGCACCGCAGGCCGAGCTCGGCCCACTCGGGCACCGCGGCAACGCCCGATCGACCGCTTCTCAGGCTGTGCGTGACCTCGGAGTAGCTGTTCCCGATGCTCGACAGGATGCCGATGCCGGTGACGGCCACCCGGCGCATCAGCGGTCCCCGCGGTCGGCCAGCTTGCGCTCGACGGTCTCGACGACGTCCCGCAGGGTGACGAGCGACGCCAGGTCCTCATCCGTGATCGCGATGTCGAACTCGTCTTCGATGGACACGACGAGGTCGACGACTCGCAGCGAGCTGAGCCCGAGGTCCTCGCGCAGCCGGCTGCCCTCGGTGATGTGGTCATGCGGTTGATCGGAGCCGAGCCAGTCGAGAAGCCCCTTTCGGACCCGCGGCCAGACGTCGCTGCCCATGCTGCTCCTCCCTGGCGCAGTGCTGCGATCCACAGCGCTCCGCCTGAACCGACCATCGTGTGATTCGAGCGAGCCTCCATGATCGTCCAATGCTGACCGTGCTCGATCACTCGGCCTCGATTGACCATTGTTGCACGCCGCGTTGCGCCTGGTCGCTCTCCTGCTCCGGCGATTGGGCGGGTGGGCAAACCGCGAAAACCGGGGCCGTGCTCGGGCGTCCCAGGCTCGGACCACGAGCTGTGGCGAGTGTGCCGGGGATCCGCATCACGGATAATGGCGGGGGATCCCGGTCATGCAGCCCATCGACCCCCCGTCCTCGGCGTACCATCGATTCCTGGGAAGCCGCCTTGCCTTCGGTGCGTACGACGCTGCCGTGTGGGCGATCGTTCTGGGCGTCGTCGCGCCGGCCGAGCTCGTCGCGGCGGTCGTCGGCCGGTCGGAGGTTCGGCACCTTTGGGAGCGCCTCGGGCGGCCCCCGGATGTGCACTCAGGGCGCCGGCCAAGGCTGCTCGTCCACGCCGTGTCGGTCGGCGAGGTGGCGGCTGCCGGCGCGCTGATCGCCGCGTTGGCCGAGGAGCAGGCGGCGATCTCGGTCGTGCTCACGACCGGCACGCGCGAGGGCCGTGCCGCTGCCGAGCTCCTTCGGGAGGGCCGTCACCCCCAGGTCGAGGCCGTCTGCTACCTGCCGTGGGACCGTTACCGGCCTCTGCGGCGCTGGCTGCGGCGCATCGCCCCCGACGCTCTGATCGTGGTCGAGACCGAGATCTGGCCCAATCTGTTTCGAGCGGCGGCCGACCTGGCAATCCCGCTCAGCATCGTCAGCGGCAGGATGTACCCCCGCGATGCCTCCCGCTACCGGTGCGCTCGTTGGGTCTTTCGGCCGGTGCTGGCGTGCGCTCGCTGGATCGGTGTCCGCAGCAAGCTCGATCGAGACCGGTTCGAGCAGGCCGGAGCGCCTCATGACCGACTCGAGGTGATGGGTGACCTCAAGCACGATGCGGTGCCGCAGAGCGAGCTGCCCGCGGACTGGAGCGCGGTGCTCGCCGGGCTGCAGGGCTCGCCCCTGATCGTTGCCGGAAGCACCCACCATTCGGAGGACCGCTGGCTGATCGAGGCGCTGGTCCGCGTTCGCCAGCGCTGGCCCGGCGCTCGCCTGGTGCTTGCCCCCCGCCACCCAACGCGCGCGCGAGCGGCGAGGCGACGCGCCGCCGCCGCCGGTCTGTCCGCGGCGTGCTGGTCGGATCCGGGGTCGGCCGCGGAGTGCTGGGACGTGCTCGTGCTCGATCAAATCGGAGTGCTCGCAGCGATCTACCGGTGGGCCGATGTGGTGATCATTGGCGGCTCCCTGGTCCGTCGCGGCGGTCACAACCCCCTCGAAGCCGCCGGGCACGGTCGAGCGACCGTCATCGGACCGTTTCACGAGCACTTCAGCGACGTCGTCGCCGGTCTGGACTCGGCCGGGGGCATCCTCGTGCTGCCGAGCAGGTCCAACGTCAGGGAGGCACTCCTCGCCGCTCTGCTCGAGCTGCTCGGCGATCCGACACGGCGGGGCGAGCTGGGCCGTCGGGCACTGGCGTACGCGCAGTCGCAGCGGGGAGTCGCCCGCCGCTACGCGCGGTCGATTCTCGCGACGCTTTCCGTCGGAGGCGGCACCAACGCGGGCGCGGCGGAAGCGCCGGCTAGACCTTGAGCCCAGGGTAGAGGGTGGCCTCGGCGTCGGGTCGCTTCTTCCACCTGGGGTGCAGCCAGAGGTAGCTCTCGGGGTGCTGGCGGATGACCTCCTCGAAGTGCCGGTTGATCCGGCACAGGACGAGGCGCTCGTCGTCCGGCAGCTCCATCGGCGCGGACACGACCACCCGGTGGCGGCCGTCGCGCCGGATGTCGTGGACGCAGACGACCTCGCACCCGGTCGTCGCCCTCAGGACCGCCACCCCGCGCATGGTCGAGGCCGGGGTCCCGAAGAAGGGCACGAACCGCCCGCCGACCGCTGCGTTCTGGTCCACCATCAGGCCGACGACCTCGCCGCGCCGGAGAGCCGAGGCCGCCGATTGGATCTCGAAACCCCTGCGCGAGATCGGGTTGATGCCGCTGCGCAGCAGGATCCGGCTCATCCATCGGTCCAGGAGGAGGTTGTCGAGCGGCCGGACGACCACGTGCACCGGAACCTGGCGGCCGGCGGCGTAGATCGCGGGCCAGTACCAGTTCGCGAGATGCGCCGAGCAGACGATCACACCCCGCCCTCTGCCCAGTGCCGCCTCGAAGCCCTCGACCCCCTCGCAGTCGGTGCCCTGCAGGACGGTCCCGACCGGCCGATGGAGGACGCCCACCAGCTCGGCGACGGTCTGGAAGAAGCTGACGAACGCGCCGCGAGCGATGCGCCCGGCCTGGCCGGAAGTCAGCTCGCCCGGGAAGGCGATGCCGAGGTTGATCGTGGCGACCTTTCGCCCCGTGCGGTGCAGCCAGTACGCGAGGGTTCCCAGCATCCCCGCCAGTCGCAGAGTGACCCGCAGCGGGAGCACCTTCGCCAGCGCGAGCGGCGGCACGGCGATCAGGAACTCGGCCCACATCGCGAGCGTCGACTTCGGGGATGGTCGAGCGGCCTGTCGACCTGACCCGAGTGCTCGACCCTGCTCACCGCAGCGGCGAGGTCGGCTGGTCATGGCGACCCCCCTCGGCTGCGGTCGAGCACGGTCGAGACCACCACCTCCACCAGCTTGCGGCTCACTGCCAGCGTTCGCTGCCACGGCAGCGGAGCCGAGAGGATTTCCCGATCCGCCCGGGTCAGGGACTCCGGGGCGACCCGCTCCTGAAGAACTGCAACAGCTCGCTCGTCGTGCTGTCTCCCAGCTCTCAGGACGACGCCTCGCAGCGGTCCGAGCCAGGGGCGGACCACAAATGAGGCCCCGAAATCCATCAGCCATGGCCTGCCAGACTGATCGATCCGCACGTTGCGGCACACGTCCCCGTGGAGCACGTCCCGCGCCCGGACCTCCTCGAGCAGCGCTCGCAGCTCGCGGAAGAACTCGGCTGGAGGCTCTGCCTGGAGCTGGCCGGGCGCAGTGCACTCGACGTACTCGATGAGAATGCCGTCGCATCCAACCCTGCCATCGAGGCGAGGGATGCCGCGGAGGTGCCCGAGGCGTCGATAGGCAGTTATCTCGCGCCGCGCCATGAAGGCACCAGCGGTTCTTCGGAACAGGCGTCCCCTGTGGCAGAAGCTCTTGAGCACGGCCTGCAGTCCCTGCTCGTCGACCATCAGCTCGATTTCCGCGACCGCACCGCTGCCCGGTCTGATCGTCCGCAGTCGCCGCAGCGTGGCCGGGTCGATTGCAGATCCGCTCGCGTCAGTCCGGCTCACCGTTCCCCCCGATGGACCATACCACTCGTTCCGGGCGGGAGATTCCGTGAGCTCACGGATCAGTCGAGCTCTGTAATCAGTCCGCCGTCTCTCGCGATCCAGTACAGCAACAGGTAGTCCACCCCGGGTACGACGTCGTCGCCGTTCCCCGCTCCACCGAGGGAGAACGGATTGTCGTTCCACCAGTAGCCATCAACTGTCGATTCGAGCAGCCCGTGGCCGATGATCGACTGCTGACGATCGGGGTTGTCCAGCCAGTCTCCCTTCCAAGGGAGCGCCGGGAACGGGCTCATGACGAAGTCAGAGCGAATCCTGTGATCCACTGAATACCGGTGCTTGGGGATGGGAAAGGAGCGAAGGCACCACAGTGCTTGGTCCACCGCCTCGCGTCGCTCATCGGGGTCGACCAGGGCTCCGCTAGTGACTGCCACGGCAGCGTGGAGAGGAGAGTCCAGACCGCGCAGGGAGCGCCACGCCTGCCCCGATGCCCCGATCCACTTCGCCTCGAGACCTGCGTCTCCGCTGCGGGACAACGCCCACATCAGCGACAGCGTCTTCGTCAGGGTCAGGTGGTTGCCGCTCCAGTCGCTGAGGCCTCCGATCAGAAAGGGCCCTCCGCCCCGATGAGCGTATGCCGTGAGCATCGGCTGGCGGAGCCAGGCGAGACCTTCGTCGACGAGCGCTCGATCGTCGCACGTGACGCCGGCGAGGAGCTTGCCGATGCCAGGGTTCACGCTGGGGATGACGCGGCGGTGGCGGTCGATCTCGCAGCCGTCGTGGGGAGCCTTGAGGAACTCGCACAGCTCGAGCATGGCCATCGCGTGTTCTGCGACCTCGGCGCGCAGAGGATCTTCGTCGGGCAGAGCCTGGAATCCGGCGATAATCGCGAGCATCAGACCTTTGCTCATGTCGTTGTTGCCGCCGGCGAGCCAGTCGAGGCGCGACAACTCGCCCGATCCACGCCGCCAGTCGCCAGTCAGAGGTGGGCCCGCCATCCGCACGGTCCGGGCGAACGTCCTCCGATCCCCGGTGATGTCCACAGCGGTGAACATCCCGCGGAGGCTCCGCCGCAGGTTTTCGAGGGCCTCCGGCTCGCCGGTGAGTCGATACCGCAGGGCCTGGGTGTAGGTGTAGACGCCCGTCCACAGGAGGCTGTCTTCGTCCGGTCTTTCCGCACCTGGCGGGGCGACGCTCGCGAGGACCATTCCATGTGGGCCCACCCCGCCCGAGTCCATGATCCGTTGGTAGTGAGCCTCCTTCACGGAGAAGCTCGAGCGGAATGCATTCGCCCGCACCTCAGTCTCGGCCAGGCTGATGGGGTCGACGACCTTGTTGACGACACGGACTCGGTCCGGGTGGGTGCGGTAGAACTCGAAGTCGGTTCGCTCGACCGCGACGAAGGGCACAGCCTGCTCGAACGCTGGGTTTCCGACAGAAGAGCGAACCTGGGGCAACCGGTGGTATCTCCAGAACAGCCCGTACAGAGCCGGTCGGGTGATCAGGAAGGGCACGTCCCTCACGATCGTCGGGCGGACCACGCGCGCAGACCGCCAGATTGGCTGATCGCTGCACGCGCCCGAGAGCATTCCGAGCTCCACGATCGTCAGATCGGGATCCTCATCCGCGTAGTACTTGAGGTCGAGCCGGCGGCCGTCGCCTTGATGGACCCGCGCCTTGACCGTCAGCGGCGTCCGGTCGCGTTCGGTCCGCCTCAGGTTGCCAACGCGGCTGATGAAGTCGGCGCGATCGAGTGCAAAACTGACCACAACCGTGTTGCGGTCGCCCGACTCCACGGAGCCGGTCCAGACGCTGTCGATGCCCCTGCCGTCGATGTGGGTCGCGGTGTGATAACGAACCACGCGAATCGCCTGCGGCTCGCTGCCGCCGCCGTTCCGGATCTCGAGCACGCCGTCATACCGCCCCAGTCGCGAGTCGTGGCCCTGGACCGTCCACACGCCAGGTTCGACCGGTGGTGCGCAGCCGATCGCCACTCCGGCTGCCGTCAGCATCGCCACCGCCGCGACGACCCGTCCGAGGCCGATCCCATGGCGGCCCGCACCTCTCATCCCCCGGTCCACTGTCCCTGCCCGTTGCATCCTCGGCCGAGGCCTCAGGGGACTGATCGGGGGGCACGCAGGACCGCTCGGGCGCTCTGCCTCCACCGACCCGCCGGTGCGATCCGCCGGCATCGTCACCGATCTCGCCACGTCAGATCACTGCGTCTTGCGCCACGACCGAACTGGCCACTCTCACCCGGCTCTCTCCCAGAGCAGGCGAGGAGCGAACCGGCGCACGCGCTGGACCCGCACAGCAGCGTCAGGACCGCCACGAACGTCGCCCAGGGCTCAGTCAGGAACGGGTGCAGCGAGACGTTGAGCACGACCACGAGCATCAGCGCGAACAGGAGTGCAGCGGCCAGGTCGAGGAGGAACGCTGCGACCTGGTCGGCATCGCGGACGGTCGCTGCGGATCGGACGAGCACCACCAGCCCGATCACAGCCAGGCTGCCGTAGGTGAAGAGCCACCGCACCGCCTTGGGGACGAGCGCGTGGAGAAGATCGGGCGCAGCGCCGAGCCAGTGGAAGCAGGGTTCAGCTGCGACGGCCAGCGCGCAGACGGCAAGCGCGAGGAGCCAGGGTCGCTTTCGCCAGCCGCGTCCGGTCCGAAGCAGCGCTGCCAGCAGCAGCGCTCCGGCGCCCGCGGCCTTGAGCGCTGACCACACCGCGATGAACCTGCCGCGGTCTTCGGCGATGTCGCCGGCGAACCAGCCCCCCAGGCTGGCGATGCAGAAGATCCCGACGTCGAGGATCAGCAGCACTGTGAAGAGCCTGTGCCGGAGCGCGGCACGGGCTGCCTGCGCCAGCTGCGACAGGCTCCACTGCCGCCGCACCCAGCCCACGACCAGAGTCTGGACGGTCGGGATGATGAGGAGCTGGACGAGCGTCACGTATCGCAGGTCGAGGTGCCGGAACACGGCGATCGAGATGACCGCGGTCGTGGCTGCCAGCGCCGCGGTCAGACACGCCCAGACGACGAGAAACCAGGCCACGTGTCGTCACGCCCGCAGTGGTGGTCTGCCGCCCGCACCGGCCAGGGTCGAAAGCGCCGGCCGGGTGTGCGCCGGCAGCGCGTGGTTACGGGCGAGGGCGAGGATCCCTTCGGCAGCGAGGCCGAAGCTGTCCGGGCCCCGGAGGTGGTGCGAGACTCCGGCCAGCAGCCGACACATCTCGTGCCTCGTCAGCTCGCTGTCCAGGATCGCCTGCGCTGCCCGCGCGATCTCGGCGCCGTTGACCGCTCCCTGGGTGAGCTCGGGCACCACCTGTTTGCCGAGGACGAGGTTCGGCAGTGCAGTCGTTTCACCTTTCATGAGCCCGAGCCGGATGGCGGTTCTGACCGCGATCTGGGTGACCAGCGAGACCCGGTAGACGCTGACCATGGGAACGCCCAGCAGGGCGGCCTCGAGCGAGGCGGTGCCGGACGCCATCAGGGCAAGGTCGCTCGCCAGGAGCGCCTCGGGGCCACCGCTGCACATCACCACCCGGTCGGCCAGGGCCATTCGCTCGATCGCCAGGTCGACGACCGACCGGTACTCCGGCTCGGCGACCGCCACGGCGAAGTGGAGCGCGTGGTTCCGCTTGGCCAGCTCGCGAGCTGCCGCGAGCAGGGCCGGAGCGAGCAGCCTCACCTCGTGTCGCCGGCTCCCCGGCAGCAGGCTGACGACAGGCTGGTCTTCCGGGAGCCCGAGGCGGCGCCGCGCGGCGCGGATGTCGGCGGGGCTGCGGGGAGCCAGCTGATCCGCCAGGTGGTGGCCGACGAAGACCACCGCCGCACCGGTGCGGGATGCGGCCCGCGCGTACACGTGCTGCTCTTGGGGGAAGCTGGTGAAGATGGCGTCGTAGCTCCTGGAGATCGGTGCGGCGAGCGCACCCCAGATCCAGATCTGGGGTGGGAAGTAGGCGGCGGTCGGGATGGCGTGCGCTCGCAGCCACCTGCCGAGCAGCACGCTGAAGACGTCGTTTCCGATCAGCACTGCCGCGTCCGGCGGTGTCGTGGCGACCATCCGTTTCACTCGTTGGAACACCCGCCACAGCGAAGGAACGACGGCGACCGCTTCGCTGAGACCGACCGTGCCGAGGTGGTTCGTGGGGACGTCGATGACCACCCCCGCCGCCTCCATCCGCGCGCCCCCGATTCCGAACAGCAACGCGTCGGGCGCGCGGTGCACGATCGCCCGGGCGATGCCCGCCCCCGCGACGTCGCCCGACACCTCGCCAGCGGCCATAAAGATCCTCACGAGGCCGCCTCGTGACGGTTGTCCTCGCTGGTGCGCTGACTCGTTACCCTCCTGAGGCAGCGCGCCTGCAGGAGCTCGAGCGCCGCCAGCTGGACCAGGGTCACCCCGAGCAGCTCGACCAGGAACGGTTCGTCGAGCTCCCAGACGCCCGAGAGGGTCCGGCTCAGCAACAGACGTGTGAGGGCATACGAGGTCGCGAGCACGTACCAGAGCGCGGCGCGCCGCCGCCACAGACCCGGCCGTCCGTTGCGTCGCGGGATCGTGCGGCCCACCTCCGGTCTGCTAGCCGAGCAGTCGATGGCGGCGCAGGTGCAGCCAGCCGCCGGCGCAGAGGGCGAGGAAGGCGAGCCCGACGCTCATGTCGGCCGCATTCGCAACCGGGCTGCGGCGCTGCCAGGGAGAGAGCCGAGGTGCGCGGGGCAGGGTCGTCATGGCCAGCGGCGGGGTCCAGAAGAGCTTCGAGTCGGCCTTGAAGTCGCCGTCGAGGTCAGCTACGACGGAGTCGGGCGCTCCATCGCCGTCGGTGTCGGCGAGGGGCAACCAGACCTGGGGGTCCTCGCTGTGGGTGTAGACCGGTCCGACGCCGTCATTGACGGCAACTCCTGCCACGCTCGCCTCGGCCCAGGGAATGCTGATGTAGTCAGCATGGCGATCGCCGTTCACGTCCGCGCCGACGAACGTCAGCTCGAAACCGAAGGCGGTACCAGAGGTCCTCTTGGCCACGAATCGCTCGTAGAAACCGTCACCATCGGCGTCTCGCAGCTCCCCATACCCTTCCGCGAGGCGGGCCCCCTGCCGGGTCTCGGTGAACAGAACGCGGGTCGGGCGACCACCAATGATGCCGTCCTCATCGATGTCGATCCGCTGGGAGAGCCCGCTGCGAGACGACCGCTGGGCAGCCAGGAATTTCCCGCCGCGCTTGAGGTCGGCTTCGCGCAGCGCGATGACGTTGTTGGTTTCAAGGGCGTCATGGTGCCACGGGCTGTTGATGATCACGCCGGTCGGCCCCACCCCCAGTCCGATGGCGAGGTCGATCCCCGGATCAGGTCGGCCGTTCTCATTGGTGTCGACGAGCGCGGGCGCGTTTGGCCCGAGGCAGCCGCCGACCGCGCATGGGTCGTCAGCGGCGGCTGCCGTTGAGCAGGCCGCAACGCATCCCAGGACGAGACTGATCGCGAGACCCACTCTGGTAACCGGTTTCATGGCAACCTCCGCGTCCCGAAAGCTTCCTGCTCGTTCCGAGCTGTGGCGTGACCCCTCTGCACTGCAGGCTAACCTCGCGGCTCCGGGGGTGTCAAGGAGACGCGCCTCCCGTCGCGCGCGGCTCGAGAAACACCTGTGGAGCGCCTTCGAGTTGGTCGCAAAACAGTGTCGTGAAAACGGATTCGCCGCCGACGAGGTCGTCGAGCGTGCCGTCACCGGACACCCGTCCCCCCGCGAGGACGACGACCCGAGACACCCGTCGGACGGTGGACAGGCGGTGCGCCATGAGAATCACGGTTCGCTGCGCCAGCCAGGGCTCGAGCCTGGCGAAGATGTCCGCCTCGGCCTGACTGTCGATGGCGCTGGTGGCTTCGTCGAGGACCAGGAGCGCCGGGTTCTTGACGATCGCCCGCGCCAGGGCGACCCGTTGTCGTTCGCCGGCCGACAGATCGCCACCGGACTCCCGAAGGGACGCGTTGATCCCCAGCGGATGCCGCTCCACCAGCGGCTGCAGCCCGCACACGTCGACGGCCTCCCGGATCTCGGCCTCTCGAGCGTTCCACGACCCGTAGCGGAGATTCTCGATGAGCGGCCCGCTGAAGAGGAACGGCTTCTGCTCGACGACGCAGACCAGGCGACGGAGCTCGGGGATCGGGTAGCTTCGGAGGTCGGCGCCATCGAGGAGGATCCGACCCGCGATCGGATCGCGGAAGCGGAGAAGCAGCGAGGCGAGCGTTGTCTTGCCGCCGCCGCTCGCCGCTACCACAGCGATCCTCTCACCCGGATGGACGTGAAGGTCGACGCCTTCGAGCAGCGGTCGGTCGGGCAGGTACCGGAAGTGGACGTTCTCGAAGCCCACGGCGCTTCCCCGCGATCGACGCCGGGGTGCGTGGACCGACCGGGCCGGAGTCGAAGGGGCGAGCATGGACGATGCGGTTGCATCGCTCTGGAGAGGGAGGTCGAGCAGCTCGAACAGCCGCTCGGCTGCAGGAAGTGAGCGCTGTAGGAAACCCTGTGTCTCGGCGAGTCGGCGCATCGGCTCGACCGTGAGCCCAGCGTACAGGCAGAACGCCAACAGGCTTCCGACGGTGATCCGTCCGGCCGCGACCTGCTGACTGCCCAGCCAGACGGCGGCCACGAATCCGGTCGCCGCGACCAGGAATGCAGATCCGATGAGGGCCGCCGACCAGGAGCCGGCACGAATCGAGGTCGCGCGATAGCCGGCGTTTGCGACCGAGAAGCGGTCTGCCTCGAAGTCCTCGGTCTGGTAGCCCCTGATGGTGCTGAGCCCCTGGAGCTGCTCCTGGAGGATGGTGCTGAGCGTCCCCATGCGTTCTTGCGCCACCGCCCCCAGCCGCCGAATGA
>Ga0209254_10006406_pt1 | contig 10851 bp, 10 predicted proteins | sample FrelakmetDIP11DI_FD_187148 | JGI IMG/M metagenome (GOLD analysis project Ga0209254, IMG submission 187148) | Freshwater lake sediment microbial communities from the University of Notre Dame, USA, for methane emissions studies - DIP11 DI (SPAdes)... | ecosystem: Environmental > Aquatic >... | reverse complement strand
CTGGCTACTGCCGACTGGCTACTCTCCTATGGCTTCCATCACAAAAAGGCGGGTTCTTTGTTTGCTTGCACTGGCACAGCCATACTTCTTCCGCCTCCTCAAAAGTTACCTTAAGACTCTTATAAGGCATGCCTTCAATATGCTTATGCCTGCCATCACAAAAAGGTTGTTTCTCACTCAGTCCACAAGTGCACCAGGAATATGTTTTGCCCGATTCTGTCTGACAACAGGCTGGTTCACTCTTCGCTGCCCTGGGAAAATCCTGATCCGGAATAATATCCATTATGTTTAAAATTGTTGAATAAATGAATACAAATTAAAGGTTCCTTTGTTGAACGCTTCCTCTATTTTACTGCGTAAATGATCTTTACGGATATCTTTCATCCGCTTCTTTTGAATCAGAAAATAAGCCCTCTCTGCCAGCAGGTATGATCTTTTTCCAGGTGTTTGGTGACGTTCCAGCACCATGTCAATTTTTTCTTTCAGTTCTTTCAAACCTTCCTGGCGCGAAGCAATTGTTTTAATGACCGGTATCTCCATGTTCCTTGAACTAAAGGCCGGACCCAGCATCATATGAAGGTTCTTTACAAAAAGATCTGCATCAGGCCTGTCGCTTTTATTGACCACAAAAATATCCGCAATTTCCATAAGACCGGCCTTCATTGTCTGAATTTCATCACCCGCTTCCGGTACCATCACAACAACCGTTGCATCAGCCAGTCCGGCAATTTCCACTTCGCTTTGCCCTACGCCAACCGTCTCAACAATGATATAGTCAAATGGGCAGGCATTGAGCAGGCTGGTTATTTCAAGAATGGAAGGGTGCAAACCACCAAGTGATCCCCGGGTAGCTAAAGACCTGATGAAAACATCCGGGTTATTGTACCAGTTGCTTAAACGGATCCTGTCGCCAAGCAAAGCGCCCAGGTTAAAAGGAGAGGAAGGATCTACACAAAGAACTGCAATTTTTTTACCTGCTTTGACCAGTTCCCCTATCAATCCATCCACCAGGGTGCTTTTACCTGCACCTGGAGGGCCCGTAATACCTATCACCTGGTGACGATCAGACACAGGTAAAGTTCGCAGCATGCCATCATAACCGGGCACTTCATTTTCAATCAATGATATGCAACGGGCAATACTTCTGTAATCTCCTTTCAGGGCATTTTGCCAAAGCAAATCATCCATCATGAATATATTCCGGTTTTGCGTTCTAATTTCGGTGAATTGCCGCCACCATAAAAATTTTGTTTTTGCCAGCAAGCCGAACTTTTATAAAAACAACCATCATACCGGTTTCCATCGCACTCATGTGGTGCGGATTGTTATGGAGCCGGGCCCTTTTATCGCTTTCAATGGCCCTTTTTATTATCGCCGCATTAACATCAGGGCCGTTAAAAGAAAAATGGGATTTTTTCAGGAGGTCCCCTTTTTTGTGGTTAATGAGTTTTTTATGTATGATCCCCCTACTCTCCGGACTTTGGAGCAGGGATATTCAACAATGGTTAATTGTGATCCAGGACAAATCACCCTTATTGGCCATCCCATTTTGCTGCAGCGCTTTACGCACAATTAGTCAGCAGCATACCCGAAAACTGGTTTACCTGGCTGTGGCAACCACGTTGTTTAGCATGGGAAAAACAACAGTCTATTATTTTTTGCACGCAAAGGAGATTCCCCTCGCCTATCTCCAGGCGAAGGTTTTACCTGTTGACATGAGTAACGATCATGTCCGGTATACCTGGTTATTGGTTCTGGTCTTTGCCGGGCTGCTGCATATTTTACTGACAAAAAACAAACAGATAAGCATAACCGAAAAAAAAGTTATCATTTTCCATTTGGCCTTCACCGCTATCTTTCTATACCTGCTCGCTTCAAAAACCGGTATCATTGGTTTATACCTGGTCATTGCACTTGCATTGGTGTATAATATCCGCACCCGGCTGGCTATATGGATCGCGGGAGCTGCATTGCTCACCCCTTTTATTGCCTGGACCATTTTGCCCACATTCAGAAACCGGTTGAAATTTGTGTGGTGGGACTTCCAGCATTATACCCGGGGGGGATATACAGAAGGATTGTCAGATACTCCCCGAATATTATCCATACAAGCGGGAAAGGACCTCGTAAAGGAAAATCCTTTTTGGGGAACAGGATTTGGAGATCTAAAACAGGAAACCTTGAACTGGTATATGCTGCATGCGCCATACCTGAAAGGATATGAACAACTATTACCCAGCAATGAAGGATTGATCTATGCCGCAGGGTCCGGATTGACTGGTTTGCTGTTTTTCCTGGCTGCCGTCTTTTATCCATTTACAATGAAGGATTACAGATCAAGCTATGCATGGATCAGTTTTCATGCAATGGCTGTTTTTGGTTTCCTCTATGAGATCGGGCTGGAAACCCAATACGGCATTTTCGTGTATGCGTTTATGGGATGCTGGCTGTTTATATTGACAGGTGAAGATAAAAAAAATGTTTATTGACTTTTCATCCTTTGGAGCTGCATGAGTTTGGCATATTTAAGGTAGGTCTGGCTCGCCGACTGCCTGGCAATGATATAGCCATTGAAACCATCCAGTAATCCGGCACGGATAAAATAGCTTTTTACAAATGCCATGAACGGATTCCAAATTAGGTTAAAATAGCCTGCCCTTTTACCTTCTTCGAGCATTGCTTTTGCGGCCATACTGCTGAGTTTGTTTCCCTGCGTTACATATTCTTCAAGGCTGTAAAAAGTAAGATGAAGGATATCACCAGGCAAATGTTTTTCAGTGGATCCCTGGGTCAGTTCCATTTTATCATGCGGGTTCATACCTCCCCATTTGGCCGCAGATTTCAACACCAGCCTGAGTTTACGGTCGGGGTACCAGGTGCCGTGCCTGATCCATTGGCCACAAAACAAACTTAGTCGGTTCATGGTGTATCCTGTTTGTGGGAATCCCTTTTCTTTTTCTGCTTTGATAGCTTTCTGCAATTCAGGGCTAAGTGCTTCATCTGCATCCAGGGATAACACATAAGGATGGGTGGTGGCATCAAGTGCAAAGTTTTTCTGGCCAATAAAGCCGAGGAAGGTCTGTGGGATGAACCGCGCCCCAAAACTTTCGCAGATATCCTGCGTTCTGTCGGTTGAACCAGAGTCTACCACAACGATCTCATCGGCAATATCTTTGACTGATTCCAGGCAACGGCCGATATTTTTTTCTTCGTGATTGGTTATAATGGCAACAGACAATTGGGCCATGGGAATTGCTTGATTGGGTCGAAGATACTGAAACTCGATGGCAGAAAAGAGAACCACTGCGGATAGCTCATTTTAAAAAAAATATGTAACATTACAGGCGTGACGAATTTCATTCCCATATTTCCACTGGCCCTGGTGGTATTTCCCGGAGAGGAACTGAACCTCCATATTTTTGAACCCAGGTACAAGCAACTGGTATCGGAATGCAATGCAGCAAAGAAACCATTTGGTATACCGGCCGTTATACAAAATAAAGTGGCGGAACTGGGCACGCTGGTTGAGATCATTGAAATTGTAAAGACCTATGATAACGGTGAGATGGATATCCGCACCAGGGGTTCAAAGATTTTCAGGGTGCTTGAAATGATCACTTCGATCCCGGAAAAAGGATATAGCGGAGCCATTGTAAACTACCCGGAGAACGAGTTTACCGGTAATAATGAACTGATGCTGAAAGTAACAGATGCCATCCGGGAATTACACAAAATGCTTAATGTAACCAAGCAACTAAAGGCCTCTGGCTCAGCATTGAACAGTTATGATGTGGCGCACCATGCAGGATTATCCCTGGATGAAGAATATGAAATGCTGGGGCTTATGAAGGAACTACAAAGACAGGAATACCTTCGCAGGCATTTACAAAAAGTTTTGCCCGTTGTTGCTGAAATGGAATCTTTAAAAGAAAAAGTGAAACTGAACGGACATTTCAGGAACCTTGGCGGTTTTGAATTTAATTTTGGAGATTCGGCAACTTAATTCACCGCTGCAGAATAATTTTCCCGGTAACCGGCTGATCCTGCTTCTGCAATCTTTCGGGCCAATGACCGGCAAATATTTACTGCAGCAAAACTCATCACCTTGTACACTACACTTTGTCTGGATTTTGGAAATACACGACTGAAATATGCAGTCTTTGATGATAACCAGCTCCGGCAGGTTGAAGTTTTGGAGAATGACGGGCCGGAACTTATCCGGGCTTTACTGGATCAATACAAGCCACAAAAATCGATTCTCTCTTCCGTGGTCAATCATAAACCGGAAATCGAAACCCTACTTGCCGGCAAAACTGTATTCCATAAGTTATCACATGAAACCCGGTTACCCTTTACCGTACCTGTTGGCAAACCGGAAACCATGGGTGCCGACCGGCTGGCCCTGGCAGCAGCAGCCGTTCAGTTTTATCCCGGGAAAAATAATCTTGTAATTGGGCTGGGCTCGGCCATCACCTATAATTTCATTAACCAATATGCCCAGTTCCTGGGAGGGGGTATTTCACCAGGAATGGAAATGAGGTTCCGTTCCCTGAAAGATTATACCGCCAAACTCCCGTTGGTTAAAAAAGACTGGAACTTCCCGCTGGTTGGATACGATACCCGGACCAATATTTTGAGTGGAGTTGTGTTGGGAATGGCTAAAGAAATTGACGGAACCATAGACGAATACCTGGCCAGATACGGGAACTTTAACGTGGTATTAACCGGGGGTGATAGCAGCTATTTTGCAGGCCACCTAAAAAATAAGATATTTGCAGATTCGGAATTTCTATATAAAGGCCTGTATGCGATCAGTGAGACCAATAACCAACTGTAAGAGAGCGTTTTTTGTATTATTTATTTTATTAATATCAACCCGGTTTTTGTCGGCTCAGGAGAACTCTCCCTATTCCAGGTATGGATTAGGTGACGTACTTCCGAACCAAAACATACTAAACAGGTCGATGGGAGGGCTTGCCATTCCGTTTAATGACCTTCAATCTGTAAACTTTGTCAACCCTGCTTCTTACGCGTACCTGCGGGTAACAACATTTGATATTGGTTTAGAGTATAGTGCCAGGACCCTCAATGCTCAAGACCCGCCGGCAAAATTTAAAACACAATACCTGATTCCAACTTATTTCCAACTGGGACTGCCCTTAAAAAAGAAAGGATACTGGGGTTTGAATATCGGATTAAGGCCAATGACAAGGATCAATTACAACTTATCCACGCGTACCAGGATTCCGGGTATAGATAGTGTCTTGTACAATTATACCGGTAATGGTGGATCTTACCAGGCTTACCTGGGAACCGGATTTGGCAATAAAAACTTAAGTTTTGGCATCAATGTTGGCTACCTGTTTGGCAATAAAGAATACAGTACTAAGGTAATTTTTATCAATGATACTGTTCCATATCAAAAATCAAATTCATCAGATACTACACGCTTTGGCGGCATTTTTGTAAACGCAGGTGTGCTTTACAGGGTTGAACTGGCCAGGAATACTTATCTACGATTAGGCGCTACCGGTAGTATCCAGAATACATTATCTGCCACTCGTGATATCGCCCGTTCAACTTTTGATTTCAGTTCCAGTGCAGGTATTATCGTTATTGACAGTGTGTTCAAAGCAAATGACCAGAAAGGTGAAATTATTTACCCTGGATCTTTTGGTTTTGGCTTTATGTTTGAAAAGGAAGACAAATGGATGTTTGGGGCAGAAATCAACAATACTTTATGGTCAAACTACAGGTATTTCGACCAACCGGATGCCCTCAGAAACAGCTGGACGGCCAGGATTGGCGGACAAATCATTCCGGATATCAATTCAAAATCATACTGGCCAAGAGTTGTATACCGTGCCGGGTTTTCTTTTGGCCCGGACTATGTTGATGTTGGCCAAAAGCTGAACCAGTACCTTTTTTCTGTAGGTGCCGGCTTCCCTATCAGGAGAACTTTTTACTCTAACCAGTACACAACTGTAAATACCGCCATTGAATTTGGCGCCAGGGGTAATAAGAACAATACGGTCAGTGAAAATCTTTTCAAGATTTCTGTTGGCGTAAACCTTAGCGATATCTGGTTTAACCCAAGGAAATACGATTAAACTATTATCACAAATGTTCCGGATCCGGAAAATATACAATATTGGAGCAGTCCTTATGGGCTGCTTTTTTGTGTTTTCCTGTGTCAATGATGAAAAGAAAGTGCAGGAATTATTCGAGAAGAAGTTGGGGATTGATGAAGCCATTGACGTTGTAAGTTACATGAGCCAGTCGGGAAAAATGAAAGCCCGCCTGACCTCACCACTGATGATACGTTACCAGGACTCCATGCCTCGTATGGAATTTCCCAAAACACTGCATGTAGATTTTTTCGATGATTCCATTGCGATCCAAAGCCAGCTGGACGCCAACTTTGCACAGTATTTTGAAAGCCTCAATAAAGTTTTTTTAAAAGACAGCGTCAGGGTTTTTAATGCACAGGGTGATACCCTTTTCTGCCAGGAATTATGGTGGGATCAGCCCGAAGCCCGTTTCCATACGGATAAGCCTGTTCGTATCCATAAACCAGGCACCATCATCATTGGTGTTGGCCTTACGGCACCCCAGGATTTTAAGACTTTTACCATGTACAAAATAACAAACAGTATCCTGAGGATAAAAGACGAACTGAGTACCACTGACACAACATCAATCCCCAGCCCGGATTCTACCACACGCAGGCCTGTTTCCCGATAAATAATCTACCGCATCTGTAAAATACATTACACCCGGAAAACGTACATTGTGGCAGAAATTAACCTAAAGTAAATGTCTATGGAATACAGGATCATGGGCCGAACCGGCTTGCAGTTAAGTGTACTGTCATTTGGAAGCTGGGTAACTTTTCACAAACAGATAGAAGATAATACGGCAGACAGTCTCATGGGAATGGCCTATGATGCCGGGATCAATTTCTTTGATAACGCGGAAGGATACGCGCTGGGAGAAAGCGAAAAAATGATGGGACGGGTGCTTAAACAAAAAAACTGGGAACGCAGTTCCTATGTTATTTCATCGAAGGTATTTTTCGGCTGGAGAAAAGACAATAAACCAAATCAAACCGGGCTGAGCCGTAAACATATTTTTGAATCCTGCCATGAGGCACTGGGCCGTCTTCAATTGGAATACCTCGACCTGTTTTTCTGTCATCGCCCGGACCCAATGGTACCCATAGAAGAAGTTGTATGGACAATGCATAACCTCATTCAACAGGGCAAGATACTGTATTGGGGAACCAGCCAGTGGAGCGCTGCCGAAATCATGGAGGCACACCGGGTGGCACAACAGTACAAACTCATTGGCCCCTCTATGGAACAGCCACAGTATAATATGTTCGAAAGGTATAAAATGGATATGGACTACCTGCCTGTATTTAAAAATGTGGGACTGGGTACTACCATCTGGAGTCCGCTTGCTGCAGGGTTCCTTACCGGAAAATACCTGGAAGGCATACCCGAAGATTCAAGGCTGGCCATCACGGGTTTCGACTGGCTTAAGAACCGCTGGCTGCAGGAAGAAAAGATCAGCAAACTTCGCAAACTGGTTGTACTTGCAAAAAATCTTGGGGTTACAATGGCATCTCTCGCCATTGCCTGGACCATCCGCAATCCGCATGTTACAACGGCCATACTTGGCGCCACCAAAAAAGAACAGCTTACAGAAAACCTGAAAGCGCTGGATGTAATGAAATTACTTACCCCTGAACTGATGGAGGAAATTGAAAAGATATTACAGAATAAGCCCTTCATGGATCTGTCCTAGCATGCCGTCCTCCTTGTGGTTAAATTTTCAATGATGCTGAAAGTCTTTTTAATAATAACACTATCATCGATTCTACAGACTGCTTTCTCACAGCAAGAAATTTTTTTCAGCTTTGAAATAAATAAAGTTCAATACATCAACGGTCAAAAGAAAGAGCCACATAAAATAAGATTGCATACAGTAAAAACAACTCAGGATTCATTTAACCTGTACACTGTTACTTTCGAAAATATATCAGCAGATACCCTCAACCTAAGAAATGTAGTTCCCTTTGGTACCGGCAATGAGCATGTATACATCACCGGAAAAGGAGAACACCCTCTGTCGCGGACACATCTTTGTATCCCCGGCAGGATTCCCGTTAATGTTGTTTGTCCGGATAATGCCTGGGAACTTGGCTTTGCATTTATTACCTATCCTGATAAGCCCTCAATGGCAGGTTTTTCAAGACGGGATCTCCCTTCACTTCAAAAAGGACAAAGAAAACGTTTTGAAACGGTCCTCTATCCAGGCGGTTCCGTTGTATACAGGATCTGGACTAAAGAAATGGCTGGCAACTGGCAGGACGGTCTACGGGTATTTTTTCAGCATCGCAAAATATTCGATCTACCCTCTTTTGATAATACCATGTTTGAACGAAAGGACCTTCAGTGGATACGGAAGAGCTATGTGATGCATCTTATCATGGCATGGGACAAACAGTATTATGACCAGGCAGATAATCGCTTTCACCTTTCGGAATTTATGGAAAGAGGCAGGAAACTTTATGGCGGTGACGATGTGATCGGCATATGGCCAACCTGGCCATCACTGGGACTTGATCAACGCAACCAGTTTGACCTTTTCAGGGACCTGCCAGGCGGTACCACTGGGATGAAGGGCATGGCCGATTCAATTCGAATGAAAGGCTCAAAATTTTTTATCTGCTATAATCCCTGGGACGAAAGTACCAGGACAGAAGGACACCTGAAAGGACTTGCAGATCTGATCAGGGAAACAGGTGCAGATGGCGTTGTACTGGACACGCGCGGCGCTTCCAGCAAAGAACTTCAGGATGCGGCAGATAGGGTAAGGCCAGGGGTGGTGATGTACAGCGAAGGTATGGCCATCCCGAAAGACATGCCCGGCATCGTCTCCGGACGGGTACACAATGCATTGTATTATGTACCGATGCTTAACCTCAATAAATTTATAAAACCTGAGTTCGCCATCTTCAGAGTGGCAGAATTATACAAAGAAAAAATTCAGCGGGAATTCGCCACTTCCTTCTTTAATGGATACGGAACTGAACTGAATATTTTTGCCCCGGGCCAGCCCGACTGGATAAATGAGCAATATAAATACCTCGGAAAAACTTCCAGGATATTGAGGGAGAACACCAATAGTTTTACGCAAGGCATATACACACCACTGATCCAAACAACTTCAGACAGTATCTGGGTCAACAAATGGGAAACAAGTGATAAGACCATTTACACCCTATACAGCATTGTACCACAGGGGTATACCGGTTTACTTTTTGACATTGCCCCAACTAAAAATAAGCACTACGTTGATCTCTGGCATCATAAATTATTGGAACCCCTGAAAGTAAACGGGCGATGGATGATTGAAGCCCAAACAAAAGCTTTCAATGCAACAGACCTTGGCACCAATAATGAAGGAGAGGTGGATTGCATTGCAGAATTACCGGTGCTCATTAACACAATGCTTGAAGGCGACAGATTAATATTGAATGCACGTAAAGGAAACTCGCTGAAAATATGGGCTGGTGAACCCGCATATGAAAAAAAACAACTTCTGCTAAAGCCCGGTCAGCATACTATCTTACTGAGTGATCATTTTGGAAGATATGAAGGTGATTTTATCATCCAGTTATTTGACAACGACATATTAATGGACGAAACCATAGTAAACATCAAGCCTGGTACAGCCAGAAAAATCAGTAAAACAGAAAAAACAACAAGTCGTAAAGGCAGTACAACAGGCATGGTAAATATTCCGGCAGGTAAATTCATTTTCAGGCAAAGTCATGGCGATGCTTTCATTCCTTATCCGTCAGAAAATGTTGACAGTACAATTGATATGCCGTCCTTTTTTATGGATAAGCACCCGGTCACTAATGTACAATTCCGGGTTTTCTTGCAATCATCCGGATACAAACCTTCCGATACTTCACGATTTTTAAAGCATTGGATAAATAAAAAAATACCTGCCGGCATGGAGCAGTTTCCGGTTATATATATCAGTTATGAAGATGCGCTTGCATATTCAGTTTGGGCCGGAAAAAGATTACCAACAGAAATTGAGTGGCAATACGCAGCCCAGACCAGTGCACTTAATGAATGGCCATGGAAACAAACAAAACCTGTTACCCGAAAATCTGAAGTGATAACAGAAACACTCACAGTAACCTCATTGGAAGGCATTGATTCTATTCATTGTAACCTGGGCAATGGCTTGCTTTATCCCGTTGGTAAATATCCAGCCGGCGCAAATCCTTTTGGACTTGAGGACCTGGTGGGATCTGTATGGCAGTTAACAAATGATGTTTACATAAATGGAAGCTACCGGTATATCATCATGAAAGGCGGAAGTTATTTCAAACCATCATCAAGCTGGTGGTATGTTCAAGGGGGACCCCGGGAGCTTCACTATCGTCAACAACTTCTCAGGGTATCCCAGGGCTTTGAAAGAAATGCAACGGTTGGGTTCAGGTGCGTCAGGGATAAGTAAAAAACATATTGTGCTATTAATCAAAACAATATTTTTTCTTCTTTAAACCTCAAAGATCCCTCGTTTTTCATATAACAGGTTGGGGAAGAATTAGTCATCCCCAGAAGCGACTATTAGTCTCATTCTATCTTGTCATTTTGAACCCGGGCCCCTCTAAAATATGCTACATAAGATTTAAGGGTGAAGGATCTCTTGGGATATTCCGTATAGATCCCTCCTTCGTCGGGATGACAAGTTGTGGGGAGAATTAATCATCACTAATTGCGACTATTAGTCACGCTCTATCTTGTCATCCTGAACCCGGGC